>WNFI01216163.1_pt1 | contig 16518 bp, 16 predicted proteins | sample 5400471 | NCBI WGS metagenome assembly WNFI01 (sample SAMN13153348, study PRJNA577476) | soil metagenome | isolation source: 100 cm saprolite on Douglas fir-dominated hillslope | place: USA:California | collected 2013-09-17 | reverse complement strand
GATCAGCTTCTTCCGCGTCTCCCGCGGCCGAATGATGGCATCGACAAACCCGCGGTCGGCGGCGACGTAAGGGCTGGCAAAGCGGTCGCGGAATTCTTCGACTCTGCCTTGACGCACTTCCTGGCGTTCAAGCGCGTCTGTGACTCCATCCAACTCCCGCTTGTAAACAATATCCACCGCGCCCTCCGGCCCCATGACCGCAATCTCCGCCGTCGGCCACGCGTAGTTCACATCCGTGCGGATGTGCTTGGACGACATCACGCAATACGCCCCGCCGTAGGCTTTGCGCGTGATCACCGTCACCTTCGGCACCGTCGCCTCGGCAAATGCAAACAAAAGTTTCGCGCCGTGCTTGATAATGCCGCCATACTCCTGCGCGGTGCCGGGCAGAAATCCCGGGACGTCCTCAAACGTGATCAGCGGAATATTGAAGCAGTCACAGAAGCGGACGAAGCGCGCGCCCTTGATCGACGCGTTGATATCCAGCGTGCCCGCCAGCATCGCCGGATTATTGGCCACGATTCCCACGGGCCGTCCATCCAGCCGCGCGAACCCGACGACCATGTTCTTCGCGTAGTGCTCCTGCACTTCGAAGAAGTACGCGTCGTCGACCACGGCGTGGATCACATCCTTCATGTCGTAGGGCAGGTTCGACTGCGCCGGCACGATCTTGTCGAGCTTGGCATCGGCCCGGTCGATCGGATCGGTGCAAGGCTTGCGCGGCGGATCGTCTAAGTTATTCGAAGGCACGAAGCTCAGCAGCTCGCGCACCATCGACAGGCACTCAGCGTCATCATGCGCCAGAAAGTGCGCCACGCCTGAAGTCTCGTTGTGCGTCATCGCGCCGCCAAGCTTCTCCTTGCTGACTTCCTCGTGCGTCACCGTCTTGATCACGTCCGGCCCGGTGATGAACATGTAGGAAGTCTTGTCGACCATGAGGACGAAGTCGGTGATCGCCGGCGAATACACCGCGCCGCCCGCGCACGGCCCCATGATCGCGGAAATCTGCGGCACCACTCCGCTATATAAAGTGTTGCGCAGAAAAATGTCGGCATATCCTGCCAGCGATGCCACGCCCTCCTGAATGCGCGCGCCTCCTGAATCGTTGAGCCCAATCATCGGCGCGCCCATCTTCGCGGCCAGGTCCATGATCTTGACGATTTTCCCCGCATTCGTTTCCGAGAGCGATCCGCCAAAAACGGTAAAGTCCTGCGCGAAGACGTAGACTAGCCGGCCTTCGATGCGGCCATAGCCCGTAATAAAACCGTCGCCATAAATCTTTTGTTCCGCCATGCCGAAGTCGTTGCAGCGGTGCGTCACCAACTTGTCGGTCTCTTCGAAGGTGCCGTCGTCCAGCAGGAACTCAATGCGCTCGCGCGCCGACATTTTGCCTTCTTTGTGTTGCCGCTCGCGCCGCTTCTCGCCTCCGCCCTCTTCGGCGAGCCGGTTGCGTTTCTTCAGTTCCGCAAGTTTTTCTTCGAGATTCATGGCGGAAGAATTATAGCGGGTGGGTGGGCAGGCCGATGTACGCTGGATCACAGCGTCATATGAGTTCAGCCTTTTCCCGAAGAAGTTTCCATGACTGCAGTTGCGTTTCAACGTGTAGCGTTTCAAATTTCCCCTTGCAAAAACCACAAAGCTGGAGCAGTCTTTTTAGGTATTTCAAGCAGAATGGGCCGAACCCGGAACGCCACTCGGAGGTATGGAAATGCGCAGAGTGCAACGGCCCCGCGTCCTACTCGTGGCGGCTTGCTGTCTTTTGCTCGCCGGATGTTCTCACAAGGCACAGCCATGGGTCCCCAACCCGATTCACACGCCGCCGCAACCCAATACCGGTGAATTCAATGTCGTGTGGGACCGGGTGGATGTCAGCGGCTTTCCAGCGGACCCATACTGGGCCGCACAAGCGCCACCTTACCCGGCGCAGTTGCCACCCCTGACAGGCAGCCAGTTCGACGAAGCCTGCGTGGAACAGCCATATTTGACTGCATCGCAAGTGGCACCGGGCAAACAGGCTTGCACGGCGGAAGCCACGGTGATCGACAGACCGGACGAGTTTCCAAACATTCTGTGTTTCCTGGAGCCGGGATCGACGGTCCACGGTCACGTCGATTGGACGGCGGCTTCCGCGACCGGATACGTTTCGTGGTTGAATTTCGCCGATGACTCGGACTACAACTTCCGCCTGGTTCCCGTCGCCCAGACAGCTCCACCGCAGCAGGACCGCGGCCTTACCAGCAACAACAGTGAAATTGGCGGTGGAGATACGACGCGATACATCGAGCTTGAGTTTGCTTCGGCCGAAGTTGCGGACAACTTCCATACGCCGTGGTGGCAGGGGCTGGCGAAGCTGGTCGATCCTTTGAACTTGACGGCACTGCAGAACTACCTTCATCCCGCAAATGGGAAACAGGACCCGGTTGGAGTCACGGTTGGGCTGTTTGGACTGGATTGTGAGCACGGCTGCCGCAGCGAGTTCCATCCGGTTTACGCATTGGCGGTGCAGGTGAGGGAGGACCCCAACGACAACGTTTGGGCCATCTTCGTGCGGAACTGGGGGGATGAGGGCTTTTGCAGCAGCCTGAATCATGAAATGGATCTTCCGCAAAACAAAATGAGCCTACTGCTGCCCTGGACTGGCGCAAAAGGATTGAGTACCGAGGTTGAGCAGGTCTTTCCCGCCGCAGGAGTGCCGGACGCGAGCCTGTTGCAGGACGCCCAGGGGAACGGAATAGGTGCGCTGGTAACGTTCACGCTCCCGCAGCCCGCTCAAAGCGGCATGACCGAAGCCGTGATTCATTTCCACTGGAAAGGCGGCACGGCTTCGCCGCCGCGTACGAGAATTGCGCCGTTGGCCGCGGGAGAAGAACTCGCCGCGCCCCAAGGACAATTCCAAGGAGAAGAAGGCGCGGAGCGTGGCCTGCGAGACTTGAGGCAGAGGTCGGGAGTGGCTCATCCAGCTGCCGCTGCGAGGATGCAACCGCCGACACCGGTGGGCCCCACGCGGCCGCCAGTGAAGTTAAAGACAAAGAAGTATCGTCTCAGCAATCAACCGGCACAGGTCGTGGCATTGACCGCCGCTCCTGGAGGGCCGGTGGAATGCGGCGGACCAGGCCACGCTTGTCCTGTAAATGCGGCGAAAAAGGCACGGGACATCGCGATGTGGAAGCAGATTTGCGCTGGATTGAACGGCAACTATCCCGAAGATAAATATCCCGGGATCACCAAGCTTTGCAACGATCCGCGACTGAAGTAAGCGAAGGCCGGCGCGGCTGGGGGAGAGCGACTAAACTCTCGCCAGCCGCCCATCGTTCGCAAAGAACGCGAGGACGGGTACCCTACTCCAGGTCCGAACCCAGTATCTGGTAGCGGTACTTCTTCCCGTCCCAGAAGATGACCGAAGAAGTCGCCTCGCCCTCGCCTTTTTCTTCCATGTAGATGCCGAGCACGGTCTTCTTCTTTAGCGCCAGCCTCTTCACGGTGAGGGTTTTGAAAGGCAGGTTGATGAGCAGGAACTTGGGCTTCTCTTTATCGGAGCGCCAGGCCTCCGGGCCAACTCCGTGAACGATCAGCAACGAGACTCCTTTGCGCTCCGGTTCGTCCGACGCAAAGGTCGATGTGACTTTCACGTCGCCGAAGCCGAGAAAGCTGTCATAGGGATCGGCCACCCGAAACCCGTACTCCGCCTGATCGGCCATCGGATTCTTGCAGCGGGCAGCGACGACCAGATCGTCCACGCCATCGCCATCCAGATCGCCGACAAACTGCGGAGGCCCCGCCAGCAGCGAACAGTTGTCGCCAAACTCTTTATGCACGTACTCATCCGTGACCGCGGGCACAGGCGACTTGGCGCGCGCCGGCGGCGGAGGCGGTTGCTTCTTCGACTGGGCGGCGAGCGTTGCAGACGTGGCGGAGATCATCAGCAAAGCAAGGAAAACACGTAAGCAGGAAACTCGGGAGAACGACATAACCCTACTCTATCCCCGTTTCCATCCATGAAGGTATAGACATGGCTGATGCCCCGTAACCAAGGTACTCAGTGTTTCCGGCACGAATCATCAACGCAGAAGCCGAACCTTGGCAGAGAACAGCTCGACACCAACTGTCCTTCCGTAATTTGTCCGGCGCCCCGCCATTTCGTACTCTCAACTCTCACCACGATCTACGGAGGAGCGAATGTCATTCAAAGTATGGTTGCGAATCGGGGCGGGCGCGATTCTTTGCCTGGCCCTCTCTACACCCCTGGCTGTCGCCCAGGGCGGCTGGTACCGCGAGCACTACGAGCACTTGCCTCCGGGCTTAGCCAAGCGCGATCGCCTGCCTCCCGGACTCGAGCGCCAGCTAGTGGTGCGCGGCACTCTGCCTCCCGGATTGCAGAAAAAGATTGTGCATTGCCCTCAGGACCTTGAGCGGCGCCTGCCTCCGCCCCCGCCGGAGTGCGAGCACGTCGTGATCGGAGGCCACATTGTTCTCCTGAATCGCAGAACCTTCCTGATCGTGGACGTTTTTCACCTCGAGATCGGCTGAGACTGAAGCACTTCCGCGGAAAGGCCAGCCTCACCGGCTGGCCTTTGCTTTCTGTCTCGCATTGATTGAGAGTTAAGGATTACCGCTTCCTGAAGTGCTCCCACCCCCGCGGCTGCAATTCGTAGCCCACGCCGCTCTCGTTCCTCACGATAACCTTTCGTCCACGAGTGATGTGCCCGATGTGCGTGATAGGCACTCCCGCAATGCGGGAAGGAACACGCTTGCCGCGTGGTGCTGTGAACAGCAATTCGTAGTCCTCCCCGCCATGCAGCGCCAACTGCAAATCAACCTCCCGCGCCGGTTTGCCCACGCTGGCCCGGGGAATCGCTTCTGCTTCGATCTCCGCCCCCACGCCGCTCTCTTCGCAGATGTGGGCCAGATCAGTTGAAAGCCCATCACTGATGTCGATCATCGCGGACACAAGACCTTTCTCGCGGAGAATCCGACCCAGTTCGATTCGCGGCTCAGGAAAGAAATGCCGCGGATACTCTCGCGGATTCAGCTTCCGCTTTGGCTTTGCCCGCATCTGCACCACCGCCGCCGCCGAGCCGCCCAGTTCTCCACTCACGTAAATGCGGTCGCCAGGCCGAGCCCCTGAACGCGCGCGAAGCGGCCCACCCAACTCTGCGGCAAATCGCGCGGCAATGCCAAAGAAAGAAATGCCGCTACCGGCTCACCGCCCATGGCTGCAATGTCGCTCAGTCCCCGCGCCAGACACCGGTGCCCAACCGATTCCGCCGGATGCCACTCCCGCCGGAAGTGGATTCCTTCCAGGGTAAAGTCCGTCGTAACCAGCGTGTCCTTCGGCTTGCCCCGGTCAGACACCAGTCGCAACACGGCGCAGTCGTCTCCAATGGCAGTTTGAATCGCGGGATTCTTCGCGCGCGCCGCCATCCGGCGAACTTGGGCGATCAGCGCTTTTTCGGCGATGGGCACGGCACCAATATAAGCGATCCTGCTACCGATGCCGCCCGTTGTCCCGCGGACTCACGAACTGAACCTCTATTGACCCCTTGGCCATCACCTTCTGTTGCCCATCCGCTCAGGTCACCTGCTGAGAGGTGACCAATGGTTACTCAAGTCTTAAGTAACGTCTTAATCTCCTTCCGAGCCGTTGACAGGGGGAATCCAGTTTGTTACCTTAACCCAGTCATTCACAAGACCTTTGGCCGAGCAAAGTTTGAGATGCTAAGTTCTGCACCCAGTATCAATTGCAGACTCGATGTTTTCAGCTTTCGTCTTGGTTCCGGTAGGAAAAGGGCGCGTTCAGAATCTCCATTCCCAAGATGGGAAGCGTAGCCCGAAACAGTCAGGTGGTCCGAACAGGCTTTCTGCAACCTCAGAACTTTGCCTGGAATTCCGGCCCTGATCGTTAAAAAGAAGATCAAAAAGATTTAAGAAGGAAGTCATTTGCAAAAGCGTTTCTACATCCTATTTGTGGCGCGCGGGGACGACGGCCAGTTGCGCAAGATCTCCATCCCTGTCCATTACCTGTATGTATTCGTAGTCGGCGCTGCCATTGGATTCCTCAGCCTCACCGGCATTGCCAGTTCCTACGCCCGCATGCTGTTCAAGGTTTCGCGCTACAACGAATTGCGCACGGAAAAAGAACAGCTCAAGGATCGTTATTCCCGCCTCGAAGAAGTTGCCAAGGAGCGCGACGTGCAGGTCGCCTCTCTGGGCTCGATCGCCAGCGAGGTCTCCGCACTTTACGGATTGAAATCGCAACCCACCCTAGTCATCGCCTCGCAGCAGCAAATCCAGGATTCCGACGTTATTTCTTCGCTGGACCAGCTGGGCGCGCTGCGCACTTCCGCTCTGACTGGCGCCGCAACGGTTGGCATCAGCCTCGGCCTGACCCGCAACGCCACCACTGCCGACTGGTTCCGTGCCAACTCTGCGCCGAACCTATGGCCGGTCGAAGGCCAGGTCACGGCCAGCTTCGGCGAGCGCATCGACCCATTCAACGGCGAAGGCGCGTTTCACAGTGGCGTTGACATTGGCAGCTCTTACGGACATTCAGTCGTTGCGCCCGCCGATGGCGTCATCACTTTCGCGGATTTCCAGGGCGGATACGGCAAGGCCGTCATGATGGACCACGGCCACGGCATTTCCACGCGCTACGGCCACCTCTCCGGTTATGCGGTCACGCCTGGGCAACACGTCCATCGCGGCGACACTATCGGCTATGTTGGCACCAGCGGCCGCTCCACCGGGCCCCACCTTCACTACGAAGTCCGCATCAACGACACTCCGGTCAATCCATACAAGTATCTCCGCATGACAGTCGCCCACAGCGGCGGCTTCCAGCCCGGAAGCTAGAAGCAGTCCTCAGTTCTCAGTTGTTGTACGATTCTCTCCGCGTCCTCCGCGAACCCTCGGCGATCTCTGCGGTTAAAAGCTCTTCTCTGTGCGCCCCTTCCTCACAAGACCTACGCGAGGCTTTGCACAAAGAGGGCATTCGAGAAGACGCTTATGACCTGAGCGGGGGACACTCACCAGAGGTGTATACGCTTACGGAGGCATGCGGGAGGTGGTTTGTCTATTACAGCGAAAAGGGCCTGGAGTCCGGGAAAAAGGAGTTTACTACTGAAACGGAAGCGTGTGAGTATTTTCTGAACGAACTGAGGAACGATCCCACCGCACACTTGGCGTTGGGCAGAGCTGAGACCCGCACATGACCAGTTTTTTTCGCTCAGCCCGGGAAGACGTCGCCGCCGTCTTCGCTTCCGATCCCGCGGCGCGATCTTACTTGGAAGTACTGCTGCTCTATCCCGGACTGCACGCCGTCTGGATGCACCACCTGGGGCACTGGCTCTGGATCCACCACATGCGCTTTCTCGCCAGATTCGTTTCGCAAGTCGCGCGGCTGTTCACTGGAATCGAAATCCACCCCGGCGCGGAACTTGGACGGCGTCTCTTCATCGACCACGGCACTGGCACGGTTATCGGCGAGACCGCCATTGTCGGCGACGACGTCACGCTTTATCAGGGAGTCACGCTCGGCGGAACCGGGAAAGAGAAAGGCAAGCGCCATCCTACGCTCGGCAACAACATCCAGATCGGCTCCGGCGCCAAGCTGCTCGGCAACATCACCATCGGCGACAACTGCCGCGTCGGCGCAGGCTCAGTCGTGCTGCGCAGCGTCCCCGCCAACTCCACCATCGTAGGCGTTCCCGGACACATCGTCCTCCGCGACGGCAAACGCGTAGTCATCACCGACCCTAAAGACATCCGCGACCCGCTCTCCGATGTAATCATCAAGCTGGCCGAAGAAGTCCACGAGCTGCGCGAGAAGTTCCAGCAACACTCCCACGAAGCCCTCGGCGCTGAGCCGAGCCTGACGCTCGACGAAGAAACGTCGCCGCCAAAGATCTCTCCGCAGGAATTGTTCCAGGACGACTACCAGATCTGAAAAGCAGTCGCCAGTGATCAGTGGTCAGTGGCCAGCAGACCTCGGGCAAGACGGCGACTTTCGCAGCTGGATTTTCACTGGCCACTAGTAGCCACTGATCACTGACAACCACTGGCCACTAGTAGCCACTGATCACTGACAACCACTGGCCACTGGCCACTGCTCTACTGCCTTAACCCCATCCAACTCTCCGACACCACCAGCGAATTGCCGGGATTGTGCGGGTCGTATTTTACCGAAGTGGGCAGCCCCAGCCGGCAGGAATGCAGGTTGATCCATTGACGCAGATAGGTCACATCCTGTGAGCACTCATACGAAACGCCCGCGACCTCGTACTTATAGATAAGCAGCACTGCGGCGTGATGCCCGTCGCTGACCGGCAACTCCTGCACGTCGATGACGGTGCCATCGGTGATGCGCCCAATGCCATCCAGCCAGTTGCGGCGCTCGCGCTCCAATTCCACCGGTCCCTTCGGCTTGCGCCGCAAGAGCGCGTAGGCGCCAAGAGTGACGGCGCCGCCACCCGCAACGATTAACGAATAGAGCCGCAATGAATCCATGCTTAGGAAATGAAAGATGTAAGCGAAGACGCAGCGGCGTTCAGCCCCGCGCTTTCGTTAACAGCATATGACGGAAGACACGCGAGTGGAAGTGGATGAGAAGTTACCGAGGTGCCATGGCAGGGGCCAGTGATCAGTGGCCAGTGAGAAAGAACGTGGAGGTTTTGTTTTACTGGCCACTGACCACTAGCCACTGGCCACTGCTTCTTATTTCTGCTTACAAACAAACTCGCGGGCCATGTCTCCGAATCCGCCTTCCGCGACCTGCCCGAACTGGTCGTCGTGGCGCATCTTCTTGCTGACCACCAGCTTCCCACTGCGGTCGCGCGAGTAAAACCACTCCGAGTTCGCAACCACGCCCGGCCCCGCGTCACTGGCGCAGTTGAACCGAACCCGCGCCCGCAATTCCACGAACGGTCCGCCCTGCGGCAACTTGATGGGCTCCTTGTATTCAACGCGGACCCAGGCCGTGCGCAGTCCATGTTTCTGAGGTGTGACCGAACTGACTAACACCTGATCGCCGCTGGCCGTTGCGCCGACCGTCCGCCAGTCCCCGGCGGCCAGCAACACCAGTCCCACCAACAAGAACGGTGCCAGCACCACGCCCACCGTGATGAACAGGCCCTTCTTCACAGGAGATACAGGTAACCCCATAAGCACGCCGCACACACTTTGGGCCAAAAGCGGCTTTCTGTCAACTCTCTGGGGGGCGGCGTGTTGTGTCGGGGCAAACACTGCGTCCTACCCGTGTACCCTGTGCCCCCGGTGGGGAAGGTTTTTTGCCGAACGCGACCACCCACCTGTCTGCTATCGTAGTCTGCGGCGCGAGAATCAACTCCCGAAGATCATCTCCCATGGATACCCTTTACATCGCAACAATGGACTCGGAGGTGGGCCCGCTGTTTCTGGCCGCTTCCCGCAAGGGACTTGTCGCCCTGGAATTCGACGCCCGCTTGCCGGGACAGCAATCGATTCGGCCCAACCCGCGCCATCTTCGCGAGGAAAAGATGGGCATCGCCTTCGAGTATGCTCCTCGCCGCATGCGGCCTTATGTCAGCCAGCTTGAGGAATATTTCGCGGGCAAGCGCCGCGAGTTCACCACCCCACTCGACCTTCGCGGAACCGCGTTTCAGCAAGCCTGCTGGCGTGCCCTGCTGACGATCCCCTACGGCGAAACGCGCAACTACGTCGACATCGCCCGCGCAGTGGGCAAACCGAAAGCGTTTCGCGCCGTGGGCATGGCCAACAATCGCAACCCGGTCGCGATTGTCGTTCCCTGCCATCGCGTGATCGCCTCCAATGGCACGCTCTGCGGTTACGGCGGCGGCATGGAGGTGAAGCGCAAACTGCTCGAACTCGAAGGCGCGCTGAGCGGCACGCTCGCGGCGCAGGAATTGCTGATTGTTGATTGCTGATTGCTGATTGAAAAGCCTATAGTCTCCCGTGGTTTTCAATCAACAATCAGAAATCATCAATCAACAATTTCTCTCGTTGACCAATTTTCTTTGACGACTCGCGCCAAATCCTCCGCACTCCGCAAGGCCAGCCTCTTCTATCTCGTCTTCGTAATGTTTTCCTACACCACCGGCGGCCCGTTCGGGCTCGAAGATATGGTCACGACCTCCGGACCGGGCATGACGCTGATTTACCTGCTGGTGCTGCCGTTTTTCTGGTGCATCCCCGTCTCGCTGGTTTCGGCGGAGCTCACTACCGCGATGCCGGTCGAAGGCGGCTTCTATCGCTGGACGCGCGCCGCCTTCGGCGACTTCTGGGGATTCCTCGCCGGCTGGTGGAACTGGTCTGCGTCATTCCTGCTCGGCGGAGCCTACGCGGTTCTCTTCACCGACTATCTCGTCTACTACTTTCCGGGCATCATGGGATGGAAACACTATCTCGTCTCCGTGGCGCTGATCGCCGTGATCACATGGATCAACGTGCGCGGCATTCAGATGGTGGGAAAAGTTGCCACCTTGCTCGAGATCTTCATCTTCGTGCCGGTGATCACCATGGTCGCGATCGGGTTCGCGCACTGGCATCACAATCCGTTCGTGCCGTTGATTCCGCCGCATCAGCCCACGTTCAAAATCTTCGGCGTGGGATTGGCGCTGGGCCTGTGGCTGTATTCAGGATACGAACAACTCTCCACCGTTGCCGAGGAAGTAGAGAATCCTCAACGCGCCTATCCGCGAGCCTTGGCAATGGTGGTGCCGCTTTCGATAGCAGCCTACTTTCTGCCCACGCTGGCGGGACTGGCTTCGGCGGGCAACTGGCAGGATTGGCACACAGGATATTTTTCAGACGCGGCGAAAATCATCGGTGGCCCGTGGCTCGGCACATGGATGACGCTGGCGGCGATGGTGGGCAACGTCGCGCTTCTCAACAGTACCGTGCTCACCACCACGCGCATGCCCTTCGCCATGGCCGAAGATGGATACCTTCCCGCGGCGTTAACGCGCAAACATTCGCACTATGGCACACCCTGGCTGGCGATCGTTGTGTCCGCAATTATTTACGCGCTGCTGGCGTGGCAGAGTCTGGGGCAACTGATCTCGGTCTACATCTGGCTGCGCTCGGCGACGACCGTGCTGACAGTCTTGTCGGCATGGAAGTTGCGAAGGACACGTCCTGACATGCCACGCACTTTTCTGATTCCCGGGGGAAGGTTTGGCCTCGTCTACGTTGTAGCTGCGCCTGTGGTAATGGCGCTGGTCGCGCTGTTGGGAAGCGACCGGTTCGCCGTGGTAGGAGGAGCCATTGCCTTGGTATTGGGGCCAGTGGTCTACGCGGCGGTGCGGCAAAAAGGCGGTAGCGCTGCACATCCCGACCGGTGACACAAATGCCGCGTTGCGGCGGTTCTAAGGCCTCGCGCCGCCCGACGAACGGCTTGGGTGACCTGAGGGTCGGTGGCGGTTTCGGGTCGCCTGGCGGACGAGATAAATCGATTTACCTCGCGAGATTAAGTGCCGTGTTTTGAGGGAGATACGAGCCTATTTTTGCACAGGCTAGCAATTCGTAAGGCGCTTGGAATGAGTGATTCAGCGGGCTTAGCACCACAGATTGTGCAATCAGAGTGAAGCCCTCGCCTTGCTTCCCTACGCTTTTGGATATACAATACAAATGTATATCCAAGGGGTGCCTATGCAGGTTTCGAAGTGGGGAAACAGTCTAGCCATTCGCCTGCCCGCCGCTATCGTCGAGGCGCTTGAATTGAAAGCAGGCGACGACATCGAGATTCGAGTCGCTGGCGAACGCGCTTTCGAAGTTAACCGCGATGAAAGTCGCCGACGCGCCGTGGAAAACCTGCGCAAGCTCCGGCGTCCTTTTCCTCCGGGATTTGTCTTCGACCGCGACGACATCTATGAGCGCTAGCGCGTTCTTCGACACCAACATCTTTGTCTACGCCATCGTGCAGAATGATCCGCGCTCCTCTAGAGCGGAAGAATTGTTGCTGGAAGGCGGGACCGTGAGCGTGCAGGTTCTGAACGAGTTCGTGGCCGTGGCACGGCGGAAGGCCAATATGCCCTGGTACGAAGTGCAATTTGGCTTAGACAACATCCAGAGGATCTGCCCAAATCCGTTGCCGCTCACCGTGCAGACTCACCAGAAAGCATTATCGATTGCAGATAGGTATGGCTTTCAAATCTACGACGCCTTAGTTGTCGCCTCTGCCCTGGAAGCAAGATGTTCGGTCTTGTACTCCGAGGACATGCAAGATGGGCAAGTTATCGATCATCAGTTGACAGTAACGAACCCGTTTCGATGAGGCTTCGCTGATGTTGATCCAAGGAAGATTCCATCTAACTCACCCAATCCAGAAACTTGTACCACATCCCAGCAAACGGCAAGAACCACGGCTTGCCGTTGTACAGGCCGAGCGGCGCGCCGGGGAATGGGATGCCTACGAAGGGGTTCTCTGGTTTATCTCCTGACATCAGCTCTGCCATCTTCTGGCCTTGATACGTGGCCATGGCGACGCCGTGTCCGGCGTAGCCTACGGCGTAGTGCATACCGTCGAGCTGGCCGGCGTGGGGCATGATGTCGAAGGCGAAGTCGAGCGTGCCTCCCCAGACGTATTCGATTTTGGCGTCGCGCAGTTGCGGGTAGACGTCGATCATGCCCCGGCGCAGGATTTCGGCGCTGCGGCGGATGGTCTGATCGGTTTCAGGAAAGAAGGCGGCGCGTCCGCCGAACAACATGCGGCGGTCGGGCGTGAGGCGGTAGTAGTAGAGATAATTCTTCGAATCGTAAATCATGCGATTGCGCGGGCTGAGTTCACGGGCCAGCGCTTCGGGAAGGATTTCGGTTGTAATAATGAACGACCCGATGGGGATGAGTTTCTTTTGCAACGCCGGAGTTGCTTTGCCGGTGTAGCCGCTCGTGCCGACGAAGACTTCGCGCGCCCAAAGCGTTCCCTGCGAAGTGGTGACCTTCCATCCTGACTCGCCCTGGCTGGATTCGCGCTGCAAGCCTTCAACGCGCGTGTGCTCGCAGATTTCCGCGCCGGCTTTCATGGCGGCGCGGCCCAGTCCGGCGACATAGCGCGCGGGATTCAGTCCGGCGCTGACTTCATCGACCATGCCGCCGTAGTAGATATTCGAGCCAATCTCGGCGTTCAATTCATTTTTCTGGACTACACGCAGTTTGTGGTTGAACTCGCGCGCGATCACATCGGCCTGGCGGGCGTAGTCGTTGAAATGCTTTTGCTTGCAGGCAACTTCGAGATGGCCGCAGCGCCCGAAGTCGCACTCGATATTTTCTTCGCGGACGATTTGCTCGACACAATCGATACTGGCGATTGATACGGCGTACATGCGCTGGGTGGGCTCGCGTCCGTACATGGAGATCAGCTGGTTCACGCCCAGCTTCATGCCGGTGAGTACCATGCCGCCATTGCGGGAACTGGCGCCCCATCCGATGGTTTCGGCTTCGAGCACGGCAACCTTCGCCCCACGTTTGGCTAGGGTGCGCGACGCAGAGAGTCCGGTGAAGCCTGCGCCAATAACGGCGACATCGACGCGAGTGGTGAGAGGGCGAGGTTCGGGTTTTGGGAAGTTCGTGGTGGTGAGCCAATAGTTGTGTTCTTGCAGGGACATGGGCTCTTCAGGATGATGCAATCTCACCGAGTTAGGTATTTTACGCTGAATGTGGAAAACCGAAGTCCAACCGTTCCCTTGGGACGAAGATCAACGCGTTGAGCTTGGCAGCGGGTGTAAACTGAGGTTGGGTATCCTCATGGTTTCAGTACCTCAATCCGGTTCTCTTATTGGTCCCGTAGGAAGGAACCGGTATGGCTGGCAGATTTTCCAGTTCCTTGATCCGAGGGACGGCCAGTGGAGATACGTCGTGCACATGCCGGACGGGCGGTTGCTTTATTCCGACTCGGCAGGGGACATCGGTCACGGCACCACGAGCTTCGGCGCCCAAGGGGCGGGAGCCGTATTAGGTGGTGCTGGCGGCTTCCTCGTGTTGGGGCCGATCGGCCTGTTGATCGGCGGTATCCTCGGCGCCTTAGTGGGTAATCAGCTGGAGCACCGACACCAGCCGTGACTCCTGCCGGAAATTCGGCGGCGCATGATTTACTAGACACTTGGGGGCGGTACCTTCTTCATCTCTCTGACTATCGCTATGTAGCTGTTTGCATCGTCTTGTTGTGGCTTGTTTTTGTCGGAATCAGACGGATTCGCTACCGATCATGGCCGCCCGTCGGAGACCATGTGACCGTCATCATGGGGCTTTTTTCTCTCTGGGGAGTTTTGGTTCAAGCGGTTGTTTTCCTGATGACAAAACCTCCAGCCCTCGAACTCCTCAGCCAAACAGATCTAGTGCTCGTCTCGGTCGTCTGCCTTGTGGTCGTCTTCGTTGTTGTTGGGCCAGCTATATATCGATTGTTCTTCCCACCTGAGGTCGAAAGCAGAATCTCGGTGGAATAGCACACGCTCAGAGCACCGCGGTTTCGTGAATCAGGTGGCCTTCGGCAAAGCGCGCGAGATTCAACAGCGATGCGTCGATCAGGTCCGTCTTCCCGGTGAGGATGAGATCGCTCAGAATCTTACCCGTTGCCGGAGCATGCATTACGCCGTGTCCGCTGAAGCCATTGGCCAGGAAAAAGCCGGGGACGCCCGGGGCCTCGCCGAGAATGGGGTGATGGTCCGGCGTCATCTCATACAGGCCGGCCCACGACCGCTTGGGATTCACGGGAAGATTGGCGAAGCAGGGCACGCGATCGGCGGCCCTCGTCAGAATTTTCTCTACGAAAGCCGCGTCGAAATCGGTTTTGAAACCGGGCGTTTCTTCGGGATCATTCCAGGCGAGGAGAAAGCCGCGAGCCTCGGGGCGAAAATGAAATCCGTTTGACATGTCGACGATCATAGGCGCGGTGTGGGGAAACTCGTCAAACGGCTCGCTGGGAACCAACATGCGGCGTAGCGGCTCGACCGGCAAATCGACGCCCGCAAGTTTGGCAACACTGGCTGCCCAAGCGCCGGCACAGTTTACCACCTTGCGGGTTGTGACCGAGCCGCGCGTGGTCTCGACGGAGGCGATTCCGTTCGCATCGCGCATGAAACCTGTGACACCGGTGTTCTTCCACAAGATGGCGCCATGGTCAGCGGCGCACGCCATGAATCCGTTCATGGCGCTGTACGGGTCGACGAAACCATCGGTGGAGCAGAAACTTCCACCCATAATGTCGTCGGCGCGCAACTGCGGAAACATGCTGCGGATTTCATCGCCCGGCAGCAGGCGCACGTCCTTCAATCCCATCTTCACTTGCTGAGCGTAGTTCGTGCGCAGGTAGGACATCTGCGCATCGGTCGTGGCGCAGAACAGATAGCCTTGCGGGCGATAGTCGCACGGGTGGCCGAGGCGCTTCTCGAAGGTCGCATAGAAAGGAATGGAGTAGAGCGACATCTGGATGCTGACCGGAGTAGAAAACTGCGCCCGCACTCCGCCCATGCTCTTGCCCGTCGAACCTTTACCTTGCGCCGATTCACGCTCGATGACGAGCACGCTGCGGCATCCGCCGGCCGTGAGGTGATAGGCGATGCTGGAGCCGACGATTCCTCCTCCGACGATGACAACATCCGCTGTCTGCATGAGGGTAGCGACCGAAGACGACCCAGCATTCTAGCGCGGAAGCAGTGGTCAGTGGTCGGTGGTCAGTGGCGGTGAACACAAATCCAAGAAATTTTACTGGCCACTCGCCACTGGCCACTGACTGTCACTGACCACTGGTCACTGCTTCTTTCCACCTCGGTAACTTGCGGTGGTTACTGCGCCTGCCTAGTCTGGAATAGCATGGCCTTGCGCTGCCTCGTATTCTCGTCGCACGAAGAGACGGTCCAACCGATCTGGCAGGTGCTCACCGACCTCGGGATTGAGGGAGAACACTGCCTGAGCGCAGTGGACGCGGTCGAGAGGGTTACAACCCAACTGTTCCAGATCGTGATCACCGACTGGGACGATCAACCCGAGGCGGCATTTCTGCTGAAGACGGCGCGGGAATTGAAGGCGGCGCAGCGGCCTTTGACTTTGGCCATCGTCGGCGACGATGCCAGACTTCCGGAGGCGTTGAAGGCGGGAGCCAATTCCGTTCTGGTGAAACCAATTCGCGCGGAACAGGTGCGGGACACGATGAGCACGGCGTGCGAACTGCTTCGAACGAAGCAGCAGCCAACAGCACCGCCGCAGCTTCTTACGCAACCCACGGCAGTGGCTGCCCCGGCAGAGACGCCGCACACGGCTGCGATGGCAGCGGCGGCAGCGGTTTCGCCAGCAACATCGGTGCCAACGTCCCCGCCATCGTCAGCGCCATCCTCGGTAACCCAGCCTCCAGAGAGGACCTTTCGCGCAGGAGAATTTCTCCAGCCTCCGAGTTCCGCGCCAGGAGCGCAGTTCGACACAGAGCGAGAGGCCGATGCTGAGGCGTCAGTGGAGCAGGCAGGCGCCGGGGAGGTAGACGCGCTCACAGAACTTGCGCCGATGGCCGCTGCGGTGGAGGATACACCGGCAGAACCA
>WNFI01057702.1_pt1 | contig 16520 bp, 20 predicted proteins | sample 5400471 | NCBI WGS metagenome assembly WNFI01 (sample SAMN13153348, study PRJNA577476) | soil metagenome | isolation source: 100 cm saprolite on Douglas fir-dominated hillslope | place: USA:California | collected 2013-09-17 | reverse complement strand
ACACTAATTCTCACTCACCGGTTCGAAAAAGCCGGCAGCGCGGCAGCAAAGCGTAGAGATGATGGGGGAAGGGAAAAACCTCAACCCGCAGGGGGTTGGCAGTCCCAGGTCATATATGCGTCTCAGAAGTGTTTCCGTTACATCGAGATACCCAGTACTGCGCATCCACGCTGTCACGAGCAACACACTGATCGTGGGACACAGCGGTGTCCGATTATTCTAGTAAAATATATTCATTAAACATCAAATAAGATCACCGTGAAGTCATGAAACATTGGAAAGAAACGAGAGGAGAGGTAGGGGAGCAGGGGAAGGCGGTAAGTAGACAACCAATAAAGCGCTTGTTGATACCTTGTTACCCGCTTCACTAAGACGAAGCGCGGCCAGACGACCTGGGCACGGACCGCATGGCAGGCCACTTTGGCCTTACCTGAACGTGAGCCTTTGTCTCACTCAGGTAACTCGAACATCTACGTGTTTTGAGTCAGAGATGATGCCAATGGGGGACAAGGGGATAAGGTACAGCTACCGCTCTGGGCCAATCATCTGGACCAAGGTCAAGTATCAATCTTCTAGACCTACTGTGCAGCATGTAATTCACGGCTCTGCCGGGTGGAATGTTTCTGGTCCGATACCAGCGTTTATGTTATGCATGTGCGGGAATGGAAATAACTCGGTGAACATGTCGTACGGTAAGTGACCTGGGTTACGATGGAGGAGTGCAGGGGTATGATGCATCTACTTGAAGCTTGCGTTGTTGATTTTTGCAAGCGCAGCATGATGGGGTTCGTCAAGGGTGAGGACAGTCGCATTATTAGGAGGATGCTTCTGATCGTGGGTTAGTTCTCATCATGTCTTCGGCCAGGCCATGTCCACTGAATTATCCAACAAGGTGGAGATCGACCCAAAGATTGAGAGAGGCGGGCCCTTCGCAGCCGTATGTACACGACTTTTCCATTTTCCGGAATATAGCTTGGTATAAACGTTGGTGGAACAGCCACGCAGCACGTTCGTCCTGTCACGAAAGATTCCGCTAAATGGGTACATAAGGGTCGACAGAGCAAATGAATGCACTACAGCGAGAGGCCAGGGACACAATAGCTCGGGTCCTAAATTGCAATGTGGCACAGTTTAACTGGGAGCAGAGCACACGTTTGGGAAGGATCATAAGGGAAATCGCCAGTCCGTCGCAAGCTAGACTCGTCTCTAATGAGGCCGAGATGAGGATCTTGTGCTAGACGGCCGGTGGCATTCAACTCGTCCAAGAGGACGAGGAGCGAAATATAATTAATGCAGGAATTGCTGTTCTTGTGGATGAACCCAGATCTCCACGAAACGGACGACGGAAAGAGAGAAAAAAGCACAGAGACCTCCCGATGGTGCCAGGAGCGTATGCCGAGGCCTATGTGCTGCGAGACGTGCCTGCGTCGTCCAATGTCGCCCAACGTTGACAGAAAATGAAAAGTGAGGGAATTGCCACCACGCACGTTCGTCCCGATTGGGATGCAGATTGCCGACAACAGAGACCCAAAGCCAAGGCATAACTGAGATAAGATTTTCCAGATTTATCGATCTGTGACCAATGGGATCGAATCCTTATAATTATCCCGACGCCTATACAACCGATCTCTTCCCACTTCTCCTCCCGTCATTGGGTCCATCTCCCCGCTTGTTAGCTTTGACAAGGTAGACATGGCCGAAGACAGGATCAGCTCTAGCTCCTCTGAGCAGAAGCAACTCCCTAACAATGCGGCTGTCTTCACTCTTGACGAGCGCCATCGTACTGCCCTCGCAGAAATTGACAATGCAAGCTTCAAGTAGGTGCCTCTCCTCTTGTCATCACCCAGCTCGCTCACCGTACGTTCCAGTTGGACCCACCCCCGCACATGTATCGTGGCTGGTGTCGGTTTCTTGACCGATGCCTATGACATTTTCACCATCAGCATTGGGGCCAGCATGATAGGCTATGTCTATGTCAGATGTACCCTGATCGTCAACCAGGATATGGGTATCAAGGTTGCCACCCCTATCGGAAGGTCAATTGTAGGTTTGATCATGCGTTCAATCGGGGTTGTTTAAATGCCTTTCCTTTCTTAGGCTTTTCTAGCAGATGTCGTTGGCCTTAAGAGAATGTACGGTCTCGAGCTCATGATCAGTACGTATCCTCATCGGATCGCTTATTCAGGCTCCCTGCGGGTCTCATCAAGCGTGTCCATTATTGGTACCCTCATCGTATGGCGCTTCATCTCTAGAATCGGTATTAGGGGGGCCACCTCTGTCCTCCGTCATCACTTCCGAGTCCGCTGCAACGCACCCTTGCCGTTGATTCCTGTTGGCGCTTGCTTATCGGTCTTGGTTGCGTTCCCGGTGCCGTTTCACTCTACTTCCGTGTGACCATCCCCGAAACATCCAACAAGCTAGTCAGGGTATGGAGACATTCTTCACTTCTGGTCGCTATTATGTTGATCAAGATTCCTTCATTCAACGTGGTGATGCTCCTCGTATGGGCTGGACCGATTTCCTGAGTCATTTCGGCAAGCTGGAGAACCCCAGGATCTTGTTCGGGACTGCCTATTCGTGGTTTGCACTGATATCACCTACGGTCTTGGTGAATGCTCTTGACACGATTTCTATTACGTTTGTGCCTTCTACCCCTTTCTCAACTCCTCCATCATGCAATCGGTTTCGGCGCTTGTTCGGTGCACCCTCCAAGGCTGAAGTAGGAAAGAGTTTCACCAGTCTCCCGTGCCTCCGGACCCACGAATCCAATATTCACAATCCTTCTCGACCTCACAAATGCGACCAGTGCTGTCTTGGCTTCGAGATCGCAAAATCTCTTAATGGTCATTCACATGTGCGTGGTGGCGTAAACTCCACTGCTCTCCAATATACGTGCGATGGGTATCGTCAGAATTTCTCTGACGGCGACACCATCCGAAATCACCAAAATGATCCTCTACTCCATCCCTCTTGCGCAGATGACGTGATCCTCGTTATCGAGTCCGTGGTTGGCACCCCGGTCCTGGGGGTGGAGGAATTCCCTCAAGCGATCTGGCCAACGCCCAAGCTGCCGTCCTCCGGCTTCATGCCTGATTACGGAAACGTGTCGAGCAGTTCCTGGATTATTCAATGTTGGGGAAAGCGAAATGCAATGTTGGAGCAAGAGGTGGAGGATCGCAGGCCCTTGTGTTCATGGTGAGCCGATGTGTTGACTCGAACCTTTCGGCGATGAGCGGTACTGGTTTGTCGTCATCCCAGCTAGTCCAGTATGGTCGTACTAAGAGTTAGGCGACGGCGGTAAACAGAGTGATCACCGAATCATGGAGGGCTGTGAGCGAGGTTGCCCTTGAGCGAGTGTCGAGAAGGCAAAAACTGGCGTTGATGGTGAAGACGAAGAGGTGAACGTAGTTGATGACGAGGGCTAGATGTTACTATGTCATAAACACAATAAACACAATGGCGTGGTAGTTACGGTAACGTGCTATTTAATTATTTACGCTTCCTTGCATGGGTGAGCACCTTCTTACTGAGCAAGCACGATGAATTGGTTGGCTTAAGATGGTCCTTCATAATGCAATTAGGACAGGTCCGAAAGCAGAGTGGGCTGCTCTGTCGATTTGCATGTATTACCTGGCAGCTGGGGGATCACCGCCTACCGTCAATGACCCTTCCAATAGCGGAGCAAGGTGTTTTGTGCCACATTGGATCTTCCTTGGCTTCAGAAGATGGATTGCGATCTTCACTTGCCAGCCAAGACTCGCTACATACCTGATTCATCCTTGTCAAGAAATCAAGGAAGCAGTATTAGCCTACTACCTCTCAGGCGCAATGTTGGAAGAGGGCTTGAGAAAAACGTATTTTGATGACTTACTTAAATTTCCGTAGTGTATCTAACTCTTGGGGGATATAACTGGGATGCTTATCATTGGCATCGAATTGAACCAGGTGGTTAGTCACCTACCGAGGAGACGTGGAAATCGCCACACGTTTGTGATCAAGGCCTTGACACTTCGGATTACTGAGCATCAAGTGCATCAGCTTCTGAACAGTAGGGTTCTCTCCCAGAACTCCAACCTAGCTTCGTCATTGGCACGACTGACAGTAAGCCTTCGCCCTACGCTAGTATAATGTGTTACGTCCTTAACGGCGGATCTCTACCTGCCTAGAAGCTATCTCATACAGGCAATCCATGATGCTCTCAGTGAATATATATGGAGCGAGATTTCTCACAAGCTAGCCTCTAATCATCGGCTGGGGCATTAATTAAGCGCATCCAGCCCCCACTCGGGAAGAAAAACCCTAGCCTCAGCATCCATGACGTAGACGGGTAGAGTCCGCTTTACAGGGCTAGAAGCAATATCAGCAATACACCTCAGGTTTGAGATGTTGGAGCCGATTGCGGTCTGATCGATCGATCGATCGACCAGTCGCAAAGTCCACTCTTTTATCCCTACACCCAGTGATCCTGAGTCTACCAGCCCCACTTGGGACCGAGTTAAAACGCATCTAGCGCGTACAGCGCCACTCTGGAACAAGGTGTTGGCCATACCAGGAACACTGCACTCGGCAGAGCCACCCGTAGTAGATCTAGAAGATGATCATACTTGATCTTGGTCCAGATGATTGGCCCAAAGAGGTATCTGTACCCTATCCCCTTCTTCCCCGCCTTGTTGCCCGCTTCGTCTGAGCATGGCAGGTTGCTTTTACAAACAATGGCCTTACCTGAATGTGAACCAATTGTCTCGCTTGGACAACTCGAACCCGTTCATCTACGTGCTTTGAGTTAGCCCTCTATCACTTGTCTACCCACCGCCTTCCACTGTTCCCCTCTCCTCTCGTTCCTTTCCAATGTTTCACGGCACTTCTTGACTTCACGGCGATCTTATTCACAGTTTCGTGTACATTACTACAGATGTCGCCCTGCTACCTGGCGCCAATCGTACCCGACCGTTTTTAATTCCGTCGTTTTCTGTTTTGTCACATCAGACGGCCGTTTGGCGGCCAGAAGTGCCTCCCCTGATGGAGACACGGCCAATCATGTTGGCACCGATGCTAATGGCAACAAAGTCAAAAGCATTGGTCAAGACTCAATATGCATGCGCGGAAATGGAAATAACTAGCGGGACATGTTGTACGGTAAGCGACCTGAGTTACGATAGAGGAGTGCAGAGGCATCTATTTGAAACTTGCATTGTCGATTTCTGTGAGCGCATTACTAGGAGAATGCTTCTGATCATGGGGGCTAGTTGATCCCATCCTGTCGATGTCTGAGGTGGAGAAAGTTGACCCGACAAAGGTGATGATGATGGATCAGGTTTATATACCGCGTGAAAGATGTGACACGCGCCAAGTGAGAGGTTGAGAGGTATGGCTGTTTCCATTTTCCGCCAAAGTTCGCTTGTTGGTGCCTTGGCGTAGAAGCGAACGTTGGCGGGACAATGTGAGGTTAGAGTACAGCCACTAAGCACGTTCGTCGTCGAAGAGATAAGACGGAATCAGTGGGTCATGTGTAGACGAGGAAGCATTTGTTGAATAAAATGACCTCACAACGTATTATTGACAGGACTCCGGCTTGCGCCGAAGGGGTCCCCATTCGGAAAGGGGTGGCACCCTCCGAATCATATGTTTTAGTCTGGTCTGGGAGGCCAGTAAATGTAGGGAACGGTCCATTTGTCACCCCAGGAGAGCATTCTCAAATGTAAATATTGATAACGCGCGCTGACAATTTAAAGTGCACTCCATATTTTCCAATCCCACCGTTTATTCAATCTCATTTCCCAAATACTTGCGTTGCCATGCTACAACCACCACTGACCGTAAAACTGAAGAATGGTTCAGTCTCATCCGTTTTTCTGCCTCGCCAGTTATCCAACAACATTGAGTCCGAGTCTACCGACGCGATCAGTAGGACACTGGATGGAATCTTGTCACATCCTGTGCCTTCGGTTAGTGATATCCAGGGACTAGTTAAAGTCATTGGAGTCTCGAAGCCTGTTCTATAGAACGAAGCGAGCGGCACTAAGGCCTAGGTGTTGCCCGTGGAGTTTACAGTAACCAAAGATCTGATTGAACGATTAATGCATTCAGCAGTTGATAAGGCTATATAGCAAATCACCCAAATACATACTGTATGAAAGAACATCCAATGTACATTCCTTTCTTGATGAACCATTCCAAAGATTTCCCGGTGCAATGATGAATTAAGCGTATCTTCTGTTCCTCCATCAGGAAACTGGATTCCGGCGGACATTACCAGCACACGACCAGTAATTCTGGGGTCACCATGCCTACAATGCTTCTTCTCCTGTGATACAACTACGATCATGAGACTCCGGAACAAGCGATAGGTTGTCCGCCGTACCAGGAACAATGCACTTCGGCAGACTTGGTATCAAAGAATCGCCTAACCAAACGCTATTAGAACTGGCGTATGAATCTTTCTTCCTCGCTATAATAATTACTCCCATTCAAGGCTTTGAACGATGGCATTGTTTCCCACCTGTGGCATGGCTGGTATGTTATCGTATTAGCCGATAACGGACGCGTTGACAAAATACAGATACTTAATAGGCGAAGAGAAACAAAAGGGCGGCCCTATTGTCTGTTCGGATGTGATACTAGGCACACGCACACGCAATTAGGACCTTATTGAGACAGATCGAGTGTGAAACTGCATAGATATACGTCGGGGATGCTAGATCGAGCAGCCGGTATCGCTTGAGGGAATGCTTCCAAGCAAGAAGTGTAACATGAGGCTCCTAGGACACAATTAGACGAGAGAAATCCTTGGAGGAACAATGTTGCTGTATTATATAATATGAACGAGGAAACAGTCCAAATAAGCGTGGCTTTTCTAAAAGGGTGAGTTGCCAATGGGGGGCTGAAAGAGCAAGATGCAACGAGAGTGTATATGATGCATCCAGTCCCGGATAACTGAACATGCATAGGATAAAATTGAGGGATAAGAGATGTTCAGGTGCGAATTTTTTTGGGTCATAAAGATGCAAAAGCCTGGATGAAATTAAGTAAAACGTTCAGATGTGAAGGGGTCGAAACGTCGTCGTTGATGGGTGAAAGATTTTCAGAGCCAACCGGCGCCGCCGGACTATGATGCGGAATTTATTTTATGTATTGGGCATGCGAAACGGAAGAGCTCATGATGGCCGTACAGATGGGTTCTAAGAATTCTTCGAAGGATCGAAGAAAAACAATCTACAGGCTGTTGGCATCGAAGATAAGGTGAGAAGGAGGGCGTGAGGGGGGACTAATAGCCGCGGTTCGTGGGTGGTGCACACGAAGGACGGCAGGGGAAACGGGGTTCTAATATTGAGTGAACGCGGGAAGTGGTTCGGCGGACGACCATGAAAGGGACACGGGTGCGGGGCGGATGGAGATCTGAGAGTGAGAATCCATGACTCTTCGAATTCGAAATGAGTCAGCTAGCCCTATGTTCCCAGGATGTAGACAATAGTATATGTATAGGCAGATCGTCCCTTGTTAGGTATGGCTGACTATCTGTGCTTGCATGGAGCTTTTTGGAAGCAGATCCCTGAGACTTTGTCACTTCTGTAAGGACGTTTAAGGAAAAGTCCGAGAGTCAGAGTTCGATAACTCATCTCGGGTTTCTGCTGCTCACCGCTGGATCCAAAATTCATCGCAGAAAATGACACTTCATACTATTCTTTCCCTCTGGTAATGTCGCTCGCTAGGCTAAGATACAAACACAACGGCTAGCATGTGCATGCTGTATTTTACGGGTATTTGCATAAGACGTGCATCACATCTTCATGGCAGCAATTGGACTCCCATATGTAATACGGTCTGGCGAAGGGGGAGCCTTGGCGCGGTCGCAGGCTCTTCTTTTTATCCAGCGCTTAGCCGATAAAATAACTAGTATGCGAGTGAGAAAAATCGGAAGTCGGAATCGTCGTACTCCAACAGTACACCGGTAGTCCATTGAACTGAGGCCGATGTGGATCGTTTGCGAGTTATTTGGTCGTTTAGGAGAAGGTGAGATCTTCGTAGGTCATAAGGGGATCTACACTAACGTACGTACGACACTCCTACGTGCCTAGGATGACGGCAGGAGTGGGGAAATAAGCGGGGTTACTGCAAATGGAGAATATTCGTACATACACGCACCTCCTACACACGATATATGAATGCCCCTAGAATACCGACCTTGGCCTTCGGCTGTGTACGAGGCCTTCCTTGCAAGGCAGGAAAGAGCTTCTGACAGATTGATTCGAGAGACCCCTAGAACATTCAGCTAATTGGCTAGCCGCGGTAAGGCCGTAGATGGTGCCCTCGTTCAATCGGCTATTTTATGTATTCTGAAAATTCAAGGTCGCTTATTCTAGAGATATGGTGGCTCCAACCTGGCCTGACCCTCATAGCGCCCGTTGGAGTGCCCCAGTGAGCATAGGAAGGACATTCGACAGCAAGCAAATGCCTTGCGGTTTGCGGTTTGGAACGCCCTGATAACGTATTTCCCTATTCGGTCGGCTAAACAGCCGTTATCGCGAAAGGTACGGCTAAGGGGGCAATAGTATGGTCGGGTGACAGCAAATGAATGCACTAGGACACGAGGACTTGGATTAATTCGGTTCCTGAATTGTAATGTCGCCTGGCACAGTTCAACTAGGAGCAAAGCACACATTTGGGAAGGATCATAAGGGAAATCGCCGGGTCCGTCTCAAGCCAGACTTGTCTCTAATGGGGAAGGGGCAAGGGACAGGTTTCAGAATGAGAGCGAGAAGATGAGGGTCTCGTACGGCATTCAACTCGTCCAAGACGACGTACAGGAGTGTGCCAAGAGACAGAATGAATGCAGGAATTGCTTTTCTTGCGGATGAACCCAAATCTCCACGAAACTGACGGCGGAAATAGAGAAAGAAATACAGAGGCCTCCCGGAGGCGTCGGGGGCGTATGGCGAGGCCGATGTGCTCCGAGCGCGCCTGCGTCGTCCGATGTCGCCCGATAACGTTGGCAGAGCTAGGGCACTGCCACCATACACGTTCGTCCCGATTTGGATGCGACAACAGAGACCAATGCAAAGGCACAACCGAGAAAGAGTTGATCCCAGGTTTTATTGGTTTGTGACCAGAACGCTCCATGGTATTGAATCCCATTATAAATATCCTTCGTTCCAATGGCATATACAACCGATCTCTTCCCCCTTCTTTTCCCGTCGTAGAGTCTATCTCCTGCATCTGACTAGGTAGACATGGCTGAAGACAGGATCAGCTCTGGCTCCTCTGAGCAGAAGCAACCCCCTAACAATGCGGCCGTCTTCACTCTTGACGAGCGCCGTCGTGCTGCCCTCGCAGAAATTGACAACGCAAGCTTCAAGTAGGTGTTTCTGCTCTTGTCATCGACCAGCTTGCTCACCGTGCATCCCAGTTGGTTCCATGCCCGCACATGTATTGTCGCTGGTGTCGGCTTCTTGACTGATGCTTATGACATTTTCGCCATCAGCATCGGGGCCAGCATGATTGGCTATGTCTATGAAAAAGGGGGTACCCTGACCGTCAACCAGGATTTGGGTATCAAGGTCGCTACCCCCATCGGAACCCTTTTTGGTCAATTGTGGGTTTGATCATGTATTCAAACGCGCTTGTTTAAATTCCTTTCCTTTCTTAGGCTTTTCGGATGGCTGGCAGACGTTGTTGGTCGCAAGAGAATGTACGGTATTGAGCTCGTGATCAGTATGTATCCTCATCCGATTCATATTGTACTTTGTTGACTCTAACGGTCCCGTGATTAGTCATCATCGGGACGTTCGCTCAGGCTCTCAGCGGAGTCGGTCATGCAGTATCCATTATTGGTGTCCTCATCGTATGGCGCTTCGTCGCTGGAGTAGGTATAGGGGGGGACTACCCTCTGTCCTCCGTCATCACTTCCGAGTTCGCTGCAACGCGTATTCGAGGACGTATGATGACTGCAGTGTTCGCCAACCAGGGTTGGGGCCAACTTGGCGGCGCGCTTGTCGGTCTCATCGTTGTATCTGCTTACAAGAATTCCATCCTCAACGGACCACCTACGGGTGCCCCCGCCGTCGATTTCTGCTGGCGCTTGCTTATCGGTCTTGGTTGTGTTCCTGGTGTCATTGCACTCTACTTCCGTTTGACCATCCCCGAAACGCCCCGTTTCACCATGGATATCGAGCGAAACGTCCAGCAGGCTAGTCAGGATGTGGAGACGTACTTCACTTCTGGTCGTTACTATGTTGACCAAGACGCCGTCATTCAACGTGCTGAGGCCCCTCGTATGGGCTGGGGCGATTTCCTGTCTCATTTCGGCAAGCCGGAGAATGGCAAGATCTTGTTTGGGACTGCTTATTCGTGGTTTGCACTCGACATTGCCTTCTACGGTCTTGGTGAATGCTCTCGACACGATTTCTACTATTTTCTCTAATCTTGTGCTCTCTCAGGTCTCAACTCCTCCATCATTTTGACTGCCATCGGTTTCGGCGCCCCCTCCAAGGCTGAAGTAGCCAAACATGGCGCCGCCGGGCATGCCTTTTCCGTGTACAAGAACTTGCATAATATCTGCGTAGGAAACGTCATTCTCTCAGTCGCTGGTCTCATCCCAGGATATTGGGTGTGCTTCCTGTTCATTGACCGCGTCGGACGCAAGCCAATTCAACTTATGGGATTCATTCTCCTTACCATCATCTTCATTTGCATGGGTTTCGGATACGATCGTATGATTAACCACGGTGCCCGTGGTGCATTCGTCACGCTTTACTGTCTCGCCAACTTTTTCCAGAACTTTGGACCTAACACGACCACCTTCATCATTCCTGGTGAAATCTTCCCAACTCGTTACCGCTCAACGGGACATGGTATCTCGGCCGCATCCGGTAAACTTGGAGCCGTCGTTGCACAAGTTGGATTCGCCCGTATGAAAGATATTGGCGGGCCAAACCAGTTTATCAAACATATTCTGGAAATTTTTGCCTTCTTCATGTTAACAGGTATTTTCTCGACGTTGTTGATTCCGGAGACGATGGGTCGTACGCTTGAAGAGATGTCGAACGAGAGGCAGGAAGGATTCATTCGAGGCGTCAAGGCGCCTGTTATCGATCAGGCTGGTCTCATCGAGTCTAGGACGGAGCAGAAGCGGTAATGAGTCATCGATCCCTTGTTCAGTTTCTCCCCTTCTGTTATTGATCGTTTCCGCATTCTGCTTCATCCATCCGCTTACTACGCCATCATCTTATTTCCTGCGTGTGGTGGTTATATTCATTACTGATTCCTCCTTTTATCATGCATTTTACGGTAACGCGCGGGTTGGTGACCCAGTTTTATGAGGATTCCGGCACGTTATATACGCCTTTTTTCTTTCTCTCATAATTATTTGGTCCACTTGTGGCTCGAAATTTCCCCCCTTCTTTTGCCGAGAATTTTTCGATCAAGTAGCAATGGCCTTTCGCAAGCCGGTTGTAATGTTGTAAGGCCTTGAAATGACTAGCTCGGTTGTTCCATGCACAAATCCGCATTCAGAATCCGTACTTCGTACTACTGACAGTACGTCACTTGCATAGTTGCTGTAAGTTTGGATGCGGCCAAGTTCGGTGATGTTGTTGCTACTGCGACTGCGTTGAATTGTGTGTGAGCAGTCACTCATCACTTTGGGACTACCTCTTTTCACAGGGTTATTATCTCTACTACGTTTGATCATAGCCGCGTTTGATCAACCCGTGCACGGGTAAAAGATGGCCAGCCGCATAGGGGTTTTGATGAACATCACCGCGCGCAATGCTGTTGAATTCCACATATATATGAAAAATCGACAAACGTGCAAACGACTTCGTGCAACGGCGGTGTGTGGATGAGAGGGAAGAACCAAAAAAAAATTGTTAAGTTGAAGCGCTATATGCGTGACTTTGATGCTAGCATTTGAAAGCTAAAAAAGATATGAGTATTGAATTATAGCTTGACCGTCTGGTAGGATGACGCGATGTTAAGATATGATATGATACCGGATATAGGTTGAGGGAAAAGAAGCCGGTTTCATGATGGTGCTCGGATAACTTCTAACGAAGAGATCCACTTGTTCTGGAGTCGGTTCAAGGGGTTAACGTCCATCGCGTGGTTCCAGCAGAGGGGGAGGCCATACGTAGTGATCGGTCTAAGAAAGGATAGTTGAGAAATCTAGTGAACGAAATCGTCGTTTTCTGCATACCCCATGTCTAACGTATCACAAATGTTCCAACAACTCTCCCGCCGCCTCACGTACATAGATAGGGGATCTTTTAGGGATAGATATTTCTGAAAGATTAATGGGCAAGTTGAATTGTCCAAAGGGTATCGACCAACAGCCCTGTGGGGAATATTGCGGCTAGTGTGGAGGGAATCTTTTACGAGGCAAGAAGACTAATGGGCGAGTTGAATCGCCCCGAGTCGAACTTCGGACAAGTTGATTTGTCCAAAGAATGTCTACCAACAACCCTGTGAAATATTATATTGTGGTTAGTGTAGAGAGGGAATCTTGACGAGATAGAGGGACTAATGGGCGAGTTGAATCGCCCTGAGTCGAACTTTGGACAAGTTGAATTGTCTAAAGGATGTTGACCAACAACTCCGTGAAAGATTTTGGTTAGTGTGCTCAAAAGGGATTGAGAACAAGGTGCTTACCGCAGAAGCGAGAAGGAAAACGTGGAGGCAAAAAACGCCACTAATCCCCAGGGAGAGCGCGCCAAAGAGGTCGCCAGAGAGGTCACCAGAGAGAGGTCACCAGAGAGAGCACCTGAGGGAGCCCCCCCAGGAAAAATAGTGAGGGTCGTGCGCAGAACCCGAGGGTCTGAGGACCCAAGACCCCCTTGCAATCATTCCCTAGAAACTTCCGCTCGTGAACTAGGATCACAATAGTCGCTGAGCAACCATGTCACCGTGAAAGGAGATCGAATATGCATGAAGCTTGAATGTCTCGGCAGAGAAGTGACATGACTTATTCTGCACTCCGGATTCCCTTTGGAAGTACCAATGGTGCCTTTTACCAGGCAGTGGCACCTCTCCAGTTCCTTGCGCAAATGCCAAAGACAAGTGAAGCTAGAGCCAATCTGCGTTTCGTACCGTGTGATCTTGTAGCCCAGTGCAAAACAAGTAACCTTTCCTTGTGGTAGCGGCCGAAGCATTTCATCTCGATAAGCTGGACTTCCATGACAATGAAGAAGCTATTACCGTCCCCGCCAATCTGGCAATCGATAGCATAGCGTAAGGGTGAGCAGAAGCGAATAGTCGATGGTGGTACATAGTCCGACAAATGTGCATCGCAATCTAAACACTTGGTGTTTGTCTTTTCGAGGAGCAATGATCATAAGCCATCCTATGCCTAGACTGATTTGGATCAATCATGTGGCACATTGTAACGCAGCTGTAGTATTTCAAACGAGAAGAATTATTTTGACCAATCGGTCGAGTTCAGCAACATGGGCGAGGCCAATGTGTCGTGTGCGCTTTGAGTTGGGCAATTACATACTCTCCACACACGGAATGAGCTGCACATGCACATATATATATGTATATCTGCAGGCCGTATTTCACGCCGGTACTACGCCTGCCTTGCGCTGTGCAGTGCTTCCTAGCCACTGCCCCATTGCCCTGCTGCCAGTGCCCCTGCACAAATCGACCTGTATATCCCATTTACTCGACAAGGTGATGCTCATATCATCTCAAGCTGTAAGTCCCCCAGCACTTTGAGCCATCTCTCCAGTCCCAGCTCCCGCGCAGCCACAATCGAACCACCTGTTCCCGTGGACGCATGCATCCCACTGCCAAGACGAGCAGCCAACTTAAGTTACGTGGCTAAGACATGACTAACCACAAAGCGCAGAGACGCGATGGCAGGTGCACAGTAGCCTTAGTTCCCACGAAGGTATATGCAAGTTATGATCGGGCTCTCAGCGCCGCCAAAAGCGCGGAACTAGATAGCACACAATAACTTGCGACGCGATGAGTCAGGCGAAATAATAATTGGCCTAATTTCAGTTTATCCTACGCCCGGAATCAGCATGGTGGTTCACATCTTACGAGACCACAGGGGCAAAGACGCAAGGCTCAAGGTTCAGCATCCCTATTGGTGTGATCCCGATGAGAAAGCGGGCCCAGGTACTACAGGGTACTACCGGTGCTGAGGCACCAGGGCTATTCCGAATGCTGTGTTACTTTTGCCTCATTCCCGTGCTGGACGAATGAAGCTGCAAGTTTTTGCACGTGGAAATGAGCTGACTGTCAATGCTCAATGAACACGCGCACGTACATTTTCTGTACTTGACTTGTGCCGATCTCCACACCAGTCACCCGGACGAATCTCATCCTTGGTGCAGAGGTCCCATGATATCCTAGTCTTCTGAGTTTGAGGTGATTCTGTGCCGAGCTTTTAGCCTTAGCAGCCTACCATTACGTCCGTGAGCTGCGCATGCGTGGACTCTTTCAAAACCTGATAACACAGAAACCAATCTTCACTCGCCGAGTACATGGGCGAAATTTAAAGAACAGGTATTAAACGCGTATTAGGCCGTATGGGTCGGCTGTGCAATCACCGATGCGGGTTGCAGGCGGCAAACTGACGGAGCGGGGTTTGAGCACTAATTCAACAAGACACCACAGCATCCCCAATTGAAAGCGAGTCCATGTCCATCACAGAAGCGGGATGGAATCATTGTCAGGAGGCGGATTGATGAGAAGGTCGCCCGCCTAATCACGTGATTGAGATCGGAAATCTGGGACTGATTCATTCACTGCATCCTTCTCCACTTCTCCCACAAACATTTTCTCTTTGAAGACCTCACCATAACGTTGGATTCGCTTATAGAGAGATATTGTTCAAAAAATAACCGACGATGGCGAATGGAACCGCCCCTACGCAGAAGCAGAAGGTTCTACGCCTCCCGAAGGTGCTCAAGTCGGTTGCAAAGGCGCCCCTCAAACTTCCTGCCCGCGTTGTGAGTGTGAGTACGGGCGCTCTTTTCGTTGGAAATGGTACGCGTCTCGTTTCGGCTGCAGATGTCAGGAAGAAGTCTCCACAGCCTGGTGAGGACCCCCTCGTCATCCTCCGAGTTCAGGTTGTGGGGTGTAAAAACCTCGTCGCGAGGGATAAAAATGGGACAAGTGATCCGTAAGTTCATTCCATCTTTTCCTCGGCCCCTGCCACGCTCTCGCTTGAAATTTACGCCTGAAGTTCAACGCATGACGTGCATGACATTGCACCACGAATCAGATATAATCATCAGCAAAGGCGCTAATTCCTTCCCTGTATAGATTCGTGGTGGTTTCGCTCGGGAATAAGAGATTTCAGACTCATGTGGCTAAGAAGACCCTAAATCCGACCTATGATGGCAAAGATGCCACATTCAACTTCCCAATCTATCTCTCTCTGTCCGACACGATCAGCTCTCTCGAGATCGTAATGTAAGCGCTATTCTCGGTTCACGGGGCTGGTTTGTGTCTCACCCCCTAGCATCCCCATCCGTATCTAGATGGGACAAGGACGTGCTTACCAAGGATTACATCGGAGAGCTTGCATTGTCCATTGAAGATTGGTTCCCTGATGGTTCATACGATTTTGACGAAAATAAGCCGGTGCGCAGCGCATTCATTCACGCATACCCATGCTGTCGACTCATTTTATATTGTAAAGCCTCTGGCGCTTAATCTTCAATCATCTCGGTCGAAAGTTGCAGCACAAGGCTCCATTCAAATCAGACTTGGATTCATCAGAGCCCCTACTTCCCACCCGATGGACAGCTTCGATGACATGTATACTAGCATCATACAGAACAAGAGTGACTCAGCTCCTACCATTCTTTCTGCTCCTCCGGTGAGTAATACACACTCATTGTGCCCGCTATTCATAATCGCAATGCATAGACTCGCGGTATCGGAACCATACGCTCTCGAAAAGCCATTCCAGAGGAAGACGTCTCTGAACTCGAAGACAATGGGCTCAGCTCCGAAAGCGACTCCGTTTTCAATGAATCAGACATCGAGTCCGGGTCACCTGGCATCATTCCCTCCTCTGAATACTCACCCTTAGCTACCATCCCTCAGTCTCCCCCCGCGAAGACGCCGCCTCCCAAGAGTCCGAGGCTGTTCCCGAGACTACTGGGCTCCACGTCGATAGTGTCAGGAAGGAGGGAAAAAGAGGAATCACTTACAGAGAGTGGGACTAGTTCAACATCTGTGTCAGCACCATCAAGGGGCCCCAGTACGGATTATCTTAGTCCTAAGCCTGTCAAGCCAACGATGACGCGTAACACGAGCGAGAGTGCGTCGAGTACAAGGAGAATTCCGAGGCCAAAGTTTAATCGGGGTCGAAACAGAAAGAGCGATTATGAGCTTTCTGCAGATAGTGATGTTGTGGGCATTGTCATGCTCGAAATTGATAAGGCAGAAGACCTACCAAAGGTGAAGAATAGTGAGTCGGCTTTCTTATGTTATTGCTGGCTGGTAGTCAGCTAAAGGATTATATTTTAGTGACGCGATTGGGTTGGGATATGGATCCCTTTGTTGTC
>WNFI01266450.1_pt1 | contig 16523 bp, 17 predicted proteins | sample 5400471 | NCBI WGS metagenome assembly WNFI01 (sample SAMN13153348, study PRJNA577476) | soil metagenome | isolation source: 100 cm saprolite on Douglas fir-dominated hillslope | place: USA:California | collected 2013-09-17 | reverse complement strand
GTCGTCTGCTTGCAAAAGTTTGATTCCTTCAGGACACCCATCCTCATTCATCGCGACCAACTCTTTAGCCAGCCTCCTATTGGAGATGGAAGTCATGGGATTACTCGGAAGGAAAGAAAAGTATGGAAGGGAATGGAGGAGTCAGGGCTTCAGTATTACGTAATCGTGATCGCCTTCTGCCATCTGCGCCAATGAAGGCAACAGTTAGAACCCTAATTGCTTCAAGGAGTGCGTTGCGATGTTCACAAAGCGTAGAGAGAATACGGCACTTTTCCATCAAAACCTCCATGGCACCCTATAGGTCCCCCCGGATTGGTCACGGTTCGTCATACTCCCGGGCGCCTACTGTATTTCGTAAGGACTTATTCTGGCACTCTTGACACAATTTGCTGAAATCACCTCCAAGGACGTAGCATGTTCATTCAGACGGAGTCAACTCCCAATGGGGATTCGCTGAAATTTATACCTGGCATCCCTGTGATGTCAAATGGATCAGCCGAGTTTCTGGACACACGATCAGCACTTAAATCTCCGCTTGCTATTCGGCTATTTGGAATTGAGGGTGTAAAAGCGATCTTCTATGGCCCAGATTTCGTAACAGTCTCGAAGGACTCAGAACATCCCTGGTCTGTCATTAAGCCAGAAATATATGCGACGCTCATGGAATACTTCACGTCGAACCAGCCCTTGTTCCGTTCCGAAGAAGACAGGGAGGCAGCAGGCCCACAAGATACGCGAATACTGGACGGCGACTCAGAGACAATCGCTATGATTAAGGAGCTGCTTGAAACAAGAGTCCGACCTGCTATCATGGAAGATGGAGGCGACATTGAATATAGAGGATTCACTGACGAGGGCGTGGTGGAGTTGAAGCTGAAGGGTAGCTGTCGTGGCTGCGATTCGAGTTCAGTTACCTTGAAGTCTGGCATCGAACGGATGCTAATGCATTACGTGCCAGAAGTGCGGGGTGTCCAGCAAGTATGTAAACCTGTCATTTGTATTTCAAGTCGGCGTTTCTTAGGGAATTTCCTTAGGTTCTGGGTGAGGAGGAGGAGATTTCGTTGAACGAGTTTGAGAAGTTCGAAAAATCGTTGAGGACAAAGCAGAAAGCGCCAGAGTAAGCCCTAGTGATTATTTGCTATTCTCCAACAATCGTGACCATTCCGTCTGTAGCATGGCGAAGTACATGTCTCAGTGATTATTGGTATATTTGCTATGTTACCATGCTGTTGTATTTAGCAGCTTGCAAGAATACTGTATCTCCATGGATTGGGCGGGCTTTACCCGTCAACTGTCACTACTGTGATGAAGCTTCGGGGAACGTACACAACGATGAAAGTATAGTTCCAATCCTGCGACTGAGTGGCTGGGGAAACACCTAGTAATTGACAACAGTATTAGAGTTTGTAAAGGCTGCGTTCCTGCCTAGTTCGAGGCCGCCATGCAGGCCACATCGATGAAGTAGTCCAAGCTTGGTTTCGATGGGTGACCCGTTTAGAGTTTGATTTGTTGGAAATTTCTTATTTTCTGTGTGTAGGATCTTATGCTCGTGGTAGAGCCGGCGCTGACCAGAGTGTCAGAGATTCTCGGCCCTACCTGCAACATTGCCCCAGGATCAGACAAATGCGTGGGAGCCACTGTATGTACCAGGGTTTCGCGAGCCGAATAGAAACACTCCCTGGCCAGGTCCACTTATTAACGTTGCGGTTAGAATGGAATTTCGCTTCCCTCCTTGACTCTCCCAAGGCAATGTATGGGTCACATTTTATACTGTGCTACTCCTATAACCAAGCAAAGATCGTAAACTAAGGCTCAGCTCCATCCCCGACTTCGACCCTAACCACGCCAGGATCAATATTGTCCTGCTCATTTTCACCGCTACGACTTCCACCTCCAGAAGACGAATCATGCACATGACTCGCAAACCTCCAGCCCTCCGCATCATACACCTCCCAGAGCTGGTGCTCATAAAGCAGATCCATCACGGTGTCCTTTGTATCCAGTTCCTCTTCTTCCAAGAGCTCACGCCTGAGCTCCTCATCCTCATCTGACTCAGGCTCCCTGGGCAATAAAGGGGACTCTATATTGTCGTAGTTTTCATTGACCTTTAAAGACTTCCGAAGGTATTCATCTTCTTCGTCCTCATACTGGCGACCTTCAAACTCGGGTGCCCAGTTTGGACGTCTATATGCAATCGGAGTTGAGAGGAAGGGACCAGCGATTTCCATGCCATGGTCAAGGACGTGTTTCGGTTCCGGTGGGCTTACAGAAAGTTCGGGTTTGGGGAAATATTGTGCCGATGAAGCAGGCATAGGTAGGCCATCCCGGTTGACGAGTGTGACGTTCAGACGTGCAGGAAGAGTTCGTATGAAATTCCGTCGAGGTAAAAGAGACTCCTTTCCCGTAAATATGGCAAGAGACCTTCGAATATGATCTTCGGTGATCTAGCGTAGGCACGTTAGACTCGGCTTCGACGGCATTACTAGATTACAAAGACCTACAGTATTGTATTGAAGACGATGAACTCGGAATTCACAGTCGGCTTCTGCGATTATAATGGCTCTTTGAAGTATCATTCGTAAGAATTGGCGAAGATTGTCCGACAATTGTTTGAGAGTGGAATAAGAGATGGTGGGTTTGTCGGGTGGTGTTAGGTAATTTGGATTGTGCCATCGAGGAAGTGGAAAATCAGTTGACGGTGTGGGTATTGACATGTAAATACTAAAGGAGCAGAATGCCAACATGAGCAAAATGTGAAGCCGTCTCATCGGGGAAGCCTACCATAGGAGACCACCCAGTCTACTAAGGAAGAAAATGTCTATTTCATCCTGAACCATGTCCTTCGCCGTGAAGTTAGCCTCCTTTGCCAATTGTTCTATCACCGCGATGCGGTCCGATCTCCCGACCGTGCCTTTGACATGAACCTCGTCATCTGGGGCTTCAGACTCCCGGTCAGCTGATTGTTGAGCATCCTGCTCAGCCACACCCGGACTACCTTCTGGGTCGAGATCGGCGCCAGAAAGTAGAGGCGTTGGCTCTGGTGAAACCTCCGCCGGCCCATCATCATCTTTCTCGTCAGAATCGTCATACGGTGTACTCGCAGTCGCGCTGGTGAAGATGGAGGTTGTCGGAACTGATTCGTAATAGGCGTCCAGCATATTATCCAACACCTCAAGCCGAATATCATCGAGTTCTTTGAACAAGTCTTGTCTGAGCCAGCTGAGGTCTAGAGCGCGTTTCTTGTTAGGTAGCCCCTGATTCTCCTCAGCTTTTCGTTTCCGCTTCTTCAAGACACTATATTCTGCAGCGACGGCGCCTACTCCACAGTATTCGACCTTTACGTCAGCATCCTTGCAAGCCTGACGGCGTTCCAAGGCAATGTCGATGTGTTCCGTAAGGGCCTCCCTTTGAAGGGTAAGATAAGACATGTGTTCCTCGAACTTGATCCAGTTATGTGACATCTCCACCGCTGCTGGTGGGGGATATTTTTTCCGCCGGTACTTGTAGGATTTTTTATGTATGATGCTATCGAGATGCCCAACATAGGCACTAACTTCGGCCGTGGTCTTTGTGCGCATAGCATCAGCTACGAGATCTAGTCGAAGACGAGAGAACCTTTTCAGGTGGTGGAACAATTTGTGTTTTTCATCGGAAGTCCAATAGGTATTGGGAGGAATGAACGTCTCAGCAAGTGGGGGCTTGCCTCCCTCATCACCACGGTAATGTTTGAGAACGTGACTAGCATTGGATTGGACCATCTCCCAATAGCAGAGTTCGTTCTGATCTATATTGACAACCTAAGATTGAAGTTTCCATGCTTATGATGTTGCTTGTGAGGAAATAACAACACACCTGTCTACCCATTTCCGATACCCTTAATTCGACTACTAACACGTCGAAGTCTGGGCCTCAGGCTTATTGAGTATCACGTTTTACGGTGGCTATCCGTGGGAAAAGTTCATCAGAAGAGCGCCATGTGATGGCATCTTCTGGTTACGTGCGGAGTTGGCCGAATTCATTGTATTCATTGTATTCCTAGTAGGTTGCCGGCACGGGAGGACGAAGTGGATAGTTGGAACGCGTAAGCACTATGTTCGTCATGCATCGAGAAGCCTAATAGATGGATTCTGACTCGAACCTCTACGTCATTTTGTTGCAGAAGATGGATCTCCAGATGAGGCCCCAGGGGAATATAGCATGCCGTATCCTTCGCATCGCAGGTCTCAGCTTAAACGGGGCAGCAACCAGGATCAATGCACGCGTAAATGCAGGATCGCTGTCTCCGATAAGGATGTGACATTTCTGGGTGTGCCCTAATCGGTTTTACTATTGCTCCCATAGATTTACGAGCTTGCGAATACACTACTAATTTCAACGGTCTACATAATATTTTACAATGATATTAAGCAGCTCAGCTAGTCCGGTGATAGAAATATCGGTGGGATCACACTGCGGAGCACTCCTATGTGACCACAACCTTGAGTTCACACCGCGAACTTCCCCTGACCCCATCCTCGAGCTTGACTGCCCATCTCAACTGCGGCAGCCCCCCAATCCTCGCCATGATTATGGCCCTTTTGGCTATTTTCCCCTCCTATTCCGGCTCTAAGGAGCGCCTGTTCGTCTGACAATGCAGTGAGCACGCCAAATATGACCGGAACCCCACTATCCAGCTGAACACGCATAAGCCCGGAGGAGACAGCTTCAGATATGTATTCAAAGTGCATCGTTGCACCTTTGATCAGAACTCCTATGGCGATCACAGCATCAAGGGGCAGAGGCGGGATATTGGCTACTCCTGGGGTCTTCGCGGAAGGGATACCTGGTGTTCCCGGGCGAGAATCAAGGGAGAGAAGGGATGCACCACCAAGTAGATCGGTTGCATTTGCAGAGGCTTGAATTTGAGATGCAGAGATGACTCTGAGTAATAGACACACGAACACGAACACGCGTCAGGAGGTTATCGTGTAACGCGGTAGTGAATATTATGACAGTGAGGGAAGCACCAAAACACGTACTTCGCACATGCCAATGGGAGTTCGAAACTTCCAGGGACGCTCTGAATGATGATGTTGCTCTCTTTAACTCCAGCCTCCTTGAGTTTCCTCAGGGTTCCCTCTAGTAAGGCGTCGATGATGACCTTGTTCCACCTCGCATGGACGATCCCAACGCGCAATCTAGACCCATCATACTTCTTATCAGAGGGGGAGAGACCTTTGACTGTATGATCGACACTCATGTTCTGACAGAATCAGGAGATGGACTCCGGGATCTGAGCTTGGGAACCTGCGTTCAAGCGTGGGAAACGGGGGATGCCGTAGAGCAACTTTTTGTTTTTCACCCTTCAATTAGAGGTTTGCAACGTCCCAACCACCCAGCTGCTGGAATGGCAATAGTTACAGCTGGTGCGGATAGATTGGCGCGTGAGTAAATCCTTGGATGAAAATTAACGCCGAGCTACTTCTAACCGTTCGTTGTTTGCATCGCATAGCAATTTATGGTCTAGTCATTGCTTTCTTAGAGAAATATGGGCAGACGAAGGCTGCCAATGAGATTCGGAAGTCTCGTGTCAAAATTTCTACTCCCAACGGGATCCCTGATCTGGAGACTCTAATAGAAACGGCGCATGCATCCAGGTACATTATGGAAGTTTCCTTTCGGATGGAAATAGTCTCCCTAATCATTGGTCTAGCAATGGCTCAAGGGAAATTAAAGATATCAAACTCGCCAAAGCCAAAAACACCAAAAAAGCAGGGTCGGTCCTGTAAGTCCTGCCATCGAGCTTGTATGGCCCAATTTCTTGCTCACACTACCGCATAGGGAAAATAAAAATGCTTCGGCTTCTGGTGCTAAGTCGGATTCTGATTCAAATGAATCCTCTGCATCTGACTCGTCCAGCTCATCATCATCAAATTCTGCGTCCTCGTCTGTATCCTCCTCTTCTTCATCCACTTCATCGTCTGCTTCTTCCAATAATTCCAAGGCGAAGGCTCAAATCGTCAAAACTGTGCTACAGCCTGAGGATCCATTTGATGACCTGGGTGCCGCGACCTTGAAGGCAGGTGTCAAGCGTAAAGCGGCTTCTTCTTCTTCTTCTTCTGAAGATTCTGAAGATTCTTCCTCGACTGTGTCTCCGGGCCGTCCATCTTCACCTGTAAAGCCCAAAAAGTCTGACAAGCCTGCTGTCGCAAACAAGAGAGCAAAGATAAGTGAAGATTCGTCATCGTCATCTTCCTCCGATTCCTCGGATGATGATAGTGATGCGTCTTCTTCTGTGGTGCCCGAGAAATCTGACAAGGAGGCTGCTGCAGTGAAGAAGACAGAGGAGAGCGATGATTCGTCCAGTTCTTCCTCAGAGTCTTCCTCTGATGGGGATAGTGATTCGTCCTTGTCTGCCAACTCTAACAAGCCCCACAAGGCTGTGGCTGCAATTAAGAAGGCAGAGGAAGTAGACGATCCGTCGTCGTCTTCCTCCTCCGAATCGTCATCCTCGTCCTCGTCGTCCGACGAGGGGAGTGATACATATTCGTCTACTAAGTCCAAGAAATCTGACAAGCTAGCTACCACGAAGAAGGCGAAATCATTCTCTTCTACCGAATCATCCTCCGACTCTTCCTCAACCTCTGATGATGAGGATGAGGATAACGGGCCGGTGAAGTCCAAGGAATCTCTCAAGCCGACAAAGAAGGTGGAACAGAGCAGTAGTTCGTCGTCATCTTCATCTTCATCAGAGGAAGAGGATGAAGATAATGAGTCCTTGTCGGCAAAGCCCAAAAAATCTGACCGCGCGGCTGTTAAAACAAAGTCGGACCAAAGTGATGACTCCACCTCTTCCTCCGAATCTTCCTCAGACGAGGATAGCCGTGGTAAATCAAGGTCTTTGGAGCTTCAGAAATCCAGCAAGGCGACAGTTGCAATCAAGACGACGGACCACGGCAGTGATTCTGCTGCTTCTTCCTCAGATGAGGACAGTGATGATGAGAGTAGTGATGCTGAGGCTGAAAATAGCAAGTCCAAGAAGTCCAGTATCCACAGGGGGGGTACGAAGGGCCGTGTCGTCGAAAAGAACGGGACCTCTGTGGCCGAAGCGACTGATGTAAAAGGGCCTGCGAACAAGAAGCGACGAACGGATGAGACTGGTAGTTCGGTCGCTGTTGTCATTCAAGAACCAAACCACACCGACGTGCCTCCGAAACGCAAGAATCAAGGGGCGCGGTTCCAGCGCGTCAGTCTGGATCGAGTAACCTTCGCCAACGAGCGTCTGAAAGACAATTCTTTCAATGGAATGGTCAGCTAAAATCCTTGGTTCTGCGGTCTTGCCTCATCATTTAACTTCTCTAGGCTGGGACCGCTAATGACTATGGTGCCAAGGCAGCGGCTGATTTAGTCGTCACTCGTGGTGCAGGTTTCAGAAAGGAGAAGTACAAGAAAAAGAGGGGCTCGTATCATGGTGGAGAGATTTCGGTGCGTTGCCCTCGTATTTGCACGGGTCATGACTCATCCCTATTCTTGAACTCTAGTTAGAAAGCCGTAGCGTGAAATTCACATAGCGATGTAGAGGTTTCCTCATTCGCTTCCATCCGTGTTATAGCGTGTATAATGCTCATCATACGCTGAGAAGCCTTCTACTGATCGGAGTCTGCTCTCCGGAATGCTGTTTCACTGGTACTGTCATTTCGTCGGTCTGCCGGAACTCTAGCGCTTTCGTGACGCAGATCGGTATACCTTCATGAATAACGCTCAAATCCCTCAACTGTCGGATGCGGTGATACTATATATACTGTTGCATTGGCTTTCCGGCCTGAAACACTGCAAGATATCCGAGTTCTTAGTATCATGCAAGTGGTACGTTGGTAAGCTACGGTAAGGGTGTACACGGTGAATAAGAACTAAGGAAAAGGGGAAAACCCTCGATCGTGCCCCCGCAGAGTATAAATACGCGTGAAACACGTATATACCCGTAGTAAACCCCGATTCCCCCGATCCACCTCTTACAAACACCCTCCTTGCGTTTGTTTACATCGAGTCGCAGTATGATTCAGTTGTTTCTTCTAGCTGCCTTAAACGTCGACCATATACTCGCCTCAATCCGTTGACGTGCTCTTGTTGCCCCTAACTGTTCCAAAACTAGAGGCGGTGACGATTATGCCGGACGTGTTCATACTCAATGATACCCCTCATACCCTAAACATTGCTCTTTCGCAAGTTGCGCCGCTTCATTTCGAGAATGCAGTTGCTCCAGGAGAGACATTCAAAACACATGCTGGATCCGTTTGGTTCACTGTCGAATGGTGCATCGACAACGTTCCCGCTGCTACAGAGCGCTCGAAGAAGGCAATCAAACACTCTAACCGTTACTCTGCTGTCAAGAGTGCCAGAACGATTGCAATTGTTAGTGCTGCTAGTTTAAGCTTGGCAGCACTCACAGTGCCGTTGGCCTTGAACGCAGCGGCTGCTGCCGGAAGCGCTACTGCTGCAGCACTCCTCGAAAGCGGTGCCACCCTTGCCGCTGCGGGCAGCACGGAAGCAATAGCATTCGGTGGTTATGTTGGTACGAGCATACTACTCTCCACTCGTTCAGGGAAAGTAGTGATATAGTTCATTTGCTTTCGCATACCCAGCTTCAACCCTAACCTCTTCAGCAATGCATGAGATCCAGCGCTCAACAGGTTCACTCTCCGGCAACACTTCGGAATTTGTTCGGAAAAATATTCGCACACTCTCAGATGTGATCTCAGCCTCGTCACTGACAGGTGCAGCAAAATTGAAGGGGGGAAAAGGAAGTGCAGCCCGTACGGCGGTCGTTTGGGCGGGCACGAAATTAGTCGGTAAAATTGGTGCACAGACGAGAAAAGATACGAAGGAGGATTATGATCAACAGGCGGTTGATGCCGGACTCGGACCACCGGGGAAGATATTCAGAGTTTATGGTGTTTACATTGGGTTCAAGGCAAGGCGTCTCAGCATTAAAATGAAGGATCAAGTAACAGAGGTGCACACGGAGAGCATGAAAGTCGAGATAAAGGACGAGATAAAGGATGTGAATGACCCAGAAATGTTTCTTTGGGATGTCGATGAGAATAAGATTGTCTCTTGAGAATCCTGATACTGATTCTCAGTCTCGCACTAGTTGCGTACTCCGTATATAATTGTGTAACTGTGACAAGATTTGCACCTGTTGTGGGTGACAAACAACTGCTCCAAGTTGTAATAATGTAGATATCCTTCGTTGCTTGCCGCGCGAAAAATGTCCATGAAATCCGATGAACGGACCAATGACTATCAGGCAGAGGCGCTCCACACGCTTTTCTGGTACTCGAGGATGATAGGCAGGAAGTCCCATAACCCGAAATCGGGCCAGAAACCTTTCGTGAAGTAAACTCGGGTGTTTTGTGTAGATGCCTATTCCCGAGGCCCTTCAGAACGACCCCAGACAAAAAGGACTAGATCCATACCTGCCACAGCATGTAGTCACTAAATCGCTTCACCCCGCTGGTTCGGATCATAATGTCCAGGGGTGGAGATCCTTTGGCGTGAATTTCTAAATGCGATGCGATCTCGGACTCGGTTATATCCCTGACCTATGCGTTAGCCAAAATAAAAGAACAGAAGTGACTGTGGAATACCCACTCGAAGTCAATTTCACCTGCCGCATACTTTTCGACTACGTGATTGACTGCAGTTGTCATCTCATCTTGCGATGTGTACGGCATGCATAGATTGAATATGGCCCTACAACCGGAAACTGGGTGTGTCTCAGGCAGGAACCCTCGTCGTACATTTGGACTCACTTATCGTGGCCTTTTGTTTGCTCTTCAGCATCACGAATGACCTGCTGAAGATCGGCTGGCAGCAGGGAAATGTTTCCGACCACGTTCAACCGGACGCCGTACTGCGATAGCAGCTGGCTGGAAAGGAAGTCAAGTCAGAAAGATTCTGGGGAGGAGAGAGCTCACTCACTCGTGACTGCAGAGTTCTTGAATCTTCGCTCTTGCGAGGTCCATCAAAGCATGGACTTCTTCTGGCGATCTCTTGAAGTTTTCGATCGAGAATGCATATGTGCTTACGCACTTGACGCCGAGCCGGAAACATATTTCAAGCATCTAGGCATGGGAACTTCATTTGGCGACAACGAAATGCCATCGAACACGGAGAGTCGAACCCTTTTAAGTGCCAAGAACCCTTCCCGATGACCATCTTGGACCGACCATTTGCGTATCCTCGCATACCTTCGGTTCCCATCCATTACAAAAGCAACATGCTTGGGAACTGGGCCTGCGGACAAAATATCAAGAAGGATTCGATTCACTCTGTCCATTGCTTTAACCGTGGAAACAAGCATGTGCTTCTATTCCCACGATGAAATCAGGCTCGCGTGGCTATGCCGATACGAATGCTGCTCAAGTCGATAGTTTTCTTCAAGTTTTCCTTCAGAGTTGAAGGTTTCTGATCCTGCACGAGTCCGCCCCAACGCTCCTGCTGAGAAAATACTCGCTTGCGTTGAGCGTCCAGCTCAACTCATCACCCCATCTCTGCCTTGCCTCTTTTCCGGTAGAAACGAATTCACGACAAGGCATCCGAGATTCTTGCCATGATAAATACCGCCGCGAATGATGACCAAATTCAGAGGGCAACTGCCTTTCGTTAGTTTGTTCCAATATCTTAATATGACTGTGTAAGGAACTCAATGGCCCAATGTTGAATGACGCAGTGAGCCAGATTTTCGATTCCTCAAATTCGAACCCGTCAGCATCGATAGGAGCTAGTAAAGCCGAAATTGAGTCAGTTGCCAACAGACGTCGTTATCCCAGCATCTCATTGATTGCCGCCTGCCCAGATCCTTTGTGGAACTTTACTTCATTCGAAGGACCCAGCAACGGGTATTCGAGGAGCTTGTGCAGGCGCTCAAAGCCAGCGATAAGAGGAAATCTCGTTCCAATGAAAATCCAGAAGTTTCACTCTTGATAGAGGCAAAAGTCGCCGCCCTTCAAGAGTTGGAAGCCTCATTCCCAAGGGAATACCCCGTACGGCTTAGGCATATCCTAGGGCGTGGTCCTGAACCGATGCATGACGTGCTATACCCTACCGATGAGGCCAAGGAGGCAGTTCGATTGCCCGACGCGGAAGAGTGGACCGAATTCGCCCAGAGCATGGCGAGTATCACATCAAAACAGGATGAGCTTGTTTCCGAGGAGCCGGACCTCTTCCCCCAGGAGCCGCGACCACTATCTCCCTCCATGTTCAAAGTGACATGGCCGCCGGTTGTCTCGGACGACAGTATGGAGGTGGACAATCCTTCGGTCTCTAAGGATTCATCGCCATTCTCGACACTTCTGGATGGCATATCCGATTTATCCGCCTCCTTCTCGCACATTGAGGAGGTCAGAGTCGACGAGGAGCGTCTCGCTCTCGAAGATCTCCTCGACGAATTTGATGCAAAATTGAAGGAGGAAGAGGATAAATGGCCACGTGAACTGGTTGCGCTGGAGAAGCTCAAGCAGCAATACCCTAAATGGAAAGAAGAGGCGGATGCACGAGTCCGGCAATTAAGACGCATCGTTGAAGAGCTGGAAGAGAGGAACAAGAGGCGTCGCGGGTCCAATTTCACCCTGAGAGTGGAAGCTTATAAGGTACGATGATAGTTGATTATTCGCAATATGCCAGTCTAGTCCCCAACCGAGCCTGCTTCAGCCCTCACTCATCCCCAATTCAACGAACTAGTGGCACCAATCAAGGGTGATATCAGCATCATCGCTCGGAAACATGTCCAAGCCATGTTGAGCGTCTTCTACAAGGATCTCAAGAGTGCAGTCACTGAGATTTCCGCTCTCATGTATCATGATCTTCAAAACACGCTGGAGCCTGTCGTAGAGCACACAGACCGCACCCTGCGGGAAATCTACAGGGAGCCATAATTTGCGTGCTTAGGGTCTGCTGACGCTTGATTATCGACATGCTAACATAAAGACTAATGCATACATGTTTATCCGTCTTGCACTGTATCCCTCAATCATGATGATCTATTGATCTTGCCATTCAAAACTTCCCGCAACTGCTACACGGCCCGCCAACGATCCTGGTAATGGCGAGAGAATTGTCATCTTCCGGTTGGGAATGTCGATCGCCGAGCTGCGACCGAAGGATATCCACATGGAAAAGAATGACGTGTGGAGAAAATAATGTAGTATACATGATACGACAAAAAGGAAGATCATATAATGGTAGCAGAATGTTCCAAGGATCCCGAAGGCCAGTGCAGTTCGACTGTGAGTAAATGAAGAATGAGAGGAACGTTGAGCCACATACACAATAAGGAACCCCGCAACATCACACTCTAGGATCTCATCTGAAAGGTCCTCGGATGTCCACGTGCCGACTTGATGCTGAACAGGCGAAAGAAGAGCCAAGACAGTATTCAACAGTCCAGAACCAGGGATGCCGGGATCCACTTTAATGGGTTTCAGCTCAGTCACGATAGCTGCAGAGCCTATAGGGAGTGCAGAAGAGGGCGCCATCGTTTCTGCGCGTATAACAACACCCTCATTTTAGATACTCGAATCTTAGTGAGGGAAGGGGGGCGACCTACCCCCTCCTATGCGGTAGATGGAGAGCTCGTCGAATCCGACGTCGGACGAATACGGAGAGAGCAATGTGTCGAGATTAGCCTCTCCACCGAGATTCACTGAGGCTTCTGTTAGACCGTTGGGTAGAAATGGGTGAGTGCCATAGAAGTAGGATTGGATCTGATGTGCGTGCACGCGTTCTCTGTATGCATGGTCTGTCTCAACGGCCTAGTGCGGTTTTTGTCAGTGGGAGAATATAACGGAAATGCGGGGATACTAACGCCACCCGATTTGGGTATCTTGACGACCGTGATATCAGGGCTATGGGATGGGTATGAGCTGAATAGTCGTTGAACTTCAACGTTCAGCTTTTCGTGACCCATGATAACAATAACGTTAACTATGTTAAGACTTGAGTGCTTAGCATGCTCAAGGCTGTCATTGGAGACGAACCACCAAACGCTTCAACAGCCCATTTGATCAGAGGGTATTTTTGATCAGGTTGGGAGAAAGGCGATGCCAGGGCGAAGCTTGCCGCAGTGTCAATGATGATTCCAGAGCTACAACCTGTGAAGGATAGTTAAGAATCAGCCTTGCTTTCCCTTGTGAGCCTCTCACCGAACTGGTCCAGCTCCTCTCGTTCTTGCACCTTGGCTGCAAGATCTTTTATGCGCCGTTCCATCACGGCAGGGCTTTTCTTGGCGTCAGAATAACCAAACCAGTATATGAGTGGAATAAGAGCGGAAGAGCTGAGTGCTGTTGGGGCAGTAGTTGCTATTCCACCAAGGGCTGTTGAAGGTGAAGATGCAAGGATAGTAGAATTGAGGGAAGTAGCTGAGAGAGTTCCCGGAAGTGTGAAACCACCCTACAGAAAGGTCGTTGATAACATGAATAGTGTCATTGTGTGAACAAGTTTGAAAACATACGTCGCCCGTGTCTAAGTTGATGAGCATAGGCTGCCATTCTACCGGGGATCGGACAGCATAGTTGGCAAGTATCTTGGATGTAGTGGTTTTCCCTGAACTTTCTGGCCCAATAACCAACACACAAGGAGGTTTTGGTCGTTTTTCATCGTCTGAAAGAGTGTCAATGGGGAAACGATGAGCACGGACTCGCATTTGCTCCAATAATAGATGAAGATTGAGGATGGGTGTCATGGAGGTTTCGTCGGAGACATATTCTGTCGACGCTTGGCCTGTAACGTGAAGAACGCGTCGCGAGGTAAGTTGCAATGAAGGCACGACGTGAAAATAAGACTTATCTCTAGCACACATCCATGCCAAGTGAACACGGAGGCTTTACATTCCACTCCAAAGAGGTAAGATCGTCCCTGTGCAAGCTCTGCACCAAAGATTTCAGCTTCGCCCTCAACGAGCTGCAACAGGGTTAGAGCTGGATGGGCATACACCACTGAATTACGCAAACTTTGATAGCAAGGTTGGATCCTTTTTCAAGCTCAAACCTAAACTCTGCATTTGGTTCTAATGTCCACTCATTGACGCCCTCAAGTCTATGCGCTGATTGCGCCTTCTGCTCGCCCTCTGAACTGTCCATAATGTAAGCGCTAGGGCGTAACGCGTGACAAACGCTTCGTTCCGGATCTGTTCCGGAACTGAGTCTGCAACTAATCTGGTAGCAATAGTGGGACGCCAGTCAAAATCCATTCCTAACTATACAAGGTTAGCCTACGTAGTCTCTGCGCCGTAGCCGTGGGTTCCTCCAAAAAAATATAATTGTATCCAGGTCCCAGGTTTGAAACGTGACTCCGACGACCGCTTATTCACACTTAGCGCCGATCGGCCAAGATGGCAGACATGGATGTTGACCCCGTTGACAACATGAAAGATGAAAGGGAGGACAGGAAAGGAAAAGGGACTAGCAAGAAGAGATTCGAAGTAAAAAAGGTGTGTCAGCTTCGATACGTTCGATTATTGTACTTACATCCTCAACTGTAGTGGAATGCCGTATCACTATGGGCGTGGGGTAATTGGCTATCTATTCATCACCTCGTTCAATTGTCCCACTTCCTTTTTCCCTAGACATTGTGGTCGATAACTGCGCTATCTGCAGAAACCATATCATGGACCTTTGTCAGTGATCCCGTCTCCTTGAGGCTCATTCAGCTCTCCTGACGACCTGGTGAATAGGCATCGACTGTCAGGCGAATCAAGTCTCTGCTACCTCAGAAGAGTGCAATGCCGCGTGGGGTATCTGTAATGTAATCGCCTCTCCAACTCATCGTAGATTTGTATGTAAACTGACATTGGGGATTATCCCAGCACGCATTCCATTTCCACTGTATTGCACGCTGGCTAAAGACTAGAAACGTATGTCCGCTCGACAACAGGGAATGGGAGATGCAGAAGTGCGTCAATTATTATTCATTCGTACTTTCTATCTCATTATCCCCACTTTTTGAATAGATACGGCCGATGATCTATGTGCATTCGAAAAAGTTATACATATCCCTTACGTTCATACGGTCTTCGCACAAATATATCATACTGTTTCAAGCTTTCGCATCTGGCAAATTATCACTCTAGTGCTGTATCTTGCTATCGCCACGGGTGAGGCTGTCCTCTGGGACTGTCGATATCCAACGATCTCCAACGATACGCACCGAATTCGAATTGGGAGTGCTTTTCCTAACACGCCCCTGAAAGCAGGTTATCTACTTTTAACACACCAAGGTTTTCCCCTTGTCAAGTGAACCCTATCCACTTGACAGGTCAAACGAGTAGCCTTATGGAAGAAAGGGAGCGTGTACGGTCGGAGTATGTGTGTAAGCCCTCTATCGATATGTGGGAATAAGACTACCTCCCTAATTTATCTAGCCTTCCGATGAGGGCGCTTGGAATGGAAATAGATGGTCTGAATAATGTCTTCATGTCACACCTCGTCAGGACGATGCCCTAACTAATGGTGCTATGATTTGGTAGTGACGTTCTTGTAAGAAACACGATGTTCGGAATTGGCACTTTCAGAATGCGGCGAATCCTTTGTGCCCGAGCTTTTCACGCCACCGATTCTGAACAAAACTTTATTCGAAATGACTCCTAACCCCATTAGAAGCCAGAATACTTCGTTGTCGCTCCCGAGCTCGGTATGGAAATGCTGATCCTTGCAGTGCCACGTCGCCAAGGGTCGCTACACTTAGGGACCAGATTAGTACTGTAAGGATCACTTGTTCACACCAGGAGACAGGATCCGCTAGCAGGTGATTGTATTCCAGCAAGGTCTGCCTTTGCATGCTGACTTTCTTCCAGTTCGTAGCTGGGTCAATGCGTCTACATTTCAGTCGCCTTTGACTGTAATTGCATCCCGACCTGGCCCCTACGAAAGTGACTCAGACCATCAGGCGAGCGATAACACATCCCGTTCTATAATGAAGACGCGGCAGTTGCTTTCGATCCTTGTCCCTCATCCTAGGTATCTGGGCGGGCGTCGTTATCTGCCTCGTTAGGAAATTCTATTTCGGTCCACGGAGCAGCCGTATTGGTTATGGGCCATTCTGTCAGGCGCCGGAGAAGCGGAATGCTTTGAAATGGTTATCTCTCCCCATAAAAAGTCCCCCAAGATCCCCACCTTGAAACCCTGCCCGTTGCTAGGGGTTCATTTCCCCCTTGAGTTGCAGTCAGATGCGAATATTTTGTCCCTTTTAGGTTCGGGCTCGCCTTACTCCACACCTTGACGTGGGTCTCGTTCAATTTCACTCACATTCCCATTTTCCATCCAGGGATACGATACTTCCCTCAGATGCTTTCGACAATTCTTCCAGTTCCGCCTCTTCACATTTACCCTCCAATGTCCATACGGATGCACTGTGTCACTCTTTATGACGGTATCAGGTTCGACGCAGGGGGACTGCGTCATTGATAATGGAGCCTATTTGGAGCTGTTGGCATTGCGTGCGACCGTCGTTATGTGTGAACATGAACATCCGAGTCATTCTTGGGTCGC
>WNFI01709051.1_pt1 | contig 16525 bp, 18 predicted proteins | sample 5400471 | NCBI WGS metagenome assembly WNFI01 (sample SAMN13153348, study PRJNA577476) | soil metagenome | isolation source: 100 cm saprolite on Douglas fir-dominated hillslope | place: USA:California | collected 2013-09-17 | reverse complement strand
GGTCGGCGCGACGGCCAACAATCTGAAGAACGTCACGGCGGAATTTCCGTTGGGGTTGCTGACCTGCGTCACCGGGGTTTCGGGATCGGGTAAATCGACGCTGGTCAACGACACTTTGTTTCGCGCGGTAGCGACGCAGCTCAACCATGCCTCGGCCGGAACTGCGCACTTCGACCGCATCGAAGGCCTCGACTACATCGACCGCGTGATCGAGATCGACCAGAGTCCGATCGGCCGTACGCCCCGCTCCAACCCGGCCACGTACACGGGGTTGTTCGCGCCGATTCGAGAGATCTTCGCCTCCGTCCCGGAATCGCGGGCGCGGGGATATGAAGCGGGACGATTCAGCTTCAACGTCAAGGGCGGACGCTGCGAGGCCTGTCAGGGCGACGGTGTGATCAAAGTGGAAATGCACTTTCTCGCCGACGTTTACGTGCCCTGCGATGTCTGCAAGGGCAGGCGCTACAACCGCGAGACCTTGGAAATCCGGTTCAAGGGCAAAAACATACAGGAAATTCTCGACCTCACGGTCGAGGACGCGCTGCCGTTCTTTTCCGCCGTGCCGACCGTGCAGCCGAAACTGCAAACCTTGCTCGACGTAGGGCTGTCGTACGTTCGCCTGGGACAACAAAGCGCGACCACGCTGTCTGGCGGCGAAGCGCAGCGCGTCAAGCTCGCGAAGGAACTCTCGAAGCGGGCCACCGGACGCACGCTGTACATTCTCGATGAGCCGACCACCGGACTGCATTTCGCCGACATCGCACAGTTGCTGGCCGTGCTGCAGCGTCTGCGTGATGAAGGCAACACAGTCATCGTGATCGAACACAACCTCGATGTGATCAAGACGGCGGATTGGGTGGTGGATCTGGGACCTGAAGGCGGCGATGGCGGGGGCCGGATCATCGCCGTCGGGACGCCGGAACAAATCGCGGCGAGCAAAGCGTCGTACACCGGGCATTATTTGCGATCCACGTTGACGTCACCGGCCGTGCGCAAACGCGCATGAGCACGCAACGGCGCCACTGGATTTCGGCGCCGCGATTCTCGCCGCTGCTGGGCGTTGTGATCGGCGCGATGGGGGGCGCCGTCTACTGGCTCGGGGCGCAGCTGTGGCCAACCAGTATTGCCGTAGTCCTGTCCATGCTGGCGACCGAAGTGATGCCTGGTGGAGCCTACGAGAACGCGGTTCCCCAACAACCGACGGGCGAGACCACGGGCGCCGACCGCGCAGGCGGCTTTAGCACGGTCGGTTTCGTGTTCGGGCTGCTGCTCAAGTTCAACACGTTGATGGCGTTGTCCGCGGCCAGCCTTCCTTTCCCTGCGCCCGCCAACGTTGCGCTGGGATTGATCATGATCTGCGGGCATGCCGCCAGCCGCGCCTTGGCCGTATCGCTCATCGCATCACCGGACCAGCTCATCGTGTCGCCGGACCATGATTCGCCGGCGCCGGTATCGAACGGTGATCTGGTCTTTGTCCTGGTTGTCGGCTTTGCGCCGTCGACCCTGTTGGGCATCCCGGGGTTGATCGGGCTCGCCATAGCCGTCATCGCGCGTGTCGCGTTCGGCGCCTACCTCAAGCGCAATCGCAAAATCATCGCGAGCGGAGCGCCATACGCGACGCAGCAGCTGACCGAAGTCTGCTTTTACCTGGCAGCGCTCGCGAGCTGGCCTTTCGTCTGACTTGGAAATTAAAAGCGAGACTGATTTGGCGTTTCGATAGAGCTACTCCAGCACCCCCGCCCAGGGTCGGCGCCCTCGTGGTCGTCTAGTAGTCGTCTATAATAGTGACCGGCGGCGTCACAACAAACCAACAAGGGCTATTCATGAAGTTATTCACTCTGTATTCGTGCGCCCTGCTCCTCTTCGGATGGTCGGCGCTCGCCGGCGCAGCGCCCAAGGACGACATCAGCCAGCTCGAAACAGAGTTCAATGCGGCCTATGCCGCCAATGATCTCGATCAGTACTTCCGTTACTACTCGGACGACGCCACGCCGCCATTGCAAGCTACCTGCTGCATCTGAAGACCCGGGAGGCAAGCCAGAAAGTGATTGATGAGGTTTACCAGGAAACCGATGTGTGGTTCAAAGGGGCGGGGGGCGGTTGGAAAATCGCCCACGTGCATTATTCGCCGGCGCCCGCACCCGCGCATAAATAGCGTCGGCAAGGAAAAATGAACCCGGATCTGCAAGAACACGCGCGAACACGTTTCCGCGGGAACGTCGCTACGTCCGCCCTGCGGATAACCAAGACGTTTCCGCGGAAACGTGCGCCGGTGTCGGCCCCTAGATAGCCACCCGCCATGCAGCAAGTACTCGTCTATTCCGACTCACTCTCGTGGGGCATCGTCCCGACAACGCGCAAGCGTCTTCCCTTCGATGCGCGTTGGCCGGGGGTGATGGAAATTGCGCTCGCTGAACGGCACCAGTCGGTACGTGTCATCGAAGACTGCTTGAATGGACGGCGTACCGTCTGGGAGGACCCGTTCAAACCGGGACGCAATGGCCTCGCGGGTCTCGCGCAGCGCATCGAAATCAACTCGCCCCTGGCGTTGGTCATGCTGATGCTGGGCACCAACGATTTTCAATCCATGCATCCGCACACGGCCTGGCATGCCGCCCAGGGCATCGCAACTCTGGCGGCTGCCATTCGCCAGGCGCCCATAGAACCGGGAATGCCGGTACCTCCCATCTTGGTGATTGCTCCGCCGCCGATCGTGAACCCGCGAGGGCCGCTTGCCGCCAAGTTCACCGGCGCTGCCGGCAAGTCGGCTGGGCTGGCCGACGCCTACCGCGACATTGCCTCCGAACTCGGCTGCCATTTCTTCGATGCCGGCAGCGTCACCCCGGCAAGCGCGGTCGATGGGATACATCTCGATGCCGATCAACACGAACGGCTGGGCCGGGCGCTCGCCGCCTTTGTTGCCGGATTGCCGGGCTTTTCGCGTCCAGCCCAAGGATGAGGCATAGCGCACCATCGGCCATCGCTCGCACCGCGTCCGTCATTGCTCGCGCCTCGCTGCCCATTCTCACGCATTTGGATCCGGAACTGGCCCACGATCTCGGGTTGGCCGGACTGCGCTGGCTGCGGCCTCTCTGGCCGGCGCTCGAGGTGCCGGTCGACATGGCCGTGCGCTGCTTTGGTCTCAAGTTCGCGCATCCGCTTGGGTTAGCGGCAGGTTTCGATAGGCAATCCCAAGCCTCGCATGTTCAGAATCCCCGAGGCGAGCGCGCTCATCAACCGGATGGGGTTCAACAACAAGGGGGTCGATCATCTGGTCGCGCAGGTTTCCCGCAGCCGCTATCCGGGGATCCGGGGCATCAGCATCGGAAAGAACTTCGACACGCCGCTCGAGAATGCCCAGGATGACTATCTGATCTGCATGCGCAAGGTCTACGCGCTCGCGGACTACATCGCCGTGAACATCTCCTCGCCCAACACGGCCCGGCTGCGCGAGCTGCAGGGCCGCGACGGTCTGGAACGAATCCTCGGCACACTGCTCGAAGAACGCCGCTTTCTGGAGGCGCGCCACGGGAAACGCGTGCCATTGCTGGTCAAGGTCGCTCCCGATCTGACTCCCGAACAGATTTCCGCGTTGGCGCGGGATTTGCGCTCGCTCGAGGTCGATGGAGCGATCGCCACCAACACGACCACCGACCGGACCGCGGTGATCAACGCGCCGGCCGCCGCCCAGGCGGGGGGCTTGAGCGGCGCGCCGCTGCACCCCCTGTCGATGGGGGTGATCTCCCAACTACGCGCTGAATTGGGCGCCGGCTTCCCCCTCATCGGCGTTGGCGGTATCGTCAGCGCCGAGCATGCCCGGGCGACGCTGCGTGCGGGTGCCAATCTCATACAGATCTACACGGGCTTCGCCTATCGAGGATCCGCGCTGCTTGCAGAAATTATCGACGCCTTACCCACATGATTGACGCAGCAACCGTCGACCGGTTTCAGCGCGACGGCGCCGTGTGCATCCGCCGGTTGTTTCGGCCGGAGGAAGTGGCGCTGCTTCGCGCCGGTATCGACGAGAATCTCGCCCACTTGAGTCCCCGCGCCAAGGTAGCGAGCGGCGCCGATGACCCGGGGCGTTTCGTCGAGGACTTCTGCAATTGGCAGGACAACGCGGACTACCGGCGCTTCATTTTCGATTCGGCGTTGCCCGAAACCGCGGGCCGGCTGATGCAGAGCACCACCGTTCGGCTCTACCACGATCATATGCTGACGAAGGAGCCCGGCACTCGGCAGCCGACGCCCTGGCACCAGGATCAGCCGTACTACAATGTCGAAGGGCGCCAGAACGTCAGCTTCTGGATTCCGGTTGACCCCGTGAATCGCGAATCCACCTTGGAATTCGTGGCCGGGTCGCACCTCGGGCCCTGGCTGATGCCGCGCTCCTTCATGGACGCCCAAGCCAAGTGGTTTCCCGAAGGCACGCTGACCGACCTGCCGGACATCGAGGCCGCACGCGGCGCCTTTCCCATTCTCGGCTGGGAGTTGCAGCCGGGCGATGCCGTGTGCTTTCACATGCTCACGTTGCATGCGGCCCGAGGCGTCACGGGCACGCAGCGCCGCCGCGTCTTCTCGGTGCGGTTTCTCGGCGACGACATGACGCACGCGCCGCGCCGTTGGCGCACCTCGCCGGAATTTCCCGGCTTGCGCGAGGAATTGCCGGCGGGAGCGCCGATGAATCATCCGCTCTTCCCGGTGCTGTGGCGCGCGCCATGAAGCCGTCGCCGCCCGCGGGCGATCGCTCGTCTTTACTTGCGCAACACCGCGGTGAGCGTAACTTCCGGAACGGCGGCCAGGGCCTTCGACAGCGGACAGTCCTGCTTCGCCCCGGCGGCCAGCTTCTGGAACGTCGCCTCATCGATGCCCGGCACATTCGCCTCCAGCCGCAGGCTGATGCGATCGATCTGGAACCCGCCCCCTTTCATCATCAATCGTACGTTGGCCTGGGTATCCACGGCGGCCGTGGCAAATCCCGCAGCATCGCAGGCAAACGAGAAGGCCATGGTGAGGCAGGCGGCATGCGCGGCCGCCAGCAATTCCTCGGGATTCGTACCGCGACGGTCGTCCTCGAAGCGGCTGGCAAAGCCATAGGGATACGATTTCAAGGCATCGGTTTGAGTGCTGATCTTGCCGACACCCTGCTTGCCCCGGCCTTCCCAATGGATGCTCGCGGTCTTGTCAGTCATAAAGCGCTCCTGGTTCAGTAATGCGGTAACGGGATGAATTCGGTTTCTCCTGGGACCTCGGGAAACTGCCGCCGTTCCCAACGCTCCTTGGCGCGCTCGATTCGCTCTTCCGACGAGGCGACGAAATTCCACCAGATGAACCGCGGCGTCGGGAAATGTTCGCCGCCCAGCAGCATCGCCCGAGCGGGCCTGAGCGCGCGCACCGTGACGTTCGTCCCTGGCTCGAGCACCGCGAGCTGACCCTCCGTCACGGTGATCCCGCCGACGGCAAGTTCACCCTCCACCACGTACACCGCGCGCTCGGCATGGTCGGCCGGGACCTCGAGCGTAGCGCCGTGCGCGATCTGCGCGTGAACATACAGTGTCGGCCACAGCGTGACGACCGGAGAGCGCAGTCCAAAGGCCTCTCCGGCAATGAGGGTCAGATCGATGCCGTCGCCGGCGCGGGTCGGCAGGGTCGACGCGGAATAATGCACGAAGGTCGGCTCTCCATCCTCGTGGCCGTCGGGCAGCGCCACCCAGCTTTGAATGCCGTGAACATCATGGCCGCCCGACGCGCGGGCGGCCTGCGGCGTTCGCTCGGAATGCGCAATGCCGCGGCCAGCCGACATCCAGTTCACGTCGCCGGGGCGGATTTCCTGCACTGTGCCAAGGCTGTCGCGATGCTCGAGGGAGCCCGAGAAGAGATAGGTCACCGTCGCGAGTGCAATATGGGGGTGCGGCCGCACGTCGATCCCAATCCCTGGCCCGAATCGCGTCGGGCCCATGTGATCGAAAAAAATGAACGGCCCCACCATCTGCCGGGCCCCGGCAGGCAGCACGCGGCGCACGACGAAGCCGCCGAGGTCGCGTTGGCGCGAATCAATCACTTGCAGGATCGTCATGGGCGGCCCCCCGTCAACGCCTCGAGGAACCGATAGTAGAACTCGACACCGGTGTAATAAGAGTCGACTTTGACCCTCTCGTCCTTGCCGTGCATGCGCACATCGTCGCGATCGATCGCGACGCCGTTGATCCCATAGCTCGGTATGCCCGCATACATCGTGTAAATACTATCCGACGATCCGGTTACCATCGTCGGTATCACGGGGGCGCCGGGCCATAGTTTCGCCGCGACCTTGCGCAGCGAGTCCATGACGTCGGCTCGCAGCGGCGGCGGCGGCATTGCCTTGCGATCCGAGCCATGATCCGATAATTCGCCCGCATCGCTCCGGTACCGGACGGTGAGCTTGGGATCGTTGAACAGGCGGATCAATTCCAAGCGAATGTCCTCTTGGGAATGGCCGGGAAAGATACGGCAGTTGACGTTGGCCTCCGCGCGCTGCGGCAGGGCATTCGGGGCATGGCCGCCGCTCAGCATGGTCGCCACGCAGGTGGTGCGCATGGTGGAATTATAGCGCGCGTCCTGCGACAGCCGCCGAACGGCCGCGGGGTCGGGCGGCTCGCCCAGGATTGCGCGCATATCGGCCGCGTTCTGGCCCGTTTCGATCTTGGCCATTTGACCGAAATACTCGCGTGTCACGGCGTTCAACTCGAAGGGAAACGGTGATTTCTCCAGTACCGCGAGCGCATCCGCGACGTGATAGATCGCATTGTCCGGTTTCGGCAGCGAGCTGTGTCCGCCGGGATTGGTGGCGAGCACCTGGTAGTCGGCATAGAGCTTTTCGGTGGCTTCGAATTCCACGCTCAACGGTTTGCCGTGATCCGTGGTGACGCCGCCCGAGTCCGGGTTGAGAACGAACTCGGCATCGATCAGATCGCGGTGATTCTGCAGCAGCCAGTCCACGCCATTCGACTTTCCGCCCTCTTCGTCCGCCGTGAGCGCCAGGATGATGTCGCGGTTCGGGACGTAGCCTTCCTTCTTCAAACGAATGAAATCGGTGACGGCGATGGCGTCGGCTTCCTTCATGTCCTGGGTGCCGCGTCCGTAGAAGTAGCCGTCCTGCTCGACGAATTTGAATGGATCGGTGGTCCAGTCCTCACGCCGCGCTTCGACGACGTCCAGATGCCCGATGATCAAGATCGGCCGCAACGCCGAGCCTAGCTTGCCCCGATAGCGCGCAACCATGTTTCCCTTGCGGTCGTTGGGCCCGATGACGACGACGTCCGCCTTGGGAAAACCCGCGTTGAGTAATCGCTCCGCCATGGCCTGCGCGGCCACCGTGGTGCTTCCGACGGAATCGGTGGTGTTGATCTCGATCAATTGCTTGAAGATGTCGTGCGCCATCTCGCGGGTGGCGGCATCCTTCTGGGACGCCGCGGACCACGCCGCTTGCGCGCACAGACCGCAGACGAGGACACCGATCGGCTTCAGGCGAGAGCGATATTTCAAATTGAATCTCCGCAAAAAAACAGAAAATCAGCATCTAGATTATGCCAGTTCAAGTCGATCCAGGCGCTCGCCTGCGGCGCGCGGAAACAATGTTATTCTGCGCGGCTGTTGCGGCTAGCGCCCGGAGAGATGTGACATGGTCAAGACGAAGAAACCCGCGGTGACCCGCGCCGCCGCGGAAGCCGCGGTGCGTACCCTGCTGAGCTGGGCCGGCGACGATCCGATGCGCGAGGGGCTGCGCGACACGCCGAAGCGCGTCGTCAACGCCTACACCGATTGGTTTTCGGGATATGCCATCGACCCGGGAGCGTATCTACGGCGCACCTTCGAAGAAGTCGAGGGTTACGATGAAATGGTGGTGTTGCGCGATATCGGCTTCGAATCGTTTTGCGAGCACCACATGGCGCCCATCATCGGCCACGCGCATGTCGGCTACCTGCCCACCGATCGGGTCGTCGGCATCAGCAAGCTCGCGCGAGTCGTCGACGGCTATGCGCGCCGCTTTCAGGTGCAGGAGAAGCTCACCTCGCAAATTGCCGCGTGCATCAACGAAATTCTCAAACCGCGCGGCGTCGGGGTCGTGATCGACGCCGTGCATCAGTGCATGACGACTCGCGGCGTTCACAAACGCGGCGTCTCGATGATCACGAGCACGATGCTGGGCACCTTTCGCGCGGATGCCAGCACGCGCGCGGAGTTTTTGCGCTTCATCGACATCGAGGGGCGCTCTCTGCGCTGATCAGTTTCGCTTGCGCTCCGCGGCGGAGCGTACCGGCATCAAGTCGACCGAGAAGCTGTACTTGTGCTTCTCGCCGGGATGCAGCGCACCGACGCCGACCACTTGGCGCGCGATTTTTTCGCCACGCTCGTTCGTGATCGAGATCACCACGACGTATTCGCAACTCTCATCGCGTACGGTGTGACGAATCGTTCCTTCGATGCGCATCGCCGACTTCGGCTCCGGTTGCGGTTCCGCATTCGCCGAATTGAAGCGTAGATGGTGCTGGCACCCCGGACAAATATTGGCGCTCTGCAGGACCACCGCCTTGCAGTGCGGACATATTCGAGTTGCGCCTAAGGTGCCAGCCCGAGCGGCGCTCATGGCTAGCTGCCGCCGCCCACCAAGCCGGGTTTAATCTTTACCTTCTCGTCCTCCCAGCCGAATTCGACGTGGCCGCGCATGCGCGAGCCGGCCGCGACGGTAATCGATCCGGCCTTCACGTCGCCGACGATGATGCCGCCTTCCTGCACATCGACTCGCTTGGCGGATTCGATGTTGCCTTGAAGCTCGCCGCCGACCACGACGATGCCGGCCAGGACCTGGCCGGTCAAATGGGCCCCGGGTTCGATGCTGAAATTACCGTCGATACGAACGTCGCCCTTGAAGCGGCCTGCCATACGCACGTTTCCCGACCCCTCGATCTTGCCCTCGATCGTCAGATTCGCGGCAATGACGGATTCGCCCCCCTCCGATGAGGTCTTGGGGGTAGGGCGGCGCGGCGAAACGGCCAGTGCCGGTTCGCTTACATTGCGCTCCGGCAAAGTTCGTTCCGGCGGCGGCGCCGATGGGGGGACAACAGAACCCGCGGTGGCGGGCGTGGGTTTTTCGTTCCAAAGCGCCATGAGTTAACTCTCCATTGAGATGGTGACTAAAGCGTACACGCTAACGCCTAAAAATGTCATCGGACACTGTCTTTTATTAGAGACGGTCGCCCTCATGGCAGTCCCATACGGGGGTCCCCTACAGGCGGCTGATCGCGGGCCGCGTCGAGCAAGCCGCACACCTCGCGCACGCCCTGCAGGATGCGCGGCGCCATGCGGCCAACCAGCGACGGATCCACGGTGAACACGTGATGACTGCGTACCGCTTGGAGGTTCGAAAATCGACTCCATTCGAGAGTCTGCCGCACACCCTCGGCGCCGGCGGCGGCGATGAGTATCACATCGGGGTTGCGCGCGAGCACCGCTTCCTTGTCGATTGCCGGGGCCAGCGTGGAGAGATCGGCAAAGACATTGTCGCCGCCGCACAGCGACAAAACCTCGCTCACCACATGCGCACCCGACAGCGTGTACAGGGGCCGGTCCCACACCTGGTAGAAGACCCTGAGCCGCGATCGCGCTGCATAGCGTGAACGCAGCTGCGCAAGCTCGATCTGGTAGCGCCGTGCGGCGGCAGCGGCCACCGGCAGGGTACCCGCGAGCCGGCCGAATTCGATCAGCGTCGCGCCGATATCATCCAGGTGGTGCTGGTCGGTGACATACAGCCGCAGCTTCAGCCGTTCCAGCTCGGCCTTGCGGCTTGCGGGCGTGCCCGAGTCCCAGAGCACGATCAGTGTGGGCTTGAGCTTCAACAAACCTTCGATATCGAGCGCCGCCGGCTCGCCGACGCGTGCAATGCCGGCAACTGCCGGAGGGTAGTCGCTGGAATCGTCGACACCGACGATTCGGTCGCCGGCACCGGCGGCAAACAACAGCTCCGTGATATGCGGACTCAAGCTGATGATTCTCGGCAGCGTTTCGGCCGCATCGGCGCAGCGTGCCCCGGCGGCACATGCGACGGCGGCGCCGAGGGCGAGCGTCATATTCACGAAGCAAGTGCGCCAAATCGCCATGTCGGCATGGACTATAATGTGGCCGGACAAAAAAGGGGCGTTGACTCTTGTTTCAACAACTTAAGCAACTGAGCGCGGATTCGATCCTCGGACTGATGGCCAAATATCGGGCCGACTCTTCATCATTGAAGGTCGACCTCGGGGTGGGCGTGTACCGCGACTTGAGCGGCAATACGCCGGTGCTCGCGTGCGTGCGCCGAGCCGAGCAGGCGGTCTTGGCCGCGCAAACCACGAAATCCTACGTGGCCCGCCATCACGGTTCACGTCAGCGATCCGACGTGGGGCAATCACACGCCCTTGCTGGGCGGATCGGGCCTGCGGCTGGAACGCTACCCCTACTACGATGCGGCCGCGCACCGGCTGCGCTTCGAGGCGATGCTGGAGCGCCTCGACCGTGCTGCCGAAGGCGACGTGGTGTTGATTCATGCCTGTTGTCACAATCCCACCGGCGCCGATCTCGATCCGGCGCAGTGGCAGGCGTTGGCGCAATTATTGACGCGTCGGCGCCTCATCCCGTTTCTGGATCTTGCGTATCAAGGCTTCGCCGTCGATCTGGATGCCGACGCCGCCGGCGTGCGGCTGATCGCAGCTCAAGTTCCGGAAGCGCTGATCGCCATCTCGTTTTCCAAGAATTTGGGTCTGTATCGCGAGCGCGCCGGCGCGTTGACCGTCATCGGCGAGAACGAGACCCGCGCCGATGCTAGCTTGAGTCACGTCCTGCAAATCGCGCGCAGCATCTATTCGATGCCGCCCGACCACGGGGCCGCGATAGCCGCGCACATTTTCGCGAACCCGACTCTCAAGGGAGAGTGGCTCGAGGAACTTGCCGCCATGCGAACTCGGATAACCGATATGCGCGCCCTGCTCGCCCGAGAGCTCGGCAAGGTAACGGGCGATGGTTCGTTCGATTTCATTCGCGCGCAGCGCGGAATGTTTTCCCTACTGGGCGTTTCGGCCGAAGCGGTGGAGCGCCTGCGCGAGAAGCACCATATTTATATGCTGTCGGACAGCCGCATGAATCTCGCCGGCATCATGCCCCACAACGCGAATTATGTCGCCGAGTGCATCGCCGCCGAACATCTCGCTTAATCCCCGAGGGCCTGACTGAGTGCACTGACCTCGGCGGCGGATTCGCGCATCACCGCCTGAGGTCCGGCTGAAGTCTGCCTGGTCGCCCACCGCCTGCGCCATCGACTCGGGGAACTTCCAATTTTCCAGAATGGCCTTGCCGATGGAGGCGTGCCATTCGCCGATGATTTGGTTCAGCATCGTGTTGCTGGCAAACAGTTCCGGATGGTCGATCACCCGCGTCAACACGTACAACTTGCCGATCCCGTGCATCATGCCCGTCAGCATGGCTTCGTCGGGATTGACCTTGGTGCAAGTCCGCGCGAGCACATAGGCGAAAGCAGCCACCGAGGTACTGCGTTGCCAGAGATCGTTGAGATGGTGCTCCAGGCCGGCCAGTTTGTTGCTCGTGCGGATCTGCGCCATGGAAAAGGAGATCGAGGCGCTGCGCACCATGTTGTAGCCGATGCGATTGATCGCCGTGCGCAGATCGGTCACCGCGCGGCCGCTGCGATTGAGCGACGCGGAATTTGCAATCCGCAGCAGGCGTGCCGCCAGCGCGGGCTCGGAACCCACGACCCGAACCACCTGCTCCACCGAGGATTTCGGGTCCGACAGGACCCGTCTGACTCGGACCGCAATCTCCGGAAAGGAGGGTAGGTCCACGTTGCCCACGGACAACTCGGCCGCCAGGGTGCGGACGAAGTCAAATGCGGCGGTGGACGGGGCCTGGGATGTTGTATTGGTCAAATTCGCGCTCACATTAACACGACGCCGCGGTCACGCCGAAATGCCGGCCCGAACCCAAGAAATCGACCGGCAACGGCCAATCTTGAGGGTAGTCTTCCACAATTCCTGCTCCGGCAGCCACCCTCTCGGACGGGTCGCCTCGACCCCGTTAAATTCTGCGCGTAAGCGCATTGATTATTCCTCAGCGCTGCGTCGAGGCCCGGCTCTTGAAGCGCTGCTGGACTTCTCCATGGCGCGAGCGCTCCGTATAACTACCGCCGGAGTAGCCCGCGACCACCCGACGCCAGAACGCCACGGCGCCCGGATTACGCAGATATTCGACGATCAGCCAGTCGCCGGCAAATCGGTCGAAAATCAGGGTAGCGGCGTCGCGGCCCATGCCCACCCTCCGGTGCTGCTTGCGTACGAAGAACTCGGACATTCGATAATCCGCGGCCGGCTCGCCCGCGGCCGGAATCTGCGGGCGCGTCACCAGCGCAAAGCCCACGGGCTCGGGTCCCTTCAGAATCAGCAGGGGGTGCGAGTGATCGTTGGAAAACCAGTTGGCGAAGATTTCGTCTTCGCGCGGGTTATCGGCCCCGATGACGGAAAACAGGCCTGTATTCAGATCGGCCAAGGAATCGATGTATTCGCCGTAGACACTTTGGATCCACTGGCGATCCTTCTTCGAGTGTCGACAGTCGCGAATACTGATTAGCAACGAATCCGCTTCCCCATCTCAAGAAAAGACACAGCCCGGACGAACGTGCCTGATGGCCGTCCGCCCGGGCATGTGGATCGGCTATCGAACCGAATTACGGCTTCGCAGCGGATGCTGCTTCGGCCGCTGAGCTCGCAGCTGCGGCAGCGTCGCCGGCGGCAGAGGCCGCAGCGTCCGCAGCAGGCGCGGCGGCAGGAGGTGTCTCAGCAGCGGGAGCCGGAGCGGGAGCCTCGGTCTTGCTGCCGCAGGCACTGAGCACGAATGCCGCGACAAAAGCGCTTAAAGCAAGTTTAGTCTTCATCGTATCGATACCCCAGAAATATTAAATAAAATTTTAAGGCCGAGTGTGTTTTTGGGCCGTTGACCCAAATCTCCGCTGCGATTTTAGAGTGTTTCTCCCCAATTTCATATCACTTTCGCGACCGTTGCAGCTCCTTTAACGCGTTGGAATCGCGAGTGGGGTTAAAGATCTATAGCTGCCGAGCCGTCTGGCGCATACTTCAGGCGGGGTCAGGTAGGTGGGAGGAGATGTGAGCGAACCCAGTCTCGATCAGCTGTATGAGCCGCATTTGCAGACGCTCATGCGGCGCACGGAGCAATCGCTCGCAGCAAGCGGCTTCGACGCGTTGGTCATCCATGCGGGCTCTCCGCCGACCCAATTCCTGGACGACCAGGACTATCCTTACAAGGTCAACCCCCATTTCAAGGCCTGGGTGCCCATCGTGGATAATCCGCGCTGCGTTCTGGTGGTTGTGCCGGGCGCCCGGCCCAAAGTCCTCTTCTGTCAGCCCACCGATTATTGGCACAAGCCGGCCAAGCTTCCGCAGGCGCCGTGGACCGCTGAGGTCGACTTGATCGCCATGGATGAGCCGTCAAAAGCGAGCGCTCATTGGGCCAACCTCGGCCGAGTGGCCTACATTGGCCCGGACGCCTTTGCGGCCGGGACTGATCCTGCCAGCGTCAATCCGCCGGATCTTCTCACGCGTCTGCACTACGATCGCGCCGTCAAGACGGGCTACGAGCTCGAGTGCATGCGCCGCGCCAGCGAGCTCGGCGCTCGAGGGCACCTCGCGGCATTGGCCGAATTTCGTCGCGGAGGATCCGAATACGACGCCCACATGCAGTATTTGGAGGCCTGCGTCCAGCGCGAAGAAGAGATGCCGTACAACAACATCGTGGCATACAACGAAAACGCCGCGGTACTGCATTACCAGCATCTGGAGCGGACTTCACCTGCATCCCTGCGCTCCTTCCTGATCGACGCCGGCGCCCAATATCGCGGTTATGCGTCGGATATCACGCGCACCTATGCGGCCTCTGCCGGCCGCTTTACCGAACTGGTGGCGGCCGTGGATACGGCACAGCAGGAACTTTGCGGTGAGATCATCGCCGGCCGCGATTATCGGGAGGTGCACCTCTCGGCGCACCGTATCCTGGGTGACGTCATGCAACGGATGGGATTGACGAAACTCCCGGGTCAAGCGGCGTTGGAACTGGGCGTAACCCGCGTATTTTTTCCGCATGGCATCGGCCATTTGCTGGGCCTGCAGGTGCACGATGTCGGCGGCATCATGGGCGACACCTCAGGCCACGAGCGGCAGCGGCCCGAGGGGCATCCCTACCTGCGTCTCACCCGCATGCTCGAACCCGGGGTGGTGGTGACGGTGGAACCGGGCATTTATCTGATCGATTCCTTGTTGGCCGCGGCGCACGCCGATTCGCGACGCGCCCACATCGACTGGGCGGTGGTCGATGAGCTCAAGCCCTTTGGCGGCATTCGAATCGAAGACAATGTCGTCACCACCGCAGCTCAACCCGAAAACATGACTCGAGACGCGTTTGCAAGGGTGGCGTAGCTTACCCTCGCATCCGTCATGCGCATCCTCAAAATCTCCGATGTCTTTTTTCCCAGAGTCAACGGTGTTTCCACCTCGATAGACACTTTTCGCCGAGACCTGACCGCGTTAGGGCATGAGGTGGTGCTGGTCGCCCCATCGTACTCGGGGACGTCGGCCGATCCGCATGAGGCGGCCGATCCATCGATACACCGAGTGCCGGCTCGTACCGTGCCGCGGGACCCGGAGGATCGCATCATGTCTCTTGGCGGTTTGCGCCAAGCGCTCGCCGCGCTCACTCGAGGCAAGTTCGACGTGGTGCATATCCACATCCCCTTTCTCGCGCACTATGCGGGCCTTCGATTCGCCCGGGAGCAGGGCACGCCCGTGGTTGCCACGTATCACACGCTGTTCGAAGAGTACCTGCATCACTACGTGCCGCTGTTACCGCGCAAAATCACCGGCGGTCTGGCGCGCCGCTTCAGCCGCTCCCAATGCAATCAGCTCGATGCCGTCATTGCGCCCTCGCAAGCCATGCAGCAGGCTTTGCTGACATACGGCATCAGCAGCCGCATCGAAATATTGCCCACCGGGCTTCCGGCCGAGCGCTTCCAAGCGGGGGATGGAAACGCGTTTCGCCGCCGTCACGGGCTCGAGCAGGAGCGGCCTCTGCTCCTGTTCGTCGGCCGCACCGCACACGAAAAGAACATCGGATTCCTGCTCGAGATGATGCTCGAGCTGCGAAAGCGTAGTCCCGATGCGTTGCTCTTGATCGCCGGTGAAGGCCCGGCCGCGCACAGTCTGCGCGCGCAGGCGACGCGCTTGGGGTTGGACGGTAGAGTGCGCTTCCTCGGCTACTTCGACCGCGGCGGCGAGCTGCAGGACTGCTACAGCGCGGCGGATGTATTCGTGTTTTCCTCTTTGACGGAAACTCAAGGGTTGGTGTTGCTCGAGGCGATGGCGCAGGGAGTACCGGTGGTGGCCATCCCCCGCATGGGAACGATCGATATTCTGGGACCGGGCCTGGGTTGCCGCCACGCGCCGAATGACCGGAAGGGCTTCGCCGAAGTGGTTAGCGGGCTGCTGGCCGACGGCGGCGCACTCAGCGCGCTCCGCGTGCAGGCCCGCGAGTACGCAGAGACTTGGGCCTCGAGAAGAATGGCGCAGCGGCTGGCCGCGCTTTACGCAAGCCTCGCGCCCACCGCGCCGAGATAGGGGGCGGGCCCACCCCTTGGGCGGTACCAGGACCCCTGGGCAGTACTAGGCGGCTGCCTTGGCCTTACGGCGTTTGGGTGCGGCCGCGGCGTCCTCTGCATCGGGCGAGGCCTTTTTGGATTTCTTCGGTGCCTTGGCGGCCTTCGTGTCCTCGGTCTTGTCCGCGGGTACCACTGCCGCGTCAACCAGCTGCATCAAGGCCATATCCGCCGCATCACCGGGACGCGGCTCCATTCTGAGGATTCGCGTATAACCACCGGCCCTCGCCTTGAAGCGAGGCCCCAGGTCCGCGAACAGCTTCTCCACCACGCTGACGTCGCGTAAACGCGAGAACGCCAGACGCCGCTTCGCCAAGGAATCGACCTTGGCCAGGGTAATCAGGGGCTCGATCACGCGGCGCAGTTCCTTGGCCTTCGGTACCGTGGTGCGAATGGTCTCGTGCCGCAGCAGGGACGTCGCCATGTTGCGCAGCAACGCGTGACGATGTGAGGAGTTGCGCGAGAGCTGGCGCCCGCTGTTTCTGTGCCGCATGTTCTAGAGCCCTTGTCGAAAATCTCTTAAGCTAAATACCGTCGCGCTCGTCGTCGCGCTTCAATCCCGGCGGCGGCCAGTTGTCGATGCGCATGCCGAGCGTCAGACCGTGGCTCTCGAGAACTTCCTTGATCTCGGTAAGCGACTTCTTGCCCAGATTGGGCGTACGCAGCAGTTCAACCTCGGTGCGTTGCACGAGGTCGCCGATGTAATGAATGTTCTCGGCCTTGAGGCAGTTCGCGCTGCGCACCGTGAGTTCCAGCTCATCGACCGGACGCAGCAGGATGGGA
>WNFI01421867.1_pt1 | contig 16525 bp, 9 predicted proteins | sample 5400471 | NCBI WGS metagenome assembly WNFI01 (sample SAMN13153348, study PRJNA577476) | soil metagenome | isolation source: 100 cm saprolite on Douglas fir-dominated hillslope | place: USA:California | collected 2013-09-17 | reverse complement strand
CCGGGCACATCCGCGGCATCGATCGTCATGAGCGCCGTTTTCTCCGGCTTTTCCAGGGTCACGAGCCGGTTTGCCTGGTTCTCAAGGATCTTTTCGAACAGGTTGCGGGCGAAGCGGGCGTTGCCGAAGGTGCGGTCGCGGCTGTCCCAGGCTTTTTGAAAGATGTCCTGGACCGTCTTCTGCGCCTCGGGCATCATCTGGTAGTCATTGGACTTGCACAGACTCTCGAAGATGGTCATCAGCTCTTCGGGGGAGTAATCGTCGAATTGCAGATATTTCGCGAAACGCGATTGCAGGCCGGGATTGGCCGAGAGAAACTTTTTCATCTCCACCGGGTAACCGGCGGCCACCACCACAAAATCGTCGCGGCGGTCTTCCATCATCTTAAGCAGGGTCTCGATGGCTTCCTGCCCGAAGTCGTTTTCGCCGTCGGTCTTCAGAGAATAAGCTTCGTCGATGAAGAGCATTCCGCCCGTGGCTTTTTCCACCACGCTCCGCACCTTGATGGCGGTCTGCCCGACGTAGCCGGCGACCAGACCGGCGCGGTCCACTTCCACCAGCTGGCCCTTGCTCAGCACTCCGAGGGCGCGGTAGATCTTGGCCACCAGGCGGGCCACCGTGGTCTTGCCCGTCCCCGGATTCCCGTAGAACACCATATGCAGCGAGATTTCGGAGGTCTTCAGGCTCATGTTCTTTCGCAGCTGCTCGACCTTGAGATAGTTGGTCAGCTGCCGGACTTCCTCCTTCACCCTCTTCAGGCCGGTCAGCGCGTCGAGCTGCGCCAGCAGGGCGTTCAGGTCGGGCGCGGGTTCCGGTTTCGCCTGGGTGCCGTCGGCGGCCAGACCCAGCGTCTGCCGGAACAGTTTGAGATAGGTCTGCGGAGCGCGGGCATTGGGTGTGAGGCTGGCCACGACCAGGCCTGCCAGCCGCGAGAATGCCTCTTTGGCCGGCTGGCTCTCATGGGTCTGGTATTGCTCGTCATACTGCTCGAGCAGGCGGATGGCGGGCAGGGTCTCGCCTTCCACCCTCGGGATCGATGTGACGCTCTTGCGGAAGTTTTCAGACTCGGCCTGAAGCTGCGGATCGGAGGCCCCGGCATACTGGCAGTCTTCATCGCTGAGAAACAGGTCGTGGGTCTCGCAGAACATGCGGTAGTTGGTCAGCGTGGGCTTGTCGTCGAGCGCCATGAAGGCCACGATGACCGAGCTCATGCTCAGAGTGAGGTAGTGGCTGAACGGCCGCGAGCGGAAGTTGTTGCCCGAGGCGTCGGTCACCGCCGTGTGCGCCAGCATCTCGTCCATGGGCTTGCGGATGCGCGCTTCCAGGTCGACGAACTGCGCCTTCAGCTCTTCAAATTCTTTAGGTACGTGCGATTCCTCCGGATTCAGCCGGTTCATGGAGATGGAGTATAGCAGCTTCACCACAGTAGTGCTCGGAAGTCAGCAATCAGCACTCAGCAATCAGCACTCAGCAATCAGCAATCAGCACTCAGCTATGCAAAATTTGGGTGGAATCTATCGATCAACGCTTTTCAGATTCCGCGTAAATGTTTCATGGCTGAATGCTGAATGCTGAGTGCTGATTGCTGAGTGCTCAAAGCTACATCGGCTTCTCATCCATCATCGACCTGACCAGCCGGGCGAGGGTGTCGAGGCTGAAGGGCTTGCGGAGGAAATGTGCGCCAATGTCGGAGGACTCCAGGTCGAGGGCGCGGTCCGTGTATCCGGAGACAATGATGACGCCCAGGGACGGGCGCATTCCCAGGACGCTCCGGGCAAGGTCCAGCCCACCCATGCCCGGCATCACCATATCGGTGATCATGAGATGAATCGGCTCGTCGTAGCTCTGAAAAGTTTGCAGGGCCTCGCCGGCATTGGCCGCTTCCAGGACTTTATAGCCTTTCGACTCCATATAGATTCTGGTTACATTGCGGACGGCGGCTTCGTCTTCCACCAGAAAAACGGTCTCTGTGCCTCCGGGCGCGGTTTCCGCGTTTTGTGAGAGCTGCTCGATATCCGCGACCTGATCGACCCTGGGCAGATAGATTCTGAAGACCGTGCCCTGGCCGACTTCACTGTAGACCCAGATAAAGCCCTGACTCTGTTTCACAATTCCGTAGGCCGTGGCCAGCCCCAGCCCCGTGCCTTTGCCGGGGTCTTTGGTGGTAAAGAAGGGTTCGAAGATGTGGGCCTGGGTGGCTGCGTCCATGCCGCTGCCGGTATCCATGACCGAAAGCACGACATAAGGTCCAACAGGGACTTCCTTTCTGCCGCCGTAATTGTAAGATGCGTCCAGCAGCATGTTGTCGGTCTCAAGGGTCAGCCTTCCGCCCTGGGGCATTGCGTCGCGGGCGTTGACGGCGAGGTTCATGATGACCTGCTCCAACTGACCGCGGTCGGCGCGCACCGCGCCGAGTCCGGGGTCGAGGTTCATGGCGATTTCCACGTCTTCGCCAAGCAGGCGCGGCAGCATTTTTCCCAGTTCACTGATAATGCGATTGAGATCGAGAACGGTCGGCTCAAGGACCTGTTTACGGCTGAAGGCCAGGAGCTGGCGGGTGATGACGGCGGCCTTGGCGCTCGCGTCGCGAATCTGCGCGGCATGGCTGATGACTTTCTCGGGATTGTTGGATGCTTTCTCTAAAAGCTGAGCGTATCCGCTGATGACCATGAGCAGATTGTTGAAGTCATGGGCGACGCCGCCCGCGAGGCGGCCCACGGCTTCCATTTTCTGGGCGTGCTCGAACTGTTTCTGAAGAGAGCGGGTTTCGGTGATGTCCTCGACAAAAACCTCGTACCCGCCCGGAACCTCGCTGTCATCCTCGAGGCGGCGCCCGGCGACTCGCACCGAGATCGGCGTACCGTCCCTGCGTTTCCATTTGACTTCACCGTCGACCGCAACAGGACCGGAGTCGGCCAGGGAAGTGAGGCCTTCCCGGTCGCCGGGATCGAGGTAAACGTCCTGGGCGATGTCCAGGCCCATCACCTCCGCCGACGTGGAGTAATCGAGCATTTCGACGAACGCCGGATTCGCCATGACGATGCGGCCGTTTCGGTCTACCCGGTAAATGCCGTAAGGAGCGTGGTCGATGATGGAGCGATACGCGGCTTCGGAACGGCGAAGGTCGGTTTCGGCGCGCCGCCTGGCGGTAATGTCATGCGCGAGAATCATCCGGGCGCTGACGCCGCCGAAGACGATGGGCTGCGAGCTGATTTCAACCTCGATGATGGCGCCGTTTTTTTTCCGATGTCTCCAGCTTTCCCGATGGAACTCGCTTTTGTTCCGATTCTCATCGATGTTGGCGATAAGACGGTCCCGGTCTTCTTCGGGGCGTATATCCGGCACAGTCATGGAAAGGAATTCGTCCGCGGAGTAGCCGTAGTGCACTACCGCGGAGTTGTTGACGGTCAGAAAGCGAAGGCTCTCCGGATCGTAAACCCACATGGGGTGAGGGTTGGCGTCAAACAGCAGCCGGTACTGTTTTTCCGACTGTCGCAGATTCCGCCACGCCTCGTCGCGGGAGACACGCATTTTTTGCTCTTCCAGTGCCCGTGTCACCGCGATCGGAAGGCGCTCCAGGTTCTCCTTGAGCACATAGTCGTTGATGCCCGCCTTGATGCATTCGATGGCCAGTTCATCGCCCAGGGTCCCGGTGACCAGGATGAAAGGGGTTGAATGGCCCGAAGACCGCAGCCAGGTGAACGCATCCAGTCCGTTCCAGTCGGGAAGACGATAGTCCGTCAGAATCAGGTCGTAGCTGTGCCGGGGAACTCGTTCCATGAACTCGCCGGCGCTGCGGGCCACATCCACATGGACGGGCAGCCCCGCGCTTTTCAGCTTTCGAACGCACAGATCGGCGTCCACCGGGTTGTCTTCGAGCAGCAGGATTCGAATCGGCGCAGGTGAAGCCGATACCGTTACGCTCAGCGTTCTCTCGCGCACCGCCGTCGTTGAAGAAATTCCCGTCTCCACTTTTCAGTCCCCCTCCGTCTTATCGGCACAAATCAACCGCAATCGCCTGTTTTCCGCGAAAAAATCGTCCTATTTTTTGTTTTTCTCCGAGCCTCCGCGTCTCCGTGGTGAAGCCTTTGCTTTGCCCGCGGCTCACATCGCCATTTCCCGATTCCTCTCTTCGGCCAGGGCGGATGCCGCCTTCTTCGCGGGAGCAAGCGTGAAAAAAAACGTGGTCGCCGACCTCGGCACGGACTCCGCCCAGATCCGACCCCCGTGTTTCAGGACGATTCTTTGCACAATGGCCAGACCGACGCCCGTGCCTTCAAAGTCCTCCTGCAGATGCAGCCGCTGGAACACTCCGAATAATTTGTCCGCGTATTTCATATTGAAGCCCACGCCGTTATCGCGGACGAAAAATACCGGCTGGCCATTCATCTCGGTTTTCCCGAGTTCGATAACAGCGTGCGCGCAGGTGCGCGTGAATTTGACCGCGTTCGACAGCAGGTTCCAAAGGGCCTGCCGCAGGAGCGACCGGTCGGAATAAGCAGATTCCAGAGAAGCCAGTCGCCAGGCGATATCCCGGCTGCCAACATCCTTCTGCAGCCCGGAAATCACTTCACGGACCAGGGAGTCCAGATCGATGCATTCCAGAGCCAGTTCCTGACGGCCGAGGCGGGAAAAGTTCAGCAGCGCATCGACCATGTTTCCCATCTGGCGCGTCCCCAGCCGTATCTGTTGCAGGCACTCGCGCAGATCGGGCCGCAGGGAATCGGCCTCTGCGAGGATGATCTTCGAGAATCCGTCGATCTGGCGCAGGGGCGCGCGCAGATCGTGCGAAACGGAGTAACCGAAGGCCTCCAGTTCCTGATTGGTTGCAGCCAGTTCGGCAATTCCGGCCTGCAGCTCCAGATTCAGCCGGTGAATCTGCTCTTCCGCCCGCTTTCGATCGCTGATATCGCGGATCGCCGCCGTGACCCAGACGCCGTCTTCCGTCTCCAGGGGACTGAGGCTGATCTCAACGGGGAACTCGACGCCATCGCGGCGCAGGCCATACAGATTCAGTGCGGCGCTCATGGGGCGCACCCGCGGATTCGCGACAAAGCCCTCGCGGTGCCGGCTATGCCCGCCGCGATATCTCTCCGGAATCAGCGCCTCGATGGGCTGCCCCAGCAGTTCGCTCCGGGGAAATCCGAACAGCTTTTCCGCCTGCGAGTTGACCAGGACGATCAGGCCTTCCCGGTTGACGATCACCATGGCGTCCGGAGCCGATTCCAGCAATCCCTGGAACTTCTTTTCCGCCCGTTTTCTCTGACTGATATCGCGGATGGCCGCTGTCACATGGAGTCCATCCTCGGTCTCCAAAGGGCTCAGGCTGATCTCCACCGGGAACTCCCGGCCCGCCTTGTCCACCGCATAGAGTTCGAGGCCCGCTCCCATGGGGCGCGCGCGGGGATCGGTGAAATAGGCGGCGCGGTGGGCGGCGTGCTGCCCGCGGACCCCTGAAGGCAGAAGAAGTTCGACCGGCTCGCCCAGCAGCTCTTCGCGGGCGTATCCGAAAAGCCGTTCGGCCTGGGCGTTGATGAGGACGATCTCGCCCGCCTGATTGGCGATCACCATGGCATCGGGCGCGGAGTCGATCAGATCGCGGAAAGGGCGAAGGATTTTTGGTTTCACGGCAAGCCTATCGTGGTGCGACGTCAGGCCCTGGGCGGCCGCCAACGTTGGGAAAAATAACCTCGTCGCGGACCTGAACTCGTCCGTCCGCGGGAGGCCGATTGTTTACACCGAATCTTTGTGGGTGCCGGGCAGCGCCTTTCAGCTATCGGTATGTTGTTCCGGCTGCCATTCGATATACGCTCCGGATGCCCGTATGGCTTCTTCGAAGTTCCATCTGTTCATTGATCGGCATGATCAATCAATCAATGCGACGATCCCTTTCTAGCATGGCACATCCTGTGCATACCATTGGACATTGGCTGATCGTGCATAAGCGAAAGCCTGACACCATGCCGCGTTGGTTTATCGATGGCCGTTTCAGCTTTTCAGCCCCAGCTTCTCGATCATTTTGACCAGATCGGCGAGAGAAGGCGCCTGCATTTTTTCCATGGCACGGCTGCGGTGGACCTTCACGGTGTTCTCGGTGATCCCGATTTTGGCGGCGACCTGCTTGTTGAGCATCCCGGTAACGACCATGAGGATGACTTCACGTTCGCGGGCCGTCAGTGAATCGAACCTCTTTTTCAAGATCGAGATTTCGGCTTCATGCGCGCGCCGCGCCCGGTCACGGTCCAGAGCGAGTTGAATCGCGTCGAGCAGATCCTGATCGCGGAACGGCTTGGTCAGGAACTCGACGGCCCCCGCCTTCATCGCGCTGACCGACATGGGGATGTCGCCGTGGCCGGTAATGAAGATGACGGGAATGCGGATATTGGCGCTTTCCAGCTGGTGCTGCAGATCGAGCCCGCTGGTGCCGGGCAGCCGGACGTCGAGGACGAGACAACTGGGCACCGTCGGCCTTGGCCATTGCAGAAATTCCTGGGCCGAGCCGAACAGCTCGACGCGCAGACCCACCGAACGAATCAGGCTTTTCAGCGCATCGCGCATGGACGCGTCGTCATCGAGAATATAAACAACGGATGGTTCAGCCATGCTGTTTTTCCGCCTTTCGCAGAGTAAATTGAAAAATCGCGCCATTGGGAGAATTCGGAGTAAACCACAAACGGCCGCCGTGCATTTGGACGATAGAACGACACAACGATAACCCCATCCCGATACCATGGGGCTTGGTGCTGAAGAAAGGATCGAAGATGTGAGGCGCATGCTCGGGATCCAGACCTCTTCCGGAATCCTGGACCTGGACGAGCACTTCATGCGGAGTCGACGACAAGCGGATGACGAGGTCCCGCGGCCGGTCGGTGACCGTGCTCATGGCGTCGACGGCATTCATGACCAGATTCAGCAGGAGCTGCTGCAACTGAATACGGTCGCCGACCGCCCCGGGAGCCTCGGACGCCAGATCGGTTTTCACGGCGATGCCGCGCTCCTGCAGCGGGCTGCGGGCAAGAAAAAGCGCTTCGAGAATGACTTCCCCCACCTCCAGGCGCCTCATGGGCGGCGGCGTCTTGCGCAGCAGGGCGCCGATTCTTCCGACCACGTCGCTGGCGCGGTTGGCGTTCCGAATGACCCGGGCCAGCGACTCCCGCGCCTCGCTCAGAGCGGGGGGCTCCAGGGCCAGCCAGCGCAGGGAAGCGCTGGCTTCTGTGACCGTGGCCCCCAGCGGCTGGTTGATTTCATGGGCGATGGCGGCGGACATCTCGCTCATGGCCGCCACCCGGGCGGCTTCGCTGAGCGCCATACTGGATTTCGCCACGGCCAGCTCCAGGCTTTGAGCCAGAAATCGGCGGTCCACCGCGGACGTCAATATTGTCAGGCCGGTGATGACCAGGGTGACCATGATGATTCCGGTGGTTTCCAGCGAGGAGATATTGACGGCGTGGGACAAATCCATCGGCGTGTCTGAGGGCGTGAAACGGGCGGAGGTCATGCCGGTGAAGTGCATCGTCGAAATACCGGCGCCCATCGCCAGAGAACTTACAACCTTCCGCGAAGGCGTCCCTCTGGTTTCCTCGCGAAGATCGAATGCCAGCAGCAGCGCGGCCAGTGAAAAGGCGATTGCCAGCGCAACCGAAAGGGCCACCAACAGCGGGCTGAACCGCATGGTGGCGGGCAGGCGCATGGCCGCCATGCCAATGTAATGCATGGCCGCGATGCCGGCCCCCATGGTCAGGCTGCCGGTCGCCGCCTGCATCGGACCCATGGTCCGGCGGCTCGTCACATAAAGCGCGACGGCGGAGGCCAGAATTCCGGTCAGGAGCGACAGCAGAACGGTCGGCCAGTCATAGCTCACCGGTACAGGCAGACGGAAGGCGAGCATGGCGGTGAAGTGCATCGACCAGATGCCGCTGCCCATGGCGATGGCTCCTCCCGTCAGCCACGCCAGGCGAGCCCGGCCGTTTGCGGCGGTCACGCGTCCCGCAAGATCGAGGGCCGCCAGGGACGCCGATACCGCAATGAGCACGGAAAGCGCCGCCTCAAGGTGATCGTAAGATGCGGACATGACGATGTTGTTGTCGGCGATCATGGACGATCTCCGCTGCCGATTCCCCGGACGTTACCGGACCATTCCGGAACTGAACCGAAGGAATGCAAAGTGCCACCGCAAATTAACCCTGGACAGAAGTCTTCTATGGTTAACAACAGTATACGCCAGGTCAGACGAGACCGTGTAGAGAGGACTGCGATCTTCCCATGCAATCTATCGTGAAAGGTTGACAAGCTTCTTACTCAAACCATACCCAACATACATGCCTGGGAAAAACGAGTCAAGGCTGCAATTGCAGGCCTTATATAAATCACTAACCACTTACCGACACAACATGGATCAAGGGCGCTGGGATTATTTTGACATAGTATCGTCCATGCCGACACTAAACGTTCGTTTAGTGAAAATGAACCTAAGGACAGATTATGGCTGCTAAAACCGCCAGGCATCTTACATCGCTTCGGGCCGCAGCTTTTGAAGCCCGCTTTTAACAGAGCTGGATTGTGTCCGGAGACAAATCAATCCAGGAGGTTTCTAAAGGTGCCGGCCTTGTGTGCATTAAGGTTCGTTCATAGCCACAAGACGCCGGTTCCTCACCCGCGCGCTGAAGCCTGTACCGGGTCCCGCCCGGCTACGAAATATATTCCCTTATGTAATGATTGTCGGTGTGGCCGAGTTCATGGGCCGTGCCATCGAAGATTACTTTGCCGTCTTTGAGAATCAGGAAGGTGGTCCTGACGTCGCGCAGGGCGGTGCCTTCAATCGGTTTCATGTGCCGGGCGTCGGGATCGTAGTGGTGGCCGGCGAGCATGAAGCCGTCCTGCAGGCGGTGGCTCACCAGCAGAGCGCTGGTCTTGTAAACATCGCGCTGCTTCATGATCAGTTCGACGATGGTGGTTGAGGTAATGGGATCGAGTCCGCCGGTGGGGGAGTCGTAGAGCAGGACCTCGGGCTGAGTGATAATGGCGCGAGCGATGCCGACCCGGCGCCGCATGCCTCCGGAAAGCTCGGAGGGAAGCATGTCCATGGTGTGCTCCAGTTCCACGAAGCTGAGGGCCTCGCGGACGCGGGCTTCGATTTCCTTTTCCGGCAGCTTTTCCTCCATCAGACGGAACGCGACATTATCGCGGACGGTCAGCGAATCGAACAGGGCGCTTTCCTGAAATACGATGCCCACCTTATTCCGCAGTTCAAACAGATCGCGCTCGGTCATGGCGGTGACATCGTGTCCGAGGACGTAAATGTGTCCGCTGTCGGGCTTGAGCAGCCCCAGGCAGAGTTTCAAAATGGTGCTCTTTCCGGAGCCCGCCACGCCCATCAGCGTCTTGGTCTCGCCCCGTTTCAATTCGAACGATACGCCGTCGAGCAAAGGGGGGCCGTCGAACTCGATGCAGACGTTATCGAAGATGATCGCTTTATGGACCGTATCGGGCTGCGGGTTTTCCATGCTCAGGGAAGGTGAGGACATTGATTCACCGCAAGGGACGAAAGAAATATTCACCGCAAAGGACGCGAAGGGCGCAAAGGAAAAACCAGGGAATGAAGACAAAGGCGCGATCGGCCCGCATCTTTAAAAATCCGAACAAAAAAGAAAATGAAAGCAGTGCCCGCTTTTTACAGTCTTCCCCTTTTGATTTTCCCCTGCGTCCTTCGCGTCTTTTGCGGTGAAAAAAATTCATTTGAATGAAAGCAGGAACTTGGTCAGCACGGTGTCGGTGGCCAGGATGAGCACGGAGGACGCGACCACCGCCTGGGTGGTGGAACGGCCCACCCCCTGGGTCCCGCCCCGGGTGTTCATGCCGTAGAAGCATCCGATGGTCGAAATGATGAATCCGAAAAACAGGGGTTTCAACAGGCCGGTCACCACGTCGTTATAGGTCAGCGCCTGGTAGGCGCTGTTCCAGTATTGATTCGTATCGAGGCGGAGCATAAAGAATGAAATCAGGTATCCGCCGACCAGGCCGACGAGGTCGGAAATGATAGTGAGAAAGAACATCATGAAGACCGTGGATGCGACCCGGGGCGTCACCAGTTTCTTGAAAGGATCGGTGCCCAGGGCGCGCATGGCGTCAATCTGTTCGGTGACCTTCATGGAGCCCAGTTCGCTGGCCATGCCGGAGGCGTTGCGCCCGGCGACCATGAGGCTGGTGAGCACCGGACCCAGTTCGCGGACCATGGATACGGAGACGAGCTGTCCGGTCAGCGAAAGAGCGCCGAAGCGCCCGAGGGATTCCGAGGTGTTTAAGGCCAGCACCACGCCGGTAAAGGTGCCGGTCAGGATCACCACGGGAAGCGAGCCGACGCCGATCAGATCGGCCTGTTGCAGCATGTCGGCGAGGTAGAGCGGCCGGCGAAAAAGGTTCGCGATGGAGCGGCCGGCAAGGTGAGAATAGTCCTGCACCACCAGCAAATTCTTCTTCACGATTTGGGCAGGCGAGATGATCTCCATCGGAAGGAAAAGAATATCAGAAAGGCGAGGCTGGCTGCGAATCAGGGGAAACAGGCAAAACAAGATTTTAAAGTTGAAATTTTAAATTTGAAATTTAAAAACCTGGGGCCATACGGGCATGCATACGCGTCTCGCCCAGGCTGAGCAGGGCCGGGGGTTTCAAATTTTAAATTTCAAATTTCAAATCTGACTTTGATGGTCTTTCGCCCGCTTCCTGATCTCGATGTTCAGACGTTTGATTTTCTGGTTGAGCGTTGACAGCGGAATGTGGAAGCGTTCTGCGGCGTCGGTCTGGTTCCATGCGCATTTTTCGAGCATGTCGAGGATGATGCGGCGTTCGCAGTCTTCGATGATCTCGAAAAGCGACGCGCCGGGGCGGTGCTCGAAGATCTTGCCCGTCGAGCCGCGTCCGACAATCTGATCGGGCAGCAGGTCGAGGCCGATGACCGGGTTGTTGGAGAGCACCACGGCGCGCTCGATGACATTCTCCAGCTCGCGGACGTTGCCGGGCCAGCCGTAATCCATGATGGGACGCAGGGCCTCGGGCGACATCTGGCGCAGGGGCTTGTTGTTTTCGGCGGCGAACTTGAGCAGGAAGTGACTGACCAGCAGCGGGACGTCTTCCTGGCGGCTGCGCAGCGGCGGCAGATCGATGGTGATGACGTTGAGGCGGTAGAACAGGTCTTCGCGAAAGCGCCCTTCGCGCACCAGGGTCTTCAGATCGATGTTGGTGGCGGCAATCACGCGCACGTCGGCGGAGATTTCCTGGATTCCGCCCAGATGCATGAATTTCCGGTCCTGCAGCACGCGCAGGATCTTGGCCTGGGTTTCCATGCTCATGGTGCCGATTTCGTCGAGAAAGAGCGTGCCTCCGTCGGCGACTTCAAACAGGCCTTTTTTGGCCGCGATGGCGCTGGTGAATGCGCCCTTGACGTGTCCGAAGAGCGTGGATTCCAGCAGGTCCGCGGGCATGGAGCCGGTATTGACGGGCACGAACGGGCGGTCTTTGCGCTGCGAGCTTGCATGGATGGCTTTGGCGATCAGCTCCTTGCCGGTTCCGCTTTCGCCCTGGATCAGGACGGTGGAGCGGCTGGGCGCGACCTGGGCGACCAGGTCGAAAATTTTGAGCATCGAGTCGCTCTTGCCGATGATGTTTTCAAAGTTGTAGCGCTGCTTGAGAGCGCGGCGCAGCTGCTCGTTTTCCTCTTCGGCGCGCCGGCGGGCCACGGCGGCGCGCACGTCGGCCAGCAGCTTTTCGTTGTCCCAGGGTTTCTGGATAAAGTTGTTGGCGCCGCCCTGCATGGCGCGCACCGCGTTGTCCACGGTGCCGTAGGCGGTGATCATGATGATCGCCAGCTGCGGGTCGCGGTCGCGGATGTCCGCGAGTATCTCAAGACCATTGCGGTCGGGCAGGGCGAAATCGAGCAGCACCAGGTCGAACGGCTGCTCGCCGAGGCGCGCGAGTCCCTGCTCGCCCGTGGGCGCCGACACCACCCGGTAGCCTTCGAATTCCAGCAAAGTTTCCAGCGATTCGCGAATCGCCATTTCATCGTCGATAATCAAAATCGAACCTGTGGCCGGCGCTGTCGCGGGCCGTCGGGCCAGTACCGCTGCTTCAGACATTGACTGCCTTCCTGATCAGGGGGAATTCCAGGTAAAACGTCGTGCCTTCGCCCGGGCGGCTTTCCACCCGGATCTTGCCCGCATGTTCCTGGATGATTCCGTAGGTCACCGACAAGCCCAGTCCCGTGCCGCGCTGCTGGGGCGAATTCTTGGTGGTGAAGAACGGATCATAGATGCGCTGGATGTGTTCGGGCGCGATGCCCGAACCGGTGTCGCTGATGCTCACGTTGATGGCCGAGCCGTTGGAGGTACCGACGCGCAGCGTCCCCGCGCGGCCCGACATCGCGTCTTTGGCGTTGAGGAACAGGTTGAGGAACACCTGCTGCAGCTTGCCCGCGTTGCCGTGGATCGACGGCAGGTTGAGATTGAGATCGGTTTCCACCGTGACATGCGAGATGCGGAACTGGTGCTCGAGCAGCGTCAGGGTCTCGGTGACGATCTTGTTGACGTTGACGTCGCTGAACTCGGTGCCGCTGGTGCGCGAGAAATTGAGCAGGCTGTTGACAATTTCGGAGGCGCGGAAAGTCTGGCGGATGATGCGGTCCATCAGGCTGCTCATCTTCTCGTCGCCGTTGGCGTGCTTCATCAGCATCTGGGCATAGCTGGAAATCACCGCCAGCGGCGTGTTGACTTCATGGGCCACGCCCGCGGCCAGCACGCCGATGGATGACATCTTTTCCGCCTGCGAAAGCTGCGATTCCAGTTCCACGCGCTCGGTGATGTCGTCCACGATGATCAGGCGGCCGATGGTGCTGAAGTTTCGGGTGCGCAGGGGGGCGATGGCGATGTTGGTGACCCGGGCCTCGCCCGAGGGCGTCGCCAGACGGAACTTATAGAAATTGTGTACGCCCGCGTCTTCGCGCACGCGCATGAACGATTCCATGAACTCGCCCGGGAAGATGGCGCTCAGTTTCTGCCCGATCGCCTGGGAACGCGACATGGCGTACATGACTTCCATCAGGGAGTTCCACGATTCGATGCGGTCGTCGAGATCGACGGCCAGCACGCCCACGTTGATCGACTCCACGATGTTCTCGTTGAAATCCTTCAGGCGCTCGTATTCGCTGGCTTTCTGCTCGAGCGAAGCGTACAGGCGGGCGTTCTGTACCGCGATGCCGATGTAGCCCGCCACGGTTTCCAGCAGCTCCACGTCTTCACTGGAAAGAAAATCGCCGGCCATGGTCTTTCCGAGGCCCACCACCGCGATGGTGCGGTTCTGCACCGTGCAGGGGATGTAGTAATTCAGGTCGAGCCGGGCGATGGTCTCGCGCGCCGCCGGGCTTTCGCGCAGCGCCTTGCGGGTGTTGTCGAAGAAGATGTGTCCGGCGTAGTACTCCGGATTTTCCACGACCATGAAGCTGAGATCGAGCGGACCGGTGAACGAGATTCCGAACGACCGGGCCATGACGAACTGCTCGGCCTCGTCGCCCACAGCCAGGAAGATGGCGAGGCGGTCGACCAGCAGGGTGCGCGAGAGCCGGTCGATGACCGAGGTTAGCATGGCGCTGAGATCGGTTTCCGAACTCAGGGCGCGGCCGAATTCGATCAGGGTACGGCGATAGTCATAGCGCTTGCGGTAGAAGAATCGGTCGACGCGCTCCTGAAACCAGTTCTTCAGCGGGTCGAAGGCCAGGGCGGTCACGATCATGGCCACCACCAGGCCGCCCCAGCCCACGCTGGGCATATTGGTGTGCACGGCTTCGGCCAGCAGGCCGACCACGGCGAAGTAAGTGCCCACGATCGCGGCCGTGGCCAGGGTATAGGCGACCCCGCGCTTGAAGATGATGTCCACATCCATCAGGCGGTAGCGGACGATGGCGTAGCCGAAGGTGAGCGGCAGAAACACCAGCGAAAGCACCGAGATCTTCATCAGGGGCGTGGGCAGCACGCCGAACACATAAGGCAGAACGTAGATGAGCGTGTAGGGGGCGATGGCCAGCACCGCGCCGCGGGAAATCCACTTCATCTGCTGGCGCACGATGGGGATCGTCGCGTGCCGGTAGCTCTGCCACAGAATGGCGGCGGCCAGCGCGAAGTACGCCGTCTGGAAAATCATCTGCAGCTGGTCCAGGTGCAGACGAAGGCTCTCGGTAAACTCCCAGGTCAGCGCGGCTGTAATCTGCACGCCCACCAGGGCGACCACCGGCACGTAGACCAGGGAGGCCATCCAGCGGCGCTTTTCCAGCAGCTTCCTGTTGGCCGGGAAGGTCAGAGCAAAATGCAGGAACAGCGCGGGCTGCAGCAGGCCGGCCGTGATGTTCGACCAGTAGAGGATATTGTCGAACGCATTGAACTTGGCCAGGTAATGGAACGAGTAATAAATGAACGAGACCAGGCAAAAAAGATAGAAATGCGTGGACTTGGGCGCGGTCCAGCGGCGCAGCAACACGTAAATGCCGATACCCAGGTAAATCAGCGCGATCAGCCGCAGGCCCACATTGAGGCGCTGATCGGGGGGGCGCGGAATCACGGAGGCAATGACGTTAATGCCGTTGCGGTTAAGCTCGTACTCGACTTTCGACCAGATGCCGACCCGGTGGAGCTGGTGATTGAGCGAGGCAACGGTCCTGACCGGGGCAAAGCCCACGCTCAGCAGATGGTCGCCGGTCTTGATGCCGGCCAGATCGCCTGCGCTGCCGGAGTTCACTCCGTGCGCCAGCAGGCTGTCGCCGTTTTCAATCCAGGCAACGCCGTCATCGGGCAGCGGGTTCTGGCGTTCCTTCCATGCGTTGATACCGGCAAAAATCACCGCTGCCAGGGTGATGAATGCCAGGACCAGGGCAGAAAACCGGGTTTGAAAGTCTTTCCGCATCCGTTGCGTCGCCAGACGGTCTGCTTCACGGAGATTAAAAGCAGAAGTCTTTGGGTTTTGAAGCAAGTCAGATGCCATGAGATTAAGGCTGAATATTCAGCTAAGTCCTCTCGATTCTTCGGATTTGTTTGAATTATAGCTACTTCGCCGGATGGGGTATACGGATTTTGGTATTTCTCAATGTGATTTATTGTAGGAGCTGGAAATCCATTATTTTGGATTGTGGCTTCATTTTGGCAGGTGGAATATACAAAAAAGCGGGATTCCGCAATTGCGGAACCCCGCAAAAGAACAAGAGGCGATATCAATGAGATTGGATTGGCGGTTGAATCCAGGGGTTGTCTGCCCTTTTCGGTGGGAAGCGTTATCCTTAGAGCCATGGAGCCTGCGGAAAATATCGGGTTGCCCATGCATTTTTCCAGCCCCAGGCCGGCCCTCATGACCGATTTCTCCGTGGTCGAAAGCGACGTGCAACTGGAAGACTGCCGGATTCGGATTCAGAAGGCCGGAAACGGTCCTCCGGTGATTTTGCTGCACGGCCTGATGGGCGGTTCTTTCTGCTGGCGGTTCAATCTGCCCGCTCTGGCCCGGGACCATACAGTCTATGCGGTCGATCTGCCGGGAGTCAGCCCGGCGTCCGAGGCGGGGCCCGGTGCGGACTACAGCGTGCCCGCCCAGGCGAAGCGCGTATTGAGCCTGATCGAGCATCTCGAGCTGACTTCCGTCAGCGTCATCGGTTGCTCCTTCGGAGGCCACGTGGCGCTTCATCTGGCATTGGAGGCGCGGCGTTCCAGAAAGAATCCGTTGCGGGCGATGGTGCTGGTTGCGCCAGTGAATCCCTGGTCCCGGATGGGCCGGGGCCGCATTCGTCTGATCAATAGCCTGCTGGGCACGCTGCGCACATGGGACCGGGATGTCGAATTGCTGCGCGAGGCCCTGGGGGAGATCGCGATTCCGGTGCTCCTGATGTGGGGAACAGCCGATCGCGCCGTGGACCTGCGATCGTGCGACGAACTGGCAAAACGCCTGCCGAACTGCGAATGCATCCGATTGCAGGGCGTGGGTCATATGCCGTTTGAAGAGACGCCGGAGAAATTCAACCGGGTCGTGATGGGGTTTCTGAGCCGAAATGATGACAAGATTTCAAATTTAGAATTTTAAATCCTCAGTATTAACTGTCGCTGCTTCCGGAATCGTCTCCACCGGAGCTCGAACTCGAATCCGAGGACGAATCGGATGAGGAATCGGAAGATGAATCGGACGATGAATCGGAGTCGGGCGATGAGTCGGAATCGGAGGACGAGTCGGAAGCTTCGGACTCCTTGCCGTCTCCCGATGAATCGCCGGAGGATGCGTCGCCGGCATCGGATTTTTCCGCATCGGAGTCGTCCGCCGCTGCCGGAACCAGTCCCTGGGGGCTGTGGTCGTCGGAGGAGGAGGAGGAATTCGTGTTCCACCAGAAAGTGGAAGACGAACGCGATGGGTCGGCGATGGAAGAAGAACTGTAGCCCTTAATTGCGGAAACGGCCAGCCAGGCAAGGACAAGGACCACGATCAGCACTACAAGCATAAATCCGGTATCCAT
>WNFI01376027.1_pt1 | contig 16525 bp, 21 predicted proteins | sample 5400471 | NCBI WGS metagenome assembly WNFI01 (sample SAMN13153348, study PRJNA577476) | soil metagenome | isolation source: 100 cm saprolite on Douglas fir-dominated hillslope | place: USA:California | collected 2013-09-17 | reverse complement strand
TTGCATCTCTGGGCATTATCTACTGCATCCCCGCCTTTCTGGAAGACAGTTTCTGTGTCCAGTCGCCTCGATGCTTCCAATTACTGGGATGAACTACAATCCGCTTGCGAGAGCAAGGCGTTTGCCCAAACCGTGACGCGAGATAGTCCTTCTCGGCCCATTATCCCCGATTATTCCTTTGCGCGCACCATTGTCCGTGATTCCTCTTGGAGCAGGTTATATGACCTATCCTGGCATCAGCGACAGTACCTGAAACGATTCATCTCTCGTCGGAAGAGTGACGTGTCCCTTCAAGATGAAGACGATGGGCCCACCTTGGAAAAGGTTTCATGGACCATCAGCGCACCATTGTCTATCGTTAAAGATTTCCTCCAGAAGGAGCGAGCCTCCCAGCTACGAGAGCTCGACAAGGCCAAATTGCGCATCCCAGGAAGCGAAGGTGACAATGAGCTTTCCGAAAAGCTGGTACAGGAAAGGGAGTTGCTCGTGAAGAAGGTGGCGGATTCAAAAGCGCGGAAAGAACACGAGTGGGAAGCTATATTAAATGCTGTCAATCCCGGAGAGCTGGAAGGCGCAGCGGTGACCAGAGTGGCGCGGGTCCGCAAGCGATATTTGCAATCCGGTGTGGCCACCGATAGGAGCAGATGGGAAGACGAAGTGCGCGACGCTATTCGTGGACTTGAAGGCTATGCGGAGGCTGTCTTACCCTCTGCGCAGCGCGTGGTCCCGACGCGACCTTTGCAGGGCCTTCTATCTGTTCCGATGGCCGTCCCACCACCGGAAGCTACAGCTGTTATGCCATGCCATGCGGGGCTTCCCCCAGTTGTAGCGAATCAGCCCAGAAAGTCCATCGAGCAGCTCATAGCAGAGCAAGGGCCGGCACGCGAGGAAGCAAGGAAGTCGAAACACAAACGCAAACAGAAGAAGAGCGGGGATAGTACTGGTACGGACTTGTTTGGCTGTTCATGATCAGGAGAGAGGTGTTCATCGTGACCATGTGGTTTCGCAGCGAATCCAGAAGATGAAAATGGCGACGATGATGACCAACTGCAGAGAAAGAGCCGTTTTCTGTGGAACAAAGAGTACGACGAATTGGTCCAAGATGCCCACGCCATTCTTAGAGTACGCTCGCGGGAGGTTGGGGGACGTATGGATTGGTTCGCGTTACGCGAAATCTTTCCGGCGGTTCCAAGGAACTCCCTGCGCCAGCGCATTGCAAGTCTGAAGGAACTGCAAAGTAATGAAGTGTACATGAGACGCCTTGAAGATCAATGGCATCGTCTTTGGAAACAGTATCGGGGCACGGAACATCTACCAGACATCAACCCACAGAGTCAGACAGACTTTGACCTCATCAAGCATTTAGAGTTTCTCCGGAAATTTGTTGACAAGAATGCCCTGTATGTTCTATGTCACTTTGCTTCATACGAAGGTTGACATGGGACTGCAGACGGGTGGGTTTTCAAGAGACGTCAACTACTCTGGTTCTGCCAGAAACAGTCTCCGAACTACGTGCATCGTGGGACGTCCTCTCCAAACCTGACAACACACCAGTTTGGGAGTTTTTGTGGGATTCAAAGGTTGACGAAAACCGTGAAAGAGGGCTCCTACAGACGGCATTCACAAACCACCTTGATGACATCCCATTAATTCATGATAGTTCAATCAGCAGTCAAGATGTCCAGGTTGCTGAGGCAGCACTGAAGGTTTGTGGACCTTATCCCCATACGGAAGTGTATGACTCTAATCCCCACCCATGGAAGATGGTCTTCGGAACACCAAATGAACATTACGTGCCCTCAAGAGGAGCAGCTTTACTACGCTCTGTGGGTGAGGGAGCGGTATCAAAGGCGAAGGACAATCTCCTCAGCCGTGGTGTTCTATCAAAGGTCGTCAAAGATCCACAAAGGCCAAAACCCGGACGAACACTAAAAATATCTGAAATGTAATTCGTTCGGCAATCTGCCAAATCTTTGGTAGTCTGGGGTGTCTAACTGTCCCTTAATTTAGCAACCAGAATGCCCTCGGTGGCTCAATACCGCAAGAAGTATTTCACGATGCGACGACGCTGGATGCACTATACCAACAAGATGCTTGGAGGGAATGGCCATTGCGGGCATCCGATGGTGATCTGGCCATGCTAGCACAAATAACATCAGAGGGTCTTGTGAGTCATTTGATCGTGATCAAGGAATCGATTGACGGTATCGAATCTCAGGTGGACTTCAAACTTGACATCACTGGGGCGAGGGTGGCACGCACCGAGATTGATTGGAACAGCAAAAGGGCTGGTGAGTCGAGAGTTTGTTCTCTGCAGGGAGAGGACATCCCTTCTAATGCGGCTCATTAAGATGACGATCATATCGAGACTACAATTTTCACGCGTTCACGTTTCTCAGGCGTATCTACATTGGACACAGGAGACACCGAAGTGAACCAAACGCACACGCCTTCAGTTGTCGAAGACGGTGATGAGGGCCACGGAAAAACTATTAATGGCACGTCTGCTTGCTGCCGAAAGTATTCCGATGGGCAGGTGGACTGTGACTCGTGCTTGAATACGGCGCTCAAAGCCTCCTTCGTCCAATCCGACCCAAAGGAGCAAGAAGTGTCTCGCCACGTCCTAGCTGTGGTTGACAAGGCAGGTCCTGCTGGCATCAACATTACTACTCTTATAGTAAGTGCCCTTTACAACTTAATGATGGCAAACTCAATAGCCAACTCAACCAGACAAACACCATGGGAGTAGGAGGCAGTGTGGAAACCACTCTATCTGCGTTGGCCTCGCTGATGGACAGCCCCATACCTCTCGTCGTTCTCGTGGGTCATTCACGAACGCTGGTTGTGAGTGCACGCCAGTCAGTGGCTTGGACTGTTACAGTCAGCGAAGAACCTCGGGTGAACGTACTCCCACGTCGATGGTTAGACGTGAGTGGCGTCAAAGTGCGAGAAACGTGGCGCGCAGCCATACGTGCGGTGATCGGAGTCCTCGTGTTCCGACCGGGCATCTCGCAGGTACGTGACTGGCAAGACATTGGTAACTGGACACGGAATCTGATGGCCAGGAAAATAGGCTGAATTAGTGTGGCGCCTGCGATCGGTGTATGACCGAGCTGAGGTGGTTGATGTGTTAAGACAACTATCCGAGGACGGGTTTATACGGCGGCGATTAAGTTCAAACATTGATGAACTGGGATTGGTCACGGTGAGGGATGAGGAAGAAGGGGAAGAGTACTGGTTTTTGGGAGACCAGAGATGGTATCAGGCAGTGACGTGAGAATAGAGCTTAATTATTAGCGCTCACCGTTCGCTGGCAATTGTCTCAATCCGTCGCTTGGAGACCAACTCAGGAACGTGAGAGTCGGTGAGACACGTCGTTGACTCGTTGGCCTTAATGTGGTCACTCCCTTCAGTTGATTTGGTTTCATCTTTTCCTCTTCCTTCCGTATTCCTCACACTCGGCTGGGCCGTGCTCGCTCTCTTCTACGCTGCAGCCCATTGCGCTGCCTGGTTCTTTTATTTTTATGCCCTAGTGGCCTTTTGTCTTTCCTTAAAGTGTGTTTTGGTATCCAAACCATTCGGTGTTCCAGAAAATCTTCTTTGTTATGAATCTCAAACGCGTTATTTCTGTCCTTCCCGCAAACCTGAAACTCTTTGTGCGTGTCCTCTCATCTCCCGGGTGACTCTTGCGTGTCCTGGCATATAGCCAGATCTGCATCGCATTTAGCGTGCGATGATGGGAGGGTCACCCTGCCGCTTGATGACCATTGTTCTAAAACCTTTTTCTTTGCAGTGGGAAAGGATCACCGCATCCCGAATTGCTACCACCTACTTCGCCTTCACTATCCTCAGTTGTATAGCCCAGGTGGTATTTCAGGCGCAGGCGTTCTCTATCAATGCACAAGCAGACAACTTCCTCTCTGGCCTCATTCGCGCAGGCAATCTCTCTCTCCCAACCGGTTTCTTCGTCCTCGATTCCAAGCTTCGCTTCTGTGACCATGTCCCAAATTCTCTAAACACAAAATCTTGTCAGATTGTCTGGGATGGAGAAATTCATGGTAAAAGGAACACTACGTCTGTCTCTGGGTCCGGTAGCAGGACAAACTCTACGAACACCGACACCTCGTTTACTCCGATGGCCACTATTCCCCGTTTGCCCTCCACCACTGTAGTGCATACCACTATCACGCTCAATTCAACTCCTACTGCTACTACTCACGCACTCACTGACTCGCACCCCAACAAGAGGTTGCAGAGTCTCAAAATTAACGGGAAAAACATCACATTAAACAACAGATGCCTAGTTGTTCTCAATTGGCCTGTGCAGACGTAAGTCTGGCCTCGTTATCTGATAGTGAGGATCACGCGTTCATGACCTCTCAGGCTAAAAAACACGAAGCGTGAGGATGTCACTTTCCTTGCCTTCCAGTTTTGGGTGTTGGGGATGTCTATCGTTGCTCTGCTCAATGAGTCAATTCCCCACATGTATGTCCACGCGTACCCCCAAATCACGAAGTCCCCATTTCTCATCTACGCAATCTAGCACCGCGGCTGTCCTCACTCACCTATCCGCGACTGCGTGGAGCGGGTTCCAGATCTACGCTACGAAAGCATTCCACAGGGACTTCAAAATGCTGACAACAGATGGTGCCTGTCACGTCAACCTTCTTCCCAGCTACTGGTCGTCACGTTCTCATGCGGAGATTCCGAGCCTCGCATTCAATGTAGCGGGTTTGCTTCTGTCCTGTTTCTTATCTTTCAGACTCATCAAGGTGACAATAAACCAGGATTATCCTCGACAAAACAACTGATGTTTGGACTGCTTTGTAGCTGTTCGGGTGGCAAACTTTCAAGCGTGTCGGCGCCTCCAGGACTATTAACAGAATATACAAGCTCATACTTACACTATCTATTGTCATTCAGCTTTCGCTCTTCTTTGTAGTTGCTGCAGTGATTCTTTGGCTTGATCAACTTTGCAATGGCGCCATTGCAATCTTGGCCTCGAAATCAACGCTCTATCGAGTAATGATGACGGTTACTATCATCGTAGGTTATCATTTTCTCACCGGAAGCTAGCTCATACGAGCTTTTGTAGTTGCTAATTCCTTGGCTCTTAACGGCAAGTTTTTATCGACATCCATTTTTGCTGGTCACTGATGGTGCCATATCAGGGCTGGTTTGCAGCGAGATTGGAGTGGAAGGTACCCATGATGGTGTTCCTCGTCCTCTCTGCTCTGTACCTCGTTGGGTTGGGCCTCATGTTCGATTCGAAGACTTTCCGATGGACTTTCATCCAGTGGGGTTTCTTTGGCGCGATGTTGTCTGTTTCTGCGCTTCTTGTCCTCATTGGCCTCATCGTTGGTATCATATGCCGCTTGAACTTCGACAAGGGCTTGATCCATTATTGTAAGTGAATGGTTCTATTTGCGTGATTTGTCGCATTCACCCATTCCCCCAGTGAATGCAGAGGAACCAATTCGGGAAGGTAGCTTCGTTCGATCGGACCCAGGCGAAGAAGACTATTCGGAAGAAAAATTTGACTTTCCTTCTACGCACCGTCCTATTCCAACGTTTTCCGCCACATTTGGGTCAAATGACAGAGTCTCACTTCCTGGCCAGATGGGTCCTCGATTCTTCAACCAGTCCGCGGTGCCATTTAATCCACCAGTCGACATCGAGTCGGCCATGAATTCATCTGTCGAACACCCAACGCCGCCAAGGCCTGTACACCCGGGTTCAACTCGCTCCTGGACCCACCATGTCAGCGAAAACAGCACTTCGAGCCAAGCTAGTTCGACTGTGTCTATGAATGCGCCCTCTATAGGACGGTCTCGTTGGGTTATCGAGTAATCCGTGTATTATTGTATCGTGCTACCGCTCTACTACCATGGCTTCTTGTGCGTGTATAATGAGGGCTGTTCGATTCCCGCTATTTATTATGTACCAGAAACAGAAGAGATTGGGATAGTTGTGTTTGTATGAGAATCGATAAATTGCCACTAGTACTCGTACGCTCTAGTTCCGGAAAATCCGAAGTCCGAGAGTATCAAAAAACCATCTTTGGTCATAAGTGCATCCACGGCGGTCCTAAATGTCTGTTACTCAATAGATTGTACGTTTGGGACGCTCGGGTTGTAGACTTCAGCGCAAAGTAGCGAGCTCTCTACAGGAGGAGGATCTGGCGAAATGCATTTGGTAGCCTCAACCTCTTTCTCTTGAATAATCGCCGCCTGTCGCGCAACGGTCGCGGACTCGTAAGCACCCTCTGGTGGCATTTCCGTCGGAGGATTCTTGGACATCTCCGTCTCGTCATAGGTTTGCAATGCCTTGCGGAAGTCCAGCATCCATGGATGATCCATGAGTTCGAATGCGCTCGGCCGCGTGGTTGGGTCCACGGTGAGACATTCTTTAATGAAATTAATGCCTAGTTCGCTGAGTTGGTCTTGCTCGGGAAGTGGTGGGTGCTGGGTAGCGACGCCGATGTGGTACATGATAGTCCTAGTCGTCCCCCCGGGAAATAAGTAAGTATTTGCTCTCGGATGTGCGGACGCGCGGTGAGCTACGCACCATTCGTTGTCCAAGTGACTCCACGGTTTCTTTCCCGTTGCGAACTCGAGCACAACGCATCCCATGGACCAGATGTCCATCGCACCGTGCCGACCGCGGGTATCGTTCTTGATGACTTCTGGCGACATGTACATTGGCGTGCCCGTAAGCCTGCTGCTCAAGGCGATACCAAGCCCGCCACCAAACAGGCCTTCTGCCGGACGGCGAGATCGCATCATCGTACGATGGTTCCTCGCAAGTATCTTTGCTGCTCCGAAATCAACGAACTTTATCACCCCCAGGTGATCCAATAGAATATCTACCGACATGGTGATGACGTTTAGTGGACATGCAGGACGTCTTAAGGGTCTATACTTACTATCCGGCTTGATATCGCGATGTACGATGCCCTTGGAATGGAGATACGCAAGGCCTTCCAGCATCTGCATGGTATAGACTTGAGTGATGTGTTCATCCTCGATGCGGCCGAGCTCCAAAAGAGCCGCCAAACTTCCGCCCTGACAAAACTCCTCGAAGATGTAGACTTTGTCTCGGTGCACTTCGATTCCGTAGTACTCGACGATATTAGGATGACGTAGCATCTCCATTACGCGAAGCTCGTCGCGAATTTGTTGGTAAAGGCTTGGTAAGCCAGCAAGCTCCTGGAACTTGATCTCCTTCACCGCCATCAACGAACCAGAATCCAAGTTGACGGCGGTGTACACGGAACCGAATGCGCCTGCGCCAATGAACCTCCCCTGTTGCCAGCGAATAGAGATGTTGGAGCTGAAGGAGGCAAGGAAAACGACTGATTGATCCTCCAGCTTTTCGTCATCTAGTACACGGCCGGCCATACGCTGCTCTGATGTTAGCGTCGCCCTGTCATGTTCGAGTTTCTCCACTGCATGCGATGTCCTATCCCAGAATTCGGTGATTGACGGATCCAAGTAACCGGCAGCAGCCACCCGTTCGTTATTACCAAAGGGAGAGAACGCCTCAGCATCCAAAGGAGCTTCCTGTCGTCGCTTGCCCTGCTTTTCCTTCTCTATGCTGGCCTCCAGGGTGGAGCGCGCCCCAAGGATATCGAAGTGGCTAATGAGGAGTGTCATGCAACTTGCCACTTTCTGTTGAAGCATCTCGAATTGGTCGTCGGGGAGCTGAAGTATGTTATTACGTGTACGGTGAAGTGTAAACTCCAGTGCATTGACTGCCCACTTGAAGGTCTTCCGCTCGTTTGGATCGCAGTCGTCACAAATGAAGGAGACCCATGAGATCGCGAGTCTGACGAGGGACCGATTGAACTTGAGAAGTGTCGACCTGTCCATAGACTTCTGGACATGTTGACCGTGTTCAGAGGCAAACAGGTACCAGCTTTCCAGAAGGTCCTGGTGCCTGCTGGTTTCTCGGAGGGTGTGGCGCACATAATGGACAGACTCGAGGATAGACTCCGCAAGTCGGTTGATGGAGCGATTTATCTTCCTCATTTCTCTATTGACTGCGGGTAAGTGGGCTTGCTGTTCTATAATGCAGATCGGAGCCTTGATGTCCACCTCGCTATCCTCCTCCACGGTGAGACACCCCTCGGCGAACTCTTGCTTTGCCAACGCCAGTCTATGTTGACCACCATCGGCTATGAGGCGCACTCGGTCATCCTTCAAGCCCAGATTGATCTTGGGAATTTCCAGCATGAGGACGAGCCCATTCCAGAGGAATCGGCTACGAGGGGATAAAATAAGGAGATAACCAGCCTCATTGGGAAATTCCGTTTGAAGGTCATAGATGTCAGCAATCTTGCGGCCATCGTCCTCTAGCAGTTCGGTTACATGAAAGGCTTCCAAAAGCATTCTGCGAATGTAATCTGGATGGTCCCGTAAAGAGCTCGAGGCGACGATATATGTCCCCTCTTCCTCATATGTTTGAGTGAAGACGAGGAAGTGATCCGTTTCCACTAGTTGGGCGATAAATTCATCGATAGGGAGGTCCTCCAGAGTATACTCGGCAGAGTTATTAAGCCTCTGGCAGACAAGCCTCGGCGGATGTCAGTTACAGCTGGACAACAGAAACAGACCGAGCATCTTACCGAACAAAACGTTGAAGTTTGCGATATCGCAGACGGACACTGTCCAGAACTTTGCCATACCAGCTGGTCATCTGTTCGTCGCTCGCATCTTGCTGCGACACTGCGCGTGTCGATCCGTTGAGACTGGTGCCTGGTTTTCGCCGCTGACTCGACGTTGGCCTTTCCGAGGCAGGAAGTCGAAGCTGGGCATCAAAAAGGTTGGTAACACGGACCATCAACCTATTAGTGAGTGCACTATTTGATAGTTTAGAGGCAGATTAAACCACAACTATGAGATCGCATACCATAGTTGCTCTGCAACCACTGATGCTCCTCCCGGAACAGTCAAAGCAACATCGTTGAACGTTGGCCACTGACTCTCAATTAAGTCAGTTTCCTTGAAGTAGATATCCTTCGCGCCACTTTTCAATTTCCAATGTATCAACTTGAAAAAGAAACTTAATGCGTCCAATACGACGGTGTCATAGTCGTCGCTGATGCATGGAGGTAGATTCCAATTGCCACCCGGGTCGGGGGAAAGGAAGGCCTCGTATTGTCGCTTCAGCGTACACGCTATCCCAATGCTTAGTTTGAGGTCGTCCGTCATCTGGTCGATAATTATGACAGCTGGCTCCTTTAACTTCTGCGCGTAGTCCAGTCGAACGCGTAAACTCGCCAAAGCAAGTTGTGTAGGGAAGGAAATCAAGGGTACGAGCTCTCGCTCGAACGAGGGGAGATTCATTTTCCTCAGAAGGGGAGCCAAGTTGACTTGGGCATCTCGAGACGCGCCGATGAGGGAATGAACCGTCGTCATGAAACCTTTTGCGAAGGTCATTTGGATGGACTCCTCCTTCATAGCTCTCTCAAGGAATGTCGGGCCATCCGCGACAGGGCCATTGTCGCCGAGGGTGTAGCGAGCACCCAAGGGACTGTCCGTATTGGTAACAGGGGCAGTAACGTCCAAAGTCTCGCTTCCCGTCCATTTCCGCAAGACATTGATCTGACGGCGAAGAGACGTAAATATGGTGGACCACGTAATGAGAGCATCCCTGTGAGCTTGAAAATCTGGTTCAGCGACAACAGGTTTGTCTAGGTGAAGGGCTTTGTGTGTTGGATACAGCGTATGTACGATATCCAGATGCCGCAGCACTTCGATCACCTGCTGTAAAGCGATGGCTCCTGGATCATCCGTGGCTTCGAGGTCTCTAGCGCAGAAAGACAAGACTTCATTGATGACAGGATCAACTGTTCTGAGTCTCAAATCCTCAAGTCTTTTTCTCTCCTCCTCGTCAGAGGTGCCCATGATTTTGGCTCTAATGCCCAACCAGAGATTGTGGTTATACTTGTCCTGCTCTTCACTCGACATGGCGAGCGCCACAGCTATCCGTGTCTTTTCGGACTTTAATACGTCGCCGTCCAGGACTGATGCAAGCATGGTCTGCCACTCGAGTCGTTCTCGGTCCTCTGGCGTCTCTGGTTCAACAGACTCGGACACGAGCAGTGAAGAGAACATGTCGCGAGCATCACTGGAGCTATCCAGCAACGTGCGCCCGTAGTCCTCCTCATCACTATCTCCAGCGTCAATCGGCTGGCTTAGGCCCCTTTGGAAATATTGACTATCGGGGTCATTTCTAGGGTCTTCTGATCCGGAGCCAGACCCATATCGCATGAGGAATTGCGAAAAAATGTCGTGATACCTTGCATAGTACTGCGGGACCTGTGTAGATGAAGAGGAGGAGGAGGAGGATGGGCCATTGAAGGAGCCGGCGGGGGAGTAAGTCTTGAGCACTTCTGCGTGGGGGTACAAAGTCGGTTTGTGTCGTAACATTGCTGCGTCGAGAGGACGAGTCTCACAAGAGGCTCCGTCACCACTTCGGCCCGGATCGTTCACCTGTTTCCTCCTTCCATTCAGTCAAGATGGGCGTCGTAGAGAAGGTACGTCAAATATGCGGCTGAGACACACCTCGCACTTACCTGTACTCCCCAGATCAAAGAGATTGAGGGTGAGCCTGCTTGCCCTTGCATTTTCTTACTCCATGGTTCGTCTGTTCTCAGAGGAGATGGCGAGGAGTACGTGCTTACAATAGGCTCTTTCCTCACACCACCGACTAACGTTTTCCGATAGCGCAGAAGAATAAGGTGGATTGAACTTTTGATTCTCGTTAAACTGCTCAAAATCTCGTTCGAGTAGGCCACGGAGTACCACCTCGGTCTGCTAAAAGCAAAGCTTGCACGTTACCGTGCTCAGCTTTTGGAACCCCCAACAAAATCCGGTGGCCCAGGAACTGGTTTCGATGTGCAAAAGTCAGGGGATGCTCGTGTTGCCCTTATCGGTTTTCCGTCTGTCGGAAAGGTATAGCCCCCACCATCTCACCCCATCGATCTAACATTCGTCAGTCAACTCTTTTAAGCAAAGTTACTCATACCGCTTCCGAGACCGCTGCTTACGAATTCACAACTCTTACCGTGAGTCGCCTGAAATGGGTCCTTCGGAGTCAAATTGCTGACAGAAGGTATTTGTTAGGCCATTCCAGGTGTCATTGAATATAAAGGCTCCAGGATACAACTTCTTGACCTACCGGGTATTGTAGAAGGTGCCAGTCAAGGACGAGGTCGCGGCCGACAAGTCGTTTCAACAGCAAAGACAGCGGATTTGATAGTGATAATGCTCGACGCTACGAAGTCGGAGGAGCAACGACGGCTATTGGAGATTGAACTAGATGCCGTTGGGATTCGCCTTAACAAGCGGAAGCCAGACGTCGTCTTCAAACGGAAAACCACTGGCGGGGTGAGCGTTTCCTGATATCCAATTCCCGACTTTCTTATAGACCGTCTCTGTAGATTACGGTATGTCAAGTCATTCACCTCGAACAGTCTTCTTACAGGTCGCTCAGTTGACCGCTACTGTAAAACTTACCAAGACCGACGAAAAAACGATCCGGACAATCTTGGCGAGCTGTACATAACCTCTTATCGCGCTTGGCGGCTCTTAGGCCTATCTTCAGATAAGTTACACAACTGCGATGTCATGATCCGAGAAGATGTCCGTCGTGTCCCTACTGTTACTTAACCCAGAAAGCTGACCGTACTAAATACCAGATCACTACCGATGAGTTTATCGACGTTCTCATTGGTCCGCATTCTCTCATGCATTCGTGGTCATCTGCCTCATCTGTTATGTAGGGACGCGAAAGTACATACCATGTCTTTGTATGTCGGGCAACTCAACTCTCCAGGAGCTCATGCATATGATTACCAGACGTCTACAACAAAATCGACGCCATCAGTCTCGAGGCGATGGATCGCTTGGCCCACGAGGACCATACCATCGTCATCAGCTGCGAAATGGACCTCAAGTGGGTCATAATAGATATCACGACATGATATGACTAAAACCATGCAGTTTGGGCTATCTTATTGATCGCATATGGGATGACCTCAACCTCGTGAAAGTCTACACGAAAAAGCGAGGAGCTCATCCTGACCTCGCCGACCCAACCTGCATGCGCAAAGGATCCACCATAGAGGTACTTGCTGAAACTCAGTGCCATCCTTCACATGCTCACACATTATTTAGGACGTTTGCAACGGGATCCATCGGTCGTTGGCCACAAACTTCCGTTATGCTCTAGTATGGTTAATACGTCTTCCTTCCGTCACCGTTACAAAAGACTGATAAACCATTTCCAGGGTAAGGGTTGGTCCGCACCCCAGTCGTTCGGTCTGACGGGTACTCTTCTAGGGGAAGTCGTCAAAATTTGCGCCTCACGCGCAAAAGGTTGGACTTGGCCACCTCGTGTATGACGAAGACGTAGTTTCAAGTATGTAATGGATACTAGCGGCATTCTGGGTTTCTTGTGACCCATTTCCCCCCACAGTTTTCACCAAGTAACCCACAAACTTTCTTGATGAGCGATGGCCCTATCGTCCCTGCTTAATAATGATGCTGAGGACTGTTGTACCCGTACTATCATTGACACTGGGTTTGAAATGGGTAGGTTTTTGAAAACTTGATATGGAGGCTTGTTCCCTCGTATTTTGGCCCTCGGAACACTCGGGATGAACACTCATGGCCTCTATTACTCTGTCCACAAATTTTGGTTGAACAAAATCCATCAAGAATTGATGAAACTGTTAGAATAATAGTCGAAAATGTTGATGATGAGGGAGAAATTGCGTTTATAATGGCTTCTGTGTATACAGAGGACTGTACCCTGCGGTACAAGGATTTTGATGAGAGCGTGACAATCCGGCTGAGTGGAGTTTGAAGTCGACATAATCATGCCTGACCACGTCGCGCTGCATCGCGTCCACTGTCAATACATTCAATACAGTGTTGTTGATTACAATACATTTTCAACTCCGTTCGTTCACCATTGCGCCTTCATCAGAACTTGCCTTCAAAGCTTTCCAGGTTCCAAAACGGAGGCGATCATCCAAGGAGTAAAACTCTATCGGGCTGCGGGCATCGCAGAAACCTAACTTCTCTGCCATCAAGAAGTTTATTGACGCCAAGTACAAAACCATTTGTCTGGGCACTATTCGGAATCAAGTTATTGGCCCACATAAAGCGATGAAGCGAAGAGTGCAAACTGACGATGCGACGATGTGGCAGGCTGCCGAGCTGAGATTGAATTGACCGTGACGAATGTGACGAATTCGCTTTCAAAATCCTACCACAAAACCGGCAAGCCTTTCTCCACCCATTCACCTCACTATACCTGCCATATTATTACACGGATCTTTTCAATAGATCCATTTTTATCCCCCATAAAAAGCCAGAGGTGAAAATCCCACTGCAAGGACAATTCCGAGGTACATTTTCAAACATTTTCAAAATCCTACCCAATGACAGTTGCTGGCTGTCTTAACTTAATGGAGATGTGTTTTAATTGCGGCAGCCGGTCCGATGACCCTCAGGCTGAAGCGTCCATTAATTGTACGTGGTCACGGTCTACGCGGTCACTCTCATCCAGTAAGTGCCACAGCAGTAATGCACTCTTTATATCCTAGTACTGTACGTGTTGAGGCCAGGATCATAATTAATTAAGACACCGCTTGCTCCAATGATGCAGGCATCGCCCGAGGACTGTGTTAATCGGGTTCTATCACCCACGCTAAATCTCTTGTTTCCAGCCGTCCATTATCCCGTACAAGTAAGATAAAGAATACAGTTGAACACACCAAAGTCTGGACTATTACGTTCTACATGGGTGTTATATGCGGAGAAATAGAGCGTCATGGAGGCCAACGTGATCTGATGGTATCAACTTTGGCGCCACGCGCTAATTTGCGCGCGCGATCGTGCAACTGAGGCACTGGCAGACAGCTGTGCCCCAAAGTGCTTAATGCTTACTCTACAATTACTCTAGCGCTTGGGTGGCGTTTCAATAACCATGCTAGAGTTAGTTCCTTGACGGCTTATAACGCGCTTTCAAACAATTTTCTTCGACCTTTAGGTATTTCCTGTGCTCCACTGCATGCCCGACTCAGACAACTCCCCACCTATCCCACTGTCCGCCCCCAGTATCGAATTCATTTTCTTGGGCACTGGCACATCGGGCAGCTTACCAAATGTGTCCTGCCTCACAGCGCCGGAGGGTGCTACTCCCTGCAAGACATGTCTTTCTACCCTGAGACCTGAAGGGAAGAAGAATATACGAAGAAATACATCTACGGTGATGCGTATCGAAGGGAAGGACGGGAAAATGAGGTTCGTTCTCCCACTATAACGCCCTAATGCGGGTTTAAGAAGGAGGGGATGTTCTTCAGGACCATCGTTATCGACGTCGGCAAAAATTTCCAGGCAGCCGCGGTCGAGTGGTTCCCAAAGTACGGATTGCGACGGATCGACGCCGTGCTGATTACCCATGCACATGCCGATGGTGCGCCCCACTCTGATGCCAAGTCGGCTCTATATGCTGATGCGTGCGCGACCAACTTCCAGCCATGAACGGCTTGGATGATCTACGTGGTCAGTGATACATATGTCATGATGTACAGCAGCAGTCACGCATCATGCTTTCAGGATGGACCTTGAAGGGGGTGATACAGCAGTTCATCGACGTCTACGTGTCTCAGGCAACATTTGCTGAAGTAGAGCGCGCCTTTCCTTACATGGTGACCAGGGAGTTCGCCTCAGGAGGCGGTGATGTAAGGGGATCCCAATATAATGCCCCCGCTACCTTCTTACCCTTCTTATCTTAGATTCCTGCCGCCACATCGCCATCGACGACGCCAGAGCTGCCTTCCACGCCGGAGACTGATGCCACGTCTCCTCTTCTGGTGCCTCCCATGACGCCGACCGTATCGCAACGTCCAGCACCGGCAAGCGCCGACGAGGGTCAGGGCGCGCCAGAACTCCATCCATACCTGTGCCATGCCTTCAAGATCCAGGATTCTGTAATTTACCTGTCTGACGTGTCATGGATATCCGAAGAGTCATGGGCAGTGTTGAACCAGCCCTCCGCTAGCGATCACTCGCACCAATACGCCGTCACCATCGTGGATTGCCTGCGACCGGCAGCGCATATCTCGCATTATGGGATCCGGGAGGCCGTCAACGTAGCAAGGAGAATAAATGCGCAACGGACATACTTGATGGGCTTTGGACACGAGGTGTCACACGACGAGTATGTGACCGTCGGCGAATACGTCGGAGGAAAAGCGGTCGACAACCCCACCGTTAAGGAGAAGAAATGTATCGACCTGATAGATGAGGGAAGGCGTATCTGGTTGCGTCCTTCGCACGACGGATTGCGGTTCGAGGTTTCTCGTAGTGGGAAGGTGAAGGATAATAGTTACGTTTGTTGATTGAAATTACGAGATCAGTAGAGTAGTAATCATAATCTTATCTCCGATGTGGAGCCGTTGCCCGAAACGACCTCTCCCCCCCACCATTCCGTTCAATGAGGTTTTTTTCCCAATCCTTCTTGTATGAGTACGTATGCTCTCCGTTCATATGTAGTCCAGCCTAACACCCCTCAGTGATCCCTGGCCAATCGTCTCCCTTGCGTTCTTTCTGCGATATCCAAACCCCTATGCCTCACACGTCATTTCATGTGATGTGATTTCGCGCGCGTTCACTCCCTCGGGCTCTCTCTTGACAACGCGTCTCATTCTCAAGACGGCGACATTGCCAAGATGGGCACCAAAGGGAATCATCCCTCGCTCGGAAAGTTGGATTCTCGAAGAGAGTGAAGTCGACCCACAGGGGAAGGTGGTGCGCTGTCTCACCCGGAATCTTGAGCACGTCAAGGCTATGCAGGTGCACGAGACCCAGACCTTTAGCCATGTGGGGGAGGGGTGTGTGGACCTTTTCAATTTCACCTATGCTAGTCTCATTGTGTTATTTTGAAGAAAAACCATGCAGACTACGGAAGCTCGGATTGTTTCAGGGTTCGGGTGGGGCCTCACGAGACAGATTGAGAACTATGGCCTTGCTCGCTTCACGAAGAACGTGCAGAGGGTAAGTCCTCTCACTAGACCAATGCTCGTCTCTCACGTCTTGTTGCAGTCGCGCGAAGGTGTTACTCTCATTCTCGACCTCATCCGTCAGGCTCGCCAGCAACCTATACCAGTAGGTTCGTCATACCTCAGCCCCACCAGCGCTAGTCGTTTTGCGACTGCGCATCGCTCTTTTGACCATCTCGGACCCGAATCCCATCAATTCCCCGGATCTAATGATTTCACCCACCGGGGTTAGATGGATTTGTTTGGGTTCAACATTGGACTAGTTTCCTCATAACTGACATCAGTCCGGAGAGATTTGCTTGCCGCATCCCCTCATGGCATATATCCCACCTCCGTCGCATGTTACTTGGTACCTTGTCTTGACATCGTTGTATTAGTATGATTTATTGCAAGTCTGTAGTGTCTCGTCAGAAGTGTTTCCATATGAGGTCAAGTCAAGTGGCGGTT
>WNFI01109625.1_pt1 | contig 16526 bp, 22 predicted proteins | sample 5400471 | NCBI WGS metagenome assembly WNFI01 (sample SAMN13153348, study PRJNA577476) | soil metagenome | isolation source: 100 cm saprolite on Douglas fir-dominated hillslope | place: USA:California | collected 2013-09-17 | reverse complement strand
GGGACTCGCACTTACTCGCACTTTAATACTTTGTTGTATTTTATTTTCCTTTGTGAAATTCATGCCGAACGGTCAATCACTTGCAAGTTGTCGCACTCGCAAAAAAGTTTGCCGAACGGGCCCTAAAAAGTACGGCCGTTTTTTATGCAAAATTTGTGCCTGACGGTACGGTCACGGCACTCAGTACGGTACGGCTGTTGGCCGTATTTTACGGCAGCCCTAATCTGAGGCCAAACGATTCAAGATGTCACTACGATCACCGCAGGGCTGACAGAATTTATGCGATTAGACAGTATCAGCTAACATATTTACTGCGATGATTGCTGGGATGATAAAGCTGTCGCCCAAAGAGAAAATTTGTAAAGACAAAAGACAAAGAGGAAAGGGCCGACGACTTCACAGATGCAAATGTAGGGCCTCATTTTGTAACATGATACATATAATAAGTATAATAAGAACGGTCGAATGCATACGGTACATACAGTTACGTGTTACAAGAAGGCTAGGTTCGGGGGGATTTTTACTTCATGCGAGCGGGAACAGCGTGCGTCGTTTAACAGGGTGATGATACACATGCACATGATCATTTTCAAAACGTCCTTTGGGGGGGCGTATTTTGGGCTCTCTATCAGAAGGGGTCACCACCACAAGATACTTACGGGTTCCCGGAGGGACCCTCAACCCATCGACTTTGTTCAAACCATCCTCTTTTGCATCATGAAGGACCTTCTTCCGCGTGAACTGGAACATGAGCAAGATGGGCAAGCTGTTGGCGGGATGAATGAGGAGCACAGAATCGATGGAGGGAAAATTTGGGGCTGGGGGACGGTAGTAGTGGCCTACGTTGAGCTTGATCCCTTCGTCTAAGGTCTCCTCCGGTGCGTCAGCTAACTTGAACTCCTCTGCGTTTGTTTCATTATGGGAGTTGGTATAATCGCTGTAGACATCGTACTTCGTGCTCGTGCTCCTAGTACGACCGATGGGAAACAACTTCATAAGATAGCCCTGCCTAATCAACTGGTGCATCCGGAATTCGAATATCCATCCAGCATTGGAGGCCGTGCCCGGGCCACCTTCGCTGACAAGATTGTAGAAGTGTGCAGTTTCAGAAACTTGGTCCCTGAGGTGTCTGTCCCAGAGAAGATTAAACGCGAATGGCGAGGCAATCATCTTACAAGGCTTGAAGCGGGAGTTCGAGGGCTCTACGCGCATGATTAGATGAAAGGATTTGCTGGAATCGGTGGACCAAAGAGCATTTCGCATGGCATCGAAATCCATCTTCTCGACTTGTGTTTCGACGAGCTGCTGGATCGTCTCTGGCTTGCTACCATATAAGGCCAACTCCCTTGGAGGTGCCCTGTATGTATCGTATAAGCTCTGGATAGTCGATTCAGCGTGTGGACCGCCACTTGTGAGTCCCATAAACGGGCGGCTGCAAAACTAATGAGTGTCATGGACACATGATAATGGAGTCTCATACGCCTGGAGGACCTCAGAGAGGGTCCATGTTCTCATGTAAAAGCGATCGAAATAAACTTTCTTGGCCCACTCGAAGGGGTCCCCACGAGATGCCACTTGGAGGACAAAGAAGGGACGGCCCATGCGGAACACTCCCGTAGGTTTATCGAGGATGTTGTTCGAGTCAACAAGCACCCAAATCTTGCTTCGAGGATTCGCGAATTTTAACCCCAGATAGGTACCGTTATCTATGAGGTCCTGAAAGACGGATATGCCGTTTTCATGAAACAGTAATGCTTGATGGGGGCGAATCTGCAGTACGGTGGGGAGCCTGAGCGTAAGACGTCGGACCCCCCGACAAGAAACGCAACGCGGTTGTCTTGATTCGCCTTCAGAGCCGCTTGCTCGGCTTCCTTGTACTCTGAGCGTACCAAGATCTTTTTGTTCTGAAGATCCCACACATCGGGAAGGCTCCCAGGAAATTCCATGATGGTGGCGAGTGCATCCTCGGAAGGGGGTCTGTCATCTCCCTCGGCCTCGACACCCACGTCAATGTCCATCTTAACCTCCAGTTGTGCATCCACTCCCCCACTCGCATCCAACGGTGTGACGGTGTCGACCTCCCTCTGCCACTCCAAGCCTAACGCCAATGGATTCCCCCAAACTGAGCTCCTGAATGCAGCCCAGTCGGGTTGACCTTTTTTTGCCACATAGTCAACGAAATGAGTTTCGTAGTTGATTACCTCATTGATTTTGAGTACCTGCTCTGGAATGTTCTGAACATGATGGTGCATGGTGTAGTTCCGTGCGGTCTCCGAAAAACCCATGTGAATAGGGGCCGACCCTGGCTCGTGATGGGTGGGGCATCAAATGACTCGGATGGGGAGATCCTCACGACCTAGAAGCAACTGCGCATCTTCATCTTCATGGTTGCTGTAACTGTAGGCACGGGGATTCGCACTCAGGCTGGCAATCCACAGCTAGAAATTAACATGCATGGTCGCATACACGGGCATCTCGGGCATCCTCATCTCCATTACATTTATAATTTGGCCCTACAGGACTCTGAGTCTCACTTTCAATTAGTGTCATTCCATCCTTTTCCTCCTTCTTTTATCAATCTGTTAGTTAATCCTAACGTTTTGTCATGCTCAGAGCTTGCGGAACCCCGACTATTTCTACGTGTTTTGTGAGCATGTCGATCTCGAAGCTGCTGGCAAATAATAAATCTCGGAATTGGCCGGGATGCAGTTTTCTTTTCGGCCCTCTCTTAATTTTGGATCTGTCCCGAACTTGAATGGGAAAAAAAAAACGATGACTCTCAATTGATAAAATCACAGACAACTTCCATTTTGTATCAATTGCTGAACGCGTTCGACTCGGTTGAAGTGAAGTGGGGATTTTAGGCGGTTGATCGGTAAGATTCGCCTACGGTACCGATGTTACACTGACACTGGCAGTTCTTGACAGTTCCGTTTATCAATTCCGTATCAATTCCTGTATGAATGCGGTAAAGCTTCAGTAGCTTCAGTATTCCAGTTACAGCATGTCTCTGCGTGAAACAAAATCGAACATTACGATTTATGATCCTTCTCTCTTCGACCCTGTCTAGTCAAAATTGCACGCGGCAACTCTCGAATTTAGCCAGCTTTGCTACTGCACAAGCGGCGAGCCACAACTGTGATTCTGCAATCGAACAACCCCGGCATTTCGAACTTCCGTGTGCAACCCGAACGCACCCCACAATGCGGCGCATGAGCGCCCTCATTCTACCTTTCTGTATAAAAAGATCAGCTGGCAAGGATGTTCAGATGACAGAACTCTTCTGAATCAACTCTCTCACACCTCGCAATGCTTGCTCTTCTTGCTGCCCTTGCCAATGTGGCGATTGCTGTGGTGTCCGCGCAGGACCCTGTTGTGTTCAACACGTCAAGCCCTCTCTTCGGCTCATTGTCGAACTGCGGTACGTCAGGACCGCAGTCTTGTGGGGACGATGGCCCATCCCAAGACCTTTGCTGCTACGAGTATCCGGGGGTCAGTCGCATCCAGTCTCTTGGCGGGCGCCCAAACTGATGCACGTGTAAGGGGTTGCTGTTGCAAACACAGGTATGCCAGGGGTGTGAATTGAATTCCCATCAAAATGATTAAGTATGCGACATGACAGTTCTGGGACACCAAGCCGTCAACTGGGCCCGTTGACAGCTGGACAATTCATGGTTCGTGATTTTTAATAATTTTGTGTGCGCGCTCAGGTTCACTGAATGAGGTGGCCCTGGATAGGACTTTGGCCGGATAAGTACGCATTCCGCCCATTGTCAGAAGTGGGCGGCTTTCTGATCAAACTACTACCGCAGCTGCGATGGCACGCATGCCTCCAACTGCGACAGGAGCCGTGAATACAGAAACATCGATCGTGTACGTTATCTTCAGTCGTGTTGTTTCCTCCTCTGACGGTGTCGTCTGGGTCCAGCTCCTGCAAGAGCAAGGGGCGGAGGACACGTTGTCATATATGCAGACGTATTGGGTGGATATTCACGGCAAAAATGAGCACTTTTGGGAGGTATGGCAGGCCTGAATTTTTTTCGTCGGCCTTCATCCTCACGATCTTCAAGCATGAGTGGGTTACCCACGGGACTTGCTACAGCACCTTGAAGCCTTCCTGCCTTCCTCGTGGCAGTCCCCGGGGCACCGAGGCGGTACTGTTTTTCCAGCGGGTTGTCGAGCTGTTCAAACAACTGCCCACCTACCGGTGGCTCGCGCAACAGGGGATCACTCCCAGTGAAACTCAGACATACACCTTATCCGAGTTGACTAATGCATTGAGGGCAGCCTCCGGAGTTCGTTGCATATTTTCCTGTTCGACCATTGTGCTGATGATGGAGCTCGTTCACAGTATACCCCGGCTATTACCTGTGCCGGCAGAGGGATCAATCAGATCAGCTGGTATTTCTATATCAGGGGTTCACTCATTGACGGAGAGTTCGTCCCTATTGGTGAGAGGAACAATCCACAATGTGTGGAGCACCGTGCTTACAGCCACCCCAGATTCCCCGATCGAAAGTTCATGCGCATCGAGCGGCCTCCATTATTATCCCAAATCCGAGTAATGAGAACAATGTCAAGTCACGGTTGTACTGAGGCGTATATTTTGAGGTGTCTGGCACTTTCCCGTATTGCTCGTTTGGACAGTATTCTTCAGTATAACCCCCTGATTTTCTTGCTCGATATTTCACTGAATTAGCACGAAAATCCTTAGTGTCTTTTAACTTCTATCAACATGGTATTTTTTTAGGAGAAATCCTGTGGCGTGTCGAAAGGAAAAATAAAGCCGTATGTCGTGCTTTTATGCTGTGACTACGTAGAGGGTCTAGGCATGAGAGTAGTGCGCCAACGTTGGCAACCGAGTTCGAGCGGCAGAGCGGAGTTTTACAGTAAAACCAGACCCCCATGACAAGCCATGTCAGGGCGGTAAGTTAGCGTGCAATACATGTGATGCATGTGATGGTTTCAAGGGAGAGATGGTAGTTAAGGCAAAGGGGACGTGCGTTCACATGGTTGAAATCATGTCTTTACTTGCAATTGACCGTCCTTATGCACACATCATCCGACTTACAGTGCGTTGTTAAGATGACCAGCTGCCCTAGAAAGTAGGGCCGGATGGTAGTTGGGTTGTAATTGAGAAGGTCGAGGACTGGATCTAGAGGCGATCTACGTTCCTTAGTTGCGACGGCGTCTCTGGATCCAACCATTGCCCGAGTTGTTTTGGCCTACTGTCGCATAAGGTTTGGACGCATTTGTGCAGAGAACAAACTCAAGGCAGCCAGCGGGTGCAAGGGTACGCAAATTTGGGAATGAAAAACACTCAAGAATGACGGCTAAGTGTCCTCGGGCGATCATTCAACAGGGTACCCTATGGGTGAATGTCTACGAAAACAGCATCCTAGCCAGGCCATGGCACGATGGACACGGATTCCATACATCTAGAGTTGGGCAACCCTATCTAAGACGGACTGCTTAAGCTGTGAGGTCTCCTTAGATTCAGTTGCATTGTGAAATTGACATGGAAACATACTGCGGGGCTGTTCCCTTGCTTATCAAAGAATGATAGGAAGAGCTCCTGTGCTACCCACCCATTTCGGATGGCACCGAGGTCCCGAATAATCAGGCCACGAGGTTGTTTTGAATCCGGAGGGGTGAGTACGAGATCCAATGGAGTACCTTTAACCATTGGTGTGTTAGGGAATGCACTCCTCAGCTGGCCGATAGGCGATTGGAGCGTTAGCTGCTCATCCGACGACAACTCTCCGGCTTGGTGAGCAATCCACTGCCGCTTTTCCAAAGCTCGAATGAACCCATCGCGGAGATGAGTATAGTTTGTATTCCGCGTAGGAACTACAATAAGTGCATTCATCATTGGGTGCGCGATCGAGTTAACCCAATAGTGACGCACTTATACGAAGAACGCATGCCGTATTGTGTACGATGTACTTTATTTTCTCTTCCGGACTCGCCGATGGCGGTATCTAGGCTCAATGTGAGGAGAGTCGATGGGCCAACCTCTAAGTGGGACAGTGACCTTCAAGTTTGGATTTGAAAGATCGGCATAGAACGCAGCCGAGTACACCTTGATCTTCAAGAAGGACACTGTGCGCACCCCGATGCCGATCAGCGTGAATTCCGGAAGAGCGTCCTTGAACGGTATACGCAAAGTGGTCGGGAATTCGATAGACGTGGCTGGATCGACTGGAAGGGGCTTGGCTGAGAAAGCATCAAGCAATATAGAAAACACCCACCTACTGTGGTCTCTGTGACGGTATCAGAGTCGAGATGGACTAGACCCACGGCCAAGGACAATGCCAGAGCGGCAGCACCAAATGTGAGGTGTTTTATACGCTGCGGTCGTTGCTTGACCGCATTTGGGAAATAATAGAGATGGGGACCCCTGTGGCGAGAAACGGCTGAGATGAGTATGGGACGTATGAACATAAGTTATGTGCCTGGGGTTGGCTGGAAACGGGCCGGGGATGAGATCTATCGAGGGCGAGTGACGCGTCGTGTCCTGCGCAGTGTTGGTCACCGTAGTCTACGACGCGTCACCCCAAGAGTCATCATCGCATCAGAGCATATAAATCCGCCAATAGCTTCGTGGTTCGCCCCATTCTCTTCCTGCAACGATCGTCTCAGTATTTAGCCTCTCACGATGGATGGCTCCATTGACATGTCACAGTCGCTTGACCTCCCCTCAGAAGCATATCTCCACATTTTGAATTCCTTCGGTATGGAGGAAGAAGATATATCCACAGCCCCAGACTCTCCCGCAGTAGAAAATGCTGATCTATCCCGTGAACAAGTGACTATTGTGAAGCAGCGTGCTTCTCTCCAAACCTACCTCTCTTCAATCCCATACAATGCCGAGTCGGAGGAAGACATGCAAGCACGGCTCGAGTTTATTCTTGGTAGAATAATCATCTGTGTTGAGGCCAAAAACTGGCTTTTGCTCGCCACTTGGGACGGCGTCTTACAATGGTGCGCACGTGCAGCCTAGCATACAATACACACTATCAAGTACTGATCATTGTAGCTGGTTGCTCATGCGTTATCCCATGCCCATTCGTATCCGCGCCAAGCTCGCGCGGCTGTATTATGAACTATGCATTCTCCCTGGCATTGAGCCACGCTTGATTCGCAGTTGGGCAGACATGTTCTCTAGGTTGCTCGGCGGAAAGGCAGATGGGCGTCGCAAACTTGAGCCGGAGGACTTAGAACTTCCTTGGAAACCCCTGTGGCGAGTTCTACAGAGGGAACTCTGGCCTAGAACGAGATTCCAAGATCTATCGTGAGCGATTGTCGGTGGAAGTGGGCCAAAATCCTAATGGGACACTGTTTCAGGCGCAATGTCATGAATATATTTCTCTACGTGGCCGAAAGGTCTAGGTACTACTACCCTCCAGGTGATATATCGGAGATGCTTGAGACGTTCATCCCTCTTATCACTCAAGAAGTATGTTGGGCACTCCTAAACCCCGAGTGATCTATACTCATCTCCCTCAGACGTATTTGACTATGATTCCAGTCATGACTTCGTTTTTTCCACCGATTCATATCCACCTATACCTTCCGACGATCTTCAAAATCTGGGAAGCTTTCAATTCTACGCTACTAGATGACAGACTGATCGAATTTGTGGGCGAATTGTCCGAAGAACACGTTGCTGGAACTGCTGGAAAAGTTGGAGAGGAGGGTGGCGCTCATTGGAAAGATGTCGGCATCTGGAGTGAAACGGAATGGACCGTTCTCATGGGCAAAGCTTTAGGATCAATGAGTACGCTCGACAAATTTTCACCACAGCAGTATTGATTCGTGTTGTCCACAGATGTGCCGGTAGGAGCAACTAGGGTGCGTGAGATCATTACTGGCTCGAATTGACGCTGAGAGGCTCGTTGATTAGGGTGCTAGCACCACAGGCGCGTATGCGGATGCGAAAGCCTGTCCTTCTTCTCTCAGAATCAGAAAAGCTACCAACCGCTTTTGTAAGCCTGCTCGTGTTGTCATTGGAGCGAGGCTAAACCTGCGTCCAGCCTCTCTCGCGAAGCTCATGGTATATTCTATGGCCGTTGACGGGCCAGTCCGCTCCGAAGCCTCACCTTCGCCAGGTGAAAGGAGGTTTCCTTCCCGTCAAGCTGGTTATCTCGCCGGTTCGAAAGCGATGGAGTCGTTGGATAAGTTTATCACGAGCACTGAATCCTTCTTCCACCCCTCGAATTCCGGGTTGTGGTCCCTGAGTGTCCGCCAGAATAATGCTTTCCTTTTTTCTTCGGGCTAATCAATGCACCTCTAGTTAACCCAATTCCTTCGTTCTTTAACAGCGGAGTTCTGCAGGCGCTGGCACGAAGAAGAGCTCTCAGGCTGTAAAACACCGCTTGTCCGCTTCTACCTTCTCGTCATCGTGTCGAATTATTGACTTATTAGTTTGTAGACACACCGATTGACCCCCGCCATTCGCAGAGCCTTTGTTTTGACTCTGAGGACACCGGCTCTCCTTGCTATGTTCTCAAAGGATCCCCTTTCCATGGGGCTTGCACAAGGTGCCTTACGTTCTTTAGCCTTTCTGGAGCCCGCCCTTGTCATGCCCGATCTCCTGGAGCGCGCATATAGTGGATTAGAAGTGGTCAACGAAACCCATCGCACCACTGCTGTCCTTAGCATGCTTGCAAGTGTGTCATTACCCTTGTCCTCAGAGACGATATGGTTAGGCGGGAAGAAACACATTCTGCCTTTGCTCGAGATGTGTATTCCCGGCATTGACCTCGTAAGCTGATTGACGGGATCATAGTGATGTCCACTGCTGACGCCCTTACCCGAAGAATGATCCCGCCAAAACGATCTGCGCGACCATGTTTATCGTTGCGGTCGTTCAGAACATAAAAATTGGAGACCTTTCGTCTACTCAATCAGGATTATCGTTTTCCAGTGATGCACCTGGTGAAAGTATGGACATAGATGAGGAGATACGGCTTCCAGACGGAACAGAGTTTGGGGCTCCCCCGACATTGAGCAAGGCTGAAGAGCGAACACTAGTTCGTGAGAGTACGGCCGGATTTGCTGGTGCGTTTCTTACCGCCAATCGATGTCCTGACAGGTCTATTAAGATGCCGCCGTAGATTGGGTTACATCTCTCTTCCGCCGCGTTTTGTCCCTGTACGAGAATCTCCCTGAAGAAGGTGGTAAGAAGAACACGACTGGTGGGAAACAAGAAGAGAGCGTAATCAAATCGATCAAGAGCATGTTGGATCTCGTCTGCCTTCACCTCTCGGATCCACTGTTCGATCTTGTCCTAAAGCTCGTATATGACTATGCTACGTCGAACGCGAAATCAAACGCTGTAAGAGCAATAGGACAGCTGGTTTCAAGCCTTGCACTAGCCCATCCTTCCAAGACAATCAACAAGTTTCTTCCTTTCTGTCTATCACAGATCAAGGATGAGCTGAAACATGGAGCTTCGAGCGTTCGAACAACTTCGAGTCATGTTGCAATACCTTCTGATACTACATTGCACTGGAGTGCGACATTGTTGCTGCTGTCAGTGTTCCTTCATTAATGACTGTTGTATGTAGACATGTCCATTCTTCGCGGATGTTTCGGCCACGATGGCACTACGGTATGTATTAGCCTGGCAACACAGAACAAGCTTCCCTAACAACCCACTTTGTTCTTTAGCTTCTCAAGCACAAGGCAGATATCATGGAGCTTTTATCTTTACTTGCAGACAAGACCTTCAGCGAGAGAGGGTACAGTGGTACTGGGCGCCTCATCCAGCGCGTGCTTCATACGCTTGTTGGCGTGTACCCTCTCAACGCGCGGTTTGTAAATACTGATGTGTGGGACACTGATGGTATGTAATTTGGATTGATTGTATTTCCAGTTGGCTGACAGAAACAACTCAGATTTCGACAGAGATCATAACTCGGTTTGGGGGAAATTACATAGGGTTGAGGATGTTAAGATCGAGTGGCATGGTGGGTTAAAAAGTCCCCTGTCCAATCGCAGCAAGGGTTCTTACTCTGCTGCAGTCCCATCGAATGAAGAGATATCCTTCATTCTTGAGATTCTAACCCACGTCATATCCCCTGCGTTGGACAAAGTTGAAGCCCTTCTACCAACAGCCAGTTCCTGGGATGGGATTGCCCGTAACGACTTCTGTCGGTAAGCTCGAATAGCCCCCTTCGTGAGCCAAGGATAACAGAGGAAGTATGGTACAGGCATCTACACATTGTTAGATCCGCGTGGCAGGGCTTGCCTACGCTCTGCAAAGAGCCTCCAAAGATCGTCCCAGAAACGGGATTAAATGTGAATTCAGAGGTCGAACGCCTTGTCGTGCAGACAATCGATGTTGAGGCCGGTTTTGCCCTCATCGATCCATCGGACGAGCGGCATCAAATGGCATATAGTCAACGTCTACGGCTTGGGCGAGTTTTACACGGTGCGGCTTTGGCTCTTAAGCAGGAGCATGAGGGCGAGGATCACATCGACGCCGTTATATCCGTGGTCAAAGGTATCGACGCTTACTTGCTAGACTATGCTCTCAGTAGAGGGGACTTTGATAACTTGCAAAAGAGTTACGCTACCGCTCGAGAGTTAGTGACGCTGAGCCACTCCTTCACGAGATGTTATTAATACGCTCCCTACAGACTCAATCGAGCATGGGCCAGGCAGAAAGAGAACTCACGTCTTGTCCATCTCAAACGTGCCCTCGTCTATCACAGCGGACGAGTGTATATGCATGCCTTGTATCGACGACGATCGGAGCTCGACAATCACCTTATCAAAGATCTCCTAGAGCTGTCGCTCTCGCCGTATACGAGGGTCCGAAGGTGCGAGTTTATTCATTATTAATGAGAGCCCCTCACTTAACTAAAATAGGCATGCACAAGCTGTTCTGGCTAATGTTTGCGGAGTGAGCGACACGTGGCGTAATCGTTGTCGTCTGCTCACAGTTTGCAGTACTACGTCAGGTCAACCAAGTTGATCCTTCCGTCTGCCTTTGATGCGCTTGCTAAGGGATCTGATCCGGACCGCATGAAGGGTGCCCTGTATATTTTGTGGAGTAAAGGGCTAGGTCTGCCCATACATAACTTCTTCCACATACCATTGCTAATGTGAGTGCAGCCGTATACGCTATCGCTGGTAAGGTATCCCTGTGAGATCCTTTGGTTCTGCCCTCATGATCTCGTTCTGAAGACCCTAAAGACCCCGATCTGTTCGGTCGGTACCTTCTGGCATTGCTCGAGTGCCAACATCAAGAGAAGGTACTGCGCAGGCATCGTTTATTATGTCAGTTGACTAACTTGGGTTCCTGTAAGCCTTCCATCCAGAAGTTGGTCACCTCCGTTGCACATGACGCGACCGCCAATCTGGCGGAAGAGACGACAAGGACAGATGCCTACCCTGAGAACACCCTCCAAGCTAAGATGGCGGTCGATGCCCTTAAAGCAGAATTATCTCCTGATCTGATCGATGATGATCTCTTAAGTGAGGCCCTCCACAAGGCTATCGCGCGAAGCGAAGCTAGGGAGAGAAAGTATAACGAAACGGTAAGCGTTACACGATGCATGCGCGATTTTCAATTAATTGGCAACACAGGTATCGGCTATTGCAGAGATTGCACTCCGTCCTACAACACACGTAAGTACTGGTGCTGGGTTAGAGCAAGGTAGCTAACACCGTGCCAGTGGCGATACACTTATTTGGCCCTTCAATTCCTGAATGGGCTTCTCCGCAGAGATGTTGTACCTCCACCCGACGTAGCCAGGCTCTTTATCAACCATACCTTAAGCCCTCATTCGCCGCTACGAGGAACTGCCCAGAAGTCCGTGTTTGCATTTACTGGCTGAAATCCGTCCTAAGCTTCTTCCATAGAGGTGTCATAAAGTTGATGAGTATGATAAAGATGCGTACATACTCACGAACATCAAACGACCTCTGGCTGAACGAGTGGAGAAGTCCCATCGCGAAATACGTGCCGATCATGAGCGACCCCGACTTTCATGCTTACATTAGTAGGGAACCTTCGATCGAGAATGAGTAAGCTACCACGGGTGTGGTCTTGATGTCAAGCCTCGAGTATGTCATTGACACCGAAATTCTTGCAGGGCACTTTACGTTGATAATCAAGACTCTGGTTTTCTTGCATGGGCGCCTGAAACAAAAGCTTATACTCCTATTCCCGCTGGGGACCCACCGATCACATGGGAATCTGAATCTAAGATTTCCCTTGAGGCTATTGAACAGGTTGTAGCTCAGTCGGACTATTTTGAAAAATTAATGGCGCTATGGGGTCAAGAGTCGAGTCGAAATGTGACTTCTCCAGAGCTTAGGACGGACAATGTTGCGTTCATCAAAACTATCGGTATTCGTATTCACCTTCGAATAATCTTCCAGACGCTCACGGTGGAGTACAGCTAAAATGTCTCAAGGCGCAGAGTTCGAGAAAATTCTGAACTCGGCAGAACAGCTATTGTGGGACACGGATCGATTTAAACAACGGGCCGGAGCTGAAATGCTTGCAGGAATCACGCGTGGTATCGTAACACTTGCTCTGATTAAGTTTGAATACGACTTAGCTATTGACAATATAGGTGCGAAGAACTGGCCAAAGCAACAGTTCGACCAGCTATGGTCTTGGGTCATTTCACGTATAGACCGCATATATACAAGCATTAAACCAGATACTATTGGTTTCTGGGAAGCTACTTTTACTGTGAGTCTGTCCCTATTTAATAGGCAAACGGCCGCCAAACCTCTCCATCAGGCAATATTGGAAGGCCGAGATCCGCGACGCGTCCCTGCTCTATCGGATTGGATCCTCTCACTACCACTCGATTTCTATGGCGATTCTGCATTTGCGAGTATGTAGGAACCACATCAACTCCCTATAGTACCTCACCAGCTCTGTTAGCGATCAAAACACTCACGATTTTGGGATGCTTCTTGGACAGCATCGGACACCGGGATGTTCCTTTACTTGATCGATATCTTGCCCTCCTTCTTGGGGGGACGGATGTCAGCTTCGCAGAGGTAGCCACCTATAACATTTCTGTTCTTCTACTTGTTGACTCTTACTGCTTTAGATCAGGGTTTCTATATCTACAAATCTATACGTGATTGCAACGAGACGCTGGAGGCCATCCTATCCATCAGTTGACGATTTCCTGCGCTCTGTTGCCACGACTGATGATCCCCTTTCCATTCGGCACGTCTTCCTCTATTAACGCCCCAACTTCAGCTTAGGGCTAATGTTCTCACATAGACATGTACCCTATCTGTCGCATGTCGCGGCGCTCGCTACTAAGCTCTCAGACTGGAAGGGGCAACGCCTTCCTCCGCCGCGGGTCAATCAGTCCACGGTGGGTCTTTCATGCTCTCTGGAACTACCACTGAAGTCAGAACGCAATAGTATGACAAGGTCGGACTATCTTGTAAGTGATTCTTGCAACGTGCTGTCAGTTGATTGTCTGAGTTTCTTTAGTGTTGCGGTGGCTATGGGTCTCGTTTTACAGCCCCCAAGCAACCCTGATGTTCCCATACATCCTTCCTCTCCTGTATGTACTGTATTGGACTGCATATGATCTTGTTTTCGGTTACTGACACATCTTTTTCGTTAGGCCTGAGATTTTCCGCATGTCTGAGCTTAGTGATAATCCAGAACTTTCAACCCATAGCCAGGCCGTTTTATATATTCTCTCTGCCGTCGCGCCTCCCTTAGAATCCATCGAGGCCATAGGTGATAGCTTTGTCAGGGCTATTTGTTCTTCCACGGTACGAGCACCCTCATCCAAGCCAAATCCATGACTTACTCGATTCGTAATTAGTCTTGGCGCATCCGCCTGAATTCGTTGCCAACCCTCGTTGTATTCTTCTATCGCAATCTCATGGGGATATCAGACGCGAGTGTCTCTAAGATTATGGATCTCATGCTCAACTGCCTTTCCGACGACAACGTGGAGGTACGGGAAATGGCATCAAGCGCGCTTTCAGGGATCGTGAGAGTATCACAGCGTCAAAGTATCATACCCTTGAAGGTGATGCCATACTGAGCCACATTCTCCCGCCCCATATTGATGTAGACTCCAGGACCACTTCGTTAGTCTTGCGCGCAAAGTCAGACTTCCTACCCGACGAGACCCGGACTACGCCGCGTCCTTGCGAACACTACACTCTTCGATTCTTGGGCTCTGTGCGCTGATCGAGAGCTTCCCATATTCTGTCGAGAAATGGATGCCACCATTGACAGATAGTTAGTCACATCTCCATGTGGAGCTAAGTACTTATTAATCTCGTCTTCATCTCAACTAGTCCTTGCTCTACATGCCACGGATCCTCCACCAATATCTACTACTATCCGTAAGGCGGCTTCCGAGTTCAAGAAGGTACGTATACGATTCTTCTACGTTCTCTCTGAGCTTGATGACAACACATCGGCTTGGACAGACCCACCAGGTACGTTCTGGAGTCAATAGTTTTGCCGGATTCTCTGACATTATCTTTCCATCAGGACACGTGGCACCGTGACCAGCTGGCGTTTGATGAAGATCAACTTCAAAACTTATCAACCATGCTTGTCGGCACGTCGTATTGTACGTTTTTATTGGTGTGCCGTTATCCGCGTGCCCTTGATGTTGACCCGCGTAATAAACAGATGCCTGAGCTTTGCCACGGTAATCCATGATTAGATACATATACTTATTGCACGTGTAGGCGTCGTGGAAAACAGCTTGTCACGTATGCCCATATTGAACTCCGTAGCAAAACAGTTTCGTCATCTACTCGCTATTCACAAGTGATTTACCACGATGCCAGCTTCTCTGCATTCTGGGACGAGTGCTCGAAAAACAAAGAATATTAACACGCCACTAATACCGCGATAGTTGTCCAATGTCGTTAAGTTGATCGATAGGCACGCTCGGTCAAGGCATGACCTACACGTTGCACTGAACAGCAAATAAAGATCTGACCATCTCGTATTATCCTTGGCTTCTCGCCTCGTGGAGAACCCGGGCTTATTCTTGTGGGGGATTGATAATCGGCTAGTGATTCCCTATGGGCGGGGAAGAGACTCTAAACTTATGAACAGAACCTATTCAGGGCTAACGTACTTAAATTCGTGGGTGCCCTTTTCAGGGACTTGGACCAACATTTCATATATATGATTACCGGCTCAGTACTGTGCCAACTGCCAACAGTACCATTTCCTGACCGGCGCTGTTCGCTGACGTACTCTGCCATCAGTCTTTTGCGCCTTCGCTTCACTGACAACGGCATGATTTACCCGCACAAAAGTCACGCCGCACAGCTGCCAACCTGAGTCCCCTCCTGTCATCGTCCCTGAGCTATCTTGAACACCCTTAAAATGTCAACGATTTATGCTGTAATCTAGCACACTCAGGCGAATCTTCCCCATGCCCTCCCTAGTCAGTGGGTGGGTCAAGAACTGTTCGGAGCGTCTATCCGTCCTACTAAATAAGGCATGTTGGTTTGGCAAAATTGCGTCTTGATCCAGAAACATTGCGCGCGTGATGTGCGAAGAATAGTGTAATTGACAGTATCATGCACGGTATTGCAACGTCCGACCTAGTACTGTATGCGAGTACGTATGAAATGAAACCTATCTACTGCTCATTACGAGAAGGCGGAGATATTCAGAGTCAGAAGCCGAAAGCGTATGGAGCGACGGTACCACCACATACATAATAAAATCGCGGACCTTGATCAAGCGGTTGAAATATGGTTCAACTTGCCGAAAAAGCCCGCCAGGCATGAACCAGGATAATGAATTACATTCCGATGTGGTTTGGCACTTAGAGACCAACGATTGTATGAGTCTTGCGTCATGGGAATAGTTGATCATAATGAACCTGAGAAACTTGGATACTACGATGAGTAAGGAGGTAGCGCCAACGGGAGTCATGCGTTTTTTGGTCTGCCATCGATTTCAGTATTGGAAGCGCTCAGAGTAAGTATAGTCTACAACTCTACATACCACGATTTCGCCGACCTACACGGGTGTCATGGAAGCTGCACCTTACCTTTTAGAACGGGATTGCTAACCCCGGTTGGAGTCGGCAAACCTGGCTTGCCCAGTAAACCTTCTAGCGCTGAATCAGGTAAACATGAGGCTGCCGCACGACGCCGATGGCGGACATGATACGGAAAAAAGTGGTATAGGGGTAGTATGGGTCGATGTGATAGAAATCAAAGAATTCTAATAGAACGGCGCTGGGTCTAGATGTGGAGCAAAAAGTGTACCACACCCAGTGGCGCAAAGGCCAACTATTACACAGCGAAATTATAGGTGTTGTAGTAGAAGGTGAAGAGCATAGCCATTTCAGCGTGTGGGAGGAGAAAATGAGGGTGTGTATATTCATGTCGGGTCATCAAACCGAATTATGAGGCGCCTGGACCGTGGATCGTGCCCAGGATGTCATTAGACTGGAACGAGGCAGTTGACATGGAAAGGGGACAAAATGCCCTGGATGACGAAAGCCACCGTGAGGCTGGCCGTGTAAAGCCCC
>WNFI01024228.1_pt1 | contig 16526 bp, 9 predicted proteins | sample 5400471 | NCBI WGS metagenome assembly WNFI01 (sample SAMN13153348, study PRJNA577476) | soil metagenome | isolation source: 100 cm saprolite on Douglas fir-dominated hillslope | place: USA:California | collected 2013-09-17 | reverse complement strand
CGTCGTAGTCGATGCGTTCGTCTTCTTTTTTCACGCCGTAGGCGACGAATTTGTACATGCGTCCGGAGAAATTGAGCGGATGCCCATGGGTCAGATGGCCGCCATGGGAAAGATTCATGCCCAGAACGACATCGTCTTTTTGCAGAGTGGACATGTAGACGGCCACGTTTGCGGAGGTGCCGGAATGCGCCTGGACGTTGGCGTGTTCCGCGCCGAAGAGTTCTTTCGCGCGGTCAATGGCGAGTTGCTCGACCTTGTCGGCATACTCGCAGCCACCGTAATAGCGCTTTCCCGGATAGCCTTCGGCGTATTTGTTGGTGAAAATCGAGCCCATGGCTTCGAGGACCGCTTCGGAGACGAGGTTCTCCGAGGGGATGAGTTCCAGTCCGGTGGCTTGGCGCCTGGCTTCGTCGCGAAGAAGATCGGCGATTTGCGGATCGACGCTGTCGAGCAGGCGATTCATGCGGTCATTGTCGGGTGTGGTCTTACTCATGTTGATTCCTCGTATGCCCGGTCCATTTGCCTGCGCGGTGTGGGCAGCGAGGCGATTTTATCGGATGGAGTGGAGGAAAGCCAATTCCTGACTTCCCAGAAAACGAGTGCCGTTGTCGGAATTATTTGTACACAGGAGTCAGGTCTTGGAGAGACGAAGCGACCAGTCGAAGGCGCAGACTGGACTTCACAAGATGGCGGCGATGAGTTTCTCCACTGTGGCGATGAAGGAGTCGAAATCGGGTTCGGTGCTGAGCGTACCCAATTCAAAATACACAAGATAATTGGAGTTGGTGGCCAGGGTGCCCGGCAAGTTTGCGGTTTCAATGAACCTCATTTACATCCTGAACCGTATGGACAATCGAATTCTTTCCCAGGGAAAACCGTGGCAATCCCGCAGCCCGTATCTTCGCAACCTTATAGGGGATAAGCCTGCTAGCCGCATTTATGGATCCCGTGGTGCTGCAGTTGAAGATGGTGGCCTCTTTCGAGCGCAGATTGGCGGTGAATGCCAGCCGGCCTCCGCTCGCGCGGTCAAGGCCGTCGATATCGACAAGGTCGGAAGAGGCGTCCGTAAGATTCCTCAAGTTAAAAGCAGGGTTTTTCAACATTTCCATGAGGGAACTGCCGGGGATTTGCGTAGCGGAAGGATTCACCAGACGGTAGCCTTTTTTCTCAGCGTACTCAATAACTGGTGTCGCCCTCTTTGTGGGATTAAGGGAGAAGCGGATCAGGCGAAAGATCATCGGCAAGAAGACGCTTAAAGCAAACACCAGAAATATGTATTTCATGTTTTGCGGGCTGTCGTTGCGGCGGTTTCGGCCAGCGCTCTCCTTTCGCAGGTTGTTGTTGGAAGTATAGTGGAAACAATTCCGCCATCGCGGGGCACTCTTTGGTGGGGCGCTTATCGATTATCGGAGTCAAGAACAGGTCGCGCTAAAGCACGACTCCACAAGTTCCTGCAGTGGTCCAACAACTTCATCACCTATGCGTAGCGCGCTCGAGTTGGGTGATTTTGTCGAGGCGGCGCTGGTGGCGGCCGCCGAGATAAGCGGTGGTCAGGAAAGTTTGCACCATTTCGATGGCGGTGGCTTCCGTAACGATGCGGCCGCCGAGGGCGAGGACGTTAGCGTCGTTGTGTTCACGGGCGAGGCGCGCGGTTGTGACGTCGTGCGCGAGGGCGGCGCGAACGCCGGGGACTTTGTTGGCAGCTATGGAAATGCCGATTCCGGAGCCGCAGACCGCGATGCCGAGATCAGCTTGTTTTGAAACCACGCGTTCACCGACGGCCTTTCCGTAATCGGGATAGTCAACGGATTCTTCCGACGACGTGCCCTGGTCGTCGACCGCATATCCAGCTTCTTCAAGATATTTTCGGATGGTTTCTTTGACCAGGAATCCGGCGTGATCGGAACCAATGGCGACACGTGGTTTATTCCGGGTTTCGGTCATTGGGTTTTCCATTGGAGTTTTTCCACGGGGGTTTCTCCGCGGGGATTGTATATGATGAGGCGCGCGGTTGCACTGGGGCCGGGGATTTAGACACTTCATTCAAATGGTCCAGGAGAAAGCACCATGAATCGGCGAAGCGCGTTGCTGGGGTTTGGGATGGTCATCGTAGGTTCGTTTCCGGGGCTGGCGGCACAAGAAAAGCCCATCGCGATTGTTCACGCTAGGATTATTGATGGAGCCGGCGGGCCACCTGCGGAAGATGGCACGGTGATACTTCGAGGCAGCAAGATCGAATACGCAGGACCATCTGGAGCGGCCGCGATCCCGCGCGATGCGCAGGTCATCGACGCGAAGGGGAAGAGCGTGATGCCCGGGCTGGCGGACATGCACGTCCACCTGCAGGGCGGATGGGATGGAATCAGCGTGGACCTGCTGGGATACCAGCGGTATCTCAACGCGATGCTCTATTCCGGAATCACGACGCTCATGGACACGGGCAATTATCAGCCGTGGGTGCTGCAGTTGCGGCAGGAAGTGGCCAGCGGACACTTGCTTGGGCCGCGCATTTACTGCACGGGAGCGATGATTGACGCAACCGACCCCGCTTGGCCTGATCTGGCTTACGCGCTGACGTCGCGCTTGCAGATTCCGGAATTTGTCCAGCGGGATAAGCGCGCCAACGTGGATCTGATCAAAGCGTACGCGAATCTGTCGGACCGCATGCTGCGGAATCTTGTGGAGGAAGCGCACAAGGAAAAGATTCGCGTGGTCATCGACCAGTGGGAGCGTAATGGATCGCCAGACCTGGTGCGAACGGGAATTGATGGATTTGCGCACGCACCGACGCGGAAAATGCCGGGTGACGACATTCAGTTGATCCACGAACGTGGAATGTTCGTCATCACCACGCTGGTGGTGGAGGAGTATTCGGGACGGCGGCGGCTGGCTGATCTGCGATTTCTGAAGGAGCCATTGATTGCGGAGACGACTCCGCCGTGGTTTTTGACCGAATTGCGCGCGGAAGCGGCGCGGGCGCTCAGCGAGGCCGAGAAAAGAGACGCTGAGAAATCCGCCGCGGGATTTGAGGAGATGAAGCGCAACGTGAAAAAGCTGCTGGATGCGGGCGTGCTTTTGGCCGCGGGCACGGATGCGCCATATCCCGGAGTTTTTCAGGGGGAGGCCATCCATCACGAACTGGAATTGCTGGTGGAAGCGGGGATGACGCCGCTGCAGGCCATTCGAACGGCGACATACAACGCCGCGCAGATGATGCACGCGGAGCAGGAATGGGGGAGCTTGCAGCCTGGACGAGCCGCCAATCTGCTGATTGTCGCGGGGAATCCCGCGGCGCGAATCAGCGATACACGCAACGTCGAAACGGTGATTTTGAGCGGGAAGATCTTGGACCGTACCAGTCTGCGGTATGACGCGAAAAAAGATCTGGGATTCCGGGCCGTTGCGGGGAACTTCAATTCGCCGGGGCAGTAAGCAGTGATGTGTGCAGTTGAGTATCGCTCTTCTTTGCCGCGCCGGGTGGTATAGTGGCCGCAATCCACGATTGCTGGCTATTCCGAACACAGCCCCAACAATTCGCGCGCAGGAAAAAAATCCATTCGCGGGGGACCCGAAAGTGGCGAAGCTGGGTGAATACCAGTTTCGTCTGAACTGCGCTTTCTGCCATGGCTTGGGAGCGCGGGGAGGAGGACGCGGCCCGGACCTCACGCGTGCACAGAAACATCACGGCAATACCGACGGCGAGGTCTTCCATAACATCCACGATGGGATTGCCGGCACTGCCATGCCGGCGGCAACAAATGGCGGAATCGGAGTGGGCATGTCAGACGAGGAAATCTGGCAGGTGGTTACCTACATCCGCAGCGTGGAGAAGAAGGCCTCCGCGGCAGAAATGGGAAACGCGGCGCATGGGAAGGAGCTCTTCTATGGCAGCGCCGCTTGCGGGACTTGCCACATGGTAAATGGCAAAGGCGGGCGCTTGGGTCCGGATCTCACTTCCACGGGAACATCGCGGTCCCTTGAATATCTTGCCGAGTCGGTGCGCAGTCCGAGTAAGCGGCTGGCGACGGGGCTGTCCGAGCCGATGAAAGATTTTTCGCAGGAATATGAGACTGCGACGGTGTTGACGCCCGAGGGGATAAGGTTGCAGGGAGTGGTGCTCAACGAAGACAGCTTTACTGTTCAAATGTTGGACACGCGCGAAGAGCTACACTCGTTTGAGAAGGCCAAACTGCGGTCGTTCGAGAAAACGCGCGAATCCTTGATGCCGGCGTACGATGCAAAAAGTCTTCCGGAAAAAGATTTGAAGGACCTCATTGCGTTCTTGCTGACAGCGAGCGAGAAGGGGGGTGCGCAGTGAAGACTCTACTGAGAAACGCTGTGATCGAAGAGAGATTTCATCCCGCCAAAGGCGCGGGATGGTGCGGAGGTCCCGACTATGCACGCCGAGCTCTCGCAGGAGTTACCGGGAAGAAAAATCGTCGGCCTGCTCCGCTCGAAGTGACAGTTCTGGGTGCGGCAAAGATGCTTGGCGTTGTCGCGTGTGCAGCCGCGGCATTGAGCTTGTTGGCGCCGCAAGCTTCGGCGCAGGTGACTTTCGAGCGGTTACTCAACTCCTCCAAGGAGCCGCAGAACTGGATGATGTACTCGGGGGACTATGCGGGGCATCGCTTCAGCGCGCTGGAGCAGATCAATACCTCGAATGCCGCATCGCTGGTACCCAAGTGGGCTTATCAAACGATGGCAGGGGGCAAATTTGAAGGCACGCCGCTTGTTGTGGACGGGATTTTGTATGGCACCGGGCAAGACACGCCGCTTGTTGTGGACGGGATTTTGTATGGCACCGGGCAAGACGACCGCGTCTTCGCATTGGACGCGCGTTCCGGGCGCCCGATCTGGCAGTACCAGCAGGCACTGCCGGTGGACATCCGCCCTTGCTGCGGACGAGTGAACCGCGGACTGGCGATCCTGGGAGACAAAGTGTTTGTTGCGACGCTGGACGCACACGTCATCGCGCTGGACAGAAAGACCGGGAGCGTTGTCTGGGACGTGCACGCGGCCGAGCACTCGAAGGGCTACAGCTTCACGCTGGCTCCGCTGGTGATCAAGAATCTTGTGATCGTAGGGGTATCCGGAGGCGAGTACGGAATCCGCGGATTCATCGATGCTTACGATGCGGCGACGGGCGAACGCAAATGGCGGTTCAACACAGTTCCCGGTCCGGGAGAGCCCGGCCACGAAACCTGGGAAGGAGACTCGTGGAAAGTTGGCGGTTCGCCCGCGTGGATCACGGGGACTTACGATCCGGCGACGAACACAACGTTTTGGACAACGGGAAACCCCGCGCCTTCGAACCGCGGCGAAGGGCGCGCGGGCGACAATCTTTACAGCAATTGTCTGCTTGCACTCGATCCGGACACGGGGAAGCTGAAATGGCACTTCCAATTCACGCGGCACGACGAACACGACTACGATGCGACGCAGGTTCCGGTGATGATCGACGACGGTGACCGCAAATTGGTCGCCCAAGCCAACCGCAACGGATTTTTTTACGTGATCGACCGCAGCAGCGGCAAGCTGCTTTTTGCGACTCCCTACGGGCGCGTAACGTGGAGCGATTCGAAAGACGCAAGTGGCGTTCCCGTTGAGAGAAAGGAAGCTTCGCCCACCCTGCTGGGAGTACCGGTGTGCCCGGGGGCGCTTGGAGCGACGAATTGGATGTCGCCGACATACGATCCGCAAACGAAGCTTTTTTACGTGACGGCGCGCGAGCAGTGCGACATCTTCGCGACGGCGCCGCAGCCCTATGAAGCAGGGCACGCATTTTACGGTTCGGCTTATTTTCCCAACGATGAAGCGCAACCGTTTTGGGGAGCGCTGCGCGCGCTCGATCCCGCCACGGGGAAGCTCAAATGGGAATGGAAGCACACCTCGCCATCTTGGGCCGGGGTGCTTTCGACGGCAGGCGGGCTCGTCTTCACTGGTGACGCGGAGGGAAACTTTATCGCGCTGGAAGCGGCTTCCGGCAGAGTGCTGTGGCACTTCCAGTGTGGCGCGTCGGTCTTTTCGTCACCAATGTCGTTTGCCATCGACGGAAAACAGTACGTGGTCGTTGCGGCGGGCAGTGCTCTTTTCGCTTTCGTGTTGCCGTGAAGCTCGACGGGAAAATCGAGGGAATTGCGAGGGCAAGCATTGGCTTCGAAGGAGTCAGGGACCGACGAAACGCCAGGACGAATCGGGACACTAGGGGAAGGGTGCTCAGGTAGAAACGGCGCTTGATTTCAAGGCTATCAGGGTCATAATCAAAGCTATTAGGGGCACAATAGGATCACAATAAGGTAGCTTGTGGAGGTCGCCGTCCCAGCTCATGCAATGCCCGGTTTGCCAGGCGGATAATCTTGTCACCGCTGTCACCTGCGAGAAGTGCAACACTCCGTTCCCGCTTTCGGAAGCCACGATTTCTCCCTCAGAATATGGTCAGACCGAAGGATGGTCGGCAGCCGTCACGCAGCGTCCGTCGGGTGTCGCTGCAAAAGGACAGCTCGAGCCGGGGAGCATGCTCGGCGACCGCTATGAAATCCTGCAATTGCTCGGTCAAGGCGGGATGGGCGCCGTTTACAAGGCGCGAGACGTCGAACTGGAACGCCTGGTTGCACTGAAGCTGGTTCGCCCCGACCTCGCCAGCCATCCGGAAATCCTGCGGCGCTTCAAACAGGAACTTATCCTGGCGCGTGAAGTTACCCACCCCAACGTCATCCGCATATTCGATCTCGGACAAGCAAGCGGAGTCCGATACATCACCATGGAGTACGTGGAAGGGCGGGATTTGCGAGCCCTGCTGCATGAGAAAGGGAAATTTACTCCGGAAGAGGCGGTTCCCATTTTCTTGCAAATTGCGGCGGCGCTGGAAGCGGCGCATCACGCGGGGGTGGTGCATCGAGACTTGAAGCCGCAGAACATCCTGGCGGACAAGAACGGGCGCGTTTACGTGATGGATTTCGGGGTGGCGCGATCGCTGGAAACGCCTGGGATGACCCAGACCGGGGCGCTGATGGGCACGCCGGAATACATGTCGCCGGAGCAGGCCAAGGGCCTGAAAGTGGACGTGCGCTCAGATCTGTTTTCGATGGGAATCATTTTTTACGAACTGCTGAGCGGCATCTTGCCCTTCAAGGCCGATACGGCGATGGCCACGATGTTCAAACGCATGCAAGAACGCGTTGTTCCGCTGGTACAGGCAGTGCCCGGCATTCCGTTATTTTTGAGCGATATCGTTTCAAAGTGCCTGGAGGTTGATGTCGAGAAACGATATCAGTCATCGCGAGCAATTATCGAGGATCTGGAAAAATGGAAGAGTGGCGCAGTTCGCAGCGGCATGAACCCCGTCACGCGCTGGCTGAAATATGCTCCCCGACAGCAGAAATGGCTGGCGGGGGGAGTTGCCACATGCTTCCTGTTAGCCGGGGTCTATGCTTTTCGCGAAAAGATGCCGTTGCGGATTTCAGCGAAGCCTTCATCGGCGACCCAGCCGATTTCTCTTGCTATCTTGCCCCTCCACAATCGTTCGACCGATTTATCAATCGATTGGCTGGGGCCAAGCCTGGCGGAAATGCTGAGCACGGGCGTGGGACAGTCCAGCGGGCTCCGGACTGTTTCCTCGGATCGGCTTCACCAAATCTTGAAAGATCTGCACGTCCCCACGAATGCGGATTTCGATCCTGAAACGTTGCGGCGCCTATCGGAGTTCTCGAGCGCAGATATTCTCGTATGGGGTCAATACGCAAAGTTCGGCGAGCAGATCCGCATCGACGTCACTTTGGAGGACCTGAAGCACAATCGGCGCGTGCCGCTGAAGTCCGAGGCATCCAGCGAAAAACAATTGCTGCAATCGGTGGCACAGCTTGCCCAAGCGATCCAGCAGAATCTGGCCCTTCCCACGGACGTGCTCAAGGAGCTACGCTCGAAATCTTTCCGTCCCTCGTCGGATTCGGTGGAAGCGCTGCACAATTACAATGAAGGCATGGAGCTGGAGCGTCAGGGAAATCATCTCGAAGCCGCCAAACGTTTCGAGGCTTCCATAAAGGCGGACCCCGAGTTTGCACTGGCTTATTCCAAACTGGGGCTGACCTATAGCAATCTTAGAAATGACGATAAAGCGGAACAAATCTCTAGGAAAGCCGTGGACCTGAGTGAAAAGCTTCCGCCGCAGGAACGCTATCTGATTCAAGCGAATTTTGCCCAGGTCTCGAACGATAACCGCAAAGCCATCGAGTCTTACGAGAATCTGGAGAAGGTTTCGCCGGATGATGTGGATGTTCATTTTCATCTTGGCGGACTCTACGAAACCACGGGAATGTACGATAAGGCGCGAGCTGAGCTTGCCAAGGTCTTGACGAGCGATCCAAAACATGTGGACGCGTTGCTGGCCGCAGGCCGGGTGGAAATCAGAAGCAAGAACCCAAAAGGATCTCTGGATTACCTGAATCGAGGGCTCAGCCTGGCCGTCCAGCTCGATAACCTCGACGGCAAAGCCACGATTTTGAATGCGATTGGGGCTGCTTATGAACAGCTCAACAAGCCGGAGGAAGCGCTGCGAAATTATGGAGAGTCCTTGGCAATCAAGCGGAACTTGGGCCAGAAGCCAGGAATCGCGCTAACGCTGGGCAACATCGCTCGCGTGCAGTCCAGCCTTGGGAAGCCGGAGGAGGCCTACAAGAGTTACCAGGGGGCTATGACGTTGCAGCGCGAAATCGGCGACAAGAAGGGGCTCGGCGTCACGCTGATCAATCTCGGGGAGCTGTACACGGAACGGAGCCGATACGAGGAGGCTCTGAAGGCCTACAAGGAATCCCTGCAAATCCAGCGCGAGGTAGGCGACGAGAACAAGCAGGCTCTCTGCCTGAACAATATCGGGAATGTCTATCTCGCGAAGGGCTTGTCCAGCGATGCGCTCACCTATTATGAGCGAGCACTGGAACTCCGCAAAAAGGCCAACGTCCCCAGTCAGGTCGGAGAAACCCTGCACAATCTTGGCGAAGCATCGTTGAAAGCCGGGGACTATGGGCAGAGCTTGGATTACCACCTCAAAGCCCTCGATCTCTTCCGCAGCTCCGGTGACAAGAGCGGCGCTGCGATCCAGTCCTACAGCATGGGCACTATTTTTGAGTATCAGGGGCGGTACGGCGCGGCCCTCAAATCCAAGGAAGACGCTCTCAAGACCTTCCGGGAATTGCAGGACCGCAGTTTCTGGATGGCGGAAATTCTGAGCGGATACGGAAACTCACTCAGTCAAGTGGGGCGCTACAACGAAGCACAGCAGAATTTGGCCGAAGCCTTGACCTTAGCGCGGGAGCTCCAGAATAAGACACTGATCGCCCAGACTCTGAACTTTCAGGGCGACATTTTTTATTATCGAGGCGACGTCAAGTCCGCAGCAAACCTGTTCGCGCAGGCCCTCGCGGCAACCTCGGCCAACGCGGAGAAGGATGTGGTGCTTCTGTCCAAACTCAACGCGACGAAGTGCCTTGTGGAAGAGAACCACAACCAGGCGGCCATAGCTCCCCTGAGGGCCCTGGTTCAGGAAGGCCAAGCCGCAGGTCTGAAACATCTTTCCACGGAAGCCGAGCTTGCCTTGGCCGCGGCCCTCTTGAACACACATCAGTATTCCGCCGCTAGAAAAGAACTCGAAACAAGTCTGAAGACGAGTGAAAAACTCGGACTCCAGGCGCTACTCGCCCGAGGCCACTACTTGCTTGGTCGGACCTTCGAACTTTCAGGAAGTGCGAGCGCCGAAGCGGGGCAGCACTATTCGATGGCGAAGCGAATTCTAGAGACCATCCATCAGGAATCAGGCAGCGATGGCATTTTAAAGCGTCAGGATTTGAGCGTCATAGCGGCGCAGTCTGATAGGCAGCCTTAGGCTTCTTGTTTTTGAGTGCGAGCCATACCGTCTTTCGGTTTGGCTCGCACTGGATTCCAAGCGTTTCTAAGGGGCTACAAAAGTTGCGGATTGCGGGGAAATTTTACCCGAAAACACGGTAATCGCATAGATCTGACCGCTCACCAGCCCGTCGGTGCTGATGTCGTATTCATTTAGCTTGTTCTTGTTATCCCAGTGGAATTTGTTTCCTTCCACGTTCTTGAGCGCTATGAAACTAAGGTTTCCGCTGGTACCGTTAGTCGACACCGAGAGGCGCGCTGTCTTGTCCCGTATTCCCGTTCCGCTGCCGCACGCCCCGCTGGCTATGCTGAGCGTAACTTCCTCCTGGGACTTCTGGCCCGATGAGTTATTCGTCGGAGTCACCGTCAGGTTGCAGAATGTGTCGCCGTTTTCCACGAACGGTTCGTCGAGGGCAACCACGCTCGATAGACCCGGAGTGGTTCCGCCCATGGTTGGGTCTCCCGAGGGCGACGAGGAATAGCTCGTTAGAATGTCTTCCGTAATAGTTGTAGTGTCGCCGGGCGCGTGACCAAACGCAGGATCGTGGACCGTCTGGTTGGTAAAATAGCTGAGCGTAAGAGTTATCAGCCCTTTGTAGTCCGTATTCTTGACGGGCACACCGTTCGGGCCGCCAGCGCTGCCGGTGAAATCGTATTGATCGCATTGACCGCCATTTCCAGAGTAGGTGACGCATACGGTGCCCGCAGGGAACTCGTTGGGATCGAGCGGGTCGACCGTATGGTTCACGGTCGCAGTAAGAGTAAACGTTGTGAGCACCGTCTCGAATTGAACGATGAGACGGCCGTTACCGAAGAATTCGTACGTACCTGTGGTGTCGGTCGGACTGAACGTGTTGGTGCAAGACACCACACCCTCAATACTGTCGTTGTTGCATGTGCCTGCCCAAGACTGCGTACCAAACAACGAAATCGCCAGGGCGAGAAGCGCGAAGATGCGTTTAGACATGGCTGGGTCTCCTTACGTAGGTCTTCCTAGGAGTCTCGAGCGGGACGTGCAAGCGAGGACTCGAAGTGTACAAATATAGCTACGCAGCAAAAACTGTCAACGCACAAATTGCGTACTAGTAGTACTTTTCAGGGCCGGAGTTGCGCGCCGGCGCAGGTCAACAAGCGCGGGCTTATGTTTTCCAATGTTGCAGCGCAACCGTTTTGGGGCCTTGCTTTGGGCGCTAGTCAATTTGTTAGACGCAAAGATATTGCCCAGTGATGTCCGATCCCCGCCCGATCCAGGGTTTGTCGTTGGTACTTCTGGAGCGTTAGTCCTGTACTTGACGCGCGGCCGCTTTCCGAATAAGGTTCAACAGCACATAATGCACTTGGCCCAGTCTTCAAAGTTCGAAATGTTGGGAGTCTGACTTACTTTCTAATGTGGTGCCGAATCGGGCGCACGGAGAGTTTGTGTGCTCGTCCCCCCGCTGGCACCAGTCAATCCTGCTCGCGAGCATGAAGAGAAGAGTGTGGCCACCAGGAGGATTGGATGCGCTCTTTTTATTGTCGTGGAACCCTGCTCGCGTTCCTGACGATTTTTCTGGCTGGATTTGTGGTAAACACGCTGCATTTGGTTGCGGGAGCGAACGACTATCGCGGAGTGGACCTGCCGGGATTGTTGGGGAGCACCGAGCGCGGAGATGCGTGGCTCGGACTCTTCAAGTCCTTCGATGGCGGACAAACGTGGCAAAGCACGTTGCTGCCGGGATACCCGCTGGATCAAACGAAAGAACCGAACGGCCTGCCTTCACCGATCCACGGATTCCAGGCGGCAGCTGATCCTACGGTGCGACCGGGGACTAGCGGACTCTTTTTCTACAGCGGCATCGCGTTTAACCGCGGAACTGGCGGCACGGGCGTGGTCTTCGTCTCGCGCTTCATCGACAACAATAATAAAGAAAACGGCGATCCGACCCATACGAACGGCAACTTGACGACGCTCGCTCCGACCGATCCCATTCAATACCTCGGAACCGTCGTAGTTGACACTGGCACATCGGGCCAGTTCCTCGACAAGCCTTGGATCGCCACAGACATTCCGCGCGGCAACACCACATGCCAGGTTCCTTTCACCAAGTCCGACGGCACGCAAGGCACACAGACCATTCCTGCAGGAATGGTGTACCTGACCTACAGCTCGTTCACGGGGAGCACAAGCTCCAAGATCATGTTTACGTCCTCGACGGATTGTGGAGCGACGTGGGGCCATGCGGTCAAGCTGAGCGAAAGCAACTCGGTCAATCAGGGGACCATCATCGTGGTGGATCCCAGCAGCGCGAACAACGGTGCGGCTACGATCTATGTGGCATGGCGGAGATTTGTGACGAGTTCGCAGCCCGACGCGATGATGATCGCGAAGTCAACGGACGGTGGGCAGACGTTTTCCAAGGCCGTTGCCGCGGCGAACTTTCCTTCGGCCTGTGCTCCCAATACCGGAGCGCCTGGATGCCCCTTCGACCAGCTTGAATTAGCCTCCGGACAGATTTCGGGATCAACGACAGGGCCAGAGTTTCGCACCAACGCGTTTCCCGCGCTGACGGTGGACGACGCAGGGCGAGTGTACATGGCATGGTCGCAGCGGCAAGCAAATGGCGACGCGCGCATCACGATGCAAGTCTCAGCGGATGGATTGAATTGGGGTGCTGCTCCTGCCTTGGTGGACAACGGCGGAGTGCCGGACGATTACGGCAGTCCATTGATGACCAACGCCGGAACCCTGCTGACCCGCGGGCATCAATTCATGCCGTCGATGTCATTCATTGCGGGAAAACTGACGCTGACGTACTACGATGAGCGCGAAGATCACACACTCGGATTTTATACGCCGAAGACGAATCTTACAGGATACACGGAAATCCGCGAACTGATGGGCGAGCTGGTGGGGAACGCCGCGTCGAGTTTGGTGTTTAATTCTGTGATTAGCGATTCGGCTCCGCCACTGGTTTCTGTCCGGCACACCCTGGACATTCAGGGCGCGCAAGCTTCCACGATTGCGGGCGGAAGCCTGACGGTGCCGTCGTTTACGCCGTTTCGAATCTCGAAATATGCCATAGGATTAAACCCGAACGATTCGCAGAATCCTGGTCAAGTGGAGCAACTGCAAGTCAGCCCGCCGAATCTTCCGATGTTTTCCCTGGGTGCGGAGCCGTTTGAAGGGGATTACATTGATATCGCGCCGGCGCCAGCCTTCGTATTTCAAGGCGGTTCGTGGAAATTCAATACGGCAACGACCAATCTGCCGGTGTTTCATGCCACTTGGACGGATAATCGCGATGTGCGGCCTCCCAAAGACGGCGACTGGATGCACTATGTGCCGCCCTTCTCGCGTTCGAACCCGACGGGTGGGCAGCCGAGTCTGATCGATCCGACACAGACCGTGCCAGCTTGCGTCCTGAACGTGAACGATGCCTTCACGGCCACGCGCAACCAGAATATTTACACCTCCATCGTAGCTCCGGGACTTGTGGTGGGCTCGCTGGGGAATTCCAAGACGCTAGGTTTCTCGCCCAGCAATCCGGCGCAATTGCTGCAACGCGCGTTCACTGTCACGCTGCGCAACACCACGCCCACTCTTCGCAGCTTCCGCATCCTGATAGGGAATCAGCCCACGCTCGCCAACGGCCAGCCGGATCCATCAGGCCAGGCATCGTTGCTCCAGTTCAGTCTGCAGGCTTCGCTGGATGTGAGTATTGCATCGAATACCAGCGTGGCGCGCGCGGTTTTTGTGCAATCCGCGAACCCGACGGCGAGCGTGACCATCAACATTCAGGAAATCAGCGCACCAGGCGGTTCCCTGGTCGCGAATGGACTCGCAGGTTCCGTTACGCTCAATCCTGATCCCAATGCTCCGGCGATCCAGGATCCCGACAGCTTCGGGTTCGCCAATCCGACAATTTCGACGACTGAAATTCACAATCCGATCATCGGGACGCCAACAATCGTCACGCCACCGGTGGGGTCGGCAATCCTTGCGCCAGCGATCACTAATCCTGCGATCACCAATCCCGCCATAACAAACCCTGCGATTACGAACCCCGCGATCACGAATCCGTCCATGCTTACGGCATTGAACCCGGCAATCACGAATCCTGCGATCACCAATCCGGCCATAACGAATCCAGCGATCACCAACCCCGCTATCACCAATCCAGCGATTACTAACACGTCGCTCACGGACGCGAGCTACCCGCTAACCAATACCGGCAACACGACGACCTCGTACGCCGTGAAACTCTTCCAGCGGGCGCCGCTGGCCAGCGGCGTGCAATTGCAGCTGATCCTGGTGAAGCAATACCTCACTCCGATCGCGAACGGTTGCGATCTGGCGCAGAGCACCCAGAACATCATTGTCGCCGATGTCCCCAATCCGGTATTCACTCCGGCGGCAGACCTCGGGGACCCGAACCTGCCCGACCCAGCGATAACCAACGCGACGATCGCGCTTGCTCCCGGGGAGACTGGCCAGGTAGTGATTCGTGCGAACGTGGGAAATCCAACAGACATGCAAAATCTGGTGCTGAACAATCTCGCTCCCGTCGGCGTGGCACATCCTGCCAACACGGGAATTGCCTTCCCTCCTGCTACACTGACTATTCTTTCCCTGACGCTGCCAGACGGAGTAGTTGGTGCACCCTTCAGTACGCAGGTCAACATCTTCGGCGGCGTCGGAACGCATACCGCAACAATCAGCAGTGGTTCGCTACCGGGCGGCCTCGCACTTGATCCCGCCACCGGGATCATTTCAGGAACGCCAACCGCTTCCGGAAGTTTCAGTTTCACGGTGCAGGTGACGGATTCTTCCACGACGCCTGCCACGACCAGCCAGGCGCTTACAATCCGCATTGGCGCGCCTCTGGTGATCAGCAACGCATCGCTCTTCGACGGCGTTGTTGGCACTCCCTACTCGGAGACGCTGAGTTCAACCGGGGGCCTCGGCAACATGACTTGGAGTGTCGTCTCTGGTGCGTTGCCGCCAGGGATCAGCATCAGCTCGGCTGGCGTTCTGAGCGGCACACCGACCACGGTCAACATCACGGGAACTTCCGTAACGATTCAAGTACAGGACTCTTCCTCTCCTCTACAGACGACGACGATCAGGGACAATATCCATGTCGCGCCTGAGCTGGCAATTGCAACGCCGACGGGTCCGCTTCCGGATGCCGTCGTTGGCCAAGCTTACAATTTTACGTTCAAGTCGAACGGCGGATTGACGCCCATCACTTGGTCAGTGAAGAGCGGCACTCTGCCTACGGGGCTGACGCTTTCGCCAAGCGGCACCATCACCGGGACGCCGACCACCGGCGGCAGCTTCAGCTTCACGATTCAGGCGAGCGACGGGAGCTCTCCGTCGCAAACGATCACGATTAACGTGAGTGTTCGCAGCTCAACACTGCTGGTGATTACCACGCTGGGCGGCACGTTGCCGGATGCCGTGCAGGGTTCAAGTTACACTCCCATCCTGTTGCAATTCACAGGAGGCATTGCCCCGCAGCTCTGGATGATCGTCGCGGGCCAACTGCCGCCTGGGATGGGACTCAGCAGCGGCGGCGTGATCAGCGGACCGCCCAGCGCTACCGGCACATACTCGTTCACCGCGCGATTGCAGGATTCGTCCAATCCGGCGCAGGTCGCGTCCGTTGCGCTGAGCATCCGTGTGGCAGCACCGTTGGTGATCACTACGCCCGCGGGCGCTCTCCCCGGTGCTCTTTTCGGGACGACCTACAGCCAGCCGTTGACCTCCGCCGGCGGCGATGCCCCTATTAAATGGTCGCTGGCCGGCGGGCAGCTTCCGCCAGGAATCACCCTCAGCACAGCGGGCGTTCTCAACGGTTCGTCGACTTCAATCGGTCTGTTTTCTTTTGCCGTCAAGGCTGACGATTCGAGTTCGCCGCAGCAATCGGCAAGCACTTCCTTCTCCATCAGTGTAGCGACTAATTTGTCGATCAGCTTTACCACGCAGCCGAGCAACACCTCATCAATAGCTTCGCAGATTACGCCTGCCGTCAAAGTCATGGTGGTGGACAATCTCGGCCGCTCCATCGCCGGCGCGACGGTGCAGATGTCGCTGGCGTCCAATCCGACTGGAGCAACATTGATCGGGTCGACCGTGCAAACCACAGGGAACAATGGGATAGCCGTCTTCAGCAGTTTGGGCATAACAAAGAAGGGGACAGGCTACACCCTGAAGGCCACGGTTACGAGTCCGCAGAACGGGGCGTTCGTGGTTTCTGTACCGTTCAACGTCCAATAATTCGGAAAGCTCCTACAACTTAAAACGTAAATTAGCGCGCCCGCTCACAGGCGCAACCACGAAACACGGAATTCGCGCTATAATTCGAGGGTTATGCTCTCGCGGTACGCAGACCACGTGAGAGGAGATGCGATGTCGTGACACTGCGTATACATTTGAAAACACAGGAGTTGAATCCTCTATGTTCGCCACAACTCATTGATGCAAAAAGGGCTTCCAGCAGCCTGAATACGGCAAAATCAGTACACTGCCGGAAAGCTCAGTACACCAGTTTTTTGGGTTTTCTCCGGGCAGGGCAGAGGCGTCTTGGCGACATAGAGGGCGTAGCTTCTTCGGTGAAAATTGGTGTACTAAATTCTTCCGGCAAGTG
>WNFI01252796.1_pt1 | contig 16531 bp, 27 predicted proteins | sample 5400471 | NCBI WGS metagenome assembly WNFI01 (sample SAMN13153348, study PRJNA577476) | soil metagenome | isolation source: 100 cm saprolite on Douglas fir-dominated hillslope | place: USA:California | collected 2013-09-17 | reverse complement strand
ACATGCCTCGCCAAGATTTCAAGCCCCAGTTCTTCGGCCTTATTACGTCTCATGAGCATCACACCAGCAGCACCATCTGTAACTGGACTCGAGTTGCCAGCCGTGGACCTGCCCTCTCCCCACTGCGGAAATGCGCTCTTCAACTTCGACAACCCTTCCATAGTCGACGGTCGAAGCCCTTCGTCCGCAGTGATAGTGACAGATTTCGACACCGCATCCGTCATGTCCTTTGGGTTTGCTGCATTCTTAGGGACGAGCACAGTTGTCTCGATGGGGACAATCTCGTCCTTGAATCTCCCTGAAGCAGATGCCTCCACGGCGCGAGTATGTGACAGCAGAGCATATTCATCCATGGCCTGTCGGGAGATGTTGAAGTCGGTAGCTACATTTTCAGAGGTCCAGCCCATTGGCTCGGCACAGTCTTTTGACGATTGGTTAGCAAGTATGTCAGGGTGCGAAAGTTGAGGAGTTGGACGAGGACTATTTGTTCATTTATGGGTTCACCCACAGCGACATAATGGCACCAAGATTCCACATTAGCTTTGAAACAAGCCACAGGAGAATAAAAATTCACTTTGTAGACATACTCTCGTAGCCCACGGCAAGACCGATATTTATGTCACCTCGCGCTATCGAGTCGGACACGGATCGAACTGCCATGAGACCAGATGAGCACAACCGATTGATTGCTTGGACTGGAACATAATCTGGGAAGCCCGCAGCAAGAGCAGCGGCTCTCGCTTCATACACGGGTGATGGAGAATGGCATACACCTTCGCACCAACATATTAGATGCTCCTTTGCATGACGGACAGCACATAACATTACCGGTTACAATATCCTGAACGATTGCCGGATCGACACCTGAACGTTGGTTAACGGCTTTCAACATACAATACAGCAGCGCATCCCCAGGCGTGTCCTTCAGGCTCCCTTTATTTCCCCTGGTCATTGGCGTTCGCAATGCAAGTGTAATAACCACATCGTCGGGTCGCTTCAATAGCAAGTCTCCCACAGCTCTGCTCTTTTTCGCATGCGTAGCATACGCTCGAGCTTGAGTGACGATTCCTCGCCTAGTACTGGAAAGAGCAGCACTTATCATTCGTTCAGCAGTCGGTTGTGGAGGGATTGTAAAAGGAAGGGTCGTGGCGGATGTCAAGTGCATACAACTGATAGATTCATCGGGTACGAATACGTGAGATTACACAGTGATCGAGCAAAGTTGCGGGAACGCTCGCACGCGTAATCTGCATTCGGCGCTTAAACGTACGTGCTTGTCTTCATTTTAGTATGAGGTCGTAAGGATTCGTGGTTAGATCGCGTGCGTCAGTACTGAATCACCGCAACAGAGTGCCCAAATCGTGTGCCTCTATATATTTATGGATCCGTTACAACATAGAACCTCAGAAAATACCTCTGCTACCGTAGACTTTTACTCTGCCAGCCATTGGGCTACCGCCAACTGCTTGCTCAAAAACGGAGACCAAAATTGACGCCTGCATCCATGGTAGAATATTGGGCCTCTGACTCTTGAAATCTAAAAAATGGCACCATCTTCTCTACTATTGCAGCAACTCGTAGAAATAAAGCTGATCCCAAAGATTGCTCTACAGAGTTACAGGAGGTCGCCATTTTCGCAAACAGAAGATGTTGAATGTCACGACCCCAAATCTATTGGACAGCTCTCTTGCGCTTTCCAACTTGGGCCTGGAAACCAGTCTTGATAGCACTGACGGAGCGCCGAGAGCCACATGACTCGCAGGTCATGAAGTAGATACGAGTCTCCTTCGTAAGAATTGTGTCTGGCGATTTGCATGTCTTGCAAGTAACGTACTCGACTGATACCCGAGTGAACATGATTATTGAATAGAACAACAGCTCAGGAACTCAAGGCTTACCAATATATCGCCTGAGCACGTTTTCTATCTGCTTAGGTTGGAATCGACCCTTAATAACCAAGCGCTTTTCACCATCCACACTTCCTGTTGTACCCAATTCAGCAAAGATGAACTGGATGACGTGATCTGGTTGTCGGTGCATCCGTTTGCAAATCTCGACAATGTTGGCAAAGATGGTTTTCTTGTTGCCTTCGCGATGAACAGAGGGAGGGACGATTGTGTAGCGCTTGCGCGCGCCTGAGGAGAGGTCGGGGTTTTGCGCTTGAAGGGTTCTCATAATACGGCCCAGTAGCTGGAAATAGGCATAGCGGTCAGTGGTTCTCCATGATGGTTAATGAAATGTGGCAGCTTACTTCGGCATACGTGTAATCACGGTCTGTTCCATGCCATGTTTCTTCCCTATTCCCAACCTGAGCAGCCGCCGAATGAGAAGCGGCGAACACATCATCCCCGAGGTCAGTCTCATCATAATCACCGCCCTCGTCAACTTCATCCTCATGTTTCTTCTCGCTGCTTTCTTGCAACTCCTTCTCGAATGCTTCAAGATCGAATGCAGCCTTCTTTGACTTTTTCTTCATCTTGATCTCAGAAAAATCATCGAGGGTATCACCGGTTGGTGTGGCCTCCGTACCCTCGCTTGATACCTACCAAGATGAATCCATAGCATTGAAGAAGTAGAATAAGAAATAGTACAAACAAACTCACAGGTTTGGATACTGAACTGTCTAGAGCATTCTCAAGCGAATCGAGGTCGAAGGTCGCCTTTTTCTTCTTCTTCTTTTTCAAGTCGGAGAAATCATCCGGTTCATCAGCAGGAGGGACCTCTTTTTCTGTGGCGGGCGTTGGGGTAGACACTTCATCCTAAGATAGGGTACCATGGTATCAGTATCGAGTCATCATGAAATACTCGAAAGAAAACACATGTAACAAAGGAGCTTCCGCTCCCCCTTCGACTCCTAGTAGGTCTTCATTGAAGGCAACAGCCTTTTTCTTTTTCTTTTTCTTCAGCGACGGGTCGAAGAGAGGCTCATCGACGGCTGGTGTGTTATCGTCTGTCATATTACAGTCTAAAAGAAACACGTGAATCGGGATCGGTTTGACATAAAAATTATTATGAGTAACCATAAAACGCTTCTGTTCGATGATCCCGACTCCCGATTTATCTCATTTAGCGCCAGAAGACTATGAGACGGTTTATCAGCCTGCAGGTTTTTCTGCTCACTGGTTCTCTCATGTCCACTTCCTGATGCTGTCGTTATTCCAGAGGATACATACATTCTTCTTGACGCGTTGGAGAAAGATGTAGAAAATATCAAGGCACGCTCTCCACGGGTGTGTCTGGAGATAGGGTGCTATTCCCCTGGTTCTTCAGATGTTATCTATCGTACTTACTCTGCTCGTGTCGACTGCTAAGCCAGTAGCGGCTCGGGATGCGTCTCCGCGTTTTTAGCTTGTATGCTAGGACCTTCTAACTGCCGTGTGTCATTTCGATTAAAATGGAAGCTCATCTGTCGGTCCAACCAACTGCTCCTAGTTTATCTCTGTACGGACATTAGCCCTCGAGCAACCTTCTGCACTTTCCACACGGGCCTCCAAAACAATGTATGTCTCCATGTTTAACCCTTTACTTCCCCAAATCTCAATCATTCATGTAGGCCCTTTTAGATCCCCTCAACGCCTCATTCGCCACGCCTCTCCTCCATCGGCTTCATCACTCCATCGACATTCTCATTTTCAACCCGCCCTACGTTCCCACCGAGCCACTCGAAGTGCTGCAAGCACAGGGGGATATGAATATATCTAGTTCGTGGGCCGGTGGGATTGATGGAATGGAGGTCACGAATACGTTCTTGCCGAGAGTTGGGGTGCATGCTGCTTCATCTTCCGCGCGATTTCGGAATGAGCTGAAGAGGCTCCTCATTATATAGGATTTGTTATCTCCTGAAGGACGGTTTTACCTTATTGCCGTGGCCCCTAATAACATCTCCGAGATTGCCTCACGGATGAGTGCTAATTATGGCTTGGACTGCGAGGTTCGTATTTCGGTAAGCTGTTATCGTAATGCTAAGTTGATATGCTTCATTGCAGGTCGTGATTCAGAGGGGAGCTGGAAGAGAACACCTTCATGCACTGAGATTTATGCGTGTCAAGCAGACATGATCCCAGCAAACCTCTAGACGTTCCTAAAGCTACGGGGCCGATTCTGCAGGGCCCTCGTTGCTGAATCTGTACTTGTACATGAATCGACCAAACACGCAGTACGATCCGTTTAGTTTTTCCATCTAATGCAACGCAATGCTTTAGTAAACACAACTTGGTGGAACTCAACGACCCACATTTTAACAGTCTTGTCACGGCCTCCGCTCACAATTTTGTCTGCGACAAAGTCAACGCAATACACCTCATCCGTATGACCAGGTAAGTCAGTATGAAGTTTGTATGTCTTCAAGTTCCAAACCTGCAATACGAAAGGCGTCAAATTCGCAATATGATAGGATTGAACGCGGCGTCACTCCTTACTTTGACGGTGCTATCCTTGCTTGCGCTCACGAGCAACCTCGAGTCGGCTGACCACGCTAGTCGATATACAGGTGCAACATGCCCTCGCAAGGTAGCAACATATCTATGTATACAAACGTTTTCAGTCACACCTCGCGATACGTGCAGAAATGTTACGTACTTCCCTGTTCGACCATCCCACATCCTAACCGAGGTGAGATAAGTAGTTCAGAGAAATTGGAACTAATCGCATTGTACCGCTTTAGTGCAAGCTCTTTGGCTGTGGGCAGCGAACCAGGAGTCATGAATGAGGGGATCAGGAATGAACAAGGATGAGAACGGACCTTCGGCATCAGAGGAAGGCTCTTTTGAGTGGTGATCGTAAGGACCCGTTCTGAGGACAAAGTCGGTGTTCAGGGCGAGCGTTGTCACCCAGTGTGCGTGGTCCTTCAGGAGAACAAGCGGCTTCCCCTGTGTCCGCATTCACAAACGACATCCCTTAGGTGAGAAAACAGATGATTTACATACCGAATCAGCGTCCCAGATCCTTATAGTCCGATCACTACTGTCAGTGTACAGGACTCCACTCTCACCCGAGCCCGCACCGCCCCATCGCACAACATTTACGCTCGCCGTATGGCCACCTAGAGTGGATAGTAGGGTCCTATTAGCGGTGTTCCATATCTTGACAGTACCGTCTTTTGAGGATGAGGCGAGTCGAGGACTCGTCGGGTTTCTAAGACCAGGTTGATTCAATGATGGGATACAAATAAAGTCGGTGAGACGACACATACATATGGATAGGCTCCCAAGCTAGAGAAGTGACCCATTTTGTGTGGCCTTTGAGAGCATTCCCAATAGCCTTTCCGGTCTTAGGATCCCACAACCGAACCTTAGCCCCGAAATTGTTCAGTCGAAAGAGCATCTGTTCCAGTAGCAAATGTACATACATCCGAATCATACCCTCCAGATGCCAACTTCCTCCCCCGAGCCTCCCATTCAACGCATAGCACCCAACCCCGGTGTCCGGTTAGTGTATGGCTAGGTAACTCGATATCGAGATCCCATAATCGGACACTATTGTCTCCAGACCCAGTAGCCAAGAGCTTCCCTGTTGGAGAGAAGGATGCGCAAAGGATAGGTGCGCCATGTCCCGAAAGCGTTGAAGAGCACCGTGTGGCCGGTCGGACACGGAAGACAGCTTGAGGAGTGCAGTGAACTTTAAGAATATCTTCTGACCCAAAGTGCTTGCTGGGATGTGAAAGGATATCCTTGAATATCGAGTGGGATATAACCAGCTGTGTCGGAGCACCAGCATTATTGGGATCTATGGCGGAATCGGGCAGTCGAACATGAAATTGGTACGGAATTGGATCATCATCCTGAATTTACACGAATTAGATGCATTCCGATCAATTCAAGGAGATTCACCTCATTAGCTTGCTTGTTTGCCAGTAGCTCAAGCGCCTCCCTCGAGAAGTCCGAAGGGATGTTAACCACCTCGCCTATTGGACTCTCTCCATTTTCCTCAGACACAAATTGTACGATGACATTTGGCGCAGACTCAGCAGGAGGCGGTGTAGGGGGTTTATTCTTGTCATTTTCAAGATATATCTTCTGTCGTTTCGGTGGTGGAAGGAGAGTGGTCATCCTCGCCGCTGAAGGAGCCCAAAATTTCAATTCAGTTCGCCTCTCGGCAAATCGCGATACTCTGACCTCCAAATGTTCTTCTGTGCGCTGTCTGGTGAACCTCCGCAAGAGCCTGTTGTCTCTGCCAAGTCTGGGCATGTATACGAGAAGAGATTAATTGAGAAGTACATTTCCGAAAATGGGACTGACCCTATCAGTGGAGAGAAATTGACTGAGGAAGAACTCATCACGGTCAAAGCTAGTACGTATCATCCTCCAGCCATGCAACCCTCAATGTATTCATTTCAGACTTTCCTTAGCCCCAAACACTGCTCCTCCACGACCCCCGACCCACAACTCAATACCTGCCCTCCTGCATACACTTCAGAACGAATGGGACGCGTTAGTTCTCGAACAATTTTCAATGAAGCAGCAGTATGATAGTGTCCGCCAAGAACTCGCCCACGCCTTGTATCAGTTTGATGCAGCGACGCGTGTGACTGCGCGTCTGATGAAAGAGAGAGACGCTGCTAGAGAGTAAGTACACAAAATGATAGAATAGCCACCACTCACCCTCCACAGGGCGCTTGCGAGTGTACAGGCCACGATGGCTGTGGCCCCAGCTGATCAAGAGGGTGATACAGACATGCAGCAGGACGGACCGGTCGAACCCTCTGGTGTACTCCCTGACGATTTGAAGGCCGAAATCGAAGAAACACAGCAGAGGTGTGTTCATCTGATCCAAATCCATCCGTTTAAATGATTGACGAGACGTTGTCATCTAGTCTGAGTGCCATCCGAAGGAAAAAGACGAAGCCTAGTCCTTCCTATGCTACTGCGAAGCAAATTTCCAGCTTCACCTCCAAGCACATCGTGACCTCACTCCACTCACCTTCGCCAGCTGGCGTTACTGCGCTCGCCCTTTCAAAAATGAACCCTTCTCAATTCATTTCTGGTGGGAACGATAAAAGTGTCCGAGTGTATGACAAGGATAGCGACAAGGTGCTCGCTACCTTGAAGGGACACACCAAGAAAGTGAAACATGTGGCATGGCGGGAGAGAGAGGGCACTCCGAGCCTAGTCATCAGTGGTAGTGCTGATAAGACCGTTCGGATTTGGAGTCATGATGACGCCTCTGGAGACTACGCGCCAGCACACACCGTTAAGATCCACAAAGGAGAGATCTCAGGACTCTGCGTGCATCCAATCTCCACTATTCTGGGTATCTCGTCGCTTGACAAAACCTTCTCCCTGCAATCCCTTTCCACATTCCAGTCGCTATTCCAGACCCCCGTCCAGCCCAATCCCTTCACCACTTTCTCCGTACACCCAGATGGTGTGCTCCTTGGGCTTGGCAGTACTCAGTCGACAGCTCACATTTACGATATCCGAACTGGAACTGCCGTTCTTGATACTCGCGCCGAGGAACCCCCTGCCGGAGCCGTCTCCGTGAACACAATGTCATTCTCGGAGAACGGATACCATCTAGCTTTCCCTGAGACGGCATCCAAGGTTGCTGTCTGGGACCTTCGCAAGATGAAGGTTGTCACCAGCATTAATTTCGAGAGTACGGATGCTAGTGTGCCATACAGGATTAACAAGGTACAGTATGATCTTGGTGCGCACTATTTGGGCATCGCAGGGTCCGACATTCGCGTCGTAGCGAACAAGACTTGGGCTGAACTCGTTAGGCTTGAGGGAGGGAGTAGTGATGTGATGGATTTTACATGGGGGACGGATGCAAAAGACATTTGGGGAGCTTCCGGGCGCGAGGTTCGTATCTGGAGTGTCAGCGATTGATTCTATTCCAGTCATCACGACAACGCGGAGGTTGCTATTTATGGGAGTCTTTTTTGCAAGGGGTATATGTGTTCATGTGCATTATACCTCTTGTCTCTGTGAAATGTATGGGCCAGTTTGTTGAGCACCCAGTTCCTCGACGTTTGGACTGTCAAGGGCTGTACATCGAACGGGGAGAATTTGAATTCAATTCTGACTCTTGCCTCCATAAACTTGTACTGGGACAACTCTTGACACAGTCCAATCTTGGAGACCATGAGGGAAGAATACCATTTCAGCAAGAGTGAAAAGAGTGTATTACATAAGCAAACATTGTCAATAAGAAGGTTTTTTGTAAAGATTATATCTCTCCAGATTACCCTATGCTTGCGAGAAACGTCGAGTGCTCTGCTGTATCTTGAATAAGTCTCCCAGTACACCCATTGCTGTCACGTCCGCTCCTGCTCCTGCTCCTTGAACAATGAGAGGACGAGGGCCATACCGCTCGGTATGGAATGCGATGATGTTATCTGAGCCTGATAATGAGGTAGCAAATGGATGCGTAGCCGGGTACCTAATTATCGGCGAAGCTACATCAACCCATACGACAAATCATCAGGAGAGTCCACTTACGGTTCAAGGGCCGCTTTGATGATCTTTTCCTTGACATCAATAACGCCCACGTACCGTAATACCATTCCATTCTCAGCTGCTTTGGACTTGATCCCTTCAAACTCAGCGTCATACTCTTCGAGTTTCTTGACGAATTGATCCCCATTCATGTTCCATACGGTACTTTTCAAGGCATCGGGGATGAGGCTTGTGATCGCAACGCTTTCGTAACCGTTTTGTAGAGCGTTTGTGAGTTCTGGAATGAGTCGAGAGAGGATGGTTAGTTTACGGGCGACGTCGAAGCCGGAAAGGTCGTCTGCTGGATGAGGTTCGGTGTAACCTTGTTCTTTGGCGATTTTGACTACGGAGGAAAAGGATTTGGGAGGAGATGAAGTGGATTTGGCTGGAGAGTATTCATTGAAGAGGTAGGAGAGTGTACCGGAGAGGACACCTTCGATTTTTGTTACCTGTTTTTTTTTTGTTTTGTTGATGTTTCATCATTCGGATGAATAAGATGTGAGGAAAAAATTGGTAACGTACTTTGTCACCGGTCTGTATCAAGTCTTTGAGTGTGGAGACGATTGGGAGACCGGCTCCTACTGTTGATTCGTAGAGTACCTTTGTGCCACTCTCGGTGCTAGCAGTGAAGATCTGTTTGTATAGCTCGAGAGATGAGGAGTACGCCTTTTTGTTAGGGGTCACGACGGAAAGCCCGCGTGATAGGAAATGAGGGTAGAGGGATGCAACCACATCCGAAGATGTATTATCTACCACCACCACCCCTCGTGGCCAAAGGGGGAGAGGGAGATTGACTATAGGAGATCCAGAATATCAGGAGCCTCATCGTATGATCGGGAAGGAATTGGAACGTGCCTAGATCGGGTTTTTCAGTAGAAGCAGTAAGGTTCTCTTTCCAAGAAGACAGGTCGATTCCGTTGGGTGCGATCAGAGATCGACTAGAAGATGCGATGTACACAATTCGGAAGAGGTTGTGCCATGATGGGAGGGAAGCGATCTGGGATATAAGTTTGCTGCCCACGAGGCCAGTCCCTACGATGGCGAGGCACAATGGCGGCGACATTGCGATGTACTAGAGCGGCGATTCGATCGCTGCACGTGCCATCAGTGTCCAGACCAATCACCAATTGTTCTCGAATTTGTTCTCGACTTTGTGGCCCCGCCGGGGTTCGGACCGAAGGGAGACTAAAATTATACTCGGCTTCGCTGTCCGGACATTTTTGACGTTTGGCAGTTGCGACTTTTCAGCGAGACATGGCGTTGCCGATCTGGATCTGTCATGTGACGTAACTCCGGTGCGGGAGCCCCTTTTGGGTCCAGACCAAGGGAGAAGGTGGGAAGATGGGAAGGAAAGGGTAAGGCCACAGGTTTTTCGCGCGCTGACCGAGGATTTTGGCAACTCCAAGCGACCTTGTGAGACTCAGATTTCTAGATGGGAGACAGGAGAGCTGGTCCAGAAAGCAGCCAGGTCTGAAACACCCAACCTTATTCCCCATTTGTAATTCTTGGCAATACCAGCAAATGAAACGGGGACGTTTCTCCGATTCCAAAACGCGGAGGACACGTGGGAAATATCGCAAAAAGGAACTAATGAATTGAACTGGTCTCTAGGTGCCGTGTACACATGTCCGGGGATAATCACTCCCTGTCTTTCCTGCCAACTGGCATCTGCCTTCAAGGGCGACCACTGGCACTGGTAGATGGTATTCACCCTCCCACAACATCTCTCTACAATTTTGTCTCTTTTATTCCACCACAAACCGAGTTCGACAACAAATGGATCAAAATTCTAGTCGTACGTCTCCTCGTCGTTGCACAATTACTCGTTATTCTAACCCAGAGCGTCTACAGCAACGACGGGGCCCAGTTCCGCTAAAGCCGTCCCACCCATGAATCTGACCGTTCTGCCTCCTCCACCCAGACAGCCATCTCCGGCTTTATCCTTCGTCGATGCTCCCCATCATTTCCATAGCGGTCCAGGAAGCTCAGGTGCACGTACGCCAACGGATCCTCGTCCACAAACCCCCGCGCAGAAACGACGGACGACACTCTTATCGCTCATTGATGAGCTTTCGCAGCTCCGTGACGAAGAAACCGAACGAGACCGGCTTCATCAAGCGATGAATGATGAGAAAAATACAGGGTGTACGTGATCATTATTCAATCAGTCTTGCGACCCCTTGGGGAGTGCTGATGGAATTCTTTGATGCGACACCCCTTAATCACGCCTGAAAATTGAAATTCATAAATAAGACCATGACGATCGCGTCCAAAGGGAAGGTATTGCTGCGTTCACCAAGTTTCACAAGTGAGTACTCCACTTTCCTCTCCATGATGCCATGCCTAACAAGAGATGGTTCGAATTCGACCATGTAGCCGTGTCCAACGTCTCGACAAAGAACTCCAGTCCTTCATCAATGCCGTTCGTCAGTTAGGCTCCTCAGTCGGAATCCTCTCCTCTGCATATCACCTCCGAGCGCGTCTCACCCAACTCCTCCACCTTTTCCGCGAAAACGCTGCCGAGCTCTTCCGGAACATCCATCGTGAGCCATTCCAAATTGCAGAACTCAAGCGTTTCACCTCTCGAAAAAGGTCAAAACGTCCGACACATAGGATGAGGCCTGTTGTCAAAGTGACCAGTGATCCAGAGGCGATGCCTGAGCAATTGGGTTTGCTTGCCAAGGATCTGCTTGCGTTTTTACAATGCTTGAATCAGATTCCTGAGTTTACGGATGAGGTGGTGAACTCATCTGCTATGGGCTTCCACCAGGATTTGATGTATTGGTCGTCATGTTTGAAAGACTATGAAGGTAACATAGTATTCGAACAGCTTGATGAATCGTTCCTGTTGCCTGACAAAATTTCGTCTTTTCAGGTCAATTCAGATGGCCTTCTGTTGAGCGTTACGTTAACGACCTGACCGAAGAGATGGGAGAACACTTGGATCATATAGTTGAAGCTCTTACCATTTTCATCGAAGTGGGCGTACCCACCATCCGGTTCACTCAACACCATACTGCGAATGGTCTTCAGAATCTCTCAACGGTAGCAACCTTCTTCTCTGCTGTTACGGCTACGACGATCCAGTATAGTTACCAATCCAACTCTACAACGACGCAGGAAGCCGTTAATGCGTTATGGTTGATGGCTCTCATTTTTTCTCTAGCGAGCGCTATTAACAGTCAACTGGCGTATCATTGGCGGTAAGTGTGCTCCCCCTACCATTTCATTTTACGGATTCACCCTTATACCTATTCCGGTTCATTTTTATCGTTTGCTTTTTACATACCTGCTAGTTCCGCCATTTATCGGTCCCCACGAGCTTGTGTACCGTGGTGGGTATCCGTCTGGATTACGCGCACACCTCTCATGTTCCTCGTCGCCTCCGTGATCGCGTTCTCGGCGGGTTTGGTATGCTTCACATTTTCTAACTTTGGAGCTGGGTCGTATGTCCCTATCGTCACGACGGTATCCACGTCAATTTCGAGTTTTGCGCTGTTCGCTGTTGGGTTCTGGTTTGCAGGGGAACGATATGCATTTGGGAAAACGAAAGGGAGGAAGGTTGGGATCATATTCAATCCATTTTGTCCACTTTGGATTTCTGACGACGACCTTTTTTTTTTTCTTTCAAGTGGTTAGCTGAGATTTTACGTGATTTCATTGCCACTGCCAAGGTGTACTGCGGATACCATTACGTTGCGACGCGCTTCCCTGGGCGATACATTGAGGGGTGGATCGAAGGGTTTGTCTCTCATTTCAACAAGGCGCGAGATCAGGCTTCAAGAATCGGAATGGCCATGTCCCTTCGTCAATCACCATCCACGACGAGCCTCGAGAACGGGAGGACAAATAGTGATTTTGGGTATGGTGCATCAAGAGATGATCTACCTCAATATTACACGAATGGAAGTTTGGCGGAGTCCACCAATACTAATCATATTGGAGGAGGTTCTCGTTTCACGATGGCTATGCGATCTGTCTCTTCTTCATCGATTCGTTCTCCTGTGGCTGTTAGTCCTCGTACGGAGTCAATCAGCGAGGTGGATACTCTCAAGTTGAAAGAAAAAGCTCCGGTTCCAGCTTCCCCTGCTCCCACGAATGTTGTGTTCTTCGAGAAGGATATCACTAACAGTCCGACTTCATTATCATCGAGTCCTTTCAATGATCCTGGCACATCATCTTCAGTCAACAACAACAACACCGAGACATTACCTTCTTCTCCGCCTCCGCCTGCCCTAGGCAGATTCAAAGCTCTCGTTCATAAGGTTGTACAGCTGAATCGGGGTATAGGATTTGGACCGTTAGGTCTAGGCCTTAACCCTAATTATCCAGCTGCAATTTTCGAGTCTCCTTCGAGCATGATGACTCGAAAACATTCCGCCGGGAGTTCAACTTTGGCGGCGACGGGAGGTTTTCCTCATCATCCAATTGCAAGTACATCAAGTCATCGGAAGCTTGATTTACTCGAAGCCTTTCGACAGAGTCATCATCATCAACAGCAACAGAAGAAGGCGCCGAGATTGGCGGTGATTGTACCGGCTTTGAAGGCGTTGACGGCGACACAGATTTTGACGGAACATGGAGCGTTGGTGAGACATTTGCAGTTCAGTCCTAATGGGGAATATTGTGAGTTTGTAGTTCGCTATATTTACGCCCGTCGGCGCCCCGCCTTGGGTGGAGAGGATCTCTCGACATTTAACTTTGGTTTTGTTTGTTCTTTTTTTTGGGATAGTTGCGACTTGTTCTTGGGACCAGACGGCGATCATTTGGAAAGTTGGTCAACCTTTTACGATCCATAGGAAGTTGGCGCATGCCAAAGGATTTGTGGGTCAAGTGGCATGGTCTCCAGACGGGAAGTACTTGCTTACAAAGATGACTCGTGGCGTCAAAGTGTGGGGATCCGAGGTATGTATACTTGGTAGGACCTTGATGACTCAGGTTTTCGTTTGTTGGATCTAATCGAGGGGATCCGTAACAGTCGGGTGTATGTCAACGGACGATCGATCGTGGTCATAACGTTCAGTCCGTTACATGGATGCCAAACTGTCAGGGATTCATCTCCGTCGAGGGAACGAACATCGCGATGGTGGTGAGCACCCCCAACTGCTTCCCTTTCTGGGCTCTTCTAATCAATCACCCCCTTTCCTCTACGTAGTCTCTCAATGGTAAAGTCGAATGGACTACGCAACTGGATAATCTCTGGATGCATGACGTTGTGGTCACTCCGGATGAGAATAAGTACGTCCCTGTGTCAAAGATCACTCAACGAAAATATTTCGTGCGGTAGTAGTAAATGAATGTCCCGTTATGCAGGCTACTGGCTGTCGCTACTTTGGAACGATCGCCGGATGGTCTGAAGCCTTCAAAGTCTCGGCACGAGAAACGTATCCTCAGTAAGAAGACTTAGGAACTCTCCTATCCCTTGCGTTATCTGATACATACCCATTTTCTTCGTTTCATCTGCTCTAGTTTACAATCTTCAATCTAAGGAAATCGAAAAGTGAGTGTGATAAACCGCAAAAGTCTGATGCGACAACTTGATGAATGATTTGTCGTGCCACAGCCAAACGCCCGTCATCAGTGAAATCCGCGACATCACACTCTCAGTCTCGGGTACCCTCGCGCTAGTTAGCTACGAACATAAGGTAATTCGACTGGTTCATTCGTCGTAACTAGTACAATTCATCATCCTCAATCCCACTTTTTAGGCACCACCACAACTCTTCAGAATTGATCATGTTAGGGATAAAGCTCGACTTGTTCTTCTGCATACATACAATCCGCCAAAGAAAGTCGATTTTGCTGGACCTTCTTATCTTGGTCACGTCTCTGGAGCTGGTGGGACGGAAGATCAGATAGTTTTATGCGCTGGGAAGAGTAAGTCCCATCTCTAACATGCACCCCTTGTAATGTCGCGTCCCCCCCCACCAAACTAAATATTTCGTTTAGGCGGAGAGGTTCACATCTGGGACCGTGAAACCTCCAAGTTACTCCACTCTCTCCGTGCTCCAGACCTAACCGGGATAGCTTGGAATCATGCCAGTGTGAATCAACTCATGTTCGCCAGTGCGGCTCACGATGGAACCGTTCGGATCTGGACAGCACCGTGCCAGGGCGGAGGGGTCGAAGTAAAGCCATCGCGCTCACTTCAAACGCAGCATCCTCCTCCGTCGTTACAGGTTCAGTTCATGAACACTCGTCCTCCTGTTCTTGCCCCGACAGTCATAGAGGGGACTTCGTTTGGTCCTTCGGTGACGACTGTTCGTCTCGAAGGTCCTACACCTACTACCGATGGTCCTCCAGTATTCATGCGATCTCCTGATGACATGATCTGATCTATTTTATTTTATTTTTCCAAAAAGAAAAAAGAAAACTTCCTTGTTCCTCTCTGGCCTCTCCCCTTTTCATTGGGTCCTGTCAATCAAATCACGTACGCGATCCTATTGACACATATCTCGCGCCTTGTAACATTTTAACCCCCTACAACTACGCATGCATGCATCTTGTTCTTGGTGGAACGCTACCGGGATTATTGTACCAGCTTTTGTAATCACTACTATACTGTACATAGTAATACTAAACTGAGAGTAGGTTTATTGATACGCATCTCCCGCAACACATAAAGGTCCTCGGTAAAAAATGATGTCTTAGGACTGCCCCAATCTTCGCGAATGAACCAAAAAAAAAAGAGAGAAGATGGGAAGCAAAGGCACGCACACGAGCCATATACGGTTTATTGGGATAACGGCCAACATCTTATCAGGCGCACATATTGCGCACAGCCAGGAATATGGACTGTATGGTCTCTACGCTTCCCATCCCAGATAATCTCGGTCCGAACGGCTTCATTTGTCCTCTGAGGACTATAAGACGGACTGGGAACACTAGTACTAGAGCTGGTGCGATGCTTAATTCTTTGCCAACGTCCTTGCCCCTAAACCAAAGCCAAGTTGCAAAGTAACGGAAATGTGGGTTTTTATCCGATCGCGTCTTACCAAAGCGCTGTATATAACGTACGACGCAATCTTACTACGAATCCTACCAAACAGTGGAGACCGTTGTGTTAACGGACACCGAGCCCCCCGTTTTTCGGACCCAGAGAGGACTGAAATTCGACCCTTCTATGCGCCAGATATTCGGCGAGGCGCTTGAGACTGCTGGCCCCTTGAGGGGCACGCTCCCGCTCTATTCTGTAAAACATTGTCCCTTCAAGGCGTATGGCCTCGCGACCAGCGGGCGCGGCTATGAAACAGCGCAGGATTTTTACGGGCGCGCCTGTACCAAACGGTAACACGAAACGCTGTAAATTACGCAGGCTTAACTACGTGCGCAGGCCAGCCTCAACTGCATGCGCAAGGCTTCTGCTGCACTGCGTAGTGATATGTAAGCGGGCGATGTCGGCTGCATTGAAAAGACCAAATTGGGGTGGAAAATACGATATGTAGTACCTAGTGTGGCCACCTGGTGCATGCCCCAGCACTACTGCGGTTCAAGGCCAAAGTTGAACCCCCATGTCAGCTATACGATCAGGACATTTTTCTGTGTCTAACCAGAACAAGCCAATCCCTGCACAAATGCACAATTTCCGCCAGTCGGTATACGACTAGGATATTTAAGTTGCCCCAAGCCCTTCGGCGAGTCACACCGGAATTTGCCTATGCCTTCTCAACCTCGATGGTGCAATCCCCTCCCTTCTTTCTTCTGCTCTAGCACCGATCAATTCTTTCCGATTCTGCGTATGCCGATCTAGCTAAGAAGCCCGACGTCCAGACAGACTACCATGTCGATGCTACAGGAGCGTTCAGTCACCAGCAACGACGCATGTCCCACCTCGACTCCGTGCTCCATACGTTCCTACCTACTCATCCCTGAAACAATGCCATACGTTCACGGTGCAGTAATCGCGGTCGACGTTAGCATCCTCAAACGCGCTCGCAACAAATGCTTTCTCGACTTAACGTGTACAGTATATTCTGATGCCTAGACTTGTACTGTATCAGACTCGTACCCAGTCGTCGTCGCTCCGTGGACGCACCCGCAGCACGCGATTTCTCCATTGTCACACTAATGTAACATTACATTATGGTTTTCAATAC
>WNFI01057372.1_pt1 | contig 16531 bp, 15 predicted proteins | sample 5400471 | NCBI WGS metagenome assembly WNFI01 (sample SAMN13153348, study PRJNA577476) | soil metagenome | isolation source: 100 cm saprolite on Douglas fir-dominated hillslope | place: USA:California | collected 2013-09-17 | reverse complement strand
GCGGAGCCGAAGATCACGCGGCGCGCACCGGCGTTCAGCAATTCCTGCGCCCGGTCAATGCTGCGAATGCCGCCTCCGGCCTGACAAGGCAGGCGCTGGCAAAGCGTGGACACGAGTTCGCGGTTGCTGCCGTTGCCCATGGCCGCATCAAGATCAATGAGTTGCACCAGCGGATACGTGGAGAAGCGGTCAATCCAGTAATCGAAATCCTCGGACTCCAGGGCCTTCTTTTCGCCCTGCACAAGCTGGACGATCTTTCCACCCATAAGATCAATGGACGGGATCAGCATGGCCACCTCACCGGAATGCCCGCTTCCAGCAATTGCCGTTTGAGGTCCGCCAACGCATGAGTGCCAAAGTGAAAAATAGATGCCGCCAGCGCTGCGTGCGCGCCGCCCTGGGAAAATACTTCGACAAAATGCCGCGCCTCTCCCGCTCCTCCGGAAGCAATTACGGGAATGGAAACGCTGTCGGCTACGGCTGCCGTCAGTTCGCAGTCAAAGCCGATGCCAGTACCATCACGGTCCATCGAAGTCAGCATAATCTCGCCCGCGCCGCTGGCTTCCGCCTCGCGCGCCCAATCCAACGCCTTTTTGCCCGCAGGACGGCGCCCACCCGCAATCCAGACCTCAGCCTCATCGACCGGCTGCGCTCCGCGCCTGGCGTCAATCGCCACGATCACTGCTTGAGAACCAAAACGCCCGGCAATCTCACCAATCAATTCGGGACTTGCCACAGCCGCGGAGTTGATCGTGACCTTGTCCGCCCCGGCATCGAAAACAGCAGCCGCATCGGCAAGCGTCCGGATACCGCCGCCCACGGTGAACGGCACAAAAAGTTCGCGCGCCGTTCGTCTAACGGTTTCAATCAGCGTGCCTCGGTCTTCTGCCGTGGCTGTGATGTCGAGAAGGACAATCTCATCTGCGCCGGCGTCGGCGTGGAGACGCGCCAGCTCCGCGGGATCACCGGCGTCACGCAGTTGCTGAAATTGGGTCCCTTTCACCACGCGCCCCGCGTCCACATCGAGGCAGGCGATGATCCGCTTTGTGAGCCCGCTAGATGGCACAGAAATTCTCCAGCATGGCGAGCCCGGCCTTGCCCGATTTTTCCGGATGGAACTGCACGGCGAAAATATTTCCTCGCTCCACCACAGCGGAGAAATCTCCGCCGTAACTGGTCTTCGCTACCGTCTCCGGAATCACCGGCGCGCGATACGAGTGGGTGTAGTAAACGAATGCGTGATCGCCAACTCCGCGCAGCAGTCTTGATTGACCACAGCTCTCAATCCGGTTCCAGCCCACGTGCGGAGACTTGACGGTTGCAGGAAAGCGCGAGCACGAACCCGAGAACATCGCCGCGCCCGGCGTGTCCGGCGCTTCCGTGCTGCCTTCGAAGAGCCACTGCATGCCGACGCAGATTCCCAGGAATGGACGACCCGCCACAGCTGCCTCCAATATGCTCTGCCGGGGACCGCTGTTCAAGGCAGCGCAGCGGACAAAATGTCCCACACCAGGCACGCATATTTTCTCCGCGGCGCGGACTACTTCCGGATCGGCAGTGACCTGTGCGCTCGCGCCCAGATGCTCAAACGCCTTCTTCACCGAACTGACGTTGCCCGCGCCGTAGTCCACGATCGCGATCATAGAAGCCCCTTGGTGCTGGGCAGCATCCTGGCCAGTTGTTTGTCGCGCGACGACGCAACGCGCAACGCTCGCGCAAACGCTTTGAATAATGCTTCGATCTTGTGGTGGTTCGAACGTCCATAGATAACACGGACATGAACGTTGGCCCGCGCTCCCCGCGCAAAGCCTTCAAAGAAGTCGGCCACCAATTCGGATTGCAAGTCCCCGACCAGCCGCGTTCGCACCTTCGCGTCAACAACCGCGGCGACGCGTCCGCTGAAATCAACCGCCGCGAGTCCAAGCGTCTCGTCCATCGGCATCACGAAATACCCGGCGCGCATAATGCCCCGCTTGTTTCCGAGCGCCTTGTCGAACGCTTCACCCAGGGCGATGCCAACATCTTCAACCGTGTGGTGCTGGTCAACATCGAGATCGCCTTTGGCCGTCAGCTTTAGATCAAATGCGCCGTGACGGGTGAACAGCTCCAGCATGTGATCGAAGAAGCGAATGCCGGTGGAAACCTGGTATTTGCCCTGACCTTCGATTACGAGCGAAAGGTTGATGTCAGTCTCGTTGGTTATACGGTGCAATTTAGCCGTTCTCATTGGGCCACCTGCGTTGCTGGCAGATCTGCCAATGCGAGCTTCAATTCTGAAACCACCAACTCCATCTCCTGCTGCGTCCCGATGGTGAGGCGCACACAGCCCTCGCAATCCGAGCGATCACGCAGTTCAATGCCTCGGGCGCGAAGCGCGCCGAGAATGGCCTGCTTTCGTTCACCAAAGCGGGAGAGAACGAAGTTGCCGTGGCTGGGCCAGCATTTGAATCCGAGTTGTTCCAGTTCCCTCGTCAACCATTCGCGCGTCGCGCAGGTCTGCCGGACGTATTGGCTGACGAAATCCTGATCAGAGAGCGCGACAGTCAAGCATCCGAGCGCAAAAGCATTTACGTTGAATGGACAACATATCTTTCGCAGATGCTCCATGTGCTCTTCAGCGCCGGCGAGGATTCCCAATCGAAGTCCCGCCAGTCCATAGGCTTTGGAAAATGTGCGTATGACAAAAAGATTCGCGATCTCGCCGATCTGGTCCATCACGGTTTGGCCGCAAAACTCAAAATAGGCTTCGTCCACCAGGACCGCGGCCTGGGGCGCGGCCTCAAGAACGTTCAAGATGTCCGCGCGGGGCGCGACCACTCCGGTGGGATTGTTAGGATTGGTGATCACAATCAACCGCGTCTGCCGATTGATCGCCTGGAGAATGCCGCGCCGCGGAAATGCAAAATCCTCGTCCGCCGGAACACTCACTACCTTCGCACCCGCGGATTGCGCGAATATCTCGTACATGGAAAACGCCGGAAGGACCTGGATCATTTCGTCACCTGGCTCGAGAAATGCGCGGCACAGTACGTCAATGCCTTCATCGGCGCCGTTGGTCAGCAATACGTGTCCCGGATCCAGGCCGAGGAAATTGGCCACCAGCTTCTCTCCAGCATCACGGTCCGGATAGAGAGCGAGCGTCCGTGCGTCCATGCTGTTCAGCTTGGCCAACAGGCGCGGCGAACAACCGGTGGTGCTCTCATTCAGGTCCAGCCGGAGCCTGGCGTCGTTGCTGGTCACGACGGGCCGGTACTCCTGCACTTGCTGCACGCACTTACGCACTCTTAGCACGAATGCACCTCACGCGAATGGATTCTGCATGCGCCTTCAGTCCTTCAGCTTCCGCCAGGGTCACAATGGCCTGCGCCATCTGACTGAGGCCAGCCCGTGAAAGCTGCTGGACGGAGATGGTCTTCACGAAATCCTGTACTCCAAGTCCTCCGCGAAAGCGGGCTGCGCCGCCGGTGGGCAGAACGTGATTGGGGCCAGCAGCATAGTCTCCCGCTGCCTGCGGCGAGTAGTCGCCGATGAAGATTGAGCCGGCGTTGCTTATGAGTGGAAGGTCGGCTTCGGAAATTGAAATATGCTCCGGAGCGATGCGGTTGGCCCATTCCAGAGCCTGTTCGCGGGAACCAGCGACCAGCACTGCGCCATTCTTCTTGAACGATTCGGCAGCTATAGGATTGTTCGTTGTCTGTTGCTTGACTTCTTTCGCGACAAGCTCAGCCAGCTTTCTCACCGTAGTAATAAAGAGGGAGACAGTCTCAGGATCATGCTCAGCCTGCGCGACCAGATCGCCGGCAATGAAGCCAGGCTCGCCTTCGTCGCTCAGAACAACTGCTTCCGTAGGTCCGGCGAGAAAGTCAATCGCGCAATCAAACGCGACCTGCTTTTTCGCCGCCGTGACATACAGATTTCCCGGTCCTACGATCTTCGTCACTTCAGGCACCGACTGAGTTCCGTAAGCCAGTGCAGCCACAGCGTGAGCGCCGCCGATACGATAGAACTCGCGCACACCCAGAAATTGCGCTGCGGCCAGCGTCTCCTTTGCTGGACGCGGCGAGACCACGCGGACCTGCTCTACTCCCGCCACTTGCGCGGGTATGACAGTCATCAAAACGGTGGACGGCAGGGGATAGCGTCCCCCAGGTACATAGCATCCGACCGACTCCAGCGGACGAACGACCTGCCCTACTTCCACTCCGGGCAAAATCGATCGCCGCCACTGCTCCGGCTTCTGGGATTCGCAATACTGCCGGATATTGTTCGCAGCAGTTTGTATTGCATCTCGAAATTCTGCCGAAACACCGGCCCATGCTTCTTCCATTTCCTTTTGAGAAACGCGCAACGGCTGTTTGGGAAGAAGGCCGTCCCATTTCTGCGCGTAGCGACGCACACTGCTGTCACCGCGCTTGCGGACATCGTCCACAATCCGCCGCACTGGCTTTTCCACCCGCGCCAGAGCTGTATGACCCCGTTGCTCCAACTTACGCACGGCGCTCTCCGCGCGCTTGCCTTCCAGAATCCGCATCAGAGCACCACCTTGTTTAGCGGATACTCCACGATGCCCTCGGCTTTGGCCATCTTGAGCTGCGGCATGATCCTCCATGCGGTGCTCTCTTCAATAATGGTATTGACTGCGACCCACTCGCCGTCGCTAAGTGGCGAGATCGTGGGCTTTTGCAGCGCAGGCAGCACCGCCAGAACCTCCGGGAGGTCTTGTTTGCGGACGTTCAGCATCAGCCCAACGCGGCCCTGGGCATGGATCGCGCCGCAAAGCATCAGTGCGAGGTTCTCGATCTTGCGACGCTTCTCCGGAACCGTCCATGCTGTTTTGTTCGCGATGAGTTGAGTAGATGACTCCAAAACAGTGTCAATAATACGCAGACGGTTGGCGCGCAACGAGCTTCCGGTTTCGGTGATTTCCACAATCGCGTCGGCGAGAGTCGGCGGCTTGACCTCCGTGGCGCCCCAGGAGAACTCGACTTTCACCGGAACATTGCGCTCGGCAAAATAGTTGCGCGTCACGTTCACCAATTCGGTCGCGATGATTTTTCCCGCAAGGTCTTCCGGCTTCTGGAAGGGCGAATCTTCCGGCGCGGCCAGCACCCAGCGCACTCGCCCCAGACTCTGTTTGGCATATACCAGTTCGGCCGCCGTGACTACGTCCAGGCCGTTTTCCAGCACCCAATCTCGTCCGGTAAGTCCGCAATCGAGCGCGCCATGTTCCACGTAGCGTGACATCTCCTGCGCCCGGATCAGCATGCACTCAATCTCCGGGTCCGTGGTGGTGGCAAAATAAGACCGGCTGCTCAGGAATACGTTCAATCCGGCGCGCTTGAACAGAGCCACGGTCGACTCCTGCAAACTCCCTTTCGGAATTCCCACGCGCAGCTTCATCGCGACACCGCCGCGGTTTTCACCGGCAACGGTTCGGTGAAACAGGATTTTGTGCCCGTATGACAGACAACGCCATCACCTTCAACTATGACGCGAAACAGCACAGTGTCGCGATCGCAGTCGGTTGAGCCAGAGATCACGCGCAGACGGTTGCCGGACGTTTCTCCCTTCGTCCACAACTTCTGTCGGGTGCGCGAATAGAAGGTGACGTATCCGCTCTCCAAGGTCATGGAGTAGGCGGCCTGGTTCATGAAGCCCACCATGAGCACGTCGCCGGTCGAGTCCTCCTGCACGATCGCCGGAGCCAGACCATCCATCTTTTCAAAATCGATTTCCATTTCTTCCTCGCTTTTGTGCGTAAAAACACAAAGCCCGCCGGGTTGCGTCTCGGCGGGCCTTCAATCTTTTATGATTGCGCTGATTTAGCTGATAGCAGGCCTCGCCGACACGTGTGCCACATGGTGATGATGGTGGTGACGATGTGCCAAGGAAGCCATTCGAAGATTATGTTAGTGGATCACAGAAGTAGTGTCAATTGAAGCCCCATTCCCTCTGCAACTAAATAATTAGTTACATTTTCAGCCCTCATCCGTCCAAAGCTTACGCAGATTTTACACGTCGGTCCGTTCTGACTGTAGCAATGCTCGCGGTTCGTCGTCATAATTTGCGGAACGTCTCAATCACGAGGATGGAATGAAGAAATTGGCCGTTGTCTTCCTGCTGGCAGTGTTGGCGAGAGTGGGGTTTTCGCAGGTCGTCGTGCAGGGCCCGGGCATGCCGCCTGGGGACAATGTCGTCGGCAAAGTCACTGCCATCACCAAGGATTCGCTCACGGTGACTCCGCTACAGCCGGGAGATCCCATCACTATTAAGGTGAGCGACAGCACTCGTTTTATGAAAGAGCGCCAGCCAGCCAGCATGCAGGACGTAAAAGTCGGTGACACCATTTTTGCTCGCGGACCGCTGAATGGCCAGTCCATGCAGGCGGCCGTGGTCGGCGTGGTCAATCCCGAGATGCTCCAGCAGCGCATGCAAATGGGCGGTCCCGGAGGACAGTTCAAGCCCGAAGACATGGGAAAGAAATTCATCGCCGGCGAGGTCAAGGCCATCAATGAAACCAAGCTCACCATCGCGCGGCCGGACAATCGGACACAGGAAATCGAGGTTGACGAAAACACGTCGTTCAAGAAGAAGAGCGAAAGCGTGACGCTTGCCGACATTGCCGTCGGCGATTTCGTTTTTGGCCCCGGCGAGATCAAGAATGACGTGTTTGTGCCCAAAGTGCTGACCGTGGGTGGCCGGCCGATGCGCTTGAGGTTGGTTGGTCCCGGCGGACCTGCGCCCGACGAGAAGAAGCCGGAAGAGAGAAAGCCCGAAGACAAGAAGCCGGAAGACAAGCCTGCTCCACCAAAGAACTAAGGAAACAGCAATCGATGCGAAGCCACTACTCGTCTTTCATACTCGCAATCTGTCTATCACTCGTGTGCTTCGTTGCGGCCCTGGGCCAGGGCGCCACTCCCTCCCCACAGACTACTCAGGTGCAGGCCTCTACCACCGCGGCCGCGGTTACTCCTTTTGGCGAGATCAAGGGAACGGTCAAATCCGGCGCAATCCCGCTGCCGGGTGTCACCATCACGGCCGCGAACACGCTCACCGGGAAGAAATACATCACGTCGAGCGATGTGGACGGCAGCTTCAAGATCAGCCTGTCCGGCAAAGGCCGTTACGTGGTCCGGGCGGAGTTCGCGGCGTTCGCTCCCGTCACTCAGGAAGTGCTCATCAACGAGCAGAGCCGGAATGGCAGCGCCGAATTAAGCATGATCCTGCTTTCGCGGGCGCAGGAGAAGGCCCAGCAGGAGCAGAAACAGCAAGCCGCCGGTGGCAGAGGCATGCAGCAGTTGTCTCTGGCGGGCGGTGATCTGGGTGGCGCCACGCCGGCAGGCGGCGATGCGGGCGCGGCAGCCAACGCCGCTTTGCCCAACTCGGGCCTGGCGGCGGAAGGCAGCAATGAGTCGGTCGCCGTATCCGGCGCCATGGGACGCACCGACCAACCGACATTCGATCCCGGCGAAATGCAAGACCGTCTTTCGGACCTGCGAGACCAGTTGTCCCGCCAGGGAGGCGGCAGCGGAACCGTCACTATGGGTGGCGGCATGATCGGAAATATCCAGATGATGGGCGGCGGCAACGCGGGTTTCGGCGGAGGAGGCGGAGGCGGGCAGACAATGATCATCATGGGCGGCCCTGGTGGCGGTGGCGGGCGCGGCATGCGCGGCTTCAACGTGAACAAGCCGCACGGATCGCTTTTTTACACGTATGGCGGCTCTCCTCTCGACGCTAAACCCTATTCGCTGACCGGACAGCCGGAAACCAAGGCGAGCTATGACCAGCAGCGTTTTGGCCTGTCCGTTGGCGGGCCGCTCAACATTCCCCATATTTATAAGGGGGGAATGAAGACATTCGTCTTCGGCAACTATTTCGGCACTCGCGGCAGTAATCCATACGACGTCTTCTCCACCGTGCCGACTCTGGCGCAACGCAGCGGAGATTTTTCCGGCGCCGGCGTGCAACTCTTCAATCCGATCACACACGCTCCGCTGACGAACAATCAGGTCACCAACATCAATCCCACGGCCGCCGGACTGCTTAACTTCTTTCCGCAACCGAACATACCGAACGTTCCTGCCAACTCCCGGAATTTCCATTTTGTTTCCTCAAACGGAAACCACTCTGACATCCTCTTTTTCCGCTTCAATCACAGCTTCGGCAACTCACCCGGGGGAATGGCGGGAATGTTCGGTCTCGCGCCCGGCGGACTAAGCAAGAGGGGCGGCAAGGCGACCGCGAACAAGAACGCGGCTCCGACAGACAAAAAGAAAACCGGCGCGAAATGGTCACACAGCATCAATGGCGGATTGAATCTGAACAGCATCCGCAATGACATTCTCAATCCCTTCCCCGGTCTCGGCGGCCAATTGCAGGTCCACAACTACAACGTCAACTTCGGCTACAACCTCTCCAAGGGAGTCTTCATAAATTCACTGCGTTTCAACTACAACCGCAGCAACACGCAGAGTCACAACGCCTTCACTGATCGCAATAACATCGCCGCGGCGCTGGGGATCAAGGGTGTCTCGCAATCGCCTGCGGATTTCGGGCTTCCCGGTATCAGCTTTGCTCCAGAGTTTAGTGGACTGAGCGATCTCTCACCGACGGCCCGCACCGACCAGAATTACACCTTCAGTGACAGCATGACATGGACCAGAGGCAAACACGGCTTCACGTGGGGCGGTGATTTTCGCCATCAGTTGCTCGATATGCGCAATGCGCCGAACGCCCGTGGCAGCTTCGTCTTTAACGGACTGGCAACCGGTGGGATCGGCTCGGACGGACAATTTCATCCCGGTCTTCCGCTTGCCGATTTCCTGTTCGGCTTTCCCCGGCAAACTTCCATTCAATTCGGGTCCGGGGAATACCAATTCCGCGCCAACGCGTTCAATCTTTTTGTCCAGGACAACTGGCGCGTCGGTAAAAATCTGACTTTGAATCTGGGGTTGCGCTACGAATACATTTCTCCCTTCACCGAACTGAACAACAAGCTCGCCAATCTCGATATTGCTCCCGGCTTTACCGCGGTCGTGCCCGTGACAGCAGGTCAGACCGGCCCCTTCACTGGACCATTTCCCAAAGGGCTGATCGATCCTGACCGCAACAATTTCGCGCCGCGCGTAGGAATCGCATGGAAGCCGTTCTCGAAAACGGTGGTGCGCGCCGGATACGGTGTCAATTACAACCTGGGACAGTACGCGCTCATGGCAACGCAGCTTGGCTTTCAGCCTCCATTCGCCGTCACGCAGACGAACTTCGGCGCCACGCCTACCTCGTTAACCTTGCAAAACGGCTTTCCGCCCAGCAACACGCCGGTCACCAACAGCTACGCCGTTGATCGCAACTACAAGCTGGGTTACGTGCAGTCGTGGAACCTGAATATCCAGCAGGACATGAAGCACGACCTCATCGTCAACATCAACTACACCGGATCGAAGGGCACGCGGCTCGACATGGTGCGCGCGCCCAGCCTCGACTTCAATGGCGTGCCGCTGAAGACCTCGCAGGCATTCCTGTTTGAATCGTCCAGCGGATTTTCCGTTTTGCACCTGGCGTCAGTGCGCGTGCGCAAGCGTATGCGGCACGGTTTTTCGGCGGGCGGAACTTATACCTTCTCGAAGTCAATTGACAACGCGTCTTCCATCGGTGGCGGCGCGACGGTGGTCGCCCAGAATGACCAGAACCTCTCCGCCGAGCGCGGACTCTCCAGCTTTGATCAGCGTCACCGCTTTACTTCCGATTTCTATTACGACCTGCCGTTCGGGAAAGACAAGAAATGGTTTAAAGGAGACACTTGGACAGCCAGGATGTTCGGCGGCTTTAATCTAACCGGCAACCTGAGTATCGCGTCGGGCTTCCCGTTCTCTCCGCGGATCTTCGGCAACACCACGGATCTGCAAAGAGGCGTCACCGGAGCTCATCGTCCGGACGTAGTTCCCGGGCAGCCGATTACCGGCCCACAGACGCGCCAACAGTGGTTCAACACCGCTGCCTTCACCAATCCCGCGGGCACGTTTGGCGATGCTGGTCGGAACGTCATTATTGGTCCAGGCAGTCTCAATCTCGATATGTCGTTCGGAAAAACTATCACGGTAAAAGAAGCGCAGAACCTGGAGCTGCGTTTCTCGGCCAACAATATTCTGAATCACGCGCGTTTTACCGGGCTTGACACCACGGTGGGTTCTCCCACGTTTGGCCAGGTCGTGACCGTGGCCTCCATGCGCAAAGCGCAACTTACGGCGAGGTACAGATTCTGAGAGAAACTATGGATTCAAGAACGCACTCTTCCCTGCTGCAGCGAATGGTTTCGGCCACTCTGGCCGGTTCGCTTCTTATCTCCACCATAGTTGCTCAAACTCCTGCACCTCAGCAGCCGGTACAAGATCAGCAGAGACTCTTCAAGCTTCGGATCAATTCCGAGCTGGTGCTGGTCAACGTGGTGGCGCGCGATAAACAGGGCAAGCCGGTCACGGACCTCAAGCGCGACGACTTCACTTTGCTGGAAGACGGCAAGCCGCAACGCGTCACCAGCTTCGACTACGAGAACCTTGACACCACGCCCATCGTCTCGGCCACAGCCGGCGGCCTTTCGCAACAAAGCACGGCGGAGCAACCGTTGGCGCCCGTCAAGCCGATACTCAGCAGGAAAGACGCGGAAGACGCGCTCAGCAACAAGCGTGTGATCGTTTTATTCTTCGACTTTTCATCAATGCAGCCCGATGAGACGCAGCGGGCCGTTGACGCCGCCAAAAAATATGTCCAGACCAAGATGACATCGGCGGACATGATCGCGATTGTCTCTCTGGCTTCGTCACTGCGGCTGGACCAGGACTTCACCGCCGATCCGGGACGCCTGCTGCGCGTCTTGAACCGCTACACTCATTCGGAAGGCCAGGGCATGGACAACGGCTCCACCGGCGACGCCGACGGCATCGAGGAAACCGGCAATGCCTATACGCCCGACGAAACCGAGTACAACCAGTTCAACACTGACCACAAGCTGCAAGCGCTGCAGTCGCTCTGCCTGGTGCTGGCCAAGTTCAACCAGAAGAAGTCCATCATTTATTTCAGCAGCGGCATGACGCAGACGGGTATCGAAAATGAAGCCGCGTTGCGCGCCGCCATCAACTCGGCAGTCAAGGCGAACGTCGCCATCTACACCATGGACTCGCGCGGCTTGGAAGCGGAGCCGCCGGGAGGCTCCGCCAAAACGGCCAGCTTGCGCGGGACGGCTATGTACTCCGGCGCGGCGCAGCAGAAGCAGATGGACTCAAACTTCGCCAGCCAGGAAACACTTAACACGCTCGCGGCCGATACCGGTGGAAAGGCCTTCCTCGACACCAACGATCTCGGACAGGTCTTTGATCGAGTGCAAAAAGACACCTCTGTCTACTATGTGCTCGGATTCACCAGCAATAATCCGCTAAAGGACGGCCGCTTCCGGCATATTCAAGTGAAAGTCAATCGACCTGGATTCACGCTGGAATTCCGCAAGGGCTACTACGCGCCCAAGGACTTCCAGCATTTCAACACCGAAGACAAAGAACAGCAGATGGACGAGGAGTTGGCGTCCGAGCTTCCAAGCACCGACGTGGCAGTCTACATGGAAGCTGCATATTTCCGTCTCGACGAGGGCCACTTCTATGTGCCGGTTGCACTCGTGGTCCCGGGCTCGCAGATCCCGTTCACCAAGAATGCCGACAAAGACAAAGCATCACTCGACATCATGGGCGAGGTGCAGGACGAACTGAAGCGCAGCGTCGGCACTGTGCGTGAGACGGTGAAGCTCTCGCTCGACGCGTCTCAGGAAGTTCGGCGCAAGAACGTGCAGTACAGCACCGGGTTCATCCTCAATGCCGGCAAATACCACTTCAAGTTCGTGGTACGCGAAAATCAGAGCGGCAAGATCGGATCGTTTTTCGCCGACTTCACCGTTCCTGACATTCGCAAGGCTCCTTTGAAACTGAGCTCCGTCATCGTGGCAAGCCAGCGCCAGCCCTCAACCAAGAAGACGCGGAACCCGCTGGTCTACGATGGCAATGAGCTGATCCCGAATATCGCGCATGTCTTCACGCCGGACCAGCATCTTTACTTCTTCTACGAAGTCTACGATCCGGCAAAGGATAAGTCTCCCGCCCCGGCCGCTGCCGACGCGAAAGACAAACCAGCGCCGTTGAAAAATCCTATTCATCTGCTCACCAGTATTCAGTTCTTTAACGGCAAGGTGAAAACCTTCGAGACGCCTTTGGTGGAAGCCCGCCAGATCAATGCGCCGGATCGGAAGGCAGCGGTCTTCCAGTTCGACGTGCCTCTTAACCAACTCAAGCCCGGACTCTACACCTGCCAGATCAATGTGGTTGATGATGCCGGTGGGACCTTCGTATTCCCGCGTTTGCCGATCCTGGTGCGGGAAAAGGCTCCGGCGGCGCCGGTGTCCACGAGTTCAACCTCAGGTGGAAGTGGCCGGTAGAGATGATGGCGCGGTGGGAACAGGCGCCGTATGAGTCTGGTTTTGAGATTTTAGCTCCACAGGTTTCTGTTCTTGCAGCGACAGCGTGGCCTGGAGATCGCCGGAAATCCTGGACATGCGGCGAAGAGCAACCCGGATTCGTTCGTAGCGGGAAGCCTGTGCGCCGCAATCCTCCTCGCCGCTATCGAGTAAGTCGATGTTTCCGGAAATCGCGAAGATCAGGTTGTTGAACTCGTGCAGGACGGCGGCCGTCAGCTTAGGCGGCGCGTCGTGTGGTGCATGGCTTCCGCCAGTGCGGGCACGCCGCCGCTCCAGCGCGTAGCGTATGGCTCGCGGCAGAATACCGCCCCCAATCCCGGATTTGATCAGGCAATCGTCGGCTCCGCAGCGTAACGCTTCGAGCGCCAGCTTCTCTTCCAACTCACCACTAACCACAATGACAGCGGTATCTGGCAACGCTTCCACAACGCACTGCAAGTTTCCCAGGCCCGAACCGTCGGGAAGATGCATGTCGAGCAGGACCACGTCGTACCGGCCGCCCGAGCCGGCTGCGGCCAATCCAGATGAGAGAAGGCCCGCGGTAGTAATTTCGAATCGCTCGCCATTGCCTGCGACCAGAGAGCGCCGCAGGAGTACCAGATCTCTGGGATCATCTTCAATAGCCAGGACTCGAATAGTGTTCATTGTTCCCGTCCTACCCTGGCTATCGGCTGTTCAGACCGTGATTCTTAGTGGGTTAGAAGTAATTCTGCCGACGTCGCGAAGCCGCGGCCGAACCCCTGTGGTTACTATTTTCTAATTAGGGCGCTTGTAACCAGCGTAACTTCTGGCGTACTTCTGGGTTAGCTATGGTGGCATTGGTTCCGGCGGGTAGCCCTCGGGCCGCCAAGGAGAGACTCAAATGGCTGTCGGTGACATCACGTTTCTGGAATGTCCTTACGGAGATTCTTTCCCGGTCCGCAAGACGGCCAGCCCTTCGCCGGGCACGCAACAGGTTGTGTGTCCAAAGTGCGGCCAGCTTTTTCAAATCCTCTTACCGGAATCGGTGGAGCGCATGTCACAGGACCACTGCACGATTTAGCGACCTCGCGCTTCGTTTCTTCCATCTGATACAGCCTGGACCTGCGTCTTCGTGGTAAGCTTCTTTCTTTCCTGCCAGACCCATGAATAATCAAATACCTTCCCACTTTGATCTCCAGCAGGCCGCAAAGCAGATCATGCTGGAGTACGGATTCGAGCCGGATTTCCCGGCGGACGCCCAACAACAGCTTTCGCAGCTAATCGCGCACCCTCCGCAGATCTCCGCGGGCGGTGACGTGCGTGATCTCCGCGAATTGCTGTGGTCTTCCATTGACAATGACACCTCGCGCGACCTCGACCAGATTGAAGTGGCGGAACGGCTTCCCGACGGGCAAACCAAAGTGCTTGTCGGCATCGCCGATGTGGACAGCTTCGTGCCCAAAGCTTCGCCCATTGATCGCCATGCGGCCAAAGAGACCACGAGTGTCTACACCGGAGTCCGCATTTTTCCCATGCTTCCGGAGCAGCTTTCCACCGGCGCTACTTCCCTGCTGGAGAACGCGGACAAGCTCGGCGTGGTCATCGAATTCACGGTCAGTAAAGACGGCTCGATAACGTCAAGTGATATCTATCGCGCGCTCCTCCGCAACAAGGCCCAGCTTGCCTACAACGCCGTAGGGGCGTGGCTGGAGGGTGCTGGCCCCGCGCCTGCCAAGGTGGCCGCATCCGCTGAGTTGCAGGCACAACTGAGACTTCAGGATGAAGTCGCGCAAGCGTTGAAGAAGGAGCGCTACAGCCATGGCGCGCTGAATATCGAGACCATGGAGGTCCGTCCCGTAATGCTCAACCAGCAGATCGTTGACATCGCCCGGCAGGAAAAGAACCGCGCCACGGAGCTGATTGAGGATTTCATGGTCGCGGCCAACGGAGTCGTTGCACGCATGTTCGAAGAGAAGAAGGTCTCTTCTATACGCCGCGTGGTGAGAACGCCGGAGCGCTGGGACCGCATTGTGGAATTGGCGGCGCAAAAGGGCGGGAAGCTTCCCAGCTCGCCGGACTCCAAGGCACTCAATGATTTCCTGACCCAGCAAAGAGCCAAAGATCCTGACCACTTCCCTGACCTTTCGCTCGCCGTAATCAAGCTGATGGGTCCGGGCGAGTACGTGCTGGAGCGCGCCGGAGAGCCCGAGATTGGGCACTTTGGCCTGGCTGTCCAGGACTACACGCACTCCACCGCTCCCAATCGCCGCTATCCCGACGTGATTACGCAGCGTCTGATCAAGGCCGTATTGGCGAAACAGCCGGCCCCTTACTCGGACAACGATCTGAACTTCATCGCGCAGAATTGCACCACGAAAGAAGACGCGGCGCGCAAAGTGGAGCGCCAGATGTCCAAGCGGATCGCAGCCGTGGTCATGAGTAAGAGGATCGGAGAGACTTTTGACGCGATCGTGACCGGCGCTACGCCGCACGGCACTTTCGTCCGCGTGCTGAATCCGCACGTGGAAGGGATGCTGGTGCAGGGACAGAATGGCCTCGACGTGGGCGACAAGGTGCACGTCAAACTGGTCAATGCCGACGCCTACCGTGGATTCATTGATTTTGCCCGGCAGTAGCCGCCGCTAAACGGTGACGGTGACTTCCGCCTTCTTGAAACTGCCGGTAGTCGTAGAGGAGATTCTTGGCTGATTGCCGGGCCGCGGCACAAAGTCATTGTCTCCGGGCAACTTGGAATCAATCCAGGTGTGGAGCGTCTTCTGGTCCGCGGGAAGAAGGTGGGTAAAGCGGACGCCCGCTTTCCCGTTCTGGCACGTCCATATAATCTTCCCGCTGACCTGCACCGTTTCATCAGTCTCTGGCAACTGGAAGCTAAGCTGGATAGTGGAACCTTGCGGCAGCATCTCCCGTGCGTCCAGACCAATGCCGGTCTTGCTTACGTTAAGGATAGTAACCCGTGGCAACGAACGTTGTGAGCCTTCATGAACAAGCGTCGTTGACGACGCGGGCCTGTCAACCTCCTGCCGGTGTGCGGCCCGCTTTTCGCGAAGCATCACTCCGTAGGCAGCGCGCAGGCTCTTCAGGAAAAGATCGGCGCTGAACGGCTTTTGCACCACGAAGTGCACGCGCTTCCCTTGCATGTCTCTGTTCTGCGCGCGATTCACCATGGCAAACACCACGCGTGGAGTGCTGCCGGAAATCTTTTGCGGCGCAAGATTGAACGCTCCAGGCACGTCATTGTCAAAAACCGCCAGATCAAAGCTGGTGCGCTTGATCAGTGCGTCCGCTTCCGGGGCGGATTTCGCCGCGCTCACGCTGAAACCGTAATCGTCAAAGATCTTATTGGTCATGCCCAGAACGGCGGCATCAGTCGATAGCAGCAATACAGAAATCTGTTCCATGGAAAGGCCTCAACATTCCAGTTATCGGCAAACTGTTGAAGGCCTTAAGCAACGGACAAAGGTCGACGCTACGTTAGTACTCAGGCGTCCGAAAAATGACATTGAGCAGTGCGGCGCACGTCCGCACCGAGCACAATGTGGGTCACGAACCGTTCTATCGCCGCCGCGCCGGAGGCTCCGGCAGTAAGCTCATCACAAACAACAGAAACACAGCCGTCACCAGGAAATAAACGATCCACATGATTCACCTCAGCGCCGGCGCCCACCGCCGATCACGCAGTCAAGAAAGCACGGGAACCACCAGCTCTGGATGGTGGCTAAGCTGTTGATTTCAGGAGGGTGGCATAGCGTGGGAAGAACGGATTTGTGTCAGGCGCCACACTGCCGAGGCTGGCGGGACACGGGCGAGATGTCGCGGGTGACCGCAAGGCCAATCTGCTGCTTTGACAACGTCAAACGATCGAGGACACTTCGCTCGTCAAACTAGTTCCCGCACCGCGCTTCGTGAGTCTCTAAGTGCAGAGAGCCTCCGTCTCTCCTTGACTTTTAGTTATCATGGATGTCCGCGAGTTTGCTTAAGCTGGCGGTTTTCAAAGATGTTGGGTTTATGGACGCAGGTTATCACCAAAATCTG
>WNFI01672952.1_pt1 | contig 16533 bp, 10 predicted proteins | sample 5400471 | NCBI WGS metagenome assembly WNFI01 (sample SAMN13153348, study PRJNA577476) | soil metagenome | isolation source: 100 cm saprolite on Douglas fir-dominated hillslope | place: USA:California | collected 2013-09-17 | reverse complement strand
GAACGATATTTCCGGAGAAGGTGTTGAGCCCCGAGAGATAGAGCGACTGCGTCCCCGTTTTGACGAGCCCGTAACCGGCACCGCCGTCGCCGACGACTCCGCCCAGTGCAATCGCGCCGCTGACCGCGCTGATCGTGCGCGTGCCGGAGAGCGTCATATTAAGATTGATCGCCTGCGCGGTGCTTGAGCTATTCAGAATATTGCCGCCCAAGCCGACCGCGTTGCCAGCGAGAGTGAAGGTGCCCGCGCCGGAGTTGAATGTGATACGATTGAGCGACAGGCCCGAGATGTCGTTGGTCAAGCTGCTCAAACTCGAGATGCCGAAAACCAGCGACGAACCGTTGGTCGGCGCGAGACCCCCAAGCCAATTTGCACCGGTGCTCCAATTTGCAGACGTGGGCGTTGTGCTCCAAGTGGAGGTAATGTCGCCCGGCAGTCCGAGCACTTCGTTTGAATTGGCGCTTTCAAAAGAACCCTGCGCGGCGGATGCGACGTAGTAATAACTCGTTCCGTTGGTCAGTCCCGTGTCCGCGTAGTTGGTTGCGGTCACGCCCGAGGCGATCACGGTGTAAGGTCCCCCGCTGGCACTGGCCCGCTTGATATTATAGCTCGTGGCCCCGCCAGAAGTATTCCAACTCAGCGACACTTGCGTGTTGCCGTTCACGGCCGTCAAATTGCTGGGAGGACCGGGCAGAAATACGCCATTGATGCTGACATTATCAAAAGTCGCGGTGCCGCCGCAAATCGCCAGCCCGACTGTGTAAACGCTCGCCATCGATACTGAGCTGGACGATCCAATGGGATACCATGTGCCGCCATCGGGAGATTGGTAACCGGTGAATGTCGTGCCTGAGCGTTGCAGTTTGTACCAGACAGGCAACCATGTGTAGTCGTCACCCAGTTGGGAGCTCATGCTGGCTCCTGCTGCGGGGCGCGTTGCAAATTTCGTTTCGCGACCGCCCGTGTCGCCGAGAGTGAGAGATAAGGTGGGCGCACTGGCATCGAGAGACTCTCGCATCATGAGCCCGACTTTGATGTTTCCGTTAATCAGCAGCCGGCCGATGACCGTACTGTCTCCGCTGATCGTCGCGTAGGTGTAACTAAAAGAATCGGCGGTGCCACCGATGCCAGTTCCGTTGGCGCTGACAACGAATGTGGTGTTGCTGACATTGGCGTAACTGGCTCCGCCGGCGGAACTCACGGCTCCAACGTCCTGCCGTGTCCATCCGTCTGGGAGTGCCCCGGTCGCGGCAGGAGTGGCACTGACTTCCGCGGAATTAGCGCTCGTGCCCGACTGATTGTTGGCCGAGATGACATAGTAATATTTCGTGCCATTGGTCACGGCAGTGTCCGTGTATTGCGGGTAGGTGCTGTCTGCCCACGACGCGAGGGTCGTGTACGGACCACCGCTCGTGGTCGCGCGCAAGACATTATAGCCCTGTGCTGTGTCGCCGCTCGAGGGACTCCACTGCAGCGTGGAGGATAGAGAGAACTCGCCGCGTTCAGCGTGAAGGTCAAGGAGCCGTAACCGAAGTGATCTATGCTGCCGTGCTCAGGCCGCATCAACTGCGCGATCGCCTTTACGTTCGGAGCGCTCAGGCCCATTTGCACCACGTAGTGATTGTAGATGAGTTCCCAGACAGGACGATCGTTTAGGCGTCCCAGTCCATTGATCGAAAGATAAAATTGATTAGCGTTCTCGCAATTGGTGTAGGACACGTACGGAACCGGCTCGCTCAGATTTGTCCGCGCCACGTATTCTGCGCCCGCGAGCAGACGATTATTGTCATAACTGAAGAGGTCGACGCCCTGATTCCAGGCGATTTCGCACGCGGCGCCCAAAAGACCGATTCCCAACTGAGCGTGCTCCTGATCGCGTCCGCTTTCCTGCCATTGCCCGAGCGTGGGCGAATGCAAGTAGTAGACTGCATTCCCAATCGCTCCGTTGCCCGCGCCTGACTGAAAGTAAGCCACACCCTGATTAAACCATGCGGTATTATCGCACAGCACCCCCATGGCCATGAGGGCGCCGAGATTGGCAGCGTCCCAGTTTGCCCAATACGAACTGATGCAGGTGCCGTTGTGATTGGTGAGAAAGTTATTACACACCGGGTACAAATAGTTGGCGAACATACCTTGGAACGCGGCGAAATCGGTGGCACTCCAGCCGCTGTAAAGGCGAAGAATTTCCCCCGCCATGGCGAAATCGAAAATGGGTATGCCGATCAGGCCGGGAATGTCCGTTCCGATTGGCACTTGATTCACGGATGCGGCCCACGCATTGCAGATTTTTACGGCGCAATCGGCGTAACTCGTGTCGCCCGTGACATACCATCGCATCGCGTTGAGGTAGGCGGCATGTGCATCCGCGTCCGCCTGCTGGCGGCTGTTGCCCATATTCGCCTGCGCATGGGGCGAATAAGTATTCTGTGCTTGCGAGTCGGCGATGAGCAAATTCCAGCTATCGATCCAAGGATGCGCTCCGGCGGCAACCTGAGCTTTTATCCGATCGAGATCCGCCTGTGTATGCAAACCACCCGGATGAACGAACGCTCCAGCAGCCGAAGTAGAACCAAAGAGAACGGCACCAACAAGGGCGAGGGGCGGCATCCAACGCATGATCTGACGCGGTATCGTATTCATATCTTTTCTTTCGGGGTACCCTGGGTGCTCAGTGTTTTTTTGGAGGAGAGGCTACACGATCATAGGTGCAGTCCGGACGGACTCGTTCGATCGCGCACAGCCGTAAAAGCGGTCGGAGATGGTTCATCTGGCCGATGACTAAGGAGGGTAAAAGGGTAACGTCGCCGAGAAAACGAAAGGGGGAGGGCGACGGTGGGCAGTAATCGACGACTCGTGCACAAACTCGAACCTTTTTTAACTTACCAGTTAAATGGATCCCGCGTCGCGCGCGATTTCAAATTCAATCCGCCTTCGTCTCGCGAATGCGAGACTACGGCGTGACAGGGAAGTAAGATTCAAGATCAGACAGGGTAAGCTTAAGCCGGAAACCAGGAAGCCAGGAACGATCATAAGACCGCCTCGGAAAATGGGCGTGGCGCTTCAAGCCCGAGTATGGCTTGAAGCATTTATTTAAACACGGAGCTCACGGAAACGCAGTCCAATCTCACCACAAAGACGCGAAGTTCACAAAGAACTGCACGATCAATTTAAGCAAGAAGCCAGGAGTGTCCGCTCGATTCCGTCTGGATAATTCCATTCGTGGTTTCCTACTTAAATGCGGAGCTCCTTATTCGTGAGCATTCGCGTTATTCGTGGATGCTCCGAGGTTCGGACCGGACGCGGGCTGAAGCGCCGCGTCACTTTTTGAAGCTGTCTTATGATCGTTCCTGGCTTCCGGCTTAAACTAAGCGGGCTCCGTGAATCCGAAGGATTGTTTAGAGTTTCAAGGAAACCGTAAAATCCAAACTGAGCGGTTGCTGATAACCCGCGAAGGTGCCTGGCATCGCCACGCGCGTATTTTGATTACCGAGGTAATCTGCGCCAGGAGCCCGCTCCGCGTAGTTTACCCGCTCAATCCTTTGGCGGTTCATCAGATTATTGATAACAAGATTATAAGTGATTTCTTTGCCGCCGAACCAGCCCCCGGTTTGTATTCTCTGAACGTAGCCTAGTTGAAGTATCACATTCGTCAGAGATGGAGACTTGGCTTGATTCACCGTCGTCAAAAGTTGGTTGACGGTCGGATCAGGTACCCATGGGGCATTGTAGTTCGTCGCACTTCCATCGGAATTTTTGAACGTGTACCTGCCGTCCGGACCGATGATCCCCGCGTTTGTGTTGAAAGCCTTTGTCTTGTCGTAGTTCGGATTGGCAACGACGTCATTGGCGTGGCTTGTGCCGTTCAGGTAGACCTCCGACTTCCATGTTGCGCCGAGACCGACTCTAAGACCGCGGAGCATTCCGCGTTGAACTTGATAACGAATGAACGTGTTGAATGTCTGACCCCAGGGACCGTAGATTCCTTGACCGACTTTATTTACGATCGCGTTCTGATAATTTGTCCAAAGCGTATTATAGTTGTTTATCGCGTTATTCTGATTGGCAAGTTGGTTGCTGTCGGTGATCCCGAGGCTCGTATTGGGAATCGCAAAACCGTTTGCATCGAGCGTTCCACCCGCTCTCTGAAGCAGATTGACAAAGTCTGCCTTGTGTTCGGCGACGTATCCGGGTGTTTGCGTATATAAATCCAGGGACTTGGTCCTGAAACGAGCATAGCTACCCGTGATTTCGAGGCCCGGCATGATGCGCCCCACGGCTTCGAATTCATACCCGGTGCTGATGTTGGTCAGGTAATCGAAGTTTGTATTGTGCACGAGACTGGGCAGACCGAGCGAATTACCGTTTCCGGGATTGAAGTCCGTGTAATCGCGCGTGGCATAAAGTCCATTCACTTGGCTCTCAATGGGCGATGCGGCTCTGTTATTCCTAGAGTAGTTGTAAAACCACCCGGAATTCAGGACGAAGCGATCGCCAAAAGGAGTGAATCCGATCCGCGCATCATACCCGTAGGCTTGGACCACCTTTGCCGGAAGGCCGTCCAAGTCGAGCACCCCGACCGTCGGAGGAACAAAGCTGTTCGCATAATTAACTTTGCCATCAATCCAGTTGAACGGCCGATACACAAATCCGGTGGAGAAATTCTTCGTGGTTTCATTGCGCTTGGGGAGGTTGTAGTCGTCGCGAAAGCGATCGTTGGCGTATTGGCTCAATCCAGGAGTAAGGCCGCCGATCGCATCCAAGGCCGCCGAAGTACGTGGACGGGTGACGGCCAAAATTGGCGTTGTGGAGGTCGCTACTCCGGCCGCATTCTTCGTCACATAGGTTAGTTGCTTCCAATCTGAAGGTGCGTCTGGTTTGAAAATCATTTGATTTCCATCCCAGTCGGAGGTGAGGTCTGACCGGTTCATCATGTCTTTCCGGTAAGTCTGCAAATTATTCAACCCGATGCCGACAGTGACCACGAGATGGTCGTCAGCCAATTTGTCGCTGTGAAAATAGCGGCCCGAAGTAGCAAACGCAAAACCCTTGGACTCCTCGTGGTAGTCGCTGCCACCGTTCAGGGTGAAGCGAGGAGTGACCGTTGTCGTGCTGCTGCTCGCAAGGGTGTTGTTTGAATTAAACGTATTATTAAAATAAGAGAGGGTTCCTAGCTCGCTCACGCTCGTAGGCATTATCGGGTCCGCCCAATATTCGCGCACTTTGAGTGTTGTCGCCGGACCGGCCCATTCGCGGGCATCCACCACGTTGGCCAAGCTCGCAAGATATTGGCGATCGGTGATCGTTCTTTCCGTGAAAGCCGCACCAAGATTAAACGTGTAGTAGCCCCATTTTTTTAGATCGAGAAGGTAGTTTAAGCTGGGGCGTACGCCGGCGTTTTTGATGCCATATTTCCTATGCGCAATGGTGGTGTCGTCTGAATAGACATCGCCGAGATGCGGATTGGGTGAACCATTCGGAAGCAGTTCGTTCACGTCGATGTAGGCATACCTCATTCGGTTAGCCGAACCTTGGTTAAAAAGGCGTGAGCGAACATCGTTCCCATCCACCGCGAGGCTGAAAAAGAGGCTGTCGCTAAACTTATGAGTCACCGATAAATTGATATCGCGGTCGTCTTCGCGATTGAGGGGCGTCTTCCTGGGCGTAACCGTGTATCTGTTAGTCGGCAGTCCTCTGAAATCGCCGCCCAGCGCCGTTGATCCGGCAATGGCTCGGTTAAACATATCCGTGGTGAGTCCGGGCTGATATAAGAGCGAGGTTCCACCATTCGCGGCGCCCGAACCAAGGTTCAACATGTTATCCGGTGTGATCTGACCAGAGAGAAAGTTTCCCGCGGCAACGTTTTTCATCCACAGATCATTCCTGGAGAAAGTCTGCCCGTTGTAGTACACGGGCGTGTAGGCCGAGTTGTCGGCGGGCCGAGTTAGACCATAATTCTGCCAATTCATTATTCCCTGCCCGGGAATATAAACAATTTGAGGCGACGAATATCGGTTTATGCCCTGCACCTCGCCGCCAGCAGATAAAATTTTTCCATTTGCCATCGCCGCGCCGGCGATCGCAGCTCCGCCCGCGCTGGGCCGACTTCCGGTCATCGTATTATCGATAACGCCACGCGTAGTCGTGACACCGTCCCAGCCTCCGAGTTGGTCAAATATGTTGGCAAAGGTTTGAGTGCGTTCGAAATGATCGTAACTACCGGTCAGCTTGATCTCGGTGTTCGGTGTGACGCGAAACGTGCTGGTGAGCGTTGCGCCTTTGCGGTCGTCTATCGAGCCGAGGCGCCAGCCGGGATAATCCTGCCACAGGACGTTGGCGCGAACGGCGAGCCGGTCTCCAACTGGCTGGTTGACATCCACGGTAACGCGTTCTTTCGACCATGAACCTGTATTGTAGGTGAGCGCTCGGAACGGCGTATTCAAACGCGCGGTTTTCGTTTGAATGCTTGTGCCACCGGCGAAGGGATTATTTATATCACCAAAATTGAAGAAGAGGGCGTTGGGACCGCGCCCTGAATCGATACGATCGGCGCTGTAGAGATCTCCCAGGCCAGCGTTTAAGAAAAAATCCCGCTGCTGTCCCGTTTGATTGAGCTGACCGCGCTGCTGCGTAAATACGCGGTTGGGTGTGCTGGTGGAGTCATTGGGCGTACCATCGGTGGCGGCGATGGAGCCTGCGGTCATCCAATTGCTCGAATCCTGGAGGTTGGTTAACCCGACCGCGTCAATGAACTCCCGAGTCATCACGGAGTAAGCGGCTGGCATGTCTTTCAAATCGAGCCCGAGCTTGGTTGCCGTGCCCGCATTCACCGCCATAAACCCCGTATCTTTTTCGGCCGCTATTTCAAACGGCGACAGGTGAATGGCGTCTGCGTCTTTGTCGTCGCCCTTGGAGGAAGCCTTGGCGACTGATTCACTACGCGCTGTAGCTGGTGTCGCTTCCGCGGTCTGAGCGTGCATCACGTGAGGCAAGCTGAGAGCAATGGTCAGAAACAAGGATGGTTTAACCATCGGAAGAATCATGTGCTGCGTGCGCGCCGCGAGGCGTTTCGTGGTAATCTTCATTGGGGTATTCGGACGTCAATGCTTCCGATTCAAACGGTTGTTTGGTGGGTGTCAGGTCGTTAGGCGCTCTTTACTTACCAGGGGTAGAACGCCGTTAACTGTCGCAACATTTGCTTTCGAGGAGAGGAACTCGATTCCTTTATGATTTACCAGTTAAGTGTTATTCCGTTCGGTCGAGAACTGAGGCAGGGGTCGAAAGAATTCGCCCAAAGGAGAAAAGCGGGAGACGGATTGGAGTAGGGCGGACTCGCCGAGTCCGCCGTCTCGCGGAAGAGGGAAACTTAGTAGTCGATCGACGCAATCTGCTTACCTGGAATATCAGTTCTTCATCGCCCTGACTCAGGCGAATTATCTTTCTCGTTCCTCTTTATCTTAAACTTTCGTCAGTACGCTCTTCCTGAAAAGCCTGAGGAGAACGAAAAAGATAAAGCAGTCCCCTGGTTCAAACCGTCAAATAGGTATTTAACTGTTAACCGGGGCGGGGCTGGTGTAGGAAAGGAACCCGGCGCGATACTCCTTGCGATTTCGCCGCAAAGGCCGGGTATGGAATCTTTCCTTTTTGCTGCGATCAAACCCCTCTCATTTCATTACTGAATGATACGTATTGTTTTTTGGCCTGTCTTTTATTTGTTCTCCAGCGCGGTATTATTCGCTGGTTCGGTAAACACACCGACGGAAGTCCAGCCGGGAGTTTGGAGGATCAGGATCGGTGAGCCGGAGGCGATTACGCCCGTTGCCACGCGTCACTATAGTCCTTCGTCCGGCGGACTGGCGGCGCTGCCTCAGGTCGCGCAATGTCCGGTTGTCTTGAGCGGAGCGATATCGGAGCGAGGCGTTCTGGTGCGCGTCCCTCTTGTGCCGAACGAACTGATCTACGGGTTGGGTCTGCAGTTACAGTCATTTCAACAACGTGGATTGAAAAAACACCTGCGCGTGAACGCCGACCCGGCGATGGATACCGGTGATTCGCATGCCCCCGTGCCGTTCTATGTCACGACTCAGGGTTACGGGATATTCATCGACACGGCGCGTTATGCCACAATCTATGCGGGCAACAAAAAGCAAAAGGCGTCTTCTCCAAAAGAGGTGGCAGACAGAAATGACGGTTGGAATCCCCCGCCGGGTCCCTACGAGCGTTTGGGGATCCGAGAACCGAGCGAAGTTCTGATCGAAATTCCGGAGGCTAGGGGAGTCGACGTTTATGTATTTGCCGGACCGTCGCTGCGCGAAGCCGTGCAACGATTTAATCTTTATGCCGGAGGCGGTCCGTTGCCGCCGCGTTGGGGCCTGGGCTTTTGGTACCGTGTCCAGACCGACTATAACCAGGTCGATCTACTGAAATTCGCAGCGGAATTTCGAGAGCGCCGGATTCCGTGCGACGTGCTCGGACTCGAACCTCACTGGCAGACCCATGCGTACTCTGCATCGTATAAGTGGAGCCCGCTCTTTCCCGATCCTGCAGCGATGCTGGCGGATTTGCAGCGGCAACATTTCCGCGTGAACCTTTGGGAACATGCGTTCGTGCATCCCTCCTCGCCGATTTACGCGAGACTACAGCCGCGGTCGGCTGATTATCAGGTTTGGGGTGGACTGGTTCCCGATTTTCTCGATCCGGAAGCACGTCGGATATTTTCCGATTATCATGAGAAGGCGCTCGTCTTGCTGGGAGTCTCGGGTTTCAAGGCGGACGAATGCGATAACTCGGACTTCACCGGGAATTGGTCCTTTCCGGAAATCGCGAGGTTTCCTTCGGGCGCAGATGGCGAGCAAATGCACTCGCTCTTTGGGCTGCGCTATCAGGACGCGTTGCAAGCGGCGTTCGACGGGAAAAAACAACGCACGTATGGATTGGTCCGATCGTCCGGCGCCCTGGCCGCGCCTTATCCTTATGTGCTCTACAGCGATCTTTACGATCACCGGCAATTCGTGCACGGCATTGCCCAGGCGAGCTTCTCGGGATTGCTTTGGACACCGGAAGTTCGCGACACGAGCGGGGGCGTCGAGGAACTTGTCCGCCGTTTGCAGAGCGCAATATTTTCGCCACTCGCGATGATCAACGCGTGGTACCTCCGCAATCCCCCCTGGAAACAGGTAAATCGCGGAGCGAACAACGCCGGTCAGTTTGCGGACGATTGGGAAAAAACCGAAGGACTGTGCCGCCAAATACTTGAGTTGCGCATGAAGTTCATCCCGTATCTGCACGCAGCGTTCGTCCGCTATCACCGCGAGGGGCTGCCGCCGTTTCGCGCGCTTATTATGGATTTTCCGGACGACCCCCAGACTCAAACGATCGACGACGAATATCTGTTGGGCGACAGCGTGTTGGTCGCTCCTGTCATCTTTCGCCGTGGCCCTGGAAATCCATCCACCGCGGAGGCGAAAGGAGATGCACAGCGCTCGGTGTATTTGCCGGAGGGAGACGCTCGAGTATACGGCGATGGCGCTCAAGCGACCACATTGTACGAAGACGATGGGACCTTTGAGCCCGCGCTGACACCGGTCCGTATTGAATGGAACTCGCGCGCTCGCGAGGGTGTTGTCGTGCGCACGGGAGCTCGGAGTGGAATGGAGTACTCGGTTGAGGAGTGGAAAACGATTCGGGAGTAACGGAAGGCGGAGGTCGGCGGTCAGTAGATTTTGGGTGGGGCGAACCGGGCCCGGTGAGCTGTTCATCGGATATCATTCACGCAAACGGCTCGGCAGGGACGCCTCGCCCCACCAATTAAACGCGCCTACTTCGGCGGAGCCCAACGGCCTTTGATCATCATCACGCTGGGCACTTCGGGCACGCCTTTCTCTCCGCTCTGAAGCTTAGCGTGCAGCTGGTTAACCGCGGCGGCGCCGATTGCAGCCGGCCGCTGATCGATGCCGCCCAGGAGCATTGGGCCCGGACGATCCGTCAGGGCAAATTCCACTCGTCCGGGAATGCGCAGACCCACTTCCTTGGCAATCTCACGGGGTCCCGCCCAGGACATTTTGCCATACAACTGCTGCCGAGAAACGTTGCCCAACACTCGCGTCGGTGCGCGCGGCAGCGATCAGTCCGATGCGCCGGTGACCGTTGCTGGCGAGTTGATTGCAGATCAGGCGGGTGTTATCGAATTGGTCCGGAATCACCCGATGAAACTGCGGGGCCAGAACCCCGTAGGTTGCCACCACGACTGAAAAGCAGCTCCAGTCCAGCAAGTCGGTGAGCTTCACCGGCCCCTTCATCGGCAAGATCAGCACTCCTTCGATGCCACGACTCCGCAGCATGCGTTGCAAGCTGGTGTTTCGCTTGTCGCTCCCTTCGATCTGGAACAAGCTGAAGCCGTATCCGAGTGCCTCGGCGGCCCGTTGTGCGCCCCGACGCAGGGCCGCAGCGTAGGGTTGCTCAAGTTGCTCGGGAATCGAGGTGAGTGCGGCGATGGTGGATTTGAACCTCGGCTTATGCTTGAGTCGCAGGTGATGCATGAGCTTGGCCACCTCGGGATCGGGCCGGTAGCCGAGCTTTTCCGCGATGCGCTGCACTCTCCGGCGGGTCTTCGCCGAGATCGAAGGGTGATTACGCAAGGCCATCGAGACCGTCGCGTGCGTAACTCCGACTTCGCGGGCAATGACACGCAGTGTGGGGCGTTTTTCAAAATCGTCCTGAGGAAGAGGCATATCTTAACTGGTAAACGACGTATCGCGGGCGCGCAAACATAGATCAAGATCGATTCCGCGCGAAAGGGCCGGGCACGTCCTCGCAACAAGGGTCGGATAAAAGGGATAGGGTAGGAGGGAGTTGCTCATTCATTTCGTAGCTCCCGCGAGTTCGCATTCTCGCCTACCGGTTAACGCGATGCCTAAACAGCCAACACGGCGCCCAGTTAACTGGTAAGTGAATAATGGGTGGAGTGACCCTCTGAGGGAGGCAACCATTCAAGTTAACTTAACCCCGGCAATTTAGTTTTGCGGCCATGACTCAATGAACGAATCCGGTTTTCATCGATCCAATTTATCCAACCCTGCTTCAACGCGATCTCATGCAGACCGCGCTGTTCTTACGGATACGAACGGAATTGATGACCTTCGTCGCGCCGCCGCTCCAGGCTGAATCATGGCCTCAGTACAAAGCGGTTACCGCCGACGTAGAAGCGATTTTTACCGGATGGGATTCGCCAAAACTGGATGCTGCTCTGCTCACTGCATTCCCGGCGCTTCGCGTCGTGTTTCATGCCGGTGGATCGGTGAAGTTTTTGGTGACGGATGATTTTTGGAATCGAGGCATTCGTTTGACTTGTGCGGCGAGCGCAAACGCGCAGCCGGTGGCTGAATATACTCTTGCGCAGATCATCCTTAGCTTGAAGCACACTTGGCGTTTGGCCCATGCGACCCGCCAGGAACGCCGGTTTTTTCGCTCTGACGCCGCGATGCCATCAACCTATGGCAGCACCGTCGGTATTCTCTCGCTTGGGCACGTCGGGAGAGAAGTTGCAGACAGACTGCGCCGCCTCGACGTGAAAGTCATTGGATACGATCCTCATTTTTCGTCGACGGATGCGAAGGTTTTAGGAGTTGAGCTTTGTTCGCTTGAAGATGTTTTTGCTCGTTCGGATGTCGTCACTTGCCACACGCCGTTACTACCGGAGACGAAGCATCTCCTGCGTGACCATCACTTCGATCGAATGAAATCAGGCGCCACTTTCATCCGTTCGGAGCTCTTTGCCGTGCTCGATGTCACTGATCCGGAGCCTCCTTTGGAAAGTTCATTGCTTTTCACTTTGCCGAACGTGCTGGTGACTCCTCACATTTCCGGAAGCATCGGACCTGAATGCCGACGTATGAGTCGTATGATCATTGAGGAAGCCCGCCGTTATGTTGCAGGCGAGCCATTGTTGGGCGAAGTGAAACGCGAAAATCTCGATTGGCTCGCGTGAGGTAGTTTTTTCCTGCGCCGGCCTTGATTGGGGTAGGGGCGGTCTGTCCTTAACGGCCCTCATTGCGCGTGCGCAGCTCCAATAAGGGCGGTTAAGGACAGACCGCCGCACCTTCTTTAATGCCGCGGAGCTTGGCTCCGCGGATATTTACTGCCTTGGGGGTTTGACCCGCGGATCTTTACTTTTCAAATCCCTGTACCGGGTTTCCGCTTTCTTGTCTTGTCGGGTTGCCGCTTCGCTTCCAATTGAATGCGGTGAGCTTGAATGATAGCCGCAATCAATCCTGGAAAGCGGGCTTCGAGCTCCGCGCAACGGGAGGTGTTGTGCATCTCGACGCCCCGGCGTTCGCTCTGAATCAAGCCTGCTTCCCTAAGAGTTTTGAAGTGCTGAGACAGCGTCGATTTGGGCACGGCCTTTTCGCTGACCATCAGAAAATTCGAGCAATTTTGAGCGCAGTTCGAACCGGCGATCTGGCCAAAGATCGCCACGCGCACGGGATCGGAGAGCGCGTGAAGCATGGCTTCCACTGAGACGTCGTCGACTGATGGGTGAAAGAGAGGCTTCATTTGTTTTACTGTAGCTCACTTGACATATTGTTCAACAGTTCGTTAATTCGGAACTAATGAAGTAATGAGACTTACTTTCGATTTCAAAAACAGCACTTCAACAAAATCACTCGGAAGAAAAACATAATGAGCAAGCTAACCGGTAAAGTCGCAGTCGTTACAGGAGCGTCCAAAGGCATAGGGGCCGGGATCGCCAAATCACTCGCCGCAGAAGGAGCATCCATCGTCGTGAACTACGCATCGAGCAAGTCCGGGGCCGACGAGGTCGTCGCCGCCATTACAAAGGCCGGGGGGAAGGCAATCGCCGTCGGCGGTGACGTTTCCAAAGCCGCGGGTGCTCAGGGCATCATTGATGCGGCCATCAAAACCTATGGCCGTCTCGACATCCTCGTTAACAACTCGGGTGTCTACGAATTCGCGCCAATCGAGGCCATTACGGAGGAATCCTTCCACCGGCAGTTCAACGTCAACGTGCTTGGCCTCCTGCTCGTTACTCAGGCAGCGGTCAAACACCTGGGCGAGGGCGGCAGCATCATCAATATCGGGTCCGCCGTCAGCCGGATCAAACCCCCGACCTCCGCGGTTTACACGGCGACCAAGGGCGCAGTCGACATGATCACCGGCGTTCTCGGCAAGGAACTCGCGGCCAAGAAGATTCGCGTCAACTCGATCAACCCCGGATTTGTCGATACGGAAGGCGCTCGCACCGCCGGCTTCGTCGGCTCCGCCACCGAGACAGCTTTCGTCGCGCAGACTCCGCTCGGCCGCGCTGGGCAACCCAATGACATCGCCAAGGTCGCGGTCTTCCTTGCATCGGAGGAATCGGGCTGGCTCACGGGAGAGTTGCTCAATGCCAGCGGCGGTCTCTGATCGTCGACGGAAATTTAATCCAGGGAGTTACGGATGTAATGTCTGCCGGGTGGGGGGCCGTCTGCCCTTAACGGCCCTCATTGCACGTGCGCACCTCCGATAGGGGCGGTTAATGACAGACCGCCCGCACTTTCTCTAATGATCTTGAATCTTTCTTTTGAACCTTGAATCGCGTCCGCGCAGCGGACGCCTCTCTCCATGACCACTTCGTTCACCGCTCCGAATCTCACGCAACGTCCACCGCGCAGCCATCGCATCCGCCTCGGCGGTTACGTCATGCTGCCCCGCATCCTCGACAAAGCCCGCGCGCTCATTGCCGGAAAAATCGGCGAGTACCGCTACGGTGCGCGTAGCATGGACCGTCATTTTTTTAACTTTACCGGCATCGACCCCGAAGCACTTCAGGCCGAACTTGCCATAGGAAAAGGCGACGGGGAGATCCTTGCGTGGATCGAGAGCAATGCGAAACATGCGCGTGCGCCATGGGAAATTGCGGCGTGGAGCGAGTATCACCTCAACCGCGGACCCGACAGCGACGCCGAAACGCTCGCCGATTTTGCCGAAGCGGTGGGAAAATTCACCAAGACGCGAGAAGATATCCGCACATGGTTCGACCTGCTCGATCTCGACGACCATTGCAGCTTCGGTGGCAAGCCTTGAGTTGGCGGCGCTTAAAAATTCTCGGCTAAGCCGGAAATCATGAACGATTATCCAAAAAGATGCAGTTGAACACGGAGATCACGGAGGCCACAGAGCAGAAATCGGAAAGCAATGATGCACCGCAGATGACAAACCAATCGTTGCTCCGACCATCCCAGAGCCTTTTCTCCGTGCTCTCTGTGAGCTCCGTGTTAAAAATATCGGTGGTATTCAGGCTAACGGCGCCCTTTTTGAATGCGCTAACTAAATGCCATTCGGGCGACCATCAAAGTTCGAATTTACGAACGAAAAAGTCTCAGGTCGGTATGTGTCAGGCTAGCGATCAGCGAAAATGCCAGTGATGTTTCAATTTCTAGAGGTAATTTATTTTGAATATTGATGGCTATCTGACCCTCTGCTGGATGAATCGCTCGTGAAGATCGGGTCAGTCGTGGGCGCTGCGTCAGCACCGGCCGGATTGCGAACGAGCGCCATCACCGCAGCGCCGATCAACATCGAGACACCGGCGGCTACGATCATGGGCATCTCCGATCCTTTGAATACGACCTTTGCAAATAGGCCGAGCGTGATGGATCCCACAATTTGCGGAATCACGACAAAGACATTGAAAAGTCCCATGTAATAGCCAATCCGTTCGGTCGGGACTACCGCGGCGATCATTGCGTAGGGCATCGAAAGAATACTTGCCCACGCAATGCCCAAACCTGCCATGGACAAAAGCAAAGCAGATGAACTCGATAGAAATTGAACTGAGATCAATGCCGAGCCACCGATGCTCAGAGACACCCAATGAATTGAACGCGCGCTGTACCTCCGAGCTAGTCCAAACAGGACAAACGACGCAACAAATGCCACCGCGTTATATACGGAAAAACAAATACCGGCCCACTCGACTGCCCTGGCGTAATCAGCCGTGCCCAAAGTCGACTTGGAGGCGTGAGCGATCGCCGGAGTAAAGTATATCCACAGCGTAAATAAGCTGAGCCACGTGAAAAACTGCACGACCGCTAACTGCCGCATGACTTCGGGCAAGGCGACCATCTCTTGTCTCAGTGTTTTCAGTCTGTGCCACGTTGGTCGCCATGGTGCGGCAGGTTTTCTGAGCACGGGTTTTTCAGTCGTGGTAAGCGTGGTGTAGATCACTGCCGCGAGAAATAAGACCGCACCACCATAGTACGACCACCGCACGGTCGCAGGTATTTCCAGGCCACCCGAACCACCTTTCTCGGTGGAGAAGTGCGACATGAACCACGGCAGCAATGACGCCAGTACCGCTCCGAGGGCAATCATCAGACTCTGCATTGCAAATCCAAAGTAACAAAGCTGCGGTGAAGACCGACGATGCGTGCGGCATTAAAAAAAGCGCGATGCCGGAGAGAGCCGCGCCAACGAGCAGGTAAGGTCGACGGCGGCCATATTTGAGCGTACTTCGATCGCTGAGACTCCCGATCACCGGCTGCACAATCAACCCAGTCACCGGCGCGGCCAGCCAAAGCATTGGAATCTCACCGCTTCCTGCTCCAAGACACTCGTAGATCACGCTCATGTTGGCATTTTGAAGACCCCAAGCGAACTGGATGCCGAACAGTCCAGCACACATGTTGACGAGCCGACGTAGAGAGACGCGATCAGAGGGAGTCATTGGAAAAGCTGCCATCAACCACCGCCAAGTCTGCTGTAGCCAGATCCATCGTGAGAGCGGAACCGCACTGCAAAATAAGCGTACACCGACCGGCGAACCAATCAACGATGAACACTAAGCTCCGCCATTTCAAACCCAGAAATTTCGCTCCGCGCAGTCACACAATGCACGTCGCGTCGAAATCACTGGGTGCGCGGCGATATCAAAGCTTAACCTCACCTCGATATAACTGCGGATTCCCGTCGCGTACTGAAACCCACGTAGGAGAGCGAACCTGGATCGGTCCGCGGTTCGTTGCGATGGGTGATACGTAGTCACGTGAGGGTAGTTTGAGGAGTCGAGATAACTTTAATTGCGTGGCTGGTCTCGCTGGGTTTCAGTTGCAAAACAGCGGTGGGGTATTCGCGGGGCTTCCTGTTATATTTGTGAAGGGGCTTTGCGGGAGACACGAGGCGGGGCGGCATGCAAACGTTGCACGATTCGCCGCAACCGCGGCATTGGAATCACTTGCTTTCCAGATCGCTCCGTGCGTGTGGGCTCCACTGGAGGTCCAGACGGTGTGCACGATGATCCGCCGGAATGCGCAAGCGGGTCACAGCGCCGTCAACCACCCAGCCTACCGCCATCGCATTTGCCTCTATTTGCGGCAACACCATCCCGTCCATCGACACCGATGCAGGCACCGCTCGCGTGTGGATTGCAAATTCGAAACTTCGGATCGGCGACACAAACGTTCCAGTCGAACGCGTTTCAATCGTCGCCCTGTCCTCATCTTGCCTGTATTCAACCTCGGTGCGCACACACACACC
>WNFI01113453.1_pt1 | contig 16533 bp, 14 predicted proteins | sample 5400471 | NCBI WGS metagenome assembly WNFI01 (sample SAMN13153348, study PRJNA577476) | soil metagenome | isolation source: 100 cm saprolite on Douglas fir-dominated hillslope | place: USA:California | collected 2013-09-17 | reverse complement strand
ACGTTGCTGCCGGAATCCGCGGCCCGCAGCCCGCACGCCTCGCCGCTGAACCCGCCGAAGACGACGGAGTGGATCACGCCGAGCCGCGCGCACGCCAGCATCGTGATCGGCAGCTCCGCGAGCATGGGCATGTGAACCGTCACGCGATCCCCGGCCTTCAGCCCCGCAAAGTCGCGCAGGAGGGCGGCGAACTCGTTCACGCGGACGTAGAGCTCCTGGTACGTTATCGTCGCAGGATCTTCGCCCTCCGGCTCCGGGACGGAGATCAGCGCTGCCTTGTTCTTGTACTTCGCCAGGTGACGATCGATACAGTTGTACGAAACATTGATCTTGCCGCCCACGAACCACTTCCAGAACGGCGGATCGTTCGTGTCGAGCACGGTATGCCAGCGCTCGTACCAGGTGAGCATGTCGGCATATTCCTCGAAGCATTTGGGGAAGTTCTTCTCGGCGAACCGCTCGTTGATCGCGGGATCCGTGAGATTGGCCTGCGCGATGAACTTCGCTGACGGCTTGTAACGCTCCTCTTCCTTCCAGTGAACCGCGATCTGGCCTTCGGTGGTTTCTGCGACTGTTGGGTTGGCCACGGCGTCGTTCCTCTCGTTCTTTAGGTGTGATTCGTTCGGTTCTACTCGTTCGATGGGTTCGAATCCTTCAAGGGTTCGGGAGGTCGGCCCGGGCCTTCACTGATGAAGCGGCTCACGCCCGGCCCCTAAACCTTCGTGCTCGAGGCGACGCGGCTGTTCCCGCGCACCGCGCTCACGCGGCAGCGCGGGGCGCCTGGCCAGGAACTCGAAGACGAGCGCGATGACCGCGAGCGCGGCGGCCGTGTAGAACGCCGCCTTGTACTCCTTGTACTGGTCGAAGAGCGCTCCTCCGATCTTCGGCCCGATGATCCCGGCGACTCCCCACGCGGTGAACAGGAGGCCGTAGTTGATTCCGGCGTTCTTGGTGCCCCAGAAGTCGGACGTCGTGGAGGCGTTCACCGAGAGCTGCGTCCCGTAGCACCAGTAGACGACGAAGACCATCACGTACAGCAGAGCGACGTTGCTCCCCGTCAGATAGAGAATCGGCATCGAGATCGCCGAGATCGCGATCATGAGCCGCAGGACGTTCAGGCGGCCGAGGGCGTCCGACATCCAGCCCGAGAGGATGCGGCCGAGCGCGTTGCCGGTCGCTCCGATGACGAGCGTGATCGCCGCAAGCGCCTCGCCCGGGATGTTCATGCTCTTGCAGAAGGGGACGAGTTGACTGATGACCATCAGCCCGGCGGAGGTACCGAGGGCGTAGGCGATCCACATGAGGTACGCGGTCGGGGTCCGCCACATCTCGCCGGGGGAGAACTCGTGCGTCGTCGCGGCAGACTTGGAGGCCGGAGCGGGCGTCCACCCCTCGGGGCGATAGCCCGCAGGAGGGTTCTTCAGGAGGAACGAGCCGACGAGGGTCATCCCGAAGAAGACAACGCCCAGGACGACGAATGTGGTGCGCCAGCCGTACTTTGGGATCAGCCAGAGGTTCGACATGGGCCCGAAGATCGCCGAGCCCCCTCCGTATCCGGCGACCGCCAGCCCGACCGCCAGGCCTCGCTTGTCCGGGAACCATTTCGCCATCACGGGGATCGGCGTCGCGTAGCCGAACCCATTTCCGATCCCGACGAGGATTCCGAAGCAGACGATCAGGTACGTGAGGCTGCTCGTGCGCGCCGACACCGAACTCCTTCTCGAGCGGCGCGACGAACACGCTCCAGGCGTAGAGCGATCCCAGCGCCAGGTTCATGAAGAGCCCGCCGACGACGCGCCACCATCGGTTGATGTGCGCCTTCTGGGCGGAGACCGTCGCTGCGACTGGGGCCGCTTCGGTGGTAGAGCTCATCTTGGATTCCTCCTGGTTTGATCCAGCGCCCGCAAACCAGGTTTGCCGCTGCTGCAAACGGAAATGCAAAGTTGGGCTCCTGCAGCTTTTCTGTCAAGACGGCCGGACAGAAAAGATCGCCTCGTCCCGCTCGTGGCGCAAGCAGGAAGGCCCACGCCGGCAAGCTCGCTCGTCCGGCGTCCGACGTGCCTACCGCATTCCTTGGAGTGAGCTGCTCAAGAAGCTCTTTGCCATCGACGTTCTCGCCAGGTCCTCGAGGACCCCTTGCGGCGCTCCGACCAGCGTGGCAGCGTTGACGCAGATGAAGGAGGCTCCGTCGAGGTTGACGGAAGGTGGCTTATCGGATCCAAAAGGCCGTTTGTTCCGCGTATCCACCCAAAATCGTAGGGAAGGCAGGCTGCACGGGCAGATGTCTTAGGGTTCATCGTTTCATTTCATTGTTCTCTGACGCGGCTCTTGTTTTTCAGGCACTATACGCGCCCCGGAATTTAAACTGGACTCTAGCCGGCGTGGTGCTCGACGTCGGCCCGGACGTGAAAAGCCTGAAAAAGGGCGACCACGTGATCCCTCTGTACACGCCGGAATGCCGCCAGTGCAAATTCTGCCTGTCGCGCAAGACCAACCTGTGCCAGGCGATTCGCTCCACGCAAGGCCGCGGCCTCATGCCCGATGGGACCACGCGCTTTTCCTACAAGGATCAGCCCATCTACCACTACATGGGCACCTCGACCTTTGCAAACCACACCGTGGTACCGGAAATCGCGCTCGCAAAAATTCGGCCCGACGCACCGTTCGATACCACCTGCTATATCGGCTGTGGCGTCACCACCGGCGTCCGCGCGGTGATATTCACTGCGAAAGTGGAGGCCGGCGCCAATGTCGTCGTGTTCGGCCTGGGCGGAATCTCGACCGTTCGAAGCAAGCGGCGAACGAAGCCATCGCGTTGTTGACGAGAAGCGGCCGAGCGGGTTCTTCAGATCGTGGCTGAGGATACCCAGCATCCGGTCGCGGTAGTCGAGCGCCGCCGACAGCTCGGCGTTTCGCTGCGTCAGCTCGGCGTTGAGCCGCGCTTTCGCGATCAGCGCCGCGGCGCGTCCCGACATGGTGCGGAAGAGGAGGCGGTCCTCCTCGGAGAATTCGGCCGCGTGCCGCGAACCGATGGTGGCCACCCCGACCAGCTCTTCGCCGAGCATCATCGGCACGCCGTAGTAACCGCGCAGCCCGGTGCGGCGGATCGACTCGCGGGTGACCATCGGATCGCTGGCGGCTTCCCGGCTCGCGATCGGGGCGCGGGTCTGCGCCACCCGGCCGGCGAGGGAATGTCCCACCGGTACGATCTCGCCGACGGTCTTTTCCAGACCGAGGCCGACTGCGGCATGTACGCGCAGGACCTCGCCTTCGAGCAGCAGCAGCAGCGACGCGGCGTCGACCGAGGCGCAGGTCTCGAGAAGGACCTTGAGCAGCTCCGGCAGCATGGCCTCGGCCTCGCCGTGCGTCAGCGCGGTCGAAGAGATGCGCTCCAGCGCGCGCAGCGTCCGCTCGCTCGCCTGGTGGTAGCGCGCGGTGCTGGGGACGATGGCGCTGTCGATCCCCGCGTGCAGCCGCGCCAGCTGCGCCGACCGGATGGCCGGCGCGCCCTTGTCGTGCACCAGCTCTACGATGCACTTGCGGAGGATGGCGTACTCCTCGACCACCTCGGTCAGGTCGTAGCCGACCTCCAGCCGCTCGAGGACGTGGACGGTGGGAGGATTGACCGGCTCTGTCGCCGGATGGCCGGCGCGGACGTCGTCGAGAAAGTCGCCAGCTCGTCGAGGAACTGCGGCAGGTGATCGAGCAGCACCGGCCGCTCGATGTCCTTGGCCGGCTCGAGCACCCGCACCGCCTCGACCCAGTCGGAGAGGATCCGTTCGCGGTGGGCGCGCAGGAAATCGGAAAGCCGGCGAGGTTCTTCCGCCATGGCCCCCTTCTCCATGAGTTGAATCTGAACATCACGGCAAGCTGCTGCACGGCTGCCTGGCGAGAGAGCGTCAGCGAGTCTGGAAGGTGTGACGCAGCGCGCTCTGCGCGGCGTGAAAGGCGCACATGCCGTGGACGCCCGCGCCGGGCGGGGGTCGAGGCCGAGCAAAGGTAGATCCCGCGCGTCGGCGTCGCATACGGGGCGATGGCCGTCATCGGCCGCGCACAGAACTGCTGGCCGTCGTAAGCGCCTCCCGCGATGTCGCCCCGGCGCAGTTCGCGTTGCGCGCTTCGACGTCGCGCGGCGTGCGCATCGACCGCGCATAGGTCAGATAATCCAGCTCCGTCACCTTGGTGTAGCCTCGTGCCGTTGGTCTGGGAGGCCTCGATGACCGACAGGACACGCGGCGGGAGCGCGCTAGACCCCGCCCGCGGGGCGAGATACGACGCGGCGCCACATGACGGACTATCTCGACCACCGCTTCGACGACTGGGCGTCCATCGCCGCCGATTACGACGAACTGCCGCTCTGGTCCGCGCCCTTCGGCCAGCTCCTGCTCGAACACGTTCCGCTCTGCCGCGGCATGCGAGTGCTCGACCTGGCCAGCGGGACCGGCTTTCCGCTGCTCGAGCTGGCGCCGCGGCTGGGCGCGACGGCGTTCGCGGTGGGCGTCGATCCGTGGCGCGCCGCCGTGCTCCGCGCATCGAGCAAGCGACGGGCGCACGGCATCGCCAACGCCGCGGCGGTGATCGCCGATGCCGCGAAGCTGCCACTCAGGAACGGCTCCATCGACTTGATCGTCTCCAACCTCGGCGTGAATAACCTCGTAGAGCCCGATGCCGCCCTCGCAGAATGCGCGCGCGTTGCGAAGCCGGGCGGCGTGCTCGCGCTCAGCACCAACCTGCGTGGCCACTGGAGCGAGTTCTATTCGGTGTTCGACCAGACTCTGCGCCAGCTCGGCCGCCACGACCTGCTGCCGAAGCTCCGCGCGCACGTCGATCACCGCTCCACGGTGGACTCGGTGCGCACGCTCGCCGGAAAGCACGGCTTCTCCACGCGGCGCGTGATCGAAACCCGCTTCGCCATGCGCTTCCTCGACGGCAGCGCTTTCTTGCGCCACTACTTCGTGCGCCTCGGTTTCCTGCCCGCTTGGCGCGAGCTCTTGCCGCAAGCCGCCGAGCGCGCCGTCTTCGAGCAGCTGGAAGCAAACTTGAACGCCCTCGCGCAGCGCGCCGGCGTGCTCGCGTTCGGCGTTCCCATGGCCTACATCGAGTGCGAGCGAGCCTGACTCACCAGCCGCTCTTCCGAAGCAGCTCAGGCGGCTAACTGTTCGCCTTGGCGAGCGCCGTCTGTCTTCCAACTTGACAACATGTTGTCATCATGACAATATATTGTCATGATACCTGCGAGACAGGACGCGAGCGGGATCTTCACCGGGCTGGTCCTGGAGACGTTCCGCTTCAACGGGCGTCTCCTCGCCGCCGGCGACGCGCTCACCGCCGACCTTGGCTTGTCGAGCGCGCGCTGGCAGGTGCTCGGAGCGCTGCAGCTGGCGGGCAAGCCGCTCACCGTCCCGCAGATCGCCCGCAACATGGGGTTGACGAGACAGGGAGTGCAGCGGCTCGCCGACCTTCTCGCCGATCGGGGTCTCATGGAGTTCGTCGACAATCCCGAGCACCAGCGAGCGAAGCTGCTGCGGCTCACGGCCCGCGGCCGGGCGGCGCTCGAGCGCATCGACCGGCGGCAGCGACGCTGGGCGGCGCGGATGGTTCGCGGTCTCGACCGGCGCGCGCTGAGGGACGCTTACCTGGTCCTGCGCAGACTGCGCGAACGGTTGGAAGAAGAGGGCGACGGCGCCTCCCACTCTGCCGTCGAGGAGAGAGCAAATGCCCAGGCTGGTTGAAATCGATCCCTACGTCAGCCTCTTCGCGCAGTTGGAAGAGAAGACGGGTCCCGTCGTGCTGCTCAACGTCTTCACCGTCGCTCCCGAGGAGACCGAAGCGCTCGTTGCAGCCTGGTCTGCGGACGCGGCCATCATGAAGCGGCAGCCGGGTTTCATCTCCCGCACCTGTTCCGCAAGGTGGCGGTGCCCGGCATCTGCCTGGGCTGAGCGGCCTCAGCGTCGAATTGGATCGCGGGCGTCGAGCATCGTTCGCCGATTCGTAGTCGCGCATCGCCGCGCCGGCATCGCCCGCAGCGAGCACGGCGTGGCCGTCAAGGAAGTGATTGTCGCTGGCATCGCCGCCTGGCGCGCGCGCGGGGTCAATGCGCCCGCGGATCGAACTCGAGCACCGTACGTTGGCGGGTCGATTCGATGATCGTTCCGATCAGCCTGCCCGACAGGCAACCGTCGCCAGACCGAGAAAGTATGTTGCTACTTGCCTCAACGCAGGTTGATTACGCCGCTTCCTCGTTCGTGCTGCCTTACCGAAATCGGGCGAGCAGCCCACTGCAGAGATCAGAGCGTGCGAAAGCGGCTCCCAACCGTCATCGCTCACTCGGGATCCGCTCGCCGAATGCGCCATTGTGGCGCTGCTTTTGGAGACTGCGCGCAACCTGAACACCGGGAAGAACTCCAACTTCACTCCGAGATGGCGGTGGCGAAGCAAACCGTCCTGCATGACGACGAGCAGCCGTCGCGGCTGGTGCTGCAGGCGCCGGGCGTTAGCGCGCCGTAGCTTGCCAATCGAGGAGCTTGCGTCGGACAAGACGGCCTCGCTCGCACAGCGACGCCCGCACTCTCGCCGCGCGTGCAGAGTGCGTACACGGTCACGGTGCACACCTGTGCCCTGGCGCCGGATTCAGAAGGTGGTAGCCACCGCCGAAGCCGACAGCGCATGTCAACCTCAGTCGGCCGCCTCGAGGCCGTAGCGCGCGAGTTCCGATGCTTCACGGCGTGCGTACCCGGAGAAGAACTCCAGGATGCGTACTGCCTCCGTTCGCAGCTGGGGGATCGCGTTCGGTTGATGTGTAGATTCTAAGGGCTTCCTGGGCATTATGTAGCGCCCAGAGCACGCTGTGCATCTCGGTTTCGAGGCAGAGCAGCTGTTCGCCGCGGACGGAAACCCAGCCACGTCGCAGTCTCTCTTCGGCCTCGCAGAGCGCCGGGCCCGTCGCGAGTCCTGGCCTCGGCGGTGGCGGAGGACGATACGGAGCAGCCTCCACCCAGTTGACAGGAGATCCGACCTGCGTTCGCGCCGCAGGCACTGGCGGCCGGGGCGGCACCGGTACTTCACGTGCGGGCGAAGATGCAGACGTGGAGAGCTTGCGGCTGAGATACTGCTTCGCACCGTCGAGCGTCAGGGCGCGTGCGGCGAATTCGCCGGTGGTGGGGAAGTCCTCTTTCTCGAGTAGCTCAGCGATCGAGCTGCGACGGGACTCGCTCTGGGTGCCAGAGCGCCTCGACGAGCGCGCCATGCGTCCAGGTATCGCGGAAGCGAACGTGGGCCGCAGGCCGATTGCAGGCGAGCTTGACCACCTCGCAGCGTACGTCGAGCGGTACGCGAGGCAGCCGGCCGCTGCGCTGGAGATCCTCCAGCGTTTCGATCGACGGAGACGCGGCGAGTCTGCGCCGCCAAAGGCGCACCGTCCTGATGTCGCAGCGGAGCGACCAGGCGATTGCGCGGCTCAACTGACCGTCAGCAGCTCGCAGCGCGATCTTCGCCCGCTCGACCAGGCGCTGCGGCGACATCGCGCTGAGCGCGAGCCGCGACATCTGCTCCCGCAGCTCTGGCGTCAACCTGATGCGGGGGGCTCTCGGACGTCGCCGCACGTCGCTAGATTCGCGACGACGCCATCCGATCACACGGGGGAGCTAATTCCGGCGCGCGGTACTAATCCGTTTCGGGATGTTGAACGGGTGCGAGTCCCAGGTTCCGAATCTCCAGCACCAGCCGTGCCGCGGAAACGGGCTTCCGGAGGAACATCGTCGCAAATCGAGAGCCCTGTCTTGAATCGCCCTCGCCAATCATGATCAGCGGGCAATCCAAGAGCGAGCGTTTGTTTTCGAGCGAGCCGACGAATTCCCGGCCCGCCCGATCCACTGCGACGATCAAGTCGGGCTCGTCTTGCTCAACCAATGAGTGCGCCGCGGCAGCGGCGCGTGCGTGGACCACGCAGTAGCCCGCTTCCCGAAGCTGCTCGCACCCGAAGGCCTCGTCGTGCCGTTCGTCGACGATCAGGATCAGCAACGCCGAAGTCATCAGCCCTCCACGGGTGTCACGGACCAGGCACTACCGCTTCGGCTTCTCGGGAGGGCCGGGGGGGGGGTTCCCGAGCCCCAGAAACTTTATTCCTTCCTCGGCGCGCCTTGTTCCCCACTCGATCGATTCATGCTCGATCTCCGCGCGATACTGCTGCGCCGCCTGTGCACGTGCCTGATCCGAACGTTCGTCGATGCGCCCCAACAACCTGAGCAGCCCGTCGAGAATTGTGAACGGATGCGGAGGGCAACCCGGCACGTACAGATCGACCGGCAGCACTGCATCCGCCCCGTTGTGGACCTCGGCATGATCGATATAGGGGCCGCCCGAGATGGCGCAGGCACCCACCGCGATCACGATCTTCGGCGGCGGCATTGCGTCCCATGTCTTCTTCAAAGCCAGCCGCATGTTTTCGGTGACGGGACCGGTGATCAACAGACCGTCCGCGTGCCGCGGCGAGGCCACATACTGGATTCCGAAGCGGCCCAGATCAAAGACCGGCGTTCCGAGCACATTGACGTCCGCGCTGCAAGCGTTGCAGTCGCCCGCGCTCACCACCCGCAGCTTGAGCGACCTGCCGAATAGGCGCCGCAGTTTCTGCTCGAGCGCCGCGGCGCGGGGGTATTCCTCCGGACCGGGGAGCACGAGAGCCTCGCGCGTCCTCGCGGCAAGGCGGTACTCGGTGGTGAAAGCAATGGCTCCCTCCGGGCAGGCCTGCGTGCAGTCTGGGCAAAACAGGCAGCGGCCGAGATCGAGACGCAATCCATCGCGGGCGGAGATCGCTCCTGTTGGGCAGGCTTCGACGCAGGCGCTGCAACCGTCCGCGCAGCGCGAGGGATCCAGCACGGGCAGTCCTCGGAAGCGGTCGGGCATCGCCGGCGGAGAATCGGGGAATGCCGAGGTTCGATGTCCCTGCTGCGCCCGCGCGAGAAACACCTTCAACATGCGCACCTCACAAGTCGTGACCGCAGTACGAGAGATTGAAGCTCTTGTTGCAAAGCGGAAAGTCGGAGATCTGCTGGTCGCGCAGCGCCATCTGCACACCAGCCCAGTTGTGGAACGACGGATCGACGATCTTGTAGCTCGCGAAGTGTCCCTGGTCGTCTGTGATGGTGGTGTGGCAGATCTGGCCGCGCCATCCTTCGATGAGCGACACACAGAAGAGGCCTGGCCGCGGCGCACCGCAGGGCGCGCGGATCGGCCCCTTCGGAAGCTCGCGCAGCTGCTGGCGCAAGAAGGTCACCGAACGCTGGATTTCCAGCCAACGCACGTAGGCGCGCGCATAGATGTCGCCCGATGCCGAGGTGGAGATGGGGATGTGCGCGTATCGGTACATGCCCCAGGGGTGCGTCTTGCGAACGTCGCGCTCCAGGCCCGAGGCGCGAGCCGCCATCCCGACCATGCCCAGTTCGCGCGCCACTTCCGCAGATACGCGGCCGGTTTCCTCGAACCGCGCACCTACCGAGGGCGTCGACCAAAGCAGCCCGACGGCGTTGTCCACATCACGAAACGCAGCCTCGAGGTGGTCTGCGGCCTGCGCCGCCCGCTTCGGTTCGAGATCGAAACCCGCACCGCCGGGTCGCACGGCCCCTCGGCCAAATCGGCTGCCGCAGAGGAGCGCGGTCAGGTTGAGAAAATCGCCACGAAGCCGGCCGCAGTACGCCGCGGTGGGGAGGAAGCCGACGTCGCCGGCGAGGGCGCCCAGGTCGCCCGCGTGATTCGCGAGCCGCTCCAGCTCGAGCGCGATTGCGCGCAAAGCCTGGCCGCGGGACGTCGCGCGTGCACCAGCGAGGGCCTCCAGGTTCTGACAGTATGCGCTCGCGTGTCCCACGGTCGTGTCGCCGGCCAGGGTTTCGGCGTAATGGATGCTGCGCTTGTTCGGTCCGCCGATCAGTGCCGCCTCCACGCCGCGGTGCTGATAGCCGAGGGAAATCTCCAGGTGGAAGACCTCCTCACCGTGGCACTGGAAGCGGAAGTGCCCGGGTTCGATCACCCCCGCGTGCACGGGTCCGACCGCGACCTCGTGTACTTCCTCTCCCTCGACCCGATAGAAGTCCGCCACGCCGCACTGCGGGTGCACGCCGGCTGGCCGGCTCCAGGCGTCGCGGCCGCGCCAAGGCGCATGAAAACGGACCGGCTTGAACCAGGGGTGGCCTTCCGGCTTCACGCCCCACTGCTCGGCGATTTCGCGCTCGAACAGGTGCGCCTCGGGGCACTCCGGCGTCATCGACGGGAACGACTCGCCGATCACCTTGGCCCGCGCAACCTCGAGCGCGCCCGCAGAGTCGTCAGCGAGGACCAGGACGAGCTCGATCTGATCGCCGGCGGGGGTTCCGAAAAGCGCACAAATGCGCTGGCCGCGTTTCGGCGCGTCGATTGCCCTTTGCCGGAGCGCGTCGAGCGAGAGTAAAGGCACCTGGTCGCGCGGAACGGCGACGCCGTTGAATAGCTTCACGGCTTTACCTCCACGAAGGTCGCGGCGTTTTGCACCAGCGCCCCCAGCGGCGCGGGCACGTAGACACCGAGGAGCAGGACGATGGCCATCAGCAAGAGAATGGGGGCGATCGTGCCAAAACGATCGTGATAACCCGACGGTCGGTCTGCCGGCGGCTCCCCCTGCACGACCGCGAGCACCGCGCCGCCCATTCCGATGAAAACGATGGCCAGCATGAGGAGAAAGAGCCCGCCGACGATGGCGTGGCCCGAAGTCATCGCGGCGCGCACGATGGTGAACTCGCTGAGGAACGGGGCAAACGGCGGCGAGCCGGTGGCGGCAAAAAAGCCGGCAAGAAAGAGCGCGCCCGAGAACGGCAGGCGCCGCAAGGCGCCGCGGACATCCTCGGTCGACTTGCTCCCGTAGGCGCGGTGGATGTTTCCCGCCGAGAGAAAGAGCACCCCTTTCGTGATGGCGTTGTTGACGAGGTGGAGAAGCGATCCGAACACGCCCCGCCTCTCCCGCCGCTGACACGATCTGGAAAAAGCGCAAAAGCGCAAGGAACGCGCAGCTCGTCAGCGCGCCGGCCAGCAGCGTCCCGACGATGCCCGGCGCCTCCCCATAGGCATCGGGTTTCCAGGTGTGCATGGGAGCGAGGCCCATCTTGGTGCCGTACCCGACGAAGAGCAGAACGAACGCGGAGTGCAGCCATGGCCGCGATAGCCGCGGCGCCTCGCGCACCAGGTCAGGGAAAAACAGCGAGGTGCCGAGGCCGGCCCGAAGGGCCGCATAGGCGAGAAAGAAGGTCCCGAGCAAAGCCAGCGCAATGCCAACCGATCCGATCAAGAGATACTTCCAGGTCGCTTCGATCGACCGCGCGTTGTGGTTGTAATGGATCAGTGGCGCGGACGCGAGCGTCGTCGCCTCGATCGCCACCCACATCAACCCCAGGTGCTGCGCCTCGACGATCAGCGAGTTCATCCCGAGAAAGAAGAGCAAGCAGGGGACGAAGACGCGGTTCGACCGCTCGGGGCGAAGAGCGAGGTACCCGGGCGCATAAAGGGAGCAGGCGAAGAACAGCACGCTGACGAGCGCAAGGACGAGCCGGCCCAGATCGTCGAGCTTGAGCCATCCGGTGATGGCCGAGACTTCAGGATGCCGCAGCGCCGCGATCGTCATCGCCAGGTGGATCGCACCGCACGCGGGCAGCAGCCACGGCCGCCACCTCTGCCACGGCATGGCAGCCGCCGCGGCGGCGAATGCGAGCGGGACGATGACGAGAGCGAGCGCCAAAGGTCACTCCTTGAGCGAGCTGAGCCGCGTGGTGTCGATCGAGGAAAATTCGCGGCTGATGTGCTCGATGATGATGCCCATCACGAAGATGGCTACGACCAGATCGAGCAGGACGCCTGTCTCGACCAGAAGAGGCATGGCCTCGACCAGCGTCAGGCCCATGACGAAGACACCGTTTTCCAACGCCAGATACCCGACGACCTGCGTGATCGCCTTGCGCCGCGTGGCGAGGAGGAGGAAGCCGGTGAACGCCGTGGCGAGCGATGCCGGAACCAGCAGCGAACCGACGTGCTCCGGCGCGAGCGGGAGGGTGCGAGCGAACACCACCGACAGCCCCGTTCCCAGCCCGCCCAGAATCAGCGAAGGCACGAAGCCGATCACCGGCTCGATCTCTCGGTGGATGGCGGCGTCGCGAAGCGCGCGCGTGAGCATCGAGGGAATGACGATGCTCTTGAGCGCGATGGTGGCGAGAGCAATCAGCGCCGCCTGCAGGGTGACCTCGCCATGCACCGCGACCACCAGCAGCGCCAGCAGTACTCCTTGCGCGGCGGAACCGCTGATGAGCGCGCGCAGCCGGCTGGTTCCGAGCATGAAGAAGTTCACCAACAGCAGAACAACCAGGAGCGGGTCGGCGACGATTTGCATCGGTTACCTCGCGAGCAGCACGATTCCGAATCCGGAGAGCAGGCAGGCGGCGATGAGCAGGCTGGGCACGTGCACGAGCCGCAAGCGCGCCATGACCGACTCGACCACACCGATGACGACCGCGACGGCCAGTACGCCCGTGAGCAGCGCACCCAACGACATCCACGGATTCCCGAGATCGGGAAGTGCGATGTCCACCACCAGCGCGGCGAAGATGAAGAGCTTCAGCGACGCTCCGTAGAGAATGGTACCGAGGGCGGGACCGCCGTGGTCGAGCACCATCACTTCGTGGATCATGGTCAGCTCGAGGTGGGTATTCGGATCGTCGAAGGGGATGCGGCTGTTCTCGACGAGCAGGACGATGAAGAGCGCGGCCATCACCAGCACCAGCGAGGCCGCGGAGCGCGGCGGCCAGTGTCCGCCGGCCAGCATGACTTCCAGTGAAAGCGAGCGGGCAAGGCGCCCGAGCACGAGCAGGCCGAAGAAGAGCGCCGGCTCGGCCAGGCTGGAGAAAGTGGCCTCGCGCGCGCTGCCCATTCCCTCGAAGGCGGAGCCGGTATCCAGTGCGGCGGCGATGGTGAAGAATCGGCCGAGGGCGAACAGGTAGGCAAAGAAGATCGCGTCACCCTCGAAGGACAGGGTTGCGTGTCCCGCGATGGGAAGCAGCAAGCCGGCCAGCAAGGCGGTGGCGAAGCCAACCACGGGTCCCGCCTTGAAGACCCACGAGGTCGAGGTGCTGAAGACCGAGCCCTTTCGCCACAGCTTGATGAGGTCGTAGTAGGGCTGCAGAAAAGGAGCCCCCACGCGGCCTGCGAAGGCCGCCTTGGTCTTGTTGATGACGCCGAGCAAGAAAGGCGGGACCAGCAGCAAGACCGCCACGTGCACCACGTCGAGGACGAGCATATGGAAATTCATTTCCACACCAGGAGCAGGACGAGGGTGAGGAGGATGTAGCCGAGGTAGCTCTGGACATTGCCGCGCTGGATGAATCTCAACGACTCGAACGCGTTTGCGGTTGCGCGCACGAACGGCAGCAGGACCCGGTCGAGGACGGCGTCGGGCACCTCGCCGTGGTAGGCCGCAACCCCGGGGAAGGGTGCGACCAGTCGCGGCGCGTGTTCCCGCGCGCGCAGCGCGAAGGCGAAGAGCCCGACCAGCATCTGCGCGAAGGACGACGACGTATATTGCATCCGGGCAGTGGGCGCGGCGTAGCCGCAATCCCAGGTCGGCGCGGTGCCCGACCCGCGGACCCGCGAAACCAGCGCGGCCGCGGTGAAGCCCAGCGCCGCGAGAAGGAGGACGGCGGCCAGCGTGATCTTGCCCAGCGGCGCCGCGGTCGCGAGCGGCGTGCTCACTCCCCACGCCGCTGCGGCGGAATCGAGCGCGGGCGCGACCAGGGCAGGCAGGATCCCGATGAGGGAACAGCAGGCCGCGAGCGCGATCATCGGGCCAAGCATCGTGCGCGGCGCCTCGTGCGCCAGGTCTGCATCCTCCGAGCGCGGCTCGCCCAGGAAGATGGCACCGAAGGCCTTGGCGAAGCAGGCCAGCGCCAGCGCTCCAACCAGCGCCAGCGCGGGAGCGGCGAAGGAGGTGGCGATCCACCACCGCCCGTCACGCGCGGCCGCTCCCCGATACAGCCCCAGGTAGATGAGCAACTCGCTGACAAACCCGTTGAGCGGCGGCAATCCGCAGATGGCGACCGCGCCGACGAGAAAAAGCAGCGCCGTCCCCGGCATCCGCTTGAGAAGCCCTCCCAACCTGTCCATCTGGCGTGTGCCCGTGCCGTGGATCACTGAACCCGCTCCGAGGAACAAGAGCGCCTTGAACAGCCCGTGGTTCCACATGTGCAGGAGTGCCCCGGCGAGGCCGAGCAGCACCAGGTCCGGGTGGCCGGAGGCGCGCCCGATGAGCGCGAGGCCCAGCCCCATGCAGATGATCCCGATGTTCTCCACGCTGTGGTACGCGAGCAGGCGCTTGATGTCGTGCTGCCCGATGGCGAAGGCGACTCCCAGTACCCCAGAGACCACACCCAGCGACAGCAGCGTGGCGCCCCACCACAGCGGCGGCTGTTCGAATCCAGCCGCGGTGCGCGCCAGCGCATAGATGCCCGTCTTGATGAGCACGCCGGACATCAACGCGGACACGTGAGTGGGCGCGGAGGCATGCGCCGGCGGCAGCCAGAAGTGAAATGGCATCAGGCCCGCCTTGAGTCCGAATCCTGCAAGTGCGAGCAAGAAGATCGCGGTGCCGACGGGTCCACCCGCATCGACGCCGTGGGTGTCGAAATCCATTCGGCCCGTCGCGCCGAAGAGGAGCGCGAACAGCGCGAAGAGGCACAGCGTTCCGGCGCGCGTGGCGCAAAGATACAAGTAGCCCGCCTGGCGGACTTCGGGCTTCTCGTCTTCGGTGGTGACCGTGAGGAAAGCGGCGAGGGCCATCACCTCCCAGCCCACGAGGAAGAGCACCGAGTTGCGGGCGACGACGAGCAGGCCCATCCCGGCCGTAAGCAGCCCGTAGAACAGTCGCAGCTTGCGACCGTTCTCCCGGTGTCCGGCGTGCGGCCAGTAGCCCAGGCCATAGATGGCGCCGAGGAGCGAAATGAAGAAAATCTGGCCGAGAAACATCGCCGACAGGCCGTCGACACGCACCTGCAACGCGCCGCCCGGCACCGCCCAACGCAGCGAAATGCCTTGGGCCGACGGCGCGACGAATGCCAGCACAGCGGCAGTCACTCCCGCGACAGCGGCCGCTGCGATCAGGGAACAGGCCATTCGCTCACCGGCGCGGCCATCCCGCGACATGAACAGCCCCGGCAAGCCGCTCAGCGCCGCCAGCGCACACGCGCAGACGGCCAGGAGCTCGCTCATTGGCCCGCCCATCCGCGAACTGATGCCCAGGTGAGCGCCACGACCACGGCCGCGAGAATGTAGAACAGGTAGGCGTGCAGGGCGCCCTGCTGAACCCAGCGCAAGCTGACGAAGCGGTCGGCCCAACGGGTGAAGAACGGCTCGTACCACCCGCGAGTGAGTGGATCGGCATCGTTCGAGCGGAATCTGCCGCGTGCAGGAAAAAGCCCGGCCGGCCGCTGCTCGGCGACGGGCGGCGACAGCGCTTCCGGAAGCAGTTGCGCGGTTGCGATCTGCGCGAATGAGCTTGCGGTGTACTGCATCCGGGCTGTCGGGGCAGCGTAGCCGCAGTCCCAGGTGAGCGGCGCGGGAGCGGGTCGGCGCAACCGCGCGGCCAGCGCAGCGCCCGCGATGGCGACGAGCAGGCCGATGCCTCCTGAGACGGCGCCCAGCATCGCGAGCGATGGCGCCAGCGACTCCACCGCGGCAGACACTTCCGCGCCAAAGAGCTGACCAGCGAACGCCGACACCGGGCGCACGAGAATCGTCGGACGCAGTGAAAGGACCAGGCACCCGCCAGCCAGGACCAGCATCGGCAAGAGAAGTCCCACGCTCGACTCGTGCGCGTGCGCCGCGGCCTCGCTGCGCGGGTTTCCGAGAAGTGCGATTCCGATCAGCCGTACGAAGCAGAGCGCCGCCAGTGCTCCGACGAATGCGAGCGCGCCTACGCCGAGCAACGCCGCAATACCGGGCGCTCCGCTGCGAACCACGGCGCCGGCGAACAGACCGCGCAGGAGCAGCCACTCGCCGACGAATCCATTGAGCGGTGGAAGTCCGGCGATCGCCACAGCGCCGAGAATGAGCAGCATTGACGTCACCGGCATGCGCCGCAAGAGCCCGCCCAGGGCCTCGAGATCGCGCGTGCCGGAGCCGTGAAGCACGCTGCCGGCGCAGAGAAACAACAGGCCCTTCATCAAGACGTGGCTCCAGAGGTGGAAGCCGGCCGCCAGCGCACCCAGCGCCGCGACCGCGGGCGAGCCGAGCGCGGCTCCCCAGAAGCCGATGCCCAAGCCGATGAGAATCAGCCCCATGTTCTCGATGCTCGAGTACGCCAGCACGCGCTTGAGATCGCGTTGGGCGAGCGCCTGCGAGATGCCGAAACCTGCGCCCATGAACCCGAGCAGGATCAGCGCCGGCCCCCACCAACGCGCGCGTGGCAGAAAGCTGAGCCCGCGAAGCAGCGCATAGAGGGCGATCTTGATCGAAGCGCCGGACATCAGCGCT
>WNFI01126941.1_pt1 | contig 16539 bp, 14 predicted proteins | sample 5400471 | NCBI WGS metagenome assembly WNFI01 (sample SAMN13153348, study PRJNA577476) | soil metagenome | isolation source: 100 cm saprolite on Douglas fir-dominated hillslope | place: USA:California | collected 2013-09-17 | reverse complement strand
GTATATGAGCTTCAGCGATACTTATCGGGTTCTAATCTGGACTGAGAGTGACTTTCTGCCAGTCGGAGTAACTCAGTTTCCAGAGAAGGCGGTATCTGCAAAAGCTCTTGCTGGCCGCATCTGGCAATTGCTAGGTAAGTCGACGCTCGGTTTCAGCGAGTTATACAGTGCCTTCGCCGGGGTCGACAGAATGTCTGTTCGTGATCTACTCTGGGTAGAGGATGAGTTCCAAACATCATGAAACCTCCCCTTTTTGTGGTCGACACCCACGCAATTATTTGGTTTGTAAAAGGTCGTGTTCTGCAACTTGGATTGAATTCCTTTCTTTCGATGATCCACCCACGCGCGCGAATTGTTATTCCCTCACACGCATTCACAGAGGTCCAGCAGAAGTTCACTCCCAAAATGGACAGCAAAAAAAGCAGCATGCGGGTGCCGCCTACACCACTACTTCGCCTTGCAAATAAGTGCTCAAACGTTAGGATCCTACCGAGTGGCCCCACATCGCTAGCTTGGGAGTTCAGGCTTAAACGAGATAAACGGACTAATGGCATCTCCGATCAAGACATTGCGATTGCTGCAGCCGTAATGGTCACACGCGAGCACTACGATGGACCAGTTGCTCTGATTACGAAAGACGGACCTCTGGCAAAATGGGCCTCCTCCGCCGGGGTGCCAGTCATCTGGAATCAACGTCCGTTCCAGCTTCTGCCATGCTAGCAAGCCGATATATGCCATCTACAAGGTTTTGAAGCAGGCGATTAAGGCGATCTGCGGTTGTCAAGTGGACGTTATGAAAGAGAATGACCTTAGCATCATTGTCGCTCGCCCTCGCGGTAGCCCTATCCACCCAGCGACCTTGTTGTCATTCTTGCGCCCATTCATGAGGACCATCATCCCCAGCCGAATGCACACTAGCGATATCCAAAGCTTCTAATCAGCGAGGAAAAGACTCTCTTTGCCATTTAACGATCCCAGTCTGGTCGGCAGCCATTGATTGAAAGGAGCCCGACATTCTAGAAGCATTGTCGCGGACAAGATCAAGAAGAACAGTCGATTCTCGTCCGAATCCATCCTCCACCATGTGGATACGAATTCGATCCTTAGAGAGGTAGAATTTTTCTATATTGCCCTCGAGGGTGGCACGAGTACGGTTTTTCCCAACATATTCCCTTTCACCTGTTGAAGACTTTTCGTAGATCTTTTCGACAGTCCCACGAACGACGGGTCCCTCTTGCCAAATCATCGCGACATAGCTAAGCACCATCCCCGCAAAGGGCTTGTAGGCAGTTTCTAGCGTCTGGGTCTCGAAATACCACCGCCCAGCGACTCGCGGGAGGGGGAACAACTTTTCCTTCGCAAGGAAGAAGAGAAAAGTTAATACTGCCCCACCTAAAATAGTAGCGATGGCATCAGAGAGGAAACTATTGAAATTCATTGAATCAGTTCGCAGTATTGCAAGAAAGCAAAAGACTGCAATCTCCATTCTGGTAATTCTACTCCGCGCACGGTCTGGGAGAGGCAGTTATGAATGAGCCCTCCCGGATTAAAACTGATGTCCGCCGCAGGTCTTCTTGTCTAACGGAAATTATACCCACATTTCGCTGCCGATTTCAGAGTTAAGCTAATTCCTTTCATAGGGTTCGGCGCTAAAGCAACTTTTCATCTGGTCTCGGGCGGTTGAAGAGCATAAAATGGTCTTATCCCTCAAGATAGTGCAGCGGCTTCGAGGCTACACTCTGTGAATCTAACCGTATTCGGAATCCTTGTCGGACTCGTGGTGATCACTCTTACATTTGCCTGGTGGCAGAATCTCCGGGCGGTGCGGGCCAAACAAGCTCTATGTCAGGCAGTTGAGGAACTTCCCTCCAAGCTCTTGGACGCACTACGCCTCATAGTCCAATTCAACCAAGATGGCTCGGCGATAGATCCCGTTCTAAGCGAACCATGGCATGGCGCTATCGATTATGTAGACGTTAATGAGGACGGACAGAGAGAACTACTTGTACAGTATCCAACGGGGGCGCACGGCTCCGTGCTGAGAATTCTCTCATGGCAAAAAGGCAAGTTTGCGGAATTGGCGGGTTTGGGCGTTGGCACGCCGGTGGGTTTCGAGTTTGGAGACTTCGATGGCGACGGAAAGGTTGAAATCAGAACTGAGGAGACCGATTGGAGTGCCGGTCTTCCCTACGTCAGCGCACCTCGCTCAGTTTTGTTGTTCCGTTGGAACGGAACGAAATTCGTAGAAGTATCCAGAAAGAGTCCTGCAACAGCAAGCAGTCAACAGTTAGGATGAACATTTGAACCCCCTACCCTTTTTGAGCCGTCCTGAAGTCAGCCCCGACGGAAACACCCAACTTGCGAGCTATTGCACGCCAAAACTCACCTGCTGCCCGAAGATCCTTGGTCGTGGAGGAATCAGCAGGTTTTTTGGGTCTCCCCAATTGCGTCCGATGCGCCATCCATCTAAGTAGTCCTATAGCTCCATTTATGGAGTTTTGCAAAAGCATTTCAGAAACTGTTTCATGTTTTCTCACGCGAGGTGGTTTGTCGCCCGTTATCCGTTCGGAGGCAAGTGAAGCAAGCACACAGCTGGCCGCCGATAAGAACGAAGGCTACGCACCCAGTGCGAAAAACTGAGATACTCTTCATGGTAACCTTCCGGGGCATTGAGATCGTGTTCTGCCAGGTGCGATTTTGTGCTTGACAAATCCTAATGCCTTTAGGATTCTATGAATGAAGACATGCTCTACAGTTGAGGTCGCAAAGCTCTTGGGGATCGGGAATGACACATTGCACCGATGGATCCACATGAAAAAAGTTCCGGCACCTCCGGTGCAATCGGTTGGCGGCCTCAGCATTCGACTTTGGACCCAAGCCGATATAGAGGAAGTCAGAAGATACAAAGCCGCACATTACTGGGGCAAAGGAAGCCGTAGAAGAAAGCAAAAAAAGCAATCCTATTGAGCAAGCGGGACGCGTGGGTGCTTGAACACCGAACGCGCCCCTGACCACGGTCGCACGTCTGAGGTGCAACGATGGCTGCAGATGAAGTTATCCATTTCCCACTCTGGGCGCAACTTTCCCGGCGTCCCCATTCCCCGGCTCTTTCCCCACCTGAGCAGGTCGCGGAATCCCCTCCTTAGATGAAGACATGGCAGATGTTTGCCTCTCTCGGCCGGATATCGGACCGCTCCGGATACAGCGAACAGCATGGGAAAAGAAAAACACAGACGACAACCGGAAATGGCCGCGGAGATAGATCGGCTGCCACGATTTGCAATGCCGAGCTTGCACTTCGAGCGAGTTGGCGGCCGCACAGAGTAAGCCGTATGTGTCGCACACGCAGCACAATGGGCCAACGCAGCAGCGAATCCTTACGTTGTGAATCGGCGTTACGAGGTGTAAGTAAGCGGATAGTCGATGGGCGAATGGAAAGCACCACTCAGTCTCAGGGTCCGACAAGCTCTCCGAGTTGAATTGGAGGCGTTTGCATCCAGAGAGAAGCGAACCCTCGGCAACATCGGGGAGCTGATCTTGGAATGGGCCTTCGAGCAACTCAAGACAGCTGGTTCCACAGAACGCCTATTGAAATACAAAATTCGCCCCTCTGGTCCCTCTGCAGGACGACGATCGTCTTGAGAACGAGACCAGCGTCAACACTCAAAATGCTTCTGAGATTATCCAATGGTGTCGATATTTGGCCAATGGGCGGTGAATGACGTCTGGAAGCGATCAGGGATGGAAGGAGAGAATCCTTCGCCCTTCGATTCAGGAAAAGTGGCTAACAGAGGCCCCACAAGGCAGATGATGTGAACTCGTTTCTTACAGCTCGATTGGCCGCGCTGCCTCTCTCCTTGAAGCATCCTGGAGGATGCAAGACGGGCTCACCCGCGGACTCGCCGTCGGATGAAGCCCTACTTAGGCTCCTTCAAGCTGGTGAACAAGAAGCCCTGGGCTGCTTATTTCAACGATATGCACGAATCGTTCGCAGCGTAGCGGCTCGCATCCTAAGAGACACTGCAGAAGCAGACGACCTCGTCCAGGACCTATTTCTCTTCCTCCAACGGAAGTGCGCAATCTTTGATAGCTCGAAGAGTTCCGCACGCTCCTGGATCATCCAGATGGCTTACCACCGGTCAATCGAGCGGCGCAGGTACCTCACCAGCCGGCAGTTCTATTCGCGGACGGAGATCGAAAGCAACACCGATCACATGGTCGGAACACCGACCGCAGAGAGCGATTATTCCGCAGAGGCGGTTTTTGGGCGTAATGGTCTAAGCAAGGTGCTCGAGGCTCTGTCGGAGGATCAGCGTGAAACCTTGCGCCTGCACTTTTTCGACGGTTATACCTTATCGGAGATCAGCCATAAAGTGGGGCAACCCCTAGGAAATGTGAGGCACCACTACTACCGCGGACTTACTAAATTGCGGAAACAGATGTTTGGGAATAATGTGCCGGTAGGCCAACAGCATGGGAAATAGAATCAACAATCCGGATGGCGAGGGTTGGTCGGAAATTGGACCACATGACAAATTCCTCGAGCTATGCGCCATTTCGACCTCGGGCGACCTGACCTCGGAAGAACAGCAGGACCTCCAGGCCCACCTCGCTGAATGTCCGGAATGCCGGCAGGCTTTGAAGGAATTCGAGGCTGCCGCTGAAATCGGCATGCCTCTGCTTCACTCTCAGCTGTCTAGCCCTGACTCCTTGGAGCCGAACTCGATTCCCATCGAAGTTGCAAAGGCGACTCCGACCCGTGCGACTGGGCAAATTGAAAGGCCACACCCAGAACGAGAACCAATAGAACAAAGCAGCGAACTCAGATTCCCGCATCGAAACGGCCACCGCCAGATGCAGGTGAACTGGAATTATGTGTGGATGCCATTCGCAGCCGCCGTCGTGCTCACGGTCGCATTGAGCATTTACTCGTTTCAAGCTGGCAAGCATAAGGGCCAAGAGGGTGTTCGCGCGACGCCCAGCACTGCCGACCCGAGAGTCGATGCACTCGAACAAACGATAAGCGACGCAGGGCACGACCGCGAAGTCTTGAAGGCGCAGCTCGCGAATCGGGACGGAATGATTGCTGATCTGCGGCGCCAGATCGCAGACCGGTCCGCGGCCCTGAACGAGACGAAAAGTGCTCAAGCCAATTTGGAACATTCTCTCCAAGGTGACGAGGCCGAGAAGCAGCAAGCGGCTCAAGAACGAAGCAGTCTTTCGCAGCAGCTTGATATCGCTCAGACTTCGTTGCAAAAGACTCAGGCGGAGCTCGATTCCCTGCAGCAACAGCGCGCACGTGGTCAGTCGCGCGCGGACAGTTTAGAAGCTCAGATCAGGGATCTCCACGGTCAACTTCGCGACCGAGAACAGGAGCTTGGCAAAGAGCAGGAATTGCTTGCCCACGACCGGGATATCCGCGAACTAATGGGTGCTCGGGACCTTTATATTGCCGAGGTATATGACGTTGCCCGTGACGGGCAGACGCAAAAACCGTACGGCCGGGTCTTCTACACGAAGGGAAAGTCCCTGATCTTCTACGCGTATGATCTCGACCAACAATCAGGACTCAAGAGTGCCAGCACGTTTCAAGCATGGGGCAGCCACGGTCCTGACAGACAGCAGGCTACCAGCCTTGGTGTCTTCTATGAAGACAACTTGGCCAAGAAACGATGGGTTCTGAAATTCGATGATCCAAAGAAACTAGAACAGATCGATGCCGTCTTTGTAACCGTCGAACCAAATGGTGGGAGCCACAAGCCAAGCGGAAAGCCGCTCCTCTTTGCATACTTGAAAGTTGACCCGAACCACCCCTAGTCCAGATCTCATCAGCCGTTTGGAAGCATCAGGATCGTTGTGATGGTTAGGGAGTGGTACAGGCGTCGAATTCTCCTGCGTAGACCGGATAAGTGCGTCAAATCTATTTCCTACAGGAGAGACAGCGTGCGTGGAGTCAACTTCCTTCTTATCGTGAGTCTGCTGTGCGTTGTCCCTGTGATCGCGCAGTCCCCCAACGCGACAATCAATGGCCTCGTCCTTGACCCATCGGGGGCGGCAATAGCAGGTGCCGAGATCATCGTGGTGAACGACGCGACAAGCGTGCAGCATGAAACCACCACCAACAGCGCAGGCATCTATGTCGTAACGAACTTGCCGCCTGGACCATATCGCATCCAAGTTGCGAAAATCGGTTTCAAGACGCTCATCAAGCCAGACATCGTCCTCAATGTTCAGGACGCCCTTGCGATCAACTTCACACTGCCCATCGGCGCTGTGTCTGAAATAGTGACGGTTACGGGCGGCACACCGCTCGTGAACACCCAAGATGCGGCTGTTAGTACAGTCGTAGATCGTCAATTTGCAGAGAATCTGCCCATGAATGGCAGGAGTTTTCAAACATTGATTCAACTCACGCCCGGGGTAATTCTTACACCTAGCAACCAGTACGATTCGGGACAATTCAGTGTGAATGGACAGCGGGCCAGTTCCAATTATTGGATGGTGGACGGTGTGAGTGCCAACGTCGGCGTGAGTGCGGCCGGGGCTACTCCTGGGAATGGGTTTGGAGGGGCACTCGGCTCTTTCAGCGTTCTGGGCGGCACGAACAGCCTAGTGTCTATCGATGCGATGCAGGAGTTCCGAATCCAAACTTCCACATATGCGCCCGAATTTGGTCGTACGCCCGGCGCCCAGATCTCCATCGTGACCCGCTCGGGCAGGAACCAATTTCATGGGACTGTATTCGAGTACTTTCGGAATGACGTCTTAGATGCGAACGATTGGTTCGCAAATGCAAATCATTTGGCCAAGCCGAAGGAACGCCAGAATGATTTTGGTGGCACATTCAGTGGCCCGATTCTCAAGGACAAGACGTTTTTCTTCTTTTCCTACGAAGGGCTTCGTCTTCGGCTGCCCCAGGTCACCCTAACAGATGTCCCCGACTTGACTGCACGTCAGAACGCAGTGCCGGCCATCCAGCCCTTCCTGAATGCGTTTCCCTTTGATCCAAACCAACCCAACTTAGGGAATGGGATCGCCCAGTTCAATTCGAGCTATTCAAACGCGGCTACACTCAATGCATATAGTCTCCGAGTTGACCACAGGTTGGGAAAATCGTGGAGCCTCTTCGCGCGATACAACTACTCACCCTCCCAGCTCGTTCAGAGGGGGTTTGCTTCCACAGCCTTAAGTGATCTTTCGCCGATCCGGATTACCACTCAAACGGGAACCTTGGGGGCTACCTGGATCGTAAGACCAACTGTGACCAACGATTTGAGGTTTAACTACAGCAGGACAAATTCCTCGAGCTCCTCGCATCTGGATGGCTTTGGCGGTGCGGTTCCGTTCGGAGCCCTGCCGTTTCCCAGTCCATTCTCAACTGCAGGCTCAAAACTGAATTTTGACCTCCTGCCGTTGCTGGGTGGGAGTCTGTTGGTCGGAAGGGGCGAACAGGCCGTACAGAGACAGGTCAACGTGGTGGAGGGTTTGGCTATCCAGAGGGGCGCTCACAGCCTGAAATTCGGAGTTGACTTTCGTCGTATGTCTCCCATGCAAGCTCCCCCCGTCTATTTCCAGGCACCTATTTTCCTCACGGTGGCGGCAGCAGAAGCGGGAACCTCTCTATTTACAGTCGTGCAATCTGGTTTAGAGGCCACAATCTTATTTAACAATCTTGGGGCGTATGCCCAAGACACCTGGCGCGTGTCACCTCGTCTTACGCTGACCTATGGCTTGCGATGGGATGTAGACTTTGCTCCTTCATCTCTGAGGGGTCCCAATTTTGCAGCTGTGACCGGCTTCAATTTCAATAATCTATCAAGCTTGGCTTTGGCGTCGCCTGGAACGCAACCATTCAACACGACATATGGCAATTTTGCTCCGCGCCTAGGCGTCGCTTATGAAATCTCCAGGAATCAGAACTGGCAAAGTGTATTCCGGGGCGGGATTGGTATTTTCTATGACCTCGCGAGTTCAGAAGTGGGCAATTTGTTCGGGAACAGCGGTTACCCATTTAGTGCGCGGAATCTGAACTTTGGTGGGACATTTCCATTGAGCCCTTCGTCGGCCGCGCCCCCATCCATTACGCCAGCTAGTTTGGCCTCGCCTTTTGAAACACTGAACGCGCTTGACCCACATCTTGAACTTCCTTACACGCTTCAGTGGAATATCGCGCTAGAACAGGCTTTCGGCACTCAGCAAGTACTCACTGCGTCCTACATCGGGGCCAGTGGAAGACGCCTGATCCAGTCCGCGTTTGTGGTGAGTCCGAATCCGAGTTTTGGGAATGCGAATCTGGTGAGCAGTGTGGGGACATCCAACTACAATGCACTCCAGCTTCAATTTCAACGCCGATTGTCGCATGGACTTCAGGCGCTTGCTTCCTATACTTGGTCACACTCTCTGGATACCGGATCTGCAGGATCGACTCGCGATGAGGCGAACGCTCTCGTGCCCATGCTGAACCCGAATGCCAGCCGAGGGCCTTCAGATTTCGATATTCGAAATGCGTTTTCAACCGCCGTGACTTACGACATCCCCGCCCCCAACGGCAATGCGTTCACGAAGAAGGCTTTCGGCGGTTGGTCGCTTCAGAATGTCATTCAGGCCCGCTCTGCCCCGCCTGTCAACGTTTTTGACGGAGCGTTCTCTACTCTAAACAACGGTCTCTCGCAGGTTCGGTCCGACCTAGTCCCCGGAATACCGCAGTACTTGTACGGATCCCAGTATCCCGGTGGAAGAATTCTGAACAACACCCCCAATCAAGGCGGGCCTGGCTGCGTTGGACCATTCTGTCCACCGCCGACGGATGTAAACGGAAATCCCATACGCCAGGGAGACCTGGGACGCAACGCGCTGAGGGGCTTCAAGGCCGCGCAATGGGACTTCGCGGTCCATCGCGATTTCCCCATTCGCGAGTCGCTCAAGCTGCAATTTCGGGCGGAAATGTTCAATGTCTTGAATCATCCGAATTTTGGTCCGCCGGTAAGCGACATGAGGAGCTCCGGATTTGGGAAATCGATACAAATGTTGGGCCAAAGCTTAAACGTGGGGAACCTGGGAGGTGGGGGCTTCGACGCGCTCTATCAAATCGGGGGCCCTCGCTCCATTCAATTCGCACTCAAGCTGATGTTCTGAGCGCTGGCCATGAAAAAGAAATACTACGGGTCAGCAATTCTTTTAATTGGCATTCTCGTATGCTCCTGTTTCTGTGTGCAGGGCACGGCCAATGCGCAGTCAGCGGAGCCGTTGCCCGTGGAAGTGGCCCTCAAGGTTCACCGGTTCGCCTTTTTCTCCTTCGTTCAATTCTCGCCCGACGGGAATTGGCTAGCATACGTTGTCCAGGACAATCAAAAGGCCAGTTCATTTGAGTTGAAGAGTTGGATCAATCGGGGTGTTCCCGGTTTCTATGAGGGCACGGACATTTACCTCGTCAACGCGCAAAGCGGCCAGACCAGGAATTTGACCGCGAATAATCGGAACAACTGGCTGCCGAGATGGTCACCAGATGGTCACTGGCTTGCTTTCGTGTCCGACCGCGATGCTAGCACAGAGGCGAAGTTGTGGATCTGGGACACAGCAAAAGATCAGATGAGGAGTATTTCCGATCGCAGCCTTCGCGCGGACGAGATCGAATGGACCGCAGACAGCCGGAGCATACTGGTCACAACTTTTCCTCAAGGTCTTACTCGACAGCAGTACCTCGAGAGAACCCTCGGCACTGCGCAGCCGGGTCGATTGACTCTCGGCCGGACAGCAGGTTCAACGGTACTTTTGTATCGCAGCAACGCAGCCGGCGCCACACCTGAAAGCGTGCCCGAATCCGATCCATGGAACCTGGAGTGGAAATTGCGAGATCTGACTTTGGTTGATGTTGCCAGCGGAGAAACAAGAGACCTTATTAGCAGCAAAAGGATCAACAGATGCTTATTGAGTCCGGATGACCGGCGAGTTGCCTGCACAGTTGCCAAAAGGTTTGAAAACCCGGGGCAGCAGCAGATCTTGTACGACGTGGTAGTAGTCACGCTGGCGACCTTAGAGAAAAATGTGGTTACTTCAGATATCCGGCTTCACTACGACGGTGCTCAATTTAGTTGGTCCCCAGACGGCCTGAGACTGGCCTATCGTGCCTATGGGCCTGCCGAACAAACATTCGATTGCTTTGTCGTAGGCGCTACTGGCGGAACAGCTCGCAATGTGACCCATTTCGGATTCCCACCCCTCGCCGCTGGAGCACGGCAGAAACCGAGATGGCCTCTTTCAGGCGTTCCTCTGTGGGACGCGAGGGGTGACTCTATTTATTTAATCACAGGAGGTGCGCTGTGGCGCGCAGTTGCTGGACAGGACAATGCGCGGGAACTCGCCAGAATTCCAGGTCATAAGATCATCCGGCTGATCGCACAATCCAGAGAACAGCTTTCGAGCGTTGATGGAGGACAATCAACGATTGTTGTGGCGGAAAGTCAGGACGGGGCAGAACAAGCATTCTACAGGATAGAGTTGGCAACTGGTCAGAACCGCCAACTTCAGGCAAAGGGCCAGTGTTATACGTGCTCCAATCTGAATGAATGGCAATCTACTGCAGTCTCAAAGGACGGAAAAACTGTAGCCTATTTTGCAGAAGACGCGGACCATGACACCGATCTCTGGGTCGCTGATTCTGCTTTCCGCAATCCATGGCGTTTGACACATCTTAATCCACAGTTTGATCGGTACAGGATGGGCGCCCCACGATTGATCAAGTGGCGGAGCACGGACGGTGAAGAACTGCAGGGGGTCCTTTTGCTGCCTTCCAATTACGAGGAGGGCAAGAGCTATCCGCTGATCGTGTGGGTTTATGGCGGAGAGCAAAGTGCGCATCACTTCGATCTTTTCGGGCTGGACGGGCTGGGCCCCGGGAATATGCAGTTGTTTGCGATGAGAGGATACGCGGTGCTGTGGCCGGATGCGCCGCAGCATCTGGCCACGCCGATGCTGGATCTAGTAAAAACCGTGATGCCTGGTATCAACAAGGTGATCGAACTCGGGATTGCTGATTCTCAACGCCTCGGCATCGCGGGTCACAGTTACGGAGGCTATAGCACGCTTGCCCTAATCGTCCAGAGCAAGCGTTTTAAGGCCGCAATGGAAAGTGCCGGCGCCGGAAACCTTGTCGGAATGTTTGGTGAAATGAACCCCGACGGAACATCATACGGAGGGCCCATCCTGGAGCACGGTCAGGGATTGATGGGGGGTCCGCCTTGGCAATTTCCGCAAAGATATGTCGAGAATTCTCCCGTTTTCTATCTCGATAGAGTTGAAACACCCCTCCTGATCGTCCAGGGCGCCAACGACAGGGCCACAGGCGCCTTTCTTCAGGACGAGATCTTTGCAGACTTGCGTAGGCTCGGCAAGGAGGCTGAGTACGCGAAGTATGAAGGCGAAGACCACTTGCCCTTGACTTGGAGTTACGCCAACCAGCTGGACTTCTGCGATCGGATGATTGCCTGGTTCGATGTACATCTGAAGGAGCGCAAATAAAGGGTCCCGACGAGCACCTATCTCACGTGCAGATTTGCCCGTCGGTTGCCCCCCTCTGCAAGGCATCTGTACGCTCCGCAACTTGACCCATTTTCATTCTCGAATCCGCCATGTCTGTCCGCGATCTCGGCCCCTTTGCTTTGGACTTCTTCAGATGCCGGAGCGCCGCGATGGTTGGCGCTCCGGCATCTGGCCTCTACTCATCTGCTTCGTACGCTGAGTTTGTGTGAAACACCATTCCGGTGTCTGGATTGGACGGGATGTTCTTCACCAGAGTTGACTGGATGGCGTCAATCGCACACGAAAGTAACCTGACTTGGGGCTTTTCGTATCTCATGATCTCACCTCCTTTCTTTTGAGTGTTTGTCGTCGACTTGCCGAGAGCTTGTCTGCTGAACACGCCCTTCCAGAAATTTCTCAGGAGGCCCGTATCTAGTTTTCTCGGTGTTTCAACCTGTCGGAGTGCAGGATTTCTGCCACATCGGAATCCTCAAAGCCGAGCCCTTCGCTGCATTCCTTTGGGACAGGTTCCTTCTGTATATCTCAAGCGCACAGAAGATGCCGGAGCGTCGAAAGGTCAGGCGCTCCGGCATCTGCTTGTTACTCGTCCGCTTCATACGCGGAGTTTGTGTGGTACACCTGCCCCGAATCAGGGTTGGACGTGACGATCTTCTGGTTTGACTGAATGGCATCAATCGCAGAAGAGTGAAGCACTAATTCCGGCTTTTCATATTTCATGGGTTTCACCTCCTTTCTCAGTGGTCTTTGTCAACTGGCTGGATCTTTGCTTGTGGTCAAAGGGCTGCATGCAGCCTTATTCAAACTCAGCTGCAGAGAGATCTTGGGTTGGGCGGCGAGAAGACCACTCAGCAAATTGTGGTGCCTCAATGTTCTGAGCCAAGACTCCACCTCGAGCGTACGAAAGATCGTGACAACGGGGATTTCACGCCCATTCAGGGCTTCTTGGAGGGAATCAGAGAATCTCTGAACATCAATGATCTCGAGCCTCGCGGTCAGCATGTCTTTAGTCATGTCGCGCAGAACTGGCAAGTTCAGAACAATTGCAGCCAACGGTCCACGGGATGCGAAGGCCTTTCTTTTTCTCTGAAGAATGGCCTCAGGCACAATGCCAATCAGGGCGCGTCGCGTCAGAGATCGGCGTTGACCCGGTCGGAGCACTTGCTCCCGGGGAATCGCATACATGAATTCCACAAAATCACGATCCAAATAGGGGTAACGCTTTTCATGGACTGGTTCCGAAGGCAGGTGATCGCAGACCACCTGCCTTCGTAGTGCTTCAAATGTACGCAGGTTTTCTTGAAAGCTGGGTAGGGGACCGAAGAAGTTCAGCCTTCTTTCATATCCAATCAATGCCGCCAGATTGCGTTCTACAAATCTCGGCTGCAGCCACATCGTTTGCTGCCTGCGTTGCATTGTGCCCGCGAGGTAGGCGGGGAAGAATTCACGGACAGTATCCAAGAATAAATGGAACCACGGTTTTCTTACATTGAGTGCCCAGGATTTCAGTTGACGAGCTAGCTTCGCTAAATCGTGCGTGACCAAAAGATCAGCGAGTTCGGGCGTGGGAGATGGCACTCCACCTGTGATTTCGTCGCCACCGATGCCGGAGAGAACGACACGGTTCCCTTGTGAAGTCAAGCATGCCGCGAACTGCTTGGACGCGATAGTGGAACGACAGCATGAGCTAGGCGTACCAGCGAACTTCTCGTTCTCGAAAGAGGCTTTCAATGATTCTGGCGAGCCAACGTCAATGTGCGAGCCAACGCGACCACGCTCTTCTTCCACCTTGGTGAAATAGGGGCGCTCGTTCCAGTTGGGTTCGGAGTCGTTGTAGTAGGAGAGAGTATCGAGCCTCGGAATTTCAGCCACTTCACTGGCGATGAGGGTGTCCGCCATGCAGACAATGGAGGAGGAATCCATGCCGCCGCTGAGCTCGGCGAGGAGGGGGCCGTCCGAGCGCAGCCTACGCCGGACGGATTCCCCGAAAACCTGCCGGAAGTGCTCTTCGTATTCGCCGTCGGTCCGGTAACGGATTCTCTTCCCTGGATTGAAATCCCAATACTTGCTCACCGTCTGCCGCCCCGGCTCCAGCCGGACGAAGCAAGATGGCGGGACAGAATGGATTCCCACGTAAGGAGTCAGATGGGTTGCTGGGAAGAACGACAGCCAGCCCGCGATGTATTCTTCTTCGAGTGCGAACGTCTTCCCTGCCAGAAAGACCAGCGGGTCAAGTATCGTGCTCCATGTAACTTGCTTGTTGTCCAACGAGTAGTAGAGATGTCGCGTCCCGATGGGGTCTTTGGCCAGGATCACTGACCGGCTTCTTGGATCCCAAACCGAAAGCGCCCAATCGCCGATCAGCTTGGCAAAGCATTTCGTTCCCCAGGTCTCATAAGCTGCCGCAACCATTGCGAGATCGGTCACACCGGTTGTTAATACGTCTTTCAGTTCGCGGACGAGTTCCTCGCGGTTGTCGAGCCTCCCGTCCCAGGTGAGCACCGCGCTAGAAGGCGTAACCCACGGCTGGGTCTCTTTCCGTGACTCCCTAGTCGTATGGAAGGCATGGTAGAGGATGCCGACGTTATCTTCTGTATAGGCGCCTCCCCCGTCCGGCCGATATTCCATCTTCCGAACTGCACGCTCACGGTATTTCTCCTTCGCTTCCCTCTCGCCATTCCCTCTTCAGCACCGGTCTAGCACCGCATACATCTCGGGTGTGTACGGTTTGTCGTTGGCTACCCGGCCTTCGACTTCCACCCAGGCATGGGCTTTGAATGGCATCTGCTGCGCACCGATGACCAGCTGTGCGCGAACTCCGAATTCTCTGAGCAGGCACGCTGTTGCGGCCGACCTCTGCAAACAGAGCGCCTCCTTCCAGTACCAAATACAAGCCATGTCCACGGCCGAGCAGATCTCTTCGACTGCTCCCGGGCGCCCGGCTCGTTTTCGTAGCGGATAGTTCCGGACCTTCTCGTAGAGCGCGGAAAAGTTTCCACGCGCGAGGAAGAGGTCGAAATAGATCAGCTTCCAATAGGCCTTGAACGCTAGAACGGACATGGTGAAGAACTCTCCCTTTCATACCGGCAGTTGAAGTTGCTCGCAGAGAAACGTCATCCGGTCCGTCAGAGCTTCCACGCGGTCGCTCAGTGGTAACACCGGGGAATGCCCGCGAAACGGGCTGTAGTCGAGAAAGATCGGCCGCCCGGAGGAATTCGCTGCTTGCAGTCTTGCGGTCATCTTGCGGGCATGGAGTGGATTGCAGTTCCGGTCAGCGTCCCCGGAAACCAGCATCGTCGCCGGATAAGCGACACCGCCGCGAACCTGGTGATACGGTGAGTAGCGCCGTAGCGCTTCGAAATCCTCCCGGTCTTCCGCTGTCCCGAATTCCTCGCTCCACACATGCGCATTGTCGAAATGGTGATAGCGAAGCATGTCCAGCATCGGCACCATGCAGACAACAGCGCGAAATAGGTCGGGCCGTTGCGTCATCGCAGCGCCGGCGAGGAGGCCGGAATTGGATCCTCCGAAGATCGCCAGCTTGTCCGAAGTGGTTCTCCCTGTTTGGATGAGCCATTCCGCCGCGGAGAGGAAATCGTCGTAAGCCGTCTGCCGGTTGCGTCTCTTGGCAGCGTTATGCCATGCCGCTCCGAACTCCGACCCTCCCCGGATATTTGGTAGAGCGAAGAGACAACCTCGTTCGATCAGAAATGCGACGAACACGCTGAATTGCGGCGTCATCGATACGCCGTATCCGCCGTAGGAGGTCATGATTGCCGGGTGGCAGCCGGCTGAAACTACATCGCTGCGGCCGAGGAGGAACATGGGGATTTCTGTTCCGTCCTTGGATGGGTACCGCACCTGAGTGTGCTCGTAATTCTTGGAATCGAATGGAACTGTTCTCTTCGCCCAGGGAATGCGCTTCCCTTCCCGCGGCAAATAGCGATGGATCGATGTCGGTTCGGTGAAGGACTCCACTTCGAGAAGGAGCTCGTCATTCTCGGGCGATGCGCATGCGAACCGCATGGTCTCGCCGTTGCTCATCGGAACTTCGCCGGTTTTGTTTCCGTCAAGGTCGAAGACGGAAATCTGTGGGGCGGTTCCCCGGATGTAGGAAACGAGAAGCCGGTCGCCCGCAATTGCCCACTGCTGGATGCGGCTGTCGCTTTCAGGAACCACATCAACCCATTCCGGCTCGCCTTGCGGCCGGAGACGCAATTCGACGATCCGTAGGTTCGGCGCGTTGCGGTCGGTGACGGCAAAGATTCTGCCGCGAAGGAGCAGCGGGCCGAAACTGTAGTCCGCGTCTCGGACGATGCAGTCAGGTGTTTCGTCGCTTTCCCACGGTTTCAGGTAGAAATCCGTACGCGTCTTCTCGAAGAAGCGATAAACGAGGAACCCGATCCTACTCACATCGGAAGTGAGGCAGAGCCTGAGCTTTTCGCCCTCGCCCGCAAAGAAGATTTCCCGGTCTTCCGTGAACCCGGTGCCGAGGACATGGCGGAAGGCAGCGCGGCGATTTTGCTCCTTACCGTTGGCTGGCGCGTGGACGTAGCAGAAGCTCTTTCCATCCGGTGCGAACGCGAAGCCGCGCAAATAGCCTCGGGAGAGAATGTCTGGTAGCACTTTCCTGCTATCGATTTCGATCAGCTTGAACGTTCCCGTGCGTTCCCCGCCCTCTTTGACCTCGAAGAGCAGCAGCCGTCCGTCAGGTGAAACGCGGAGAGGCTTCACTGCGGTGTATTTCCTGGTGCCATGTTCGGCGGGGTCCACGAGGAGCTGTTCTTCTCGATCGGTTTCATCCCTCATGTAAATGCACGGCTGCTCCTGGTCCGCGAGACGCTTGCGAAAGAAATATCTGCTGCCCGTCTTCAGTACGGAATCGTAGGTCTCGACTGCCAGGAACTCTCGAATGCGTCGGCGGATGCGGTCACGTCCGGGGACGTGATCGAGGCAGGCGCGCGCGTAACTTCTCTGCTCTTCAATCCAGCATCGCGTGCGGGG
>WNFI01046535.1_pt2 | contig 16541 bp, 16 predicted proteins | sample 5400471 | NCBI WGS metagenome assembly WNFI01 (sample SAMN13153348, study PRJNA577476) | soil metagenome | isolation source: 100 cm saprolite on Douglas fir-dominated hillslope | place: USA:California | collected 2013-09-17 | reverse complement strand
AGAGAAATGGCGGACGGTCAATTCGGCGCTAGGCAGCTGGAACAAGACCGGCCTCTCAGCCAGACTGCTATCTGCGCCCGCCTGATGTGTCTTTGGTAATGAACGTCCCCCTCGCGCCGATCGTGTAAACGAGTCCTTCAGCCGTCAGCGTCTCGATCGTCCGGCGGACCGTCCCGCGCGAGACGCCGTGCGCCTGCTGTAGCTGGCTCTCGCTCGGCAGCATGCCGGTCTCCGCGTACTTCCCCTCGCTGATCTCGGCGCGCAGGATCGTCGCCAGCTGCTCATGCAGCGGCGTCGGGTCACGCTGATCAACGATCACCCGGTCACTGTAAGAAACAGGCAGGTCAGGTTGCCTCTCGGGTACCGGCTACCTGTTCTGTACGTTTAGCCTGTTCAGCCGGTACTATCCGGGTATGGACGACACCGACTTCAGCATGATCGCTGAGCAGTTCCCGGGCTGGGAGGCGTGGCAGGGTATCGACCGCATCTGGCATGCCCGAATCAGGGGCGCCACGCCCCCCGTCATGGTTCACGGGGAGGATCTGGTGGACCTGCGGGACCAGATCAAGGCGCATCTCCGCAAGACCGAGGAATACTGGCACCGGCCCGAGGGCAGCACTCTCTGATCCCGGGAAACGCGGAATGGCCCCGGCGCCGAAACGCCGGGGCCACCTGGGGTCGCCGAAGCTCTGGGCAAACCCCTCGTTCTCGAGGTCGATGTACCAGACGTGCTTGATCGGGGGCGGCTTAAACGCGTGGGCCCCGGTCGTGGCACTGGCCGCGCCCGCGCCGGACAGCGCGAGCGCGAGGCCGCGGCCGCGCTTAGCAGGGCCAGCCGTCGCGGGATGCCGGACAGGTGTCGGACGTGCACGTTACTGCGTCCTCATCGGCAGATAGCTGGGCAGGCGTCCCGGTCTGGACCGGTCCGCCGGAGGCAGGCTGGCAGCGGCGCCTGAACACACCGCGACCAGGGCGTGACGGCCGCGGGCCGTGGAACTGAAGTATTCCGCCGCCGAGGTGGCGTGCTGGCCCAGGACGTGCGCGCGGGCCGCTGCGAGTTGCGATCGGGTCAGCTAAAGAACCGGGACCGGGCCAGCCGGAGCACCGCGGCGGGCCCGGTGATGGGGCGGAACCGGTCGGATGCCGCCTGCAGGACCTGGTACTGGTCCTCGGTGAGGTGGATGTCCGCCGCAGCGGCGTTGCTTTCCATCTGCTCCACGCTGGATGCGCCCGGTATCGCGGCCACGGCCGGATGGTGGATGACCCAGGCGAGCGCGATCTGCGCCGGCGTGGCGGAGTGAGCGTCCGCCACCTCGCGCAGCGCCCCGATCAGCTCGCCGGCCCGCCGGAGGTTTTCCGGGAGGTACAGCGGGTTGGCCGCTCGCACGGGGTTTCCTGGCCGGCTATCACCCCGGTACCTGCCCGACAGCAGCCCCTGGGCCAGGGGGCTGTAGGCGATCACCAGGCGGCCGTTCGACGCGGCATACGGCAGGAGCTCGCGCTCGGGGGAGCGGTCTACCAGGTTGTAGCGCACCTGATTGCTCAGCACCCGGCTGCCGAGTGCGTCCTCGGCGGCCTGCCAGCGCCCCAGCGAGTAGTTGCTCACGCCGACCTCGCCGACCAGGCCGACTCGCTGCAGCGCGCGCATGCCGCGCATGATCGTGCCGTCCCGGACCACCGGGTTGGGCTGGTGTACCTGGTACAGGTCGAGCAGGCGGGCCTCGAGCCGGTTCGCGCTGGCCACGGCGCGCTGCTCCACGACGGGAGCGACGGGGAAGACGGGGAGGATCTTCGTGGCGAGGAAGACCGATTCCAGCCTGTCGCCGAGGGCACGGCCCAGAATCCGCTCGCTGCGGCCGAAGCCGTAGATCTCGGCCGTGTCGAACAGGGTCACTCCCAGCTCGATCGCGCGGCCGACGATGGCGTGCGCCTCCTGCGCGTCGTACCGTTCGCCGTACCCCCATTCCCGGGACCCGAATTGCCAGGTGCCCAGCCCGATCTTGGAAATCTTCTTGGCCGTTCCCAGGTCGATGAAGCGCATGACTACAGTGTCCGCCTGGCCGGGGCCGGCCGGCGGCCCGGGTGCCGTCGCGCACCCGCGCGTGGCGGCCGTTCGCGTGCGCCCCGCCGCCGGGCGGCGGGCTCAACCGGGACGATCCCGCCTCGCCGTTGCGGGCTCAGTCTTGTGTCCGGTCAGCGAACGAATAGGGCGGCCACGGGCCGGTCAGGTCGGCGCGGAGCGCGTCATGCTCCGCGGTGAGGGCGAGCACGATCTCGGCAAACTCGGCAGCCCGCTCGGCGCTCAGCAGGTACACGCCGTTGAGCGCCATCCACCCGCCCTGGGCACCAGGCAGCGGGTCCGGTGCGGGATGCCGCCGGGTCGCGACGGCGATGGCGCTGAGTGCCTGGCCGATCTTCTCGGCCCAGGCCTCCGCGGTCACCCAGCGCCACTCCTGCCGGGGCAGGCGGTCCTGCCCGGACGCTGACATGGCGGCAGAGCCGTCGCGCGGAGCGCCGGCCGGGGGCTCCACGTACAGCTTCACACCCCACTCCTGCCTCCCCGTGAAGTCCTGCAGCATTTCGGTGAGCTCGGCGCGGCGTGCCGCCAGGAGCATGCGGATCGTCGCGTCGTCGGGATAGGTCGTCGCGAGCCTGAGCGGCACGACCGGCCCGGCTGAGGCGGTGGACGCGATCACCTTGTGATGGGCGCGCCCGACCTCCTCCACGGAGGTCAGGTCGGTGAGGAGGCTCGTCAGGGACTCCTCACCGAAGACCGCGTCGTTGACCGAGCCGACCACCGCGCCGATTCCCGCCTCCGAGACCACCCGGACGGGCTCCCCCGCGACCCCGGTCAGGCCTGATACCTGATCCGCGTCGAGATCCGCGGTGACGGCGTAGACCCAGACGACCTTGCTGGTGGCCGGGCCCGCTGGCGCGGCCGCTGCGCCAGAGCGGGGGAAGACCGACCTGGCCAGGCTGGCATGCCGCGCCTTGCGCGTCGTGAACCCCAGGCCGTTCCTCATGGTCGCTCCTTCTCAGCTGCGGGCCTGGCGGTGCGCGTGCTGGCCCCGGCAAGCCGCCATATATAGCTCAGCGTCGCTTGGGCACTTTTTGTCGCTCCCGTCACGGCGGGGATGCTTGTCCGGTGTGGTTGAGGTGGCGGGCTAGGGTGCGCAGCCCGCGGTAGGCGGCGGTGCGGATGGCGCCGGGTCGTTTGCCCAGGACGCGGGCGGCGGTGCCGGCGTCGAGGCCGACGACGGCGCGCAGCAGGACGGCTTCGGCCTGGTCGGGGGGCAAGGTGGCGATCAGGGCGACGGCGGCGTGGGTGGTGACCGCGTCCAGGGCGCGGGCGGCGGTGTCGTCGGCGGCGGGCAGGCTGGCCAGGTCCTCGGCGGGCACGGGGATGGGCGGGGGGCGGCGGCCCAGGGCGCGCAGGTGGTCGAGGGCGCGGTGGCGGGCGATGGTGGCGGCCCAGCCGCGGAAGCCGTCGGGGTCGCCGTGGAAGGTGTGCAGGTCGCGGGTGATCTGGAGCCAGGTTTCTGAGGCGATGTCCTCGGCGTCGTCGCCGACCAGGGCGTGCAGGTAGCGCAGCAGCCGGGGCTGGGTGTCGCGGTACAGGACGCGGAACGCGCCGGGGTCGCCGCGCAGCGCCCCGGCCAGCGCCGCCCCCATGTCCGCGTCCCCGGCCCGGGCCGAGACCCGGGGCTCGGCATCCGAGAGGGGCACGGCCGCCTCTGCCCGACCATCCATGCGGGACATCATGGGTCCTGGAGAGAGCTGGCCCCGGGCGTTAAAGATAAATGTCAGTAAAAGTGGCCTTACTAGCCAAACGTCCCCAGTCGGGTATTTCCTCGGAACCGGTCGTCTTCTGAGAGGGTCAGGCACCTCAGCATCCACTGCGCGAGCCGCCCGGCCTCCGCATCGTAAGCCGCCCGGACGGTGATGCCTCGCTCGCGCGAGTCCGCCATCTCGGCCACCGCACGGCGCGCCGCGAAGTACAGGTTCCACGGCACGGTCACCAGCACGACCAGCCACGCTAGGGCCACCCCGCCCGCCGTGATGGACAGCAGCGTCGATAGCGGCACGCCTGCCATGCGCCCAAGCCAGGCGAACAGCGGGGTCGCCGCGGCCCCAGCCAGGATGATGGCCCACCACTTGATCATGCTGCGCTGCGGGTCGCTGCTATGTCTGCGTCGGCAAAGGCGCGCTAGGGCCAGGTCCGTGATCATGAACAGGTGGTCCTGGAGGTTGCGGATGGCCGCTGCCAGGACCATTAGAAGCGGGCCGCTGGCTGGCGGTGGGCATGGGACAAGCCGGCAGGATATTCTCTTGCGGTCCACTTACCGACGTTGCGGACTGGAGAGTTTATGCATGTAGCCGTCCGGCTGACGGCTATCGCCGCGGCGAGCAGCATTCTGGCGGGTATGGCTATCGGGTGCTCGGCCGCATCGTCCGCGCCGTCGAAGTCCTCGGTCGGCGTCAACGTCCAGGCAGCCGCCGCGCTGCGGGCGGCCGCGCGCCGGGCGGCCGCCACACACGCAGCCCAGACCGCGCGCGCGAAGCCGACCCCCCGGCCTGCGCCGCCGGGCTTGCAGGTGACCGGCATACCGAGCGGCGTGAAGGCGAAGGGCGGAGTGCTCGCGAACGCCGCGACGGGGGGCCTGCTGTGGAGCCGCGGCCTCGACACCGAACGGCCGATCGGCAGCGTCGCGAAGGTAATGACCGCGCTGGTGGTAATCCAGGCCGGGAACCTGGACCGGCAGATCCGGGTGCCCAAGGCCGTCATCCCCTACGTGGACAAGTACGCAGGCGACAGCGCCGGCCTGCATCCCGGTGACATCCTGACCGTGCAGCAACTGCTCGAGGCGATGCTGCTGCCCTCGGGCTGCGACGCCGCCTACACCCTGGCCACGGCCTACGGCCCGGGAATCCCGGCGTTCCTGGCCAAGATGAACGCCACCGCGCAGCGGCTGGGCATGGCGCACACGCACTTCACCAGTCCCGACGGGCTGCCCTACCCCACCGAGTTCTCGACCTTCTCGACCCCGGCAGACCTGCTCACCATGGGCCTCGCGGCCATGAAGTCGCCCGTCTTCCGCTCGATCGTGGCCCAGCGCATCTACCAGATCCCCAAGGGCCCGGGGCATCACCACTACTGGTGGGAGAACACGAATGACCTGATCGGCTCCTATCCAGGCGCCGACGGCATCAAGACCGGGTACACCACCGCCGCCCTGCATTGCCTGCTGTTCGAGGCCTCGCGCGCGGGCCTGACCCTGATCGGCGACGTTCTCGGAAGTCCCGCCACCGGACCGGCGTCCGGTGCTGACGCCGCCGCCCGGGTGCTGAACTGGGGCTTCAGCCTTCGGCGGGCTTAACTCAGGGCATTTGCTCCCCTGAGGAGGGGCCGTCCCCCGTGGACCCTCGGGCAGGCACAGCCTCGGCCGCTCGCTGCAGGCGCGTGGCGAGGCCGTCCAGCTTCGCCAGACGGGCGACGATGTCCTCGTGGACCGCTTCGGCGGGCTGCGCGCCGTCGACGGTGAACATCCATTCCCGGCCCGCGTAGTACTCGAGCAGGGGCACGGTCTTGTCGAGGTACAGGTGTCGCCCGAGCCCCGTCCACGCCGCAGCAGTCGGCGCACGAGCTCCTCGCGGGGGACGTCGAGGTGCACCGCCGCCTGCACCTCCGCCCCCAGCGGCTGGGCCACGGCGAAGGCCGCCATGGCCTGCTCGACGGTCCGCGGGAACCCGTCGAGGACATAGCCGCCGGCCTCGGCCGCGGCGACGACGGGCTTGCGGAGCATGTCCATAACGACGCTGTCCGGGACCAGGTCGCCGTTGTCGACGTACTGCTTGGCTTTCTGCCCCAGCGACGTCTGGTCCCTGACGTGCTGACGCAGCAGGTCACCGCTGGAGATATGCGCGATGCCGAACCGCCTGGCCAGCAACTCGGCCTGGGTTCCCTTGCCGGCCCCCGGGGCACCGATAAGCAGCAGTCGCATCTGATCACCGGTCCTGCCGCCCGGCCCGCGGCCAGGCGACGCGCAGCATGATGTGCCGCACTGGGCCCCCTCCCTGGGCGTCTGAGCTAGGGCCCCTAGTCTCCCGCCGGCGACGGGCGTTCACAAGGTGTGCCCTGGAAAGCTAACTGCCCGTGGTGTGCCGGTCATGTGTGCAGGTTTCTGGCTATTCCGGCAGGATAGACGCTGCCGCGCCACCGAGCGGCGCCAGCGTAGTGAACCCGCAGGCCAGGACGGGACGTTAGAACTGGCATGGGGACCGCGCGGGGCACGGGCTGCGGGAAGCCACGCCGGCTGGTCTCGGGCAAGAAACTGGTGCGCGCGCCGGGCCGCGAGCGCGTCACCGCCGCCTGTCATGCGCGCCGCGCGCGGGCGCCAGATGAGCCGGGGCTCGCGCCGTGACCGGCATCGGGAGATGCGCGGACGTCCGGCTGGCGCTGGGCGTCTACGTGCTCGGTGCCGCTGAGCCTGCCGAGCGGGCCCTCGTGCGCATGCACCTGGCCTGGTGCCGTGACTGCCGTGAGGAACTGGCCGCGCTGGCCGGCCTGCCCGGCCTGCTGCGGCGGGTGCCCGCCGCCGAAGCGGACAAGGTCTTCAGCACCGAGGCGGAACGCGCCAGCCAGGCTGATCCGCTGCCGGCAGCGACGCTGCCCCAGCTGCTCGCCCGGACCGCCAGGACCCGGCGGACACGCCGATGGCTGGCACTGGCGGCGGCGGCCGTCGCGGTCGTCCTCGCCGCCGGAGGCGGCGTCACGGCGGGCGACATGACCGCGGACCACGCGGTGCCCCCGCCGGGGCCCGCGGCATCCGTATGGAAGACGGTCTCAGCGCGCAGCGACGTGGCGCTGGCCAGCGCGACCGTCGCGTATGCACCCGCCGCGTGGGGGACCAACCTGAAGGTGCGGGTCATCGGTGTTGCGCCCGGGACCGTCTGCCTGCTGTGGGTCACCGGCTCCGGGGGGCAGAAACGGATCGCGGGGGGCTGGACCATGGTCTCCGGCCAGTACGGCTGGATTCCGGCCTCCACGTCGATTCCAGTCTTCCGCCTGCGCGGATTCGCCGTGACCGCAGGCGGGAAGATCCTGGTCACCGTGCCGGTGAGCGCGCGTTAGGGCCCAGGCTCGGCGGGGCGGGCCTGGTTCCGATGATCACGGTGGCGTTCAGTTCGCCGGACCTGGCGACCCGGGGTAGCAGCCCGCTCCCGGCCACGGCCTCGACAGCCTCCGGTGCCTGGCGCTGGCTGGTCTCGGTCAGCAGGTGGCCGCCCGGGGCCAGCCACCGCGGCGCACCCGCCACCATCCGCCGCAGGACGTAGAGCCCGTCCGCGCCGCCGTCGAGCGCCAGCCGCGGCTCGTGCGCGCGGGCCTCCGGGGGGGGCGCACGCCACCGCCGCGGGGTCGATGTCGGCCGCGTGCAACTCCACCCGGCCCAGGGCCGCGGCGACCGCGACGCCCACCGCGCCCGAGCCGCAGCACAGGTCGACGACGACGGGCCGCGCCCCGGGGGACACCGCCCGCCCTGGGCGCACCCCGGACCCCGATGGCCCGGACCCCCCCGCGAGGCCGGCGGCCGGGCGGACGAGCGCCACCGCCTGTTCGACGAGGAACTCGGTCCTGCGGCGGGGCACGAAGACGCCGGGGTCCACGGCTATCCGCAGGCCGCAGAACTCCGCCCAGCCGACGACGTGCTCGAGCGGCAGGCCCGCGGCGCGCCGGTCCACCATAGCGGTGAGGTCCGACGGGGACCGGGCCGCCGAGATCAGCAACCGCGCCTCGTCCTCGGCGAAGACGCAGCCGGCGGCGCGGAGCCTGGCGACGATGACAGATCGATGGCGAGGTGAGAGGGGAACCGACATAAGGAGCAGCCTTTCGGGAGGCCGAACGGGCCCGCAAGGACGGCTGGCATGGGACGACCCCGTGCCACCCCCGCCGCGGAGCAAGCTTCCGCGAGATGGTGACAAATCATGAGGGCCAGGCGAGGATATCTACGTCCCGGTAAACCATCCAGGAGCGGCGGCGGCGCCGTGCGGTGGCACGGGTGGCGACCGGGCCCCGGGAGCAAGCGGGAAGCACAGGCGGCGGGAGCGCGTATGAAGACCAAGGCAGCAGTTCTCCGCGAGGTCGGCAAGGACTGGGAGATCATCGAGCTGGACCTCGACCCGCCCCAGGCCGAGGAGGTGCTGGTGCGCTACGTCGCGTCCGGGCTGTGCCACTCCGACGATCACCTGCGGACCGGCGACATCCCCGTCCGGTACCCGATCGTCGGCGGCCACGAGGGCGCGGGAATCGTCGAGGAGGTGGGGCCGGGGGTCACCCGGCTGAAGCCAGGCGATCACATCGTCTGCTCGTTCCTGCCCGCGTGCGGCCACTGCCGGTTCTGCGCCCGCGGCCAGACGAACCTCTGCGACATGGGCGCCTTGCTGGTCGACAACTGCCTGCCCGACGGCACGTTCCGGTTCCACGCCGAGGGCCAGGACTTCGGCCAGATGTGCCTGGTCGGCACGTTCTCCCAGTGGGCGACGGTGTCCGTGGCCTCCTGCATCAAGATCGACGACGACCTGCCGCTGGAAACGGTGGCGCTGGTGGGCTGCGGCGTGCCGACCGGCTTCGGCACCTCGGTCCGCGTGGGCGGTGTGCGGCCCGGCGACACCGTGGTCATCTACGGCATCGGCGGCGTCGGCATCAACGCGGTGCAGGGCGCGGCGATCGCCGGCGCTACGAACGTTATCGCGGTAGACCCGCTGGGGAACAAGCGCGAGGCGGCGGAGCGGCTCGGCGCCACGCACAGCGCGGCCACCGCTGCCGAGGCCCAGCAGCTGGTCACCGAGCTCACCCGCGGCGTCGGCGCGGACGAGGCCCTCGTCACCGTCGGCGTGGTCACCGAGGACGTGATCGACGCGGCCTTCGCGGCGATCCGCAAGAACGGCACCGTCATCGTGACCGGGCTGGCCGGGCCCGGCAAGAAGAACATCCAGCTCTCCAGCTTCGAGCTCACCCTGTTCCAGAAGCGGCTGGAGGGCGCGCTGTTCGGCGGCGGCAACCCGTTCGATGACATCCCGCTGATGCTCGACCTGTACCGCGCGGGCCGGCTCAAGCTGGACGAGCTGATCACGACCCGGTACCGCCTGGACGACGTCAACCAGGGATACCGGGACCTGCTGGACGGCCGGAACATCCGCGGCGTCCTGATCCACGACCACTGACCCTGACCCAGGACCCTGGTCAGGCGCGCGAGGCTGACTCCTCCAACGCGCGGGCAACCAGGACCCGGGCCAGGTGCTCGCGGTAGCCGCGGTCGGCATTGAGGTCATCGGGCGGGCTGGTCTGCTCGGCGGCGTGGGCCGCGGCGTCTCGCGGCGCGGCGCCCCCGGCCAGGGCCCGCTCGACCGCGCTGGCCCGTACCGGCGTCTGCCCCATGTTCACCAGCGCCACGCTGCCGCCCTGGACCGCGACGCCGACGATGGCCCAGTCGATGGCCCGCTTGGTGAACTTCTGGAACGACCACGCGAGCGGCGCCCGCGGCTTGGGAATCCGGATCTCCGTCAGCAGCTCGCCGGGTTCCAGGGCCGACTCGAACAGCCCGCGGAAGAACGCGCCGGCCCCGATCTCGCGGCTGCCGGACGGCCCGCGGGCGATCAGGACGCCGTCCAGGGCCAGGACCACGGCGGGCAGGTCGGCCGCGGAGTCGGCGTGCGCCAGCGAGCCGCCGATCGTCCCGCAGTGCCGGACCTGAGGGTCGCCCACCATCCCGGCGGCGTGCGCCAGCAGCGGCAGCTCGCGGGCGAGCAGGCCGGAGGCGGCCAGGTCGTTGTGGGTAGAGAGCGCGCCCACCGCGATATGGCCGTCATCATCACGGATGTAGCGGAGCTCGCTGAGCCGCCCTATGTCGATCAGGATCTCGGGCACGGCCAGGCGCAGCTTCATGAGCGGGAGCAGCGAATGCCCGCCGGCCAGGAACTTCGCGTCCTCGCCGCCGTCGGCCGCCAGCTCCAGGGCCTCGTCTGCGGACCCGGCCCGCTGGTAGGTGAAGCACCGGCACAGGTTGCCCTCCAGGGCGGTCCTGACCTCGTCCTCCGTGGGCAAGGGGTTCTCGGCGAGCAGCGAGACCGCTGCCATCACCATCCCCGGTGTGCAGAACCCGCACTGCAGCGCGTGCTCAGCGCGGAACGCGAGCTGCATGGGGTGCATCTCGTCCGGGCCGCTGGCCAGCCCCTCGACGGTCACCACCGCACGCCCGTCCGCCTGGGCGGCCAGCACGGTGCACGATTTCGCCGACTGCCCGTCCAGAAGCACGGTGCACGCCCCGCAGGAACTGGTGTCGCAGCCGATGTTGGCCGCGGTGAGCCCGGCCACGTCGCGCAGGAAATCCACCAGCAGGGTGCGGTCCGGCACCTCGGCCTCGATCTGGCCGCCGTTGACCGTCATGATGACCTTCACTGGCCCTCCCCGCTCTCTTGCGCTGCGCTGATCGCGGCCCAGACCCGCGCGGGCGTGGCCGGCATGTCGATGTGGCTGACGCCCAGGTGGCTGACCGCGTCGATGACGGCGTTCTGCGTGGCCGGGGTGGCGCCGATCGTGCCGGCCTCGCCGATCCCCTTGACGCCCAGCGGGTTGACGGTCGTGGGCGTCTCGCTGGCCAGCAGCTCGAAGCTGGGCAGCTCGGCGGCGGTGATGATGGCGTAGTCCACCAGCGTGCTGGTGACCGGGTTCCCCTCGGGGTCGTACACCATTTCCTCCAGCAGCGCCTGCGCCACCCCCTGGGCGATGCCGCCGTGCCGCTGTCCCTCGGCCAGCAGGGGGCTGACCACGGTCCCGGCGTCGTCGACGGTAACGTGCCGGGTCAGGCGGGCCTTGCCGGTCTCGGTGTCCACCTCGGCGACCGCGAGGTGGGTGCCGAACGGGAAGGTCGGCTGGCCCTCGGTGAAGTTGGCCGAGGCCTCCAGGCCGGCGGATCCCGCGTGGGCCGCGACTTCGGCCCAGCTCTGGCTGGTGGCCGGGTCGCCGCGGACCTGCCAGACCCCGCGCTCGGTGTCGAGCTCGAGGTCCGCCTCGCTGGCTTCCATCAGGTCGGCCGCGACCTGGCGGGCCTGGTCCCTGACGTCGATCGCGGCCTGCCGCACGGCGACCCCGCCGAGCTGCAGGGAACGCGACGCGTACGTGCCGACGCCCTGCGGGATCAGGTCGGTGTCGCCGTGGATCACGGTGACCTTCGCCATCGGGATGCCCAGCTCGGACTCGACGAGCATGGCCCACGCCGTGTGATGGCCCTGCCCGTGGGCGGAACTGCCGGTGTAGGCCGTGGCCGTGCCGTCGGCGTGCACGACGAGCCGGGCGGTCTCGCCGCCCGCCGCGTCCGCCGCGGTGATCTCCACGTAGCTCGCCAGCCCGATCCCCAGCTGCAGCACGTCTCCGCGCTCGCGCCGCCGGGCCTGCTCGGCCCGCAGCTCCTGGTAACCCGCTGCGGCCAGCACCTTGTCCAGCGCCGCCACGTAGTCGCCGGTGTCGTAGGTGGCCCCGCACGGGGAGCTGTACGGGAACGCGTCGCGCGGCACCAGGTTGATCCGGCGCACCTCGGCCGGGTCCATGCCGATCTCCGCGGCGAACAGGTCGACGGCCCGCTCGATCGCGGCGGTCGCCTCCGGCCGTCCGGCGCCGCGGTAGGCGTTGATCGGCGTCGTGTTGGTGACCACGACCCGGTACCCGGTCTGCACCTGCGGGATCGCGTACGGGCCCGCCGCCATCAGGCTGGTCAGGAACGGCAGGAAGCCGCCCAGCCGCGGGTAGGCCCCGGTGTCCTGCACGATATCCAGCCGGTAGGCCAGGATGCGCCCGTCCTTCGTCCCGCCGATCCTGATGGCGTGCCGCTGGGCCCGGCCGTGCGTCATCCCGGTCATGTTCTCGCTGCGGGTTTCCGCCCAGCGCACCGCGCGCCCCGTGTGCTTGGCCGCCCAGGCGACGATGAGCGCGTCCCGGTCGACCCCGATCTTGGCGCCGAACCCGCCGCCGACGTCGGGGGCGACCACCCGGATCGCCGCCGGGTCCAGGCCGAGCGCGCCCGCCAGGATGAACCGGGAGATCTGCGCATTCTGCGTGCTCACCCAGACGGTCAGCCTGCCCTCCGCCCAGGATGCCGCGAGGGCGCGCCCCTCCATCGGCACCGGCGCGAGCCGCTGGTTGATGATGGTCCGCTCGACCGCGACGTCGCAGCCGTCGAACATGGAGCTATCGCCGGCGCCGCCGTTACCGGTCACGCCGGTCGTCCACGCGACGTTCGACTCGGTCCCGGGGAACAGCAGCGTCTCGCCCGCCAGGGCGGCGTCGACGCTCGCCGCCGCGGGCAGCGGCTCGTAATCCACGCTGACCAGCTCGGCCGCGTCCTCGCCCTGGTAGCGCTCATCGGTGAGCACGATCGCGACCGGCTCGCCGACAAAGCGCACCCGGTCCACCGCCAGCAGCGGCTCCGCCCAGGGGCCGCCGAGCGGCAGCGGGGCGCCCTCGCCGCCGCCGACACCGTCCTCGGGAGCCGGCGGAGGCGGCGGCAGGTCGTCCATGTCCGCGACGGTCAGCACGCCGACCACGCCCTCGGCCTCGCGCGCCGCCGAGGCGTCGATCCCCGTGATCATCGCGTGCGCGATCGGGCTGCGCACGAACGTGGCCCGCGCCGCGGTGGCCAGTTCCGGGACGCGAAGGTCATCGGTGTAGGTGCCGCCGGCCGTCAGCAGCCGAGGATCCTCGGTCCGAACCACCCGGGTACCCAGGATGCTCATGAGGTTCTCCCGACTTCCGAGGTCTGGCTGACCTGAGGACAATATCCTCCAGGGCGGCACGTCGTCACAAGTAGAGCCTCTGGTCGATCGGGATGCCGTTCTCCTGGCAGTAGGTCTCGTAGTGGTTGATGAACCAGAACACGTCGACCGTCTCCATCACCCGGTCCTGATCGTCCAGGAACTCCAGCGGGCCGTTCAGCCAGAAGAACGTCTTCATGCCCTTCTCGGAGTACAGGGTGTGCGTCCGGCCCGGGCTCTCCCGCACGAAGTCGCCGGCCTTCGCCACCCACGAGTACTCGCGGTAGTTCCAGGTGCCCTCGATCACGTAGCCCGACACCGGCCCGCGGTGGCGGTGCCGCCCGAGCTCACCGCCGGCCTGGACCCAGAGCACGTTCGCCGCACTGCTGCTCCGGATATCGAACGTGAGGTGCTTGATGTAGACGTTCGGGACGAACGGGACCCAGGGCGAACCCTCCCCGTCGATGTAGCCCTCCTGAAGGGCGTACTTGTCCCGCATCTTGTCGACGCGCGACTCGATCTCGACGTAGCCCTTGATCACCTCGTCGCTCGTGGTCATGTCACTTCCCTTTCTGCTCGAAGCGCTCGTACCAGACGCTAAAGCTCCTGCTCAGGCCGTGCTTGCATGGATGACGACCTTCATGACCTCGGCCGGGTTGCTCATCGCGAACCGGATCGCCTCGGGCGCCTCGTCCAGGGCGAACTCGTGGCTGATCAGGCGGCGCAGCGGCCGGCCGTTGCGCTCCGCCACGGCCACGGCCTCCGCGAATTCCGCTGCCCCGCAGCAGCTGACCCCGAGCAGGTCGAGCTCCTTCTCGGTCAGGAGGCCGACCCTGATCGGCGCTTCCTCGTTCGACATCCCGACCTGCACCGCCCGCCCGGCCGACGCGATCATGCTGACCATCGCCCCTGTCGCCGACGCGGCGCCGGTGGCGTCGAACACTACAGGCGGTCCCGCAGGCCCTGCCCACCGGCGCGCGAAGTCGGCCACCTCCTGCGCGCCGTGCCACGGATGAGTCTGCGCGCCCATCTCGCGGCTCAGCGCGAGGCGGCTCTCCTGGAGGTCGATGACCAGCACATCGGCCCCGCGCTCGCGCGCGACCAGGCAGATGCACTGGCCGATCGGGCCCGCGCCGAGCACCACGGCCCGCTCGCCGGGCTGGACCGCCGCCCGGTTCACCGCGCGCACGGCGATCGAGACCGGCTCGGCCATCGCCGCGATCGCGGGATCGCCGGTGTCGATCGGGAACACGTGATCCTGGCCGATCGCCAGGCGCTCCTGGAGGCCCCCGTCGAGGTGGATACCGGTCAGCGCCAAGTTGTCGCACGCGTTCGGGCGCCCGATGTGGCACGGATAGCACCGCCCGCACGGATGCAGCGGCCAGACGGCCACGCGCTGTCCGACCTCCAGCTCCGCCCGGCAGCCGGGGCCGAGCGCCGCGATCGCGCCCGCCACCTCGTGGCCCTGGATGCGGGGGAACTGCCCGCCGCCGGCCGCGTCCGACATGTCCCCGGCGAAGAAGTGATAGTCAGAGCCGCAGATCCCGACGGCCTCGGGGCGGATCACGACCTCGCCCGGGCCCGGCGCGGCGGGCTCGGGGTGCTCGAGCACCACCATCGAGCCGACGCCCTGCGTGACCGCCGCGCGCATCAGCTCGTGCCCCGCGTTGGCCGGCCGGCGGCGGGGGAGTCGCCGGGGGGCGCGCCCGGGTCCTGCCATGGCGCGGCTTGGTCGTGCGTGGCTCGGTCGGCGGGCGCGACCGGTGAGCTGCCGCCGGGGGCGTTACGGCTGGGGGCGCTGCTCCGGGCGTTTCTGCCTGAAGCATTGTGGCTGCCGCGCAGCAGGTACGCCGAGCGGAGCAGCTCGGGCTTCTCGCGGAGCTCCCGCGCCAGCCCCGAGAACCGCAGCTGCCCGCCCTCCATGATGTGCGCGTGGCTGGCCAGCCCGAGCGCGACGGTCGCGAACTGCTCGATCAGCAGCACCCCGATGCCGGATTCCGCGACCGCGCGGATCGCCGGGATCAGCCGGTTGACGACGACCGGCGCCAGCCCCAGCGAGAGCTCGTCGATCAGCATGTAGCGCGGCTGGGAGACCAGGGCCTGGGCCAGCACGACCATCTGCTGCTCACCGCCGGAGAGCATCCGGGCCGGCGCCGACAGCCGCCGGGAGATCTCGGGAAACAGCTCTAGCGCCCGGTCGCGCCCGGCCCGGGCCTGGCTGGCGGACAGGGCGTAGGTGGCCACCCGGATGTTGTCCTCGACTGTCAGATCGGGGAGCAGCCGACGGCCCTCCGGAACGATCGCTATGCCGGCACGGCGGATCCGCTCCGGCCGGCGGTTGGCCCACTCGAGGCCGTCCAGAAGCACGGACCCTGCCTGGAGCCTGAGCACGCCTCCGACGGCCAGCACCAGGCTCGACTTCCCGGCCCCGTTCGGCCCGAGCAGAGCGGTCACCTTTCCGGCCGGTATCTCGATTGAGACGTCCCTGACCACGGCGCGTCTGCCCCGCTCGACGGTGAGGCCGCGCAGGCCCAGGACAGCGTTTTCTTCTCGCCTCCGGGGCCCCGCCCGCCTCCCCATCCCCCGCCCCTTTGGCTCGTTTGGCTCGTTTGGCTCGGTCATGAGATCTCGGCCTCTGCGGTGCCGAGGTAGGCGCTGATCACGCGCTCGTCGCGCAGCACGTCCGCGGTCGGGCCGGACGCGATCAGCCTGCCGAAGTCGAGCACCGCGGTCGTCGCGCAGCACGCGGACACCAGGCTCATGTCGTGGTCGACGAGGATCGTCAGCGCGCCGGTCTGCTCGGGGATCCGGCTGATCACCGCCCCCAGGTGCTCGGTCTCCTCGTCAGGGAGGCCGGCGGCCGGCTCGTCCAGCAGCACCAGCTTCGGCCGCCCGACCACGGCCCGGGCGACCTCGACCAGCCGCCGCTGGCCCGCCGCGAGCGTCTTCACCTTGGTCGACGGGTCCACGTCCAGGCCCACGAACGAGACCGCGCCGAGCACGTCGTGACGCCGAGATGTCCCGTTCAGCTTGGAGTGCTCGTGGACCATCGCGACGTTATCGAAAACTGACAGCTCCTCGATCGCCTGCTCGGTCTGGAACGTGCGCCGCACTCCCCACCGCGCCCGCCGATAGTGCACGATCGACAGCAGGTCTTCCCCGAACGCGCGCACGGTCCCGGCGGCCGGCCGGGCGAAGCCGCTCAGGACGTTGAAGAACGTCGTCTTCCCCGCGCCGTTGGGCCCGATCAGCCCGCAGGTACCGGACTCGAAGGTCACGGTCATGCCGTCCAGCGAGGTGACGCCGCCGTAGCGGACGGTCAGGTCGGTGACCTCTACTGCCGCCCCACCCGCGCTCACTGTGTCTCCCGCTCGCCTGCGGGGGCGCGCCTTGTGGCGCCCCTCCGGCTCGCTCACTTCACGCCACCCCCCGACGGCGCGAGCCGGTGCACCAGGGCGAGCAGCAGGCGCCCGAGGCGCGCCAGATCCTTGGGCGCCTGGTCGGCCAGCCCGGCCGGGGCGGTCGTCAGGACCTGCAGCACGCCGATGCCGAACAGGATCGTCAGCCAGTCGGCGGAAACGCCCCAGTTGTTGAGCAGGGCCGGCAGCAACTGCAGCAGCAGCGCGGCGATGACCGCGCCCCAGAGGCTGTAGGCGCCGCCCATCAGCACCACGGCCAGCAGCGTGATCGAATCCTGGGTCGGGAAGTCGATGGAGTACAGGTAGTGGACGGCGCCC
>WNFI01631165.1_pt1 | contig 16543 bp, 18 predicted proteins | sample 5400471 | NCBI WGS metagenome assembly WNFI01 (sample SAMN13153348, study PRJNA577476) | soil metagenome | isolation source: 100 cm saprolite on Douglas fir-dominated hillslope | place: USA:California | collected 2013-09-17 | reverse complement strand
GCACCATAAAATTTCTCAAGGAGAAAGCATGAAGAAACAGAAGGGTTTCTCTCTTATCGAACTGCTGATCGTCGTGGCGATCATTTTGATCATCGCGGCGATTGCCATTCCGAACCTCATCAAGTCCAAGATGGCCGCGAACGAGGCCGGTGCGGGCGGCACAATCCGTACGATCAATACTTCGGAAGTGACTTATTCAACGGTTTGTTCCAACATCGGTTATTCGGCCACCCTGAAAGAGCTTAATACTGGAGCTCTTTGTCCTGCCGGTTCAAACATTATCGACGCGGTTCTGGCAACAGGAACGAAGAGCGGCTATACGTACTTGGAAGCCTCGGCTAATGTTGTAGGTGGCGTGTCTACGACGTTTACCGATTCCGCGACCCCAGTAACCCTCGGTACGTCCGGGCAGCGCCAGTTCTGCTCAAACCAAATCAACGTCATTTACTTCGATCCGGCGGGAGGCGCATGCGCCGTGCCCGCTAACGGCCTACCCACGGCAACTGCCGTCGTCCTGCAGTAAGCCGATTACTGGATATAGCGGTTTAACACCTCGGAAGTCGAGTAACAGAGCACGGGATTTAAGTCCAGTGCTCTGTTTTTTTATGTGGGCGTCGAAAATCTTGCCTGCCAAACGCCGGGTAAAGATCAAGGCACGAGAGTCCGCTTCAGAAAGCGGCCTCTACAGGACCTTTCGGGTTGGCAGGTTGCCCTGTAAGATGGAGAGGTGACTTCTCGCATTGGCGCTGTGGTGACCTGCCTTCTTTTGACGCCTTCGTTCGGCGGTGCCTTGATTTATGCTAAGCGGTTCGAGGCTAAGTATCGCGGCGCGCGGACGCTGCAAGCAACCTTTCTTGAGCGCTACACGGAGAACGGACGATTGGTGCGGACTGAGGCCGGCGTCGCGTATTTTCGCCGCCCCGGTAAGATGCGCTGGGAGTACGAGTCTCCGGAAAAGAATCTTTTCCTCGTCGATGGCAAGGCGGCTTGGTTTTACGTTCCTGCGGACCACACGGTTACGCGCGTCCCCGCCAAAGAGAGTACGGATTGGCGAACCCCCCTGGCGCTGCTCGCCGGGGAGATGAAAGTTTCCCGAATTTGCGCGCGTATAGAGCCTGCGCTCAGTGAGCAGCCAGAGGGTCCTGATCATGCCGTTCTTTTTTGCCAACTCCGTGGCGCGCGCCCCAACCAGGACAAACGGGGCTCTCAAGAGGCTTCCTTGCAGAGCGGAGAAGCCGGTGAGGCAGTCTTCTTCGAACTGGTCAAGAACTCGGGAGAATTAGTTCGTGTGCTTGTTCGAGATCCAGGCGGCGTCGGCATCGAGTTTCGGTTCACGAACTGGCAGACAGATCCTCCTGTGGCCGATTCGCTTTTCCACTTCGAGGCTCCGCCGGGCGTGGCCATCGTCAACGGGGAATTGCCCGCCGCAAATGACGGAATATATAGGTAAGCTACCGTTCTTAGAGCCGTGTTTTCAGCAAGAAACAGCCAACCATTAGGGGCTAGCCCGCATATGAGCTAGATGAGGTAAACTGAAGGCCTATGAGCGAATTTGTCTGCCGCGTGGCGGATGCCGAAGGACGTGTCTTCTCGCACGTCGAACCCGCGAGTACTCTGGAAGAAGCGCGCCAGAAGCTCGTGGACCGGGGATTGTACGTCTATTCAGTGGAATCCCGGGGCGGCCGTCTGGCCAGTCTGGTTCGCCGGAAGAGCGGACGCCAGATTGGCGGTTCGGAATTCCTGATTCTCAATCAGCAATTCAACACCCTCGTCAAAGCCGGTTTGCCGATCTTGAAATCATTGGATCTTCTCGCCACCCGCGCCTCCTCTCCCAAACTTCGCCCGGTCATCAGTCATATTCGAGACCGCGTCCGGGAAGGAAAGTCGCTTTCCGAGGCAGTCGCCGAAGCCGGAGTATTTTCCAAAGTCTATTCGACTGCCATCCTTGCCGGAGAAAAGAGCGGCGATTTGCCGGGCGTGCTGGACTATTACATCGCCTACCAGCGCGTCAGCACCGGCGTGCGCAAAAAAATTCTTGCGACGCTGGTCTACCCCGTATTATTGATCAGCGTGGCGATCATCATCGTGACCTATCTGGTCACCGCTGTGATTCCTAAGTTTGCTCTGCTCTACCGGGATTTGGGCGTTGAGCTTCCCGCACCCACGCGAGTATTGATTGCCTTGACGGTTGATTATCGCTATGTCTTTCTTGGCGCCGTTGTCCTACTCGCTCTGGCCGTTGGCGGCGTTTTTCTCTGGTCCCGCACCGAGGAAGGCGGCACGGCTTTCGATCGAATCAAGTTCCGGCTTCCGGTGGTTGGTGACACGCTCCTCAAATTTCAAGTCGCGCAATTCTCGCGCACGCTTTCAACGCTATTGACGGGCGGCACGCCCCTGGTGGCCGGCCTCCAAACGGCAAGCGATGCCATCACCAGTAGATTGTTGCGCTCCACGGTCGGTCGGGCAACGCAGATGGTTCGCGAAGGAGAATCTCTGCACGGCGCCCTGGCTTCCAAGGGGGTCATGCCGGAATTGGCTCTGGAGATGATCGAAGTCGGTGAATCGAGCGGCGCCTTGTCCCCGATGCTCAACAGCGTGGCCGAATTCTACGAGGAAGAAGTCAACTTGCGTTTGTCTGCGCTTGTTTCGCTTATCGAGCCCGTTCTTCTGATCTTCATGGGATTGTTAGTTGCCTTTATTCTGATTTCGCTATATCTGCCCATCTTTTCTTTCTCCATCACGGGGGCGCCAAAGTAAGAGATCATGGCCACCACAGAACAACTTCCTCCGTCGCCCGGGCTGCCCGGCGACGGTGATGAACAGAACGAACGCGAGTTCGCGCGCAAACTCGCGGAAAGATACCGCTTCGCTTTCATTGATCTCCGGGAGCAGCGCATCGATCCGGAACTGTTTCGTACTATCCCCGCGGACCTGATGTTCCGCTACAACTTCGTGCCGCTTGAATTGCAGAACAATGTCTTGGCCATCGCGGCGGCCGACCCCGGCCAGGTGCAGATGAGCGATGAGCTGCCCCTCCTGCTGGGCAAGAAACTTTTGATTCGCGTCGCTACCGCCCGCCAGATCGGCGACATTCTGAAGCGCACCGAGCAATCGCAGCGCGTGCTCGAGCAAGCCACGGAAGCTTTCACTCTCCAGACTTCCAAGGAGGAAGAAGAAGCTGACGAGACGATTTCCGGCGACCGTTTGACTCGCGATAGTACCGCCAGCCCGGTGGTGCGCCTCGTGGAGACCATTATCTTCACCGCTCTCGAACGCCGTGCCAGCGACATCCACATCGAAGCGCGTGACTCCGAAGTCGCCGTCAAATACCGTATTGACGGCGTGCTGCAGCACGCCATGCAGCCCATCGCCAAGGAATGGCATTCCACGGTGCTCTCGCGCATCAAAGTGCTGAGCGAGCTGGACATCGCCGAACGCCGCGTTCCCCAGGACGGCCGCTTCCGCGTGAAATATAAGGGCCGCTACATCGATTTGCGCGTCTCCATCATGCCCGCCAGTCACGGTGAAGACGCGGTTCTCCGCGTCCTCGATAAAGAGACGCTTTCGGAGAAATTCCACAGCCTGACTCTGGACGTTGTCGGTTTCTCAGGGGAAGAAACCCGCCGTTTCCGGCGCTATATCCGCGAACCGTATGGCATGGTCCTGGTTACGGGTCCCACAGGTTCCGGAAAGACCACCACGCTCTATGCGGCCATCAACGAGATCAAGACCGACGAAGACAAAATCGTCACCATCGAAGATCCGGTGGAGTATCAGCTCCGCGGTATCACGCAGATTCCGGTGAACGAGAAGAAGGGCCTCACCTTCGCGCGAGGCTTGCGCTCCATCCTGCGTCACGACCCCGACAAGATCATGGTCGGCGAAATTCGCGACCAGGAAACCGCGCAAATCGCCATCCAGTCGGCCCTCACCGGCCACCTCGTTTTCACCACCGTCCATGCCAACAACGTGACCGACGTCATCGGCCGCTTCATCAATATGGGCGTAGAGCCGTACAACTTTGTCTCCGCTCTCAACTGCATCATGGCGCAGCGGCTCGTTCGCGTGATCTGTCCAAATTGCAAGAAGCCCAAGCGATATTCTCCCGAGGAATTGAAAGAAGCCGGCCTCGATCCGGCTGTGTGGGGGAACGTCACGTTTGCCGAGGGCGCCGGGTGCCTGGAATGCTCGGGCACCGGTTATCACGGCCGCACGGCAATTTGCGAATTGCTCGACTTGACCGACCGCATCCGCGAAATGATCGTGGATCGCCGGCCGACTTCGGAGATCAAGCGCGTCGCTTGCGAAGAAGGCATGATCACTCTGCGCGAAAGCGGGCTGGCCAAGATTCGTGCGGGCATCACGACCGTGAAAGAGATTAACAAGGTGACTTTCGTTGACTAGCACCGCTGCATTCCGGCAGGGAATTTATCAGTTCGAATGGGTGCGCCGGGTCGCGCGCTGGCTCGATGCCATGCCGCACGCCGCCTTGGCCGTCGAACTTGCGCCGGACCGCGTAGCTGCGGCACGCTGGAGCCGCGCGGGTTCGCTGGATGGATATGCTGTGGAATCTTTGCCGGTGGGAGCGCTTGTTCCTTCGGCCGTCGAAGCCAACATCGTGAACAGCGCCGCCGTCAAGGCCGCTGTCGGTAATGCCTGTGACCGCTTGCGTTCCCGGGATGAAGATGTTGCCATGATTCTCCCCGATACCGTGATTCGCGTCTTCGTGCAGCACTTTGAAGAATTCCCTCGCTCGGCAGAAGAAGCCGTTCCGATGTTGCGGTGGAAGTTGAAAAAAAGCGTGCCCTTCGAAGCCGATGAGACGCTCATCTCTTACATGCGCCAGGCGCCGCGCGAAGCCGGCGTTGACGTTGTGACTGCGCTTGCCCGTCTTCGCATCATCCGGGAGTACGAATCCCTCGTCGAGGCTATCGGGCTGCGTCCGGGCGTAGTGCTGAGCTCGTCGCTTGCCGCCATCTCGCTCCTTGAAGATGAGAAGCCGACGCTCCTTGCGCGCGTCTCGGGTTCCTCTCTGACCACCGCGATCGTGCGCCGTGGCGTCTTATGTGGCTATCGTTGCACGGAGCTGCCGGCACATGGCGCAAACCTCACGCCGCAGATGCTTCTTGAAGAGATTTTTCCGGTGGCGGCTTATTATCAAGACACCTGGCAGGAAACTATTCAATCCGTCCGCGTCGCCGGGCTTGGCGCGCGCCTCCCCGAATTTATCCGGCCTCTCGAGGATGAATTCCATTGCGAGGTGCGTTCGTTGCTGCACTCCGCGGTCTCGGATGGACGCATCAAAGAAGATGCCCGTCCGCTGGCGGATCGCGAATTGGAAGGTTTGATCGGTTGGATGCTGCAGCGTGGCTAGAATCGGCTTTTTAGGATTGAGGCAATAGAGGGCATGAGGGTTCGGCTTAACTTAGCGACGAAGGCGCTCGAAACCCACCGGCGGTTCCTGGCGGGTGCGGGTCTCATCGCTTTCTTCGCCGGTCTCGCTTTTCTCGGGCTGGGATGGCACGTGTATTCCGCTCGCAAAGTGAATGCGGAACAGCGCGCCCGTGCGGACAGAACGCGCCAGGAAATGGCCAAGCTCGAAGCACAGCGCATGGACTTGGACGGCTATTTCCATCAGAAGGACATCGCCAATCTGCACGATCGCGCCGCCTTCATCAATACCATCCTTGACGCGCGCAGCTTCAATTGGACGCTGATGTTCATGGATCTGGAGCGCATCCTGCCGGGCGGCGTACGCGTCATCAGCATCGAGCCTAAGCAGGTCTCGGGACACGTCGAAGTGAAATTGACCGTGGGCGCCACCAACGACGAAGCCGAGTTGAAATTCGAGCATGCCCTCGAGGAATCGAAAGAATTTACCGAGGTTCAAATTCAGAATGTTCATTCGCCCACTTCAATCGGCAGCCAGACCGGCGATCAAAAGGTTGTCCAGTTGACCGCGGTCTATTCGAGGACTTGATGCAGCGCGATTTCACTTTGCGGAAACGAATGATTCTCGCCGGCGTGATTCTTCTTGTCCTCACGGATGTCGCTCTGGCGGCTTACAGTTGGCAGCTTTCCTCTGCCCCGCGCGCGCCCCAGCAGCAGCTTGCCGTGGAAACAAAGCAGCATGATCTTTTGAAGGCCGATATCAAGCGCGCCCAGGATATCCGCGATAACATTCCCGCCATCCAGAAGGATTGCGATCACTTCGAACAATCGCTCTTTCCGGCCAGCGCCGGCTATTCCGCTGTCAGGTCTGAACTCGGCGCCATTGCCAGGAAGAGCGGAATTCAGCTCGAGGATCTCTCTTTCAAGCAGACGGAAATTTCCAACCGCGGGATGACGGAGGTCGCCATCGACGCCACCGTCAGTGGTGACTATAAGAGCGTGATCGGGTTTCTGAATGGTTTGCAGCGCTCTGCCAATCTGTATGAAGTGGACGCTTTGACGCTCGCTTCCGAGAACGCCAATCAAGCATCCGCAAATGTCATCAAGGTCGCGCTGCACCTCAAGACCTACTTCAGGACCGCAGCATGAAGCAGAAGAAAGAACTCACCGTGCTCGTCGTACTCTCGCTGATCCTTGGCGCCGTAGGTTATTTTTATTTCGACCGTGACAAGCCCGTTGTGACCGCCGATGCCGCTTCCGTGGCCCAGAACTATCAGTTGCTCTCCGTGGATAACCCTCAGCTTCATACGGACAAAGAGAAATGGGCTCGCGAAACGGAATATAAGATCGGGGGGCGCAACATTTTCAGTCGCGAGCTTCCGCCTCCGCCAAAACCCAAACAGCCTCCTCCAGATCCCAAAATTCCGATTGTTCCGCCGACACCGGTCACTCCCACGGTCTCGCCGCTGCCCGTGAAGTTCTTCGGCTACGGCACCGTTCCCAACGGTACTAAACGCCTCGCTTTCTTCAGCGACGGGGAAGACGTTTACGTCGTCGCCGAGGGCGAACTCTTGCTGAACCGTTTTCGCATCCTCAAAATTGGCAACGCCAATCTCGAATATGAAGAGGTCTCCTCCGGCCTCCGCGGCACCGCTAACCTCGAAGAACAGGGGGCGCCGCCATCCGCATGAACGCCAGAGACCCACGCACGGCAGGGAAGCGCGGCGAGCGTGGTTATGCTCTGCTCGCTGTCGTTTTCCTCGTCACTGTTTTGCTTATTTCCACTGCGGTGCTCGCGCCGAACATCCTGACCGAGGGCCGCCGTGAAAAAGAAAAAGAGATGATCTGGCGCGGGAAGCAATACACCCGCGGCGTGAAGCTCTACTACCGCAAGATGGGGCGGTTTCCGACTTCCCTCGACGACCTCACCAAGCCGAAGTTGGGTTCCATCCGCTTCATGCGCCAGGCCTACAAAGACCCCATGAACAAAGAAGACGGCTCGTGGAGGTTTATCTATGTCGGGGCCGCGGGTCAGTTGATCGGAAGCCTCAAGCCGCACCAAAATCTCCAGCTTCCCCAGGCCGGAGGAATCGGCACTCCCGCGAATGCACTGAATGGACCAGGCATTCCAGGGCAACCCGGGGCGCTTGGTCAACCAGGAGGAATTGGTCAGCCCAGCGCAGGCGGGCAGCCGGGCCAGAGCGGGACGCAGCCCGCCGGATCAACCTCTGGCCCAAATCCTCCCCCAACGATCGGGAATCCTATCGGAACCGACCAAAGCGATGCCTTGTCCAATCCTTCTGCGATTCCTACGGGGGACACGCCAACGATCATCGGCGGCAATATTATCGGTGTCGGTAGCAAGATCAACAAGTCTTCCATCATCATCTACGACAAGGCCAAAAATTATCGCCTATTCGAATTCATCTGGGATCCCTCGAAGGACAACTTTGGAGTGGGACAACCAGGCTTGCAGACGGGAACGGGATTGGGCCAGCCCCTCGGTCAGCAACCCGGACTGAATCCGTCCAACCCGCAGCAGAATCCGCCGCAGAATCCTCAACAGCCGCCTCAGAATCCGCAGCAGTAGATTTTATTGAGACTGACCCGTCCGAGGAAGGGAAGACGCCGCCATCGCTCCGGGCAGAGCCGGCGTTTTGGCGGAAGTTTTCGATTTGCTCTCTTCATAGCTGCGCTTGACGCGGCGCACGTACGAAATCGTTTCCGCAAAAGGCGGAATGCGGCCGTATTGCTGCACCCGCTCGGGCCCCGCATTGTACGCTGCCAGCGCCAGCGCCAGGTCGTTGTTGTACTTCTGCAGCAGTGCGCGCAGGTAGCGCGTCCCCGCATCGATGTTCTCCTGCGGGTCGTAAATGTTTTGCACTCCCAACCGCGCCGCTGTCTCCGGCAACAGTTGCATTAGTCCCCGCGCATTCTTGCGCGACAAGGCTTTTGGATCGAAGTTAGACTCCACGGCAATTACGCTGGTGATGAGGTCGGCATCCACGCTGTAGCGCGCCGCCGCTGCTTCGACCAATTCACGATAGGGGGACTTTACGATCGGCGTGACAGGCAGAGGCGTAAAAACCTCTTCCGGCTCGATAGCTATAACTTCTTCAGCGGCGATCTCCGCCGAGCCTCCGGCCATTTGCAGCCGGTACTTGTCTCCCAAAAGCTGGTAGCCCGTCACCGTCAGCCGCTGGCCGCTGCGAAGCACGACGTACTCCGCTGGCAGCGCTGGCGCTGCCAGCATGACAAGCAAGAGCAAGAGTGCGGCACGCTTCAGACGCAAGGCGCAGCCTCCCGCAATGCAAATTGCTCGATCGCCAAAGCCACGCCGTTCTCGTCGTTCGTGCCGGTCTCATGCCAGCCGTAAGTTTTCAATGCCGGCACGCTGTTCCCCATCACAACGGGAATGCCCGCGAACGAGAGCATTTCCAGGTCGTTGTGGTTGTCCCCGATGGCCATCACTTCTTCGCGCGCAAATCCGCGCACTGCCGCCCATTCCGCCAGCGAAGAGCCTTTCGAACACACCGGATTGATCACATCGATCATCGCGAAGCCTTTGCTCTCGTAGCACGTCACCGCCAGCGCAAATTCTTCCACAAAGGGTGCGCCGCGCAGGGCCGCCTCCGCCTTCCGCATCGGCTCGACTTTGCCGGAAAGCATCACCTGAATCGGATCTTCCGTCAAACAGCTTTCGAGCGGGTTCGCCAGCCCGATGAACTCCTTGTTTCGCGAGTAGTAGGCATAGCGCATTGAATCGTCCGGGTCCAGCACTTCCAGCATGAGTTGATTCTCCAGCGGCCGGTCGAAGATCACCGCCGCGCCTTCCCGCCACGGCCTGGTCAGATCGAGAACCTGTTCCGCCGTCCTCCGCGCCAGGAGATGCCGCAGATGCGTCCGGCCTTCTTTCGAGCGGATCAACGCGCCATTGTTCACGATCATGGTTAGCGGAGAATCCAGCTTCCGCGCTACGGGCATGGCAAAGTCATAGCGCCGCCCAGTGACCAGCGCCACCTCGATGCCCCGGCGCGTCGCTTCCGCGATTGCCTCGCGGTTGGCATCGGGAAGCTGCCAGCGGCTATCCAGCAACGTGCCGTCGATATCCAGCGCAATCAGTCGCACAGCCATCCCCCAATTGTACCGTGAAATAGGATGCACTTTCGGCCAGCGGGTTGTTGTGTTCATGAGGACTCCTTGGAGCTTGGGGCCTCGGGGTTTGGGTGGAGCCAACGCGTGTCGGGGTGACTTGGAGGGGCGTGGTGACCTGGGGGAGCAGGTTCGGGGTCGGGCCAGTCACGCTCGGGGCGAGGGAGGTCAAAGATCCATTGCTGGGGCTCGTCGTTTGCAGGCTTGGTTTCGAGGATGATGGCGCGGTGGGAGTGGAGGAGTTGGTTGGTGATGTAGGCCAGGACGGAGGCGCGGCGGGGGGAGATGCGGCCTTTGGTTACGAAGGTGAGGAGCCGGGCGAGGAACTGGCGGATGTCCGTGCCGGCGGAGAACTCGGAGAGTTCGGGGAGGAGGTCGGGGGAGAGGTCTTCCGAGTCGTTTTGTGGGGGCTGGGACACGGCGGCGATCAGGGAGGAGTGGCGGAAACAGAGATTTGTGCGGGTATCCCGAACACCGAGACGGCAGCGGCGACCGTCGGCGGTGAAATGGCGGCAGCGTTGATGATTGGTGGAGCTGGATTTAGCGGATGCGAGGGTCATTTTTGTTCCTTTCCTTGGGAGAGAGAGGGGGTACACCCCCCGTGGAGATAAAAAGAGTGCGTAACGGATTGATTGCAAAGGAGTTGAGGAGCGGCCGTTGCGGAAAAGAGTGCGTAATTGGTTGAAACAGAAGGGGATGGAGGGAAAGAGTCAGAAAACTGAATGCAGAGACGCGGAGTACGCAGAGGTGAGGATTGCGGGGTGGGACGGCGAGAGCGGCGTCTGACTATCAAACAAGATGTTAGCACGGAAGTACAGTACTTGTCAAGATAAAATTGAGGGAAATTTGGAAGTGATTGGCGGGGCAGGGGTTAGGCGCGGGGGGAAGAGTTTTTAGTTCTAAGTTTTTAGTTGTCAGTGGAGGAGGGGGAACGGCGGGAACAGAAATCAGAAGGAAAAGATCCTACGGTCAAGGGGCCGAGTTAAATTCATAACAACAAAGAGGCTAGCGAAAGGCACCCCTCCGACCGGGGCGGAGCGCGCGGGAAGCAGTGCCACGCGTGCAAAACCCGTAAGGATGAAGAAAAAGGATTTAACGCAGAGGTCACAGAGGCGCAGAGGTCGCGGAGAAGAAGGGGAAAGAAGGAGGCGAACACGGACGGCGACGGAGCGGACAAAAGAACCGGTCTGAAGACCGGCCACTACATTGGCGTTGTGGAATGACGTTCGGAAGCGGCGTAACGCAGCGCCTGAAGCACATCCTCGCGCTCCAGATAGGGGTACTCCGCCAGGACTTCCTCGATGCTGTGGCCCGCTCCAATCTGGCCGACAATCATTCCCACCGTCACGCGCATGCCGCGGACGCAGGGCTTTCCACCCATGACTTCAGGATCCTGCGTAATGCGATCCAGCTGTGCCATTTTATTCTCCTGACGAATCCCCGCTACGAGCGAGGATACCATCTCCCGCGCGAATTTTGACGCCGGAGGGTGGAAAAGTGAAGATGGAAACTAGAAATCAGAAACTAGAAAGTAGAAACAGGGAGGACAAGAGGTCGGAGTACGGGGCCGGAGTCAAATCCATAGAAACAAAGAGGCTAGCGAAAGGCAGCCCTCCGACAAGGTCGGAGCGCGCGAGAAGCAGTGCCACCCTTTCTGCAGAGACCGCAGAAAGAGTGGGCCACCCGACGCATGCCTATCAGCAGGATGCAAACACTTTGACAGAGGGCGAACCACCTCTTACACTGACCCCATGGAAGTAAAACTTTCGCCCGAACTGCAAGCCAAGCTGGACAGCATTGCCGCGCAGCAGGGGCGCGACAGTGCCTCTCTGGTCCGTGAAGCGGTGGAGCGTTTGATTGGTTACGACGAGTGGTTTATGCGCCAAGTGGAAGAAGGCTTGGCGCAGATCGAGCGCGGGGAAGTGCTCGAGCACGACGAAGTCGCCGCTCGAATGGAAAAGATCATCGCCGAAAAACAACGCCGTAGCTAATGCAAGTCCGCTGGACCACGCCGGCGGCGGCCCGCGTCACCAGAGGAGGCCGTGGCGCACGAGGCATTCGCGACAGAGAAAGATCTCGCGCGGTCCCTCTTGCGGAGGAATGAAGATACCGCCGCAGTGGTCGGTGTCCAACGTGGTGATCTCCAGAAAGTAAAGGGGTTTTTGCCGGTAGAGAAAACCTGGCTTCAGCTTCCTGCAGCCGCGGATGTGAGGGCCGGACTTCACTTTGCGTGCCGCCATGGTTGTTCATCCTCTCTTGATTGGATGCTGAGTGGTTTTCTAGGGTTAACCACTGCGGGGGTTACGGTCGATCTCGGTGGGGCCGATACGGTGGCCAAAAAGGCGTGTGCTAGACTTTCACGGTGATGACCAAGCCCACGAATGTCCTTGAGCTGGAATGCTCCGCCTGTGGCAAGAAGTACGACGCGTCGATAGAGCAGCACCTGTGTACGTGCGGCAAGCCTCTTTTGGCTCGCTACGACTTGCGGCGTGCGGCGGCTACGCTGACGCTGGAAAGCCTGAAGAGCCGTCCGCGCACGCTGTGGCGCTACGCGGAAGTTCTGCCGAACGATCCTCCAGTCTCCCTCGGCGAAGGCATGACGGCCTTGGTCCATGCGGAGCGGCTAGGCGCGTCAATACGTTGTGGACATGGGGGCTTGCAACGCCTCTACGTCAAGGACGAAGGCTTGAATCCTACAGGCTCCTTCAAAGCTCGCGGGATGACCGCCGCGGTCTCGCGCGCGAAGCAACTCGGCGCAAAGGCGCTGGCGGCCCCGACCGCCGGCAATGCGGGCGGCGCGCTCGCAGCCTATGCGGCAGCCGCCGGGCTCCCTGCGGTCATCGTTATGCCCGCGGACACCCCCGTAGCCAACGTGATGGAGTGCCAGGCCTTTGGCGCCAGGGTTGTTAAGCTGAATGGCTTGATCTCCGATTGCGGCAAATATGTCGCCGAGCACAAAGACCGCGAAGGATGGTACGACGTCTCCACGCTGAAGGAGCCGTACCGCGTGGAAGGCAAGAAAACCATGGGGTACGAATTGTGGGAGCAGTTCGGAGGAAAACTGCCGGACGTCATTCTCTATCCGACCGGAGGTGGCGTCGGGTTGATCGGCATGTGCAAAGCTTTTGACGAAATGCAGGCAATGGGCTGGATCGGCGCAGAGCGGCCCCGCATGGTCGCTGTGCAGGCTGAGGGATGCGCGCCGATCGTCCGGGCATGGGAGGCTCATCAGAATTCGGCCCAGTTTTTCAATAACGCTGCGACGGTCGCATCCGGTTTGCGCGTTCCCGGACCTCTGGGCGATCTCTTGATCTTGAGCATGCTTCGCCAAACGAAAGGAACCGCGTTGACCGTGACTGACGAAGAGATGCTTCACGCGGGGCGGGAACTCGCCTCTCTCGAAGGCATCTTCGCCGCTCCGGAAGGCGCCGCAACCGTGATTGCGACAAGAAAGCTCGCCGCCTCCGGTTGGATTCAGCCAGAAGAAACCGTCGTTCTCTTCAACACCGGCACTGGCTACAAATACGCCGAAGCCTGGCAGCGCGCGCTCCAGTCCGCGCCAGTGGAGTAGGATCATGGCCACGCGCAGACTTTATTATGACGATGCGTTTGAAAAAGAATTCACCGCGCGGGTCATGCACTGCGAAGTGCTCCCGCCCGATGTGAACTCCGGAATCACCGGGACCGTCTGGGGCCTGATTCTTGACAGAACGGCGTTCTACCCCACGTCCGGTGGCCAGCCCAACGATTTGGGCAAAATCGGGGACGCCAATGTCCTCGACGTCCGCGACGAAGGCGACGAAATTCTTCACCTCGTCGACCGCCGCCCAGCGGATCCGGAAGTGAACGGTTGCATCAACTGGCCGCGCCGGTTTGACCACATGCAGCAGCACACCGGCCAGCATCTTCTGTCTGCCATGTTTCAGGAACGCTTCGGCTTGCCTACCGTATCCTTCCATCTCGGAACCGATTTCTGCACGATTGACCTGCGCGGGCCCGAACCCGCCGAGGAAATTCTGGAAGGTGCGGAGCGCGCCGCAAATCAAATTATCTTTGAGGATCGCCCGGTCAACGTTCGTTACGGAACCGCGGACCAGTTGTCCCAACTCGGCGTGCGAAAGGAAGTCAATCGGGATGGCATCCTCCGCGCCATCGAAATTGAGGCCGCCGATCTGCAGCCCTGCGGCGGGACGCATGTGAAGAGTACGGGCCAGATCGGCGTCGTACTCGTGCGCCGCTGCACTAAAGTCCGCCAGGATTGGCGCGTCGAATTTGTCTGCGGCGGGCGCGCGGAGCGCCTCGCGCGTCATGATTTCCAGTTGCTGCGTCAGGCCGCCGAAAAATTGAGCTGCGCTCCCGAAGACCTCGTCTCCGCCGCTTCACGCGCACTCACGGAACGCGACGTTAACTTTAAGAATCTTCGAGCTGCTCAGCAACGTCTTGCAGAAGCCGAGGCCACACTTGCGTTGCAGACTACGCCGCTCGGCGCGAACGGCTTCCGGGTCGTCTCGCGCGTCTTCGAAGGTGTTCCGGCGGATTACCTCGGCTTCTTCGCCACCGAATTCTCAAAATCCGAAAAAGCGATTGCACTCTTGGCCGCGGCGGAGGGCGGCCATCTGCTCTTTGCCCAGCATCCTTCAGCCGGCCACGACATGAGCGCTCTCCTCAAACAGATCCTGGAAAAAGTTGGCGGTAAGGGCGGCGGCACACGCGATTTTGCCCGTGGCCGCTTGATGGACGGATCGCAAGCCGAGAAGGCCGTTCTCCTGGCCAGAGAACTATTGCCGGTTTCCTAGGCGCTGAACTATAAGTTTCATCCCAAGCGCTTCCTTGGCATGTCTCTGCTGAACTCGTGCCGTTGTGCTCAGGACAGTTATCTTCCAATGAGGCTCCACATGACCGGAAGCGAGAAGGGATTCGAACCCTCGGCCTGTCCGGTCGGCACCGGAGCACTCTCACGCGCCTCAAGACGATAGGGAATTGCAGAAGGAATTTGGTGGACGAGAAGGGATTCGAACCCTCGGCCTCCTCGTTGCGAACGATGTCTATCCTTAGCTAAGACGCGGTGCCGCAATCACTTAGCTTTCGCAGCGGGGTCGTTAAATGGCCTACTTGGACTACAAGGTAGACGGTGGGCTTGACGCACTCTGTCGAACCCTCCGTAAATCACCGTGGGTAGAACGACGAGTCAGTCGAGATGCTGAGATCCTTCCACTCTCTGTCGGATGCAAGAATTTGGAGAGCGTGTTTCTCGGCCGCGTTGTAAGCGTCACTTCCAAGCAAGAGCCGCAGCGGCGGTTCGGGTAGCGATACGATATGCAGAAGCGCCGCTGCCGCTTTTACCGGGTCTCCCGGTTGTTTGCCATCGTAATCGCGCTGAAAGCGGACTGTAGCGCCGACGGTCGCGTCGTACTCCGGCCGGCCTTCGCGAAGCTCAGTGGAGGAGCCCGCAAAGTCGGTTCGAAAGCCGCCCGGTTCGATGATTGTGACCTTTATGCCGAGCGGTCTGACCTCTTTGGACAGTGACTCTGAAAAGCCCTCGACACCGAACTTCGCTGCTGCATACGCCGCACGCCCCGTCGGGCCAACGCGTCCGCCGATCGATGATATTTGGATGACGTGCCCAGATGCGCGCTCACGGAAGTACGGGAGCACAGCTTTCGTCATAATGATGACGCCGAATAGATTCGTTTCAACCTGTGCACGGAAGTCCGCGAGCGACGTATCTTCGACGGGGCATACGTTGCCATAACCGGCATTGTTAACGAGGACGTCGAGACCACCGAAGGTTTGAATCGCGGCATCGACGGCGTACTTGGCCTGCGCTTCGTTCGTGACGTCGAGCGAAACAGTCCGTACACTTTCTCCGAACTTGCTAGCGACTTCGACGAGTTGCTCCGAGTTGCGGGCCGTGGCCACGACGCGGTGCCCGGCCTTGAGAGCCTCTTCCGTGAACGCTCGGCCAAGGCCGCGGGAAGCTCCGGTAATTAGCCAGACCTTTGACATAGAAACCTCCTCCGATCAACCGAGTGATGGCTCGCCTTGTCGATAATTCCTTTGTTTGTTGCTGCTGCCATGGGTCCCTCAAGGTCGCTGGCGCCGGGCGGAGGCGCGGAAATGCCGACAATGTAGTGAAGTCCTCGGAATAATTGTGCGAGGAATTTGATCATGGCGGCCTCCGGGTAGCATGGGCGAGTTGCTTAGGGTAATTTTTGTTGGCGCGACGCCGCGTGACAGTAAGGCCCTGAATCTCAACTGATGTGAAACTCGGCGGAAGCCGACTACCTTTCTTTGGCTGTTACGTCCCACGTAATCCACTTCAGATCCAAGACAAAAATCGCGTAAAAGACCGGGACCAAGAGCAAAGTGATGAAGGTAGCGACGGCGAGTCCGCCGATCTGGGCATAGCAGAGAGGTTTCCAGAGCGGGCCACCTTCGAGTGCGAGAGGAAACAAAGCAAGGATCGTTGCGCCCACGGTGATCATCACGGGGCGAATGCGCTCAATGCCGGCATCCGGAAGAGCACGCTCCAGCGGCTCCCCCTTTTCGTGCATTTCCTCGATGAAGTCGAACAGTACGATCACATGGCTGACGATGACGCCGATTAAACTTGCGACGCCCAGAAAAGCCATGAAGCCGAACGGTGTGTGCATGACTGCCAATGCAATCAAAGCCCCGATCGCACCGTAGGGAGCTGCGGCAAAGACGAGGAGCGGCTTGACGGCATTGTTGAACTGGATGAGAAGTGCGAGGTAAATACCGACAAGCGAAATCAGAAGTACGACAGCCAGATTGAGGAAACCATCGACCTGCTTAGCTTGTTCGCCCCCAACTTCGAGTTGGTATCCCGGAGGCAGTTTCTTCTTTAGATCTTCCACTTTCGATTGTACCGGCCCGAGGATTTCGGACGCGAGCACGCCGGGGGCTGGGAAGCACAGGACTGAGATGGTGCGGAAATGTTCGCGACGCCGAATCCTTCCGGTCTCGAGGATATTTCGTA
>WNFI01702692.1_pt2 | contig 16544 bp, 14 predicted proteins | sample 5400471 | NCBI WGS metagenome assembly WNFI01 (sample SAMN13153348, study PRJNA577476) | soil metagenome | isolation source: 100 cm saprolite on Douglas fir-dominated hillslope | place: USA:California | collected 2013-09-17 | reverse complement strand
CCCAGGCACGCTGGTTCCTCGGCTGGCACGAGATGGCTTCGCTGCGCCTGACCGGAAGGCCGACGATCGATCCCGCCCTGGCTGCCGGCTTTGCCCTATTCGACCTAGGGACACGCCAGTGGTCCTCGGAACGGATCGCCGCCGCGGCAGTGGACCCCAGTGTCCTGCCGGAGGTCGTTCCGTGGGCCACACCCCTTGGGAAAGTCCGCCCGGAGCAGGCGGACGAGCTTGGCCTGCCCAAGGACTGCCAGTTCGTCACCGGTAGCTGGGACGGCTCCTGCGCCGCGGTGGGGGCTGGGGTGGTCGACGCGGGAACTGCGCTGGTAGCGGCAGGCACCTGGGAGTCCGTGGTGGCACCGCTCGCACGGCCCAAGCACGCCCGGGTCGCACGGTACCGGCTCGCGCTCACTCCGCAGCCGAGCACACCAGGCCTGGGTCTGTGGGCTCGCAGCCCGAATGGCACCAGCGTACTGGACTGGGCTCTGGCGCTCACTGGCATGCCGCTGGACCAGCTGGAACCGGCCCTGGCAGGCTCAGGGCCTGACCCGGCTCCCGTGGTACTCGTGCCGCACCTGGCCGGCGCGCCCGGACCGTGGCGGTCCGTTCCCGGTTCGACCGGCGCGGCTTTCGGCTTGACCTTGGCTACTTCGGCTACCGACATCATCCGGGCCACCCTGGAGGGCATTGCCTTGGAACTCACGTTCGCGATCACCGCACTGCGGTCGGCGGGCTGCCGCATCGGGGCGTGCAGGGTCGCTGGCGGCGGGGCGCGCTCGCCCTGGTGGCTGCAGCTCAAGGCCGACCTCCTCGGCCTACCTGTAGAGGTGTCCGGCCAGGAAGAGCCTGGTACGCTCGGCGCCGCGCTGCTTGCGGGCCTGGGCGCCGGTGCCTACGGATCGCTGACCGAGGCCGCATCGCTCGCGGCCGTCGCCCGGGTCTTCGAGCCGGACGCGAGTCGCGAGGAGCGGTACCAGGGAAGGCTGGCGCTGCACCGCTCGCTCGTCCCCGGATTGCTCGCCAGGCCAGTGCGGCCATGACGTCGCACGTTGGCGATCTGCTCGCGGCGATGCTCGAGGATTACAAGGTGTCGCACGTCTTCGGCCAGCCTGGCGGCCAGACGGTCGCGCTTTACGACGGCATCTCACGCACCCGGATCCGGCATGTGCTGGTGCGGGACGAGCGCTCCGGCGGCTACGCTGCTGACGCCTTCGCCCGGCTTACAGGGCGGCCTGGGGTCTGCGATGTCACTGTCGGGCCGGGGACCACGAAGCTCGCTGACGGCCTGGTCGAAAGCTACAACGCGTCGATTCCGGTCATAGCGCTGGTTGGCGAGCTTCCATCGGACTGGGCGTCACTTCGCCAGATGGGCGTGGCATCGCAAGGCTTCGATCAGGTGCCATTCCTGTCGGCGATCACCAAGGCTACGCTGCCTGTTCCGAGCGTGAACGCCCTCCCACACCTGGTGCGCAGCGCGTTCCGGATCGCCACGAGCGGGCGGCCAGGGCCGGTCGCCCTGGTGATCCCGCACGACGTGCTCGACGCCGACTGGCCGCTGGACGCTCGGCGTCCGGATGTGGACGACCGGACGGTCAGCGTCCCGGCCTTCCGCACCGAGGCTGACCCCGAGACCATGCGGGATGCCGTGGCTGTGCTGGACGCCGCCGCCAGGCCAGTGATCATCGCTGGTGGTGGCGTGCACAGCTCCCAGGCCACCACGGAGCTGGCCGCGCTCGCGGACCTGATCGACGCGGTCGTCGTCACGAGCTTCACTGGCAAGGGGGCGGTAGCGGAGACCGGTCCGCTCGCGGCCGGGGTGCTCAATCCGCTCGGCCCGACCGCTTCGCTTGATCTCGCCCGTCGCGCCGATGTGGTGTTCTGGTGCGGTTGCAAGGTCGGCCAGAACACCAGTCACAACTGGCAGCTGCCGCTGCCAGGGCAGATCACCATCCAGCTCGATATCGACCCAGCAGAGCTGGGCAGGACATTCCGGCCCAGCGTGGCGCTGAGCGGAGATGCCAGGACGACGCTGTCGGCCCTCGCACGCATGGTGCAGAAGCGGCGGCGGCGTTCCTGGCGTGCCGAGATAGCCAGGACCGTGCGGGCGGCAGCGGCCATCAGGGCGGAGGAGGAGGCGACCGGCTCCATCCCGGTCGCCCCGCAACGTGCGATGGCGGAACTGGCGGGCCGGCTGCTCGCCACCGACGTGGTGATCAGCGACGCGAGCTTCTCCGCCGGATGGATCGCCGCCCACCTGCCGGCTCGCGCTCCCGGGCGGAATTTCCTGTTCGCGCGCGGCCAGGGCGGGCTGGGGTACGCGGTGCCGGCTGCGATCGGCGCGGCACAGGCCAGGCCTGAGGACATGATCGTCACGGTCAGCGGTGACGGGGGCTTCTCCTACGCGATCGGCGAGCTGGCGACCCATGCGCAGCTCGGTACCCGCAGCGTTCACGTGGTGCTGAACAACGGGACGCTCGGCTGGCTGGCAATGTGGCAGAACATCTTCTTCGGCGGCCTGCGGCAGTCGGTCGACCTGGAAGACCTCGGCTCGACGCCGAGCTTTGCGGCCGCTGCGCGCGGACTCGGATGCGCTGGATTCCTGGTGCAGCAGCCCGGCGAGCTCGGCGACGCGCTGGACGCGGCTTTCGCCGCGGGCGGCCCCGCGGTCGTCGAGATCCGGGTCGATCCCGCGGCCACGCCCATTCACAGCTACCGGCGCCGGATGGCCGAAGGCGGGTCGCATCCTCGCCCTGGCACGGTGTACCACGTCCCCGAGTGGCGTCGCAGCCCGCCCACTGTGGCCGGTTCCGGTGGCGGTGCGACAGGCCGTTGACTCTGCCAGAAAGACCTGCCTACAGTTCGGGCTGAGCGCGGTCGCCGCAAATTCGCAGGGTTAGCCCCGGGCCATGCGCCGTTCGTGATGCAGCTGAGGAGGCCAGACATGATTGACGCCGCCATCACGGAACCGGGGTCAGTTCGCGTCACCATCGGCGATCGTTTGGAGGATCTCGATACGCCCCTGATTCTTGCGGACCTCGACCAAATGGAACGCAACATACGTGACTGGCAGTCCTGGATGGACGACCATGGCGTGAAGTTCCGGGTGCACATCAAGACGCACAAGGTTCCCGAGATTGGTCTCATGCAGGTGGCGGCGGGTGCCCGCGGTATTTGCTGCGCGAAGGTCAGCGAGGCCGAGCCCTTCGCCGCGGCGGGCATCGACGACATCGCAATCGCCTACCCGGTCTTCGGCGAGCAAAAGTGGGCCAGAATTGCCGAGCTCGCCGCCAGCGGGGTGCGGATGACGGTGAACTGTGACAGTGCCGAGTCCATACGGCAGGCCTCGGATGCGGCCGACGCGTCCGGCGTCATATTGCACCTGCAGATCGATGTGGACAGCGGAATGCACCGTGGCGGCATCTGGATGGATGACGTCGACCGCATCGAGCAACTGGCCAGGACGGCTGCGGCGCTGCCCGGCCTTGACTTCGACGGGCTGACCACGCACCGGTCGTACTTCTTCGAGGGCAAGGGCAGCATGCCCGAGGAAGGCCACTATGAGGCCGAGCTGCTGGTCTCTATCGCCGAGGCACTCCGGGCCCGCGGCCTAGAGGTCCGTGAGGTCAACGCCGGTGGCTCATTCACCGGCAAGTACGTCGCCGAGGTTCCCGGGATCACCGAGTCGCGGGCCGGGACCTACGTGTTCTACGACGTGATGCACGCGACCGAAGGCAGCGCGACCGAAGACCAGCTCGCGCTCACCGCCCTGTGCCGTGTCGTGAGCAAATGGGGCGACGCCGGCCTGACCATCGACGGTGGATCGAAGACCTTCTCGGGGGACCGGGGCGTGGTGGGAGCCGGCAACGCGCAGGCAGCGCCTGGCGCGATGACGTATTCCACCGACGGCCGGGTGCGGATCGAGCGGATGACCGAAGAACATGGCATGGGGTCCGCCGTGCCGGGAGCCACGGTTGCCCTAGGCGAGAAGCTGCGCTTCTACCCATTCCACGCCTGCACCTGCTGCAATCTGACGAACGAGATCATCGGTGTCCGGGGCGACAGGGTTGAGACGATCTGGAAGGTCGCCGCTCGCGGGCTGCGTACGTGATGGCCCGGGATGTGCGGTCACGACGCGAATGCGCGTCCTTGGCTGCCAAGACGCTCTGGAGAGGAATCAGCAATGGCGAAGCACGTGATCCGCGCCGAGGGAGGGGCACTCCCGCTGGGCGCCTACTCACATGGCTGGCGGGCCGGGGATTTCATCTACGTCACCGGCACCGGTCCGATCAACCCGGAAGGGAAGGTAGTCGGCGACACCATCGAGGAGCAGACGAACTTCACGATCGACAATATCGAGGCGGTGCTTCGGGCTGAGGACGCGTCACTCGCCGACGTGATCAAGGTCAACGTGCACCTGATCGACACCACCCTGTTCGCCAGGTACAACAAGGTCTACGCCAAGCGGTTCTCGGAGCCCTATCCGGCCCGGACGACAGTCGGCAGTGATCTGCATCAGGTGCCGGGGATGTTGATCGAGATCGAGGCCATCGCCTACGTGGGCGACTGAGTCCGCAGCGGCCCTGGCCCGAAAGGACTCCGAAGCGAAGGGTGCCCTTGAATGCCGCAACGTCAGTGGCTCGCCCCATTAGTAGCTCTTTGTCCGTGCCGTATTGCGTGCAATGACATCTTGCGCCCGAGTATTCATTCTGCGTACTGTCTCCCAAGAGACGGTTAGGCCGTCGCAGTTCCCCGGTTCTGGGCGGGAGGCACGCGATGCTGGCGGTCAGGCTGCATGGGAACAGGGACCTGCGCGTCGACCAGATGCCCGAACCGGATGCTGTCGGCCCCGATCAGGTGAGGGTCTTGCCGCAGAACTGTGGAATCTGCGGAACCGACTTGCACGAGTACGAGCACGGCCCGCTCTACACGCCCGCAGCTGATCTGCCGCAGATTATGGGGCACGAGTTCTCCGCCGTCGTTGCCGAAACCGGGGGTGCCGTCACGGGCCTGCGCCCCGGTGACCGGGTCGCGGTCCTGCCGCACGTTTTCTGCGGCACCTGCTTTTACTGCCTGCGGGGTCGGCAGGGCCTGTGCACGAGCCTGCGCCTGACTGGCGTGACGTGGCCGTGGGGCGGCCTGGCCGAGCAGGCGATTGTCCCGGCGTCGCAGTTGGTTGCCCTGCCGGACGAGGTCAGCTTCGAACAGGGAGCGGTTCTGGAGCCGCTCGCGACCGTCGTGCACGGCGTGCAGCGATCCGGGATGCGACCGGGCGATACGGTTCTGATCACGGGCGGTGGTCCGATCGGCCAGCTCGCTGTCCTGGTCGCCGCAGCTGCCGGGGCAGGCGCGATCCTGCTGTCGGAACCGCAACCCGCACGGCGTGCCATCGCGGAGCGCAACGGCGCCATTGGGCTGGACCCGGCCGCCACCAACGTCGCGGCAGAGGTCATGGAACGCACCGGAGGACTCGGTGCGGACTGCGCAATCGAGTGCTCGGGGAGCCAGGCCGGACTGGACGCCAGCATCGCATCAGTGCGCAGGGCAGCAACTGTCGCGATCATCGCGATTCACCTCGGTAATCGCACGGTACAGCCCGAGGGCTGGGTTTGGCGCGATGTGACGCTCGCCGGAGTGTGGTCCTTCCAAATCTGGGACACCCCGCGGATCCTTCGCCAGATCGCGACCGGCCAACTGCCGGTCGAGCAAGTAGTAACCAGCCGTATCAGGATGCACGACATCGTGCCGCTGGGCATCGAGCGCCTTGCGGACCCGGCAGGCGACCAGGTGAAGATTCTTGTCTCGGCGGGCGAAGCGGCGGGTGTGCGATGAGCAGATTCGACGGCAAAGCTGTGCTGATCGTCGGTGCGGCACACGGCATGGGTAAGGCATGTGCGGAGCGCTTCGGCACCGAGGGCGCCCGCCTTGCGCTCTTCGACATCGAGGCAGGCCCGCTCGATGCGACCGCCGCCGGGCTGCGGGACCTCGGCTACCCAGTGGAGACCATGACTGGCGACGTGTCGGTCGCCGCCGACGTCGAGGCGGCCGTCCGGCACGCGGCACGATCGTTCGGTCGGATCGACGTCCTTGTCCACACCGCCGCGATCGTGCAGCTGACGCCGCTGCTGGAGTTCCCGGAGGAGCTGTGGCGGCGAATCGTCGATGTGAACCTGACCGGGGTCTTCCTGACAACACGGGCTGCCGGGCGGGTGATGGCCGAGCACGGTGGCGGCGCGATCGTGGTGTTCGCTTCTACTAACGCATTCTTTGCCGAGGAGTCCAACGTTCCATACAGTGCCACCAAGGGCGGCATCGTGATGTTTGTCCGCAACGCCGCGATGGACCTGGCCAGGCACGGCATCAGGATTAACGCGGTGGATCCCGGGATCATCGACACTCGCCTGTCCGCGGCGCTTGTGCACGATCCCGTGGCGGGACCGGACTACCTCACACGCATCCCTGCGGGTCGTTACGGCACCCCTCATGACATCGCCAAAGTGGTGCTCTTCCTCGCCTCCGACGATGCGGCCTATATGACCGGGGAGGACGTGATCGTCGACGGTGGGCTGACCCTAGGCGCGACGCTCGGCATCGACAGCCTTGGCACGGGCGGAGCCGGCTAGTGATCGAGGGAAGCGGGCATACACGATGACCGACGTTGCGGGTCGGCTGGCCGGGAAAACAGCCGTCGTTACCGGGGGCGGCTCCGGTATCGGCCGAGCCGCGGCGATCCGGTTCGCCAGGGAAGGCGCTGCCGTGCTGGTCGCGGACGTGGCAGCCGGCAGCGCCGATTCGGTCGCGCAGCAGATCACTGCGGCGGGCGGAACGGCGGCCGGCTGGGCGGTAGACGTCGCCGACCCGGCCCAGGTGGAAGCGATGGCCGCAGCCGCGATCGAGCTGTTCGGCGGCATCGACATCCTGATGACTGCCGCCGGGGTGCTGTCGTTCGGGTCGGTGATTGAGACCGACGTGGAGTCCTGGAACCGGGTACTCGGCATCAACCTGACCGGCACCTTCCTGGCCGCTCGCGCGGTAATCCCGTCGATGATCACCCGTGGCGGCGGCTCGATCGTGACGGTCTCCTCATCGACCGGGGCGCACGATGCCTCGCCCGGCAATGTCGCCTACATCACCTCCAAGGGCGGCGTGGCGATGCTCACCAAGGCGATGGCAGTGGACCATGCCGCGGAAGGCATCCGGGTAAATGCGATCGCGCCCGGACCAACGGCCACGCCGATGCTCGGCACGGTGATGACGGCCGACGAGATGCGCCGGTTCGGGGAGGCCATGCCAATCGGCCGCCTCGCCGAGCCGGACGAGCTCGCGGCAGCAGCAGCCTTCCTCGCGTCCGACGACGCATCGTACGTGACGGGCGCCGTGTTCGCGGTGGACGGCGGGCAGACAGCCAAGGTCGGGATGACCCTCGCCGACCTTGGCACGATCGCGCGCCAGGCATGAGTCAGGGTCGACAGCTTCCGGACGGACCTGAGGCTATGGATTGGGAAGGGAGAGGGCGGTGGCAGTAGAGACTGGTCAGTCAGGTAAGGGGACCATCAAGACCGAATTGCGAGAAAATGCGGTCGGGCTCCCTGGCATGTTGATGCAGGGCATCGCGACGATCGGGCCATCGTTCGCGATCCTGGCGTCCTTTGTGTTCATCGTGAGCTACGCCGGTCTGTCCACGCCGTGGGCTTTCCTGTTCGGCGGGATCCTGCTCGGGCTGCAGGCACTGTCGGTCTCGCAGCTCGCGAAGGTGTTCCCGTCGGCAGGCGGGTGGTACACCTGGATCGCCCGCGCGTTCCATCCGCGCGCTGGCTTCTTCGCCGGGGTGCTGTTCTCGGTGTGGCTGCCTCCGGTCGCCGTGCTCACCATGTCCTACCTGTCGCAGACCGTTCTTGAGCCGTCGGTCAAGGCCGAGTACGGGGTCGATGTCAAATGGTGGATCTGGGTGATCGTCTTCGTAGCCGTGGTGATCTTCTTCGCCTACGCGGGCATCACGATCTCGGAAAAGGCCCTGATCATCACCGGGTCCGTCGAGATCGTGATCATGGTGGCGCTCGCGTTGAGCGGTTTGGCCAGTCCCGGCAAGGGCGGCTTCAGCGGGGCTCCGCTGAACCCAGGCAACTTCCACCTGGCGGGCAATCTGTTCCTTGGGGTGGTGTTCTCGATATTCGCATTCAGCGGATGGGAATCAACCGGCCCGCTCGCAGAAGAAAGCAGGAACCCCAAGCGGAACGTGCCGATCGGGCTGGTCGGCTCCGTGATCGTGCTGATGATCTACTTCGTCTTCGTCACGTGGGGTTACCTGGTCGGAATCGGCGTCGACAAGGTCGGCTCGATACCCACTGCCACCGCGTTCCCTGTGGCCACTTTCGCTCAGCGGGTGTGGGGCGGGGCGTGGGTGTTCCTCCTGTTCGCCCTGCTCAACTCGGCCGTCGCGCTGTCGATCGCGTGCTTCAACGGCGGGTCGAGGACCTGGTACGGAATGGGCCGTTCCGGCGTGCTACCTCGTGCGCTCGGACGGGTGGAGCCGCGCCGCAAGACCCCGATCAACGCCATCCACGCGCAGGTCGGCGTTCAGCTACTCGGATTCATCTGCGTGCTGATCTGGGGCGCGACCAACGTGTTCCTGTCCTGGGCGAACGCGATCACGATCGGGCTCATATTGATGTACTTCCTCGCCAACATCGCGGTCGTGAAGTACTACCTGACCGAGGGCCGCAGCCAGTTCAACCCGACACTCCACCTGGTGGTGCCCGTGATCGCGGCGGCGGCCGGGGTGCTGGTCATCTGGAAGTCCTACTTCTCGCCGTACACCAGCACCGGGCCGGTGTTCTGGGGGCTGATGAGCTTCATCGTCATACTGGCGCTGACGATCGTCACGCTGGTATACCTGCGCGTCCGCGGGCAGGAGGACTGGATGCACAGGGCCCAGCTGGTCTTCGAGGAATCCGGAGCCGGGCACTAGGTAGCCCGCGGTGTGCCCCGGCGAACCTGCCGGGGCACACCGACCACCGGCGACCAATCGGAGAACAATCATGACTTGGGCGAGACCTACATCACCGGCAGTGTCCGCTGCGGAGTTTCTCAGCACCTACGACGCGTGCAAGAACTGGGGCCGCTGGGGAGCGGAGGACGAGAAGGGCGCGCTCAACCTGATCACGCCCGACCGCGTCGCGGCGGCGGCGCGGCTGGTCTCCACGGGGCGGACCGTGTCCTGCTCGTGGCCGCTGGAAACTCAAGCCGGGCCGGACAACCCGAAGCCGGTGCTGCACCACATGACGATCCTGCAGGACATCCACATCGGCGACGCGGGCGATCTGCGCTTCACCGGGGATTTCATTGGCATCGAATTTCACGGCGACGCGCATTCACACCTCGACGCGCTGTGCCACATGGCCTACCGCGGCAAGCTGTACAACGGCGTGCCGGTGGACGAGGCGGTGAACTCGCTCGGCGCGACCCGCCAGTCCATGGACGTCGCGAAGGAAGGCCTGATCGGCCGCGGCGTCCTGCTTGACATCCCGCGCCTGCGCGGCACGCCGTGGGTGGAGCCTGGGGACTTCGTCTGGGCGGACGAGATCGAAGCGGCCGAAAATGCCGCCGGCCTCCGCCTGGCCGAAGGTGACATCTTGTTCCTGCGCACCGGGCACGCGCGCAAGCGCATGGATGAGGGACCATGGGAAGCCGCGACAGCGAAGGCAGGCCTGCACACCTCGGTGATGCCGCTGATTCATGAGCGAGGCGTGGCGGTGATCGGCTGGGACGGAGACGGCGAGACGGTCCCCAGCCAGTGCGAGGGCGTCGCCTACCCGATCCACGCGATCGGGATCAGCGCCATGGGCTTGTACTACGCCGACAGCCTGTGCTTTGAGGAGCTAGCCGCAGCCTGCGAGCAGGAAGGCCGATGGGAATTCCTGCTCGTCATAGCCCCGCTGCGCATCGAAAAGGGCACCGGGTCTCCGGTCAACCCGATCGCGGTGTTCTGAGGGGTGGTGAACGATGGCCGTTGCGGTGGCGATTCTCGGTTCCGGCAACATCGGCACTGACCTGATGTACAAGGTGCTCCGCAACTCGGCGTTGGAGCTTGTGGGTGTCGCGGGCATCGATCCGTCATCTGAAGGCCTGGCCAGGGCGCGGTCGCTAGGTGTCGACGCGTCTGACCGCGGCGTTGCGGCATTCCTAGATGACCATCCTGACGTGATGATGGCGTTCGACGCGACGTCGGCCAGCGCTCATGTCGAGCACGCTGCGTTGCTTGCCGCCCGGGTCCGCGGTCGGGCCGGTCCGCTACGCGGAAATAGTGTCGACCGTCGCCTCGCGGTCGGCCGGGCCGGGAACCCGCTCCAACATCGACGAGTTCACCACCTCCACCGCGCAGTCGCTTGAGACACTCGGCGGCGCCGCCGAAGGCAAGGCCATCATGATCCTCAATCCCGCCGAGCCCCCGATCATGATGCGGAACGCCGTCTACGCCGAGATCGACGCGATGCCGGCCGGGCAGGCGGTCGGTGCCGTTCATGCGGCGGTCGGCAGGGTAGCCGCGTACATCCCCGGCTACCACCTGGCTACCGAGCCGCTCGTCGCCGACGGCGTGCTGACGACCTTCGTAGAAGTTGAGGGCGCGGGGGATTACCTGCCGCGGTTTGCCGGGAATCTCGACATCATGACGTCCGCGGCCGTGCGGGTTGCGGAGCGATTCGCAGAAGGGCGGGCGCTGTGAGCGACGTGATAGCCCCAAGGATCCGGCTGCTCGATTCCACGTTGCGGGACGGGTCGCACGGCATCAAGCATCGCTATACGCCCGAGCAGGTGGCGCTGATCGCAGGCAAGCTCGACGAAGCAGGCGTGCACTCCATAGGCGTCGGTCACGGGGACGGCCTGGGCGCCTCATCGATTCAGTACATGCGGTCGCTGTATACGGACGATCAGCTCCTGACAGCGGCGCGGCGGGCGATCAAGCGCGCGCGCCTGGCGGTGACCTTTCAGCCTGGCATCGGCACCAAGCGGCATCTGGAGCGCGCAGCTGACCTCGGCGCTGACCTGGTCAGGATCGCGACCCATTGCACCGAAGCGGACATAGCTGTCCAGCACATCGGGCTCGCACGGCAGCTGGGCATGGACGTGCACGGAGACCTCATGATGCCGCACATGACCACGCCGGAGATGATCGCCCGGCAGGGCCGGATCATGGTCGACGCGGGCGCCACCGGGGTGCACATCATGGACTCGGCCGGGGCGCTCACCATGAGCGACGTCCGGGCACGGATCGCGGCCATGCTAGCGGAGTTCGGCGGCGATGCCGAAGCTGGCATCCACGCGCACCAGAACCTCTCGCTGGCTGTCGCCAATACGATCGTGGCCTTCGAGGAGGGTGCCACACTGGCCGACGCCTGCCTCGCGGGTGCCGGGGCTGGGGCCGGGAACTGCCAGATGGAAGCGCTGGTCGCGGTGATGGAGAAGACCGGCAGGTCGACCGGCATCGACCTGTGGACCCTGGAGGACATCGCCGACCAGATCGTCAGGCCGATCCTGACCACGCTGCCGAGCGTGGACCGGACCACGCTCACGCAAGGATATGCCGGGGTGCCGGGCAGCTTCCTGCATCACGCGTTCCGCGCCGCAGAGCGTTTCGGTGTCGACGCTCGGGACGTCCTGGTGGAGGTCGGCCGTCGCAAGTCCGTCGGTGGCCAGGAGGACTTGGTCATTGAGGTTGCGGCGCAGCTCGCCGCCGCAGGACAAGCGGACACCTGAGCGTCACCAGGACCGGCCACGGGCCGTGACCTGAACCTCCTCCATCCCGCCGACTGGGTGTGACAGCCATGCCGCATCGTTTAGGTTGAAGGTCAGCCGGACATGCTCGGGCCGCAGCAGTACCCGATCGCCGAGCTCGGGCATGGTCGCACCCTCGTCGAAGCACAGCGTTGTGTGCTCCTCATGGAAGCCCGTCACCGTCGCGCCCTGTAGAAGAGGCTGGGGCGGGCCATAATCCCCCGCGATCGACTTACGGCCGACGTCGAGGACGATCCGCCGACCCGATCGGCTGATTACCGTTGCTGTGACCAGCGTCGCCGGCTCGAATGGCAGCTCCAGACCTTCGAGGTTCGCCTCCATCAGCGCGTAGGTGCCGGCTTGGATCTCGGTGATCACCGGATCCGCCAGAGCCTCATGCAGCGTCGACGTGCCCGCCGAGGAGATGATCGGCGCGGCCAGGCCCATCCGGTCAAAGGCGTCCTTCGCCTCGGCGAGTCGGCCGTAAGCGCGTGCGATCAGCGCAGATCGGTGCGCGTCGGATGCGCGTCGCCGGCCTTCATAACCCATCAGGCCGGCCAGGCGCAGCCCGGGAGTCCTTGTGACAAGATGGCCTAGCCGCACCGCTGCCTCGGTACTTGACACCCCGCATCTGGACAGGCCCACGTCGATGTCCACAAGCACGCCGACGGTGGAGCCGGCAGCAACTGCCGCAGCGCCCAGAGCGCGCGTCGGCTCCGGCGCGTCTACCGCCACCGTGACTGCTGTCTGGCGAGCCAGCGTTGCGATGCGCTCGATCTTGGTGCGGTCCGCCACCTCGTTAGCTATTAGAACGTCGCGTGCACTGGCTGCGGCCATTACCTCGGCCTCGCCGACCGTTGCGCAGGTCAGGCCGGTCGTCATCGGCGTGAGCTGACGCAGTGCCAGTGCCGGCGTCCGGTGCGTCTTCACGTGCGGGCGAAGCTTCTTGCCTTTCGTGGCACACAAGGCGTCCGCCGATGCCACGTTGAAATCGAAGATGCTCATGTCAACGATGAGCGCTGGGGAGGGAAGTGTCGTTAGGTCCATTACGTGAACTCTAGGCTTAGTGGCGCCCTATGGGCGGGAGGTCTTCGAGCCGCGGAACTCGCCCGGCTATTCAGCTTGGCGCCCGCGCTGAGCAGGCTCGCGGCCCGGCGGCTGCCTTGGCCGGGGGCGGGGGGGCAGGGCCGGGATGGCAAGGACCTGCGTTCCGTCCGGGCCGACCCGCACGGCTTTGCCAAAGTGCAGCAGGTCGATATGCGAGTCGCCGCTGCAGGTGTAGCGGACTTCTCGGGGACCGATGGCGACGTTCAGGTGCGACCCCTGCCATAGCAGGTTAAACCTCAGCGACCGTAGCGCGGCGGGCAGCCGGGGCCGAAACGCGAGCGAGCCGCCGGTGTCCCTCAGCCCTCCGAAACCGGCGACAGCGACCAACCAGGACCCGGCCAGGGATGCCATATGCAGGCCGTCCCTCGTGTTGTGCTCAAGGTCGTCGAGGTCCATCAGGGCTGCTTCACCCCAGTAGTCGTACGCGAGGTCGAGGTGACCGGTCTCGGCGGCGATGATGGCCTGGATGGAGGCTGAGAGCGAGGAGTCTCGCACGGTCAGCCGCTCGTAGTACTCGAAATCGCGTTGCTTCTGCTCATCGGTGAACTCGTGGCTAGCCCGCAACAGGGCCATGACCAGGTCGGCCTGCTTGACAACTTGCTTGCGGTACAGATCGAAATAGGGGAAGTGCAGCAGCAGCGGGTACTGCGAAGGGTCTGTCCCGTCGAAATCCCAGACCGCGTGATCGGTGAACCCATCGGCCTGAGGATGGACGCGTAGCCGCTCGTCGTAAGCCACTCGCATATGGTCAGCGGCGCGCTGCCATGTGTTGAGCTCATCGTCCGTCACGTCAGGCCAGCGCGACCGATCGGCCCGCGGTGCCGTCAGGGCCCCGATGGCCGCGAGCAGATTTCGCTTGGCCATGAGGTTGGTGTAGACGTTGTTGTCGGCGATCGCACTGTACTCGTCCGGTCCCGTGACACCATCGATCCTGAACTCGCCGGCCGCATCGAAATAGCCGAGCGACGCCCACAGCCGTGCGGTCCCCACCAGCAGGTCGGTCCCGAAGCGCCGCGCGAAGTCGTCGTCTCCTGCCACCAGCTGGAACCGCGCCACGGCATCGGCCACATCGGCCCCCACGTGGAACGCGCCAGTACCGGCCGGCCAGTAACCCGAGCACTCCTCACCCGCGATGGTCCGCCAGTACCCCGGGCCGGTTAGTCCCTTGGCCGGAATGGCGCGCCCTTCCGCCCGTGCGCCAGCCTGGAGAATCTGGAACAGGCCGAACCGGACGGCCTGCTGGATCGCGTCATCACCGTCGATATGCACGTCGGCGTGCGCCCAGAACCGGTCTAGGTACTCGCGCTGCTCAGCAAGCAATCCTTCCCAGCCCGTGTGCCGCGCGGCGGCGAGGGCGCCTGCGCACTGATCACGCAGGGCCGGCACTGAGCGCTCGGCCGACCATCCGTATGCGACCAGCTTGACGAGCCGGAGCTTCTGCCCGGGCGACAGCTCGGCGATAATCGTTATCCGTGCGGAGTCCTCGAAGGCCTGGCATTCCGATTCCCACGGATCCGGCACTTCGCAGAGGTGTTCCATCATCGCCGCGAGCCGGAGCCCGCTCATCTTGGTGCGATGCGCCAGGTAGCCCCCGACTCCCGCTACCTGGTGCTCGATGCCTTCCAGCGGGCACGCGAGCGCCGCTGCCACCCGCGGGTCATCGCTCATCACCGGCAGTTCCTCGTTGGCCACGAGTTCGGACTGCACCACCACGCGGGCCGCGCCGTCGAGAACCTCGACTTCGTATTCGATTCCCAGGATGGCGCGCTGTGGCAAGGAAACCATCCGCGTACTGCGGACGCGGATGCCGCGGTGGCCAGGCGAGCGCCACTCCACCTGCCGGTGCAGCAGGCCGGCCCGGAAGTCCAGGATCCGCTCATGGTGCACCAGCCGCCCGTAGCGCAGGTCGAATAGCTCATCGTCGACCAGCAGTCGGATGACCTTGCCGTTGGTCACGTTCACGACGGTCTGCCCGGCTTCTGGGTAACCGTATCCAGCCTCTGCATACGGCAACGGCCGAGACTCGTAGAACCCGTTGAGGTACGTGCCTGGCAGCCCGTGCGGCTCGCCTTCGTCGAGGTTGGCCCGCACGCCGATATGCCCGTTACCGAGCGCGAAGACGGACTCAGCCTGGGCGAGCCGGTCCAAGTCGAGACGAGTCTCGCGCAGGCTCCATCCGCTGGGCGGGAACGCCGGGTCGGGGATCAACGCGCCGGTTCCTCATCAAGCAGCTCGGCGAGATCCTGCACGACCCTATCGGCGCCGTGCTCCGCGAGGGCCCTGGCCTGCCGGACGCGGTCGACCCCCACCACGAAGCCGAAATGCCCCGCATGCCCGGCGGCCACGCCCGACAGCGCATCCTCGAATACGGCGGCACGGACCGGCGCGACATCTAGCTGGCTGGAAGCGTACAGGAACGTGTCGGGGTTTGGCTTGCCGCGCAGATGCCGCTCGGCGATAGTCGTGCCGTCGACGCGGACCTCAAAGAAATGGGCCAGGCCGGTCACTTGTAGTACTTGGGCGGTGTTCGCACTGGACGACACGACGGCCCGGCGCAATCCGGCCTGCTGCACAGCTTGAACATATCGAACGGAACCGCCGAATACTTCGACGCCATCGTCCTGAATTCGCTTGAGCAGCAGCTCATTCTTGCGGTTCCCGAGGCCGCAGATGGTCTCGGCGCCAGGCGGGTCGGCCGGAGTACCCTCGGGAAGGGAGATACCGCGAGACCGCAGGAAGTCCCGCACGCCGTCCCCGCGTGGCTTGCCGTCCACATACCGGTCATAGTCGTCGTGCATGTCGAACGGGCGGAACTCGCTGGCGTCGGACTCGGCCCGCTTCCGCAAGAAGTCATCGAACATGTCCCGCCAGGCCGCTGCGTGAACCGCCGCGGTCTTAGTCAGGACACCATCCAGGTCGAAAAGGCACGCTTGAATGCCGTCTGGGAGGCCAAGCACTTGACCTTCATACCATGCCAGCCGCAGGTCGGCGGCGGCAGCAGGCCTCAAGCCTGAGGCGGACATCGTGCACCGTGAAGCAGCTGGCGGTCTGCCGGTCAGGGCGTTCTCGGGGCGAGGGGCTTAGCGAGCTCGACGAAGCTCAGGTCCGGTCGCCTGGGTATCCCGAACCGCTCATCACCGTAGGGGAACGGCTTGGTTTGCCCCGTCGGGTAGTAGCCCCGCCGGTGGTACCAGGCAATCAGGTCGGGGCGCTGGGCGAGCACGGTCATAATCATCGTCACAGCGCCCCACTCATCGCGGGCCAGGCTCTCGGCCGCGGCCAGGATCTCCCGCCCCCGGCCTCGGCCCTGAAAGCCAGGCTGCACCGCGAACATGCCAAGGTAGACCGTGCCGTCCCGGCACCGCTCAAGATTGCAGCACCCCGCCAGCTGCCCGTCGGCTTCGGCCACGAGCATCACGCTGCCGCGGCCGCCCACAATCGCCGAGACTGCCTCGGTGTCCGTGCGCTGGCCATCGAGCAAGTCCGCCTCTGAGGTCCAGCCAGCCCGGCTGGCATCCCCGCGGTACGCGGACTCGACCAGAACCACGATCGCCGCGACGTCTCGCGGTTCCGCTAGCCGGAATCTCAGCGCCATCGTGTCATTATTGCTACCGCCCAATCACCCCGCAGGCGGTCCGGATCGGCCCACCCGCCAAACCCGGCAGCCTGGT
>WNFI01220504.1_pt1 | contig 16545 bp, 16 predicted proteins | sample 5400471 | NCBI WGS metagenome assembly WNFI01 (sample SAMN13153348, study PRJNA577476) | soil metagenome | isolation source: 100 cm saprolite on Douglas fir-dominated hillslope | place: USA:California | collected 2013-09-17 | reverse complement strand
TCGCTCGAGCAGGCGCGCGACGACGTCGAGTTCATCCTCTCGCTGGTCGCGTACGCGGGCGTACAGCGCGGGCCGAACGCCGATGCGGAGCTGGCGGCCGCGTTCAACGCGGGCGCGAAGGAGATGGGCCTCGCGAACGCCCAGGTGGTCGATCGCGCGCACCTGCGCATGGACGACGCGCACAAGGCGCTTTTGCGCCTGCGCGAGCTCTCGCCGATCCCCAAGGCCATATTCATCAAGGGACTGTTCGCGACCGTGACCGAAGACGGCACGATCCGCGTGATCGAGGCCGCCCTGATGCGGACCGTCAGCGCCGTGCTCGACTGCCCCCTGCCGCCGCTCTTGCAGGAGCTCGATCCCTCGAAGCTCGCCGCCTGAAAAACGGGGACAGACCACGGTTTCCCGCCAGGCGGAAAATCGTGGTCTGTCCCCGTTTTTTTTTTTATTTCACCCGGGCGTCGGCGTCGCGATGCTCGACCTTGCCGAGCTTGAGCTTCGCGAGCTCGGGCTCGATCTTCGCTTGGTCGCCGACGACGACGACCACCAGCCGCTCGGGCGCGACGTACTTGCGTGCCGCGAGCTGCATGTCCTGCGCCGTGACCGTGCCGAGCCGCGCGGGAAGCTTCGCGTAGTAGTCGAGGCCCAGGTCGTAGAGCCAGGCGCCGGCGAAGGCCTGCGCGGTCGCGGAGCCGGTCTCGAACTCGCCCGGGAGCGAGCGCACCTGGGAATCGCGCGCGCGGGCGAGCTCCTCGGCGCCGACCTGCTTCTCGCGCATGCCGCGCCTGGAGAAGAGCCCGCCCAGGGCCGCGTTCATCACCGAAAGCGCCGGATAGTCCGGCGTGCGGCGCGGCGGACCGAGCATGGCCACTCGCGTCGCGGTCTGCGGCGCGGCGGGCTTGTCGACGATCACGAGGCGCGCGCTCGTCGGCGCGGGTTGCGCGGGCGCGGTGGCCGCGACCGGTCCCGCCTTCCATGCGCCGAAGGATTTCTCGGCGAGCGCCTTCAGCTCGTCGGCGTCGATGTCGCCCGCGACCACGAGCGCGGCGTTCCCGGGCACGTAATGGCCTTTCCAGAACGCCATCAGGTCGTCCCGGGTCGTGACCTTGACCGCGTCCTCGGTGCCGATCTCGAGGTAGCCGAACGGATGCTTCTCGCCGAAGAGCGAGGCCACGGTGATGCGGCTCACGAGGCGCGACGGATCCTCGCGCACCTGAACCAGCGAGGCGAGCCGACTCGACTTGCGACGCTCGATCTCCTCCTGGGCGAACGCCGGATGCAACGTGACGTCCGCCATGATGTCGAGCGCCGCGGCGAAGTTCTTCTTCAGGACCGAGAGCGACACGTTCGATGAATCGGGCGCCGAGGCGGTCACGAGCGTCGTGCCGAGCTGCGCGACGTCATCGGCGAGCTGCGTGGCGCTGCGGGTCGCCGTGCCCTCGTCGAGCATCTCGGCGGTGAAGCTCGCGAGACCCGGTATCGCGAGCGGATTCGCGCCCGAGCCGCTTCTCACGACGAGGTTGGCCGAGACGATCGGCAGGCCCGCGACCTTGTGGTGGATCACGGTGAGGCCGTTCGCGAGCTTGAACGACTTCGGCACCGGCAGCGCGAGCTTCGGCATCCGGCCCGGCTTGGGCATCGCGCCGCGCCACGCTTCGTCGGCATTCACCGATTCGCTGCCCGCGCCGGGGGCGGACTTCACCGCCTCGGGCGTCGGCACTTCGGGGCCGAGGTCCTGCTTGCCGGGAACGGCGTAGATCACGACGCGCGCATCCTTGCGAAGCTGGGCGTCGGCGATCTTGCGCACGGCCTCGGCCGTGATCGACCCGTAGCGCTGCAGGTCCTTGCCGAGGTATCCCGGATCGCCGAGGTAATGGTTGTAGCGCTGCATGCGGTCGGCGAGCCGCCCGGTCTTCTCGACCGACTGGATCATCGCGGTCTCGATGGTGTTGAGCGCCCGCTCGAGCTCCTTCGCCTCCGGCCCGTCGCGCCTGAGCTTGTCGAGCTCGGTGTCGATCGGCGAGGATCTGCGCCGTGACGTCGAGCTCCGCGTCGCCCGCACCGAACGCGGTCGGTGTGAGCCAGCCCATGTACACGCGCGGCAACTCGATACGGTCCTGGATCTCGAGGCGATGTTCCGCGGTGATCGGCGGCGTCTGGACCGTGACCGCCGGTGGATCGGGACTGCGCTTGAACGAGCCGAAGTACTTCTCCACCCAGGCCTTCGCCTGCGCCTTGTCGAAGTCCCCGGCAAGCACCAGCGTCGCGTTGTTGGGCGCGTAGTAGAGCTTGAAGAACTTCTTCACGTCGTCCAGCTTCGCCCCCTGGATGTCGGCGTGCGAGCCCATGACGCTCGCGTAGTAGGGGTGCGCCATCGGAAAGAGGTTGTGGTAGAGCCCTTCCTCGACGATGCCGTAGGGCTGGTTCTCGATCCGCTGGCGGCGTTCGTTGCGCACCACGTCCTGCTGGTTGGCGAGCGCGGCCTGGTCGAGCACGTCGAGGAGATAACCCATGCGGTCGGCGTGGATCCAGAGGCCGAGCTGCAGCTGGTCGGTGAGCTGGTCGGCCATGCCGCGCGGCACGTGCTTCGATCCCGCGAACATCATGTGCTCGAAGAGGTGCGCGAACCCGGTGCGCCCCGCCTCCTCGTTCACCGCGCCCACGTGGTACCAGATGTTGAGCGCCACCAGCGGCAGGCGATGATCCTCGACCAGGACTACTTCCAGGCCGTTGCCGAGCTTGTATTTCTCGAACGGGATCTGCGGCGTGCCCTGGGCGAAGGCACCGAGGGCGAGGATGAGTGCGACGAGAAAGGCGGGCAATGCCTTGAGGTGTCTCATGTGGGGCGTACCAGCGGGAAAGTCCTGCATTCTAGACGACGGGGATCACTCGGGAGCGCACATCCTCGCGCCCTCGTCGCTCCAACCGCGCGCCACCATCTGCTCGATGACGGCACGGCTCGCGCTGTATCGATGGTTGCTGTCGAGGCCGAGGGCGAAGCCGTTGTTGTATGCGCGATAGATCGGAACCGTCCCGGGTGGGCAGGTACCGTCCGCGGAGACCGGCGTGATCATGAACGCGAGCCCCTCGAAGTTCCATCGCTGCACGGTCGAGGGCCGCGTCGCCTCCAGCATGCGGAGGAACCCGCATTCGTCCGGGCTCACCGTGAAGAAGTGCGAGTTCGGCCCGGGAGACTCGCTCCCGTAGAACCGGCAAGCGTATTGCGCGCCGCCGGCCTTGAAAGTGGCGCCGGTGCGGACCCAGTCGGGCCCCGCGCTGCCGTGATCGATCAGGTTCGCCTCCATCGGGTCGGCCGTGATGAAGTAGTGATCGCGCAGCGTGTTGTAGAACTCGATCACGTCGAGGCGATCCGTGCGATCTCCGAGGTAGCGCGCGATGGTCGACCCGACGAGCCGGTTCGCCAGGCTGGTCTCCTCTACCACCAGCCAACGTTCCTCGCGATCGCGCAGGAATCCCACCAGCCTCGCCGGCGTCGGATCTCCCTGGGCGAGCCCGTTCGAGTCGAAACCGGTGTCGATCCGGCCGGACTCCGTCACTCGCAGCCACACCGGCCACGAATGGCTCGTGTCGGAGGCCTGGCCCAGGGCCACGAATCCGCCGTCGCGCTCGAGGGAGACGTCGACCAGCTGGAAGCGGTCCGCGACTCGAATGCCGAGCTTCCCGGCGACGCCATAAGTGGTGTCGAGGCTGCCGTCGGCGCCATATCGGGCGGCGACGATGCCTGTGCCAAAGACGACACTGGTCGATTCGCTTCCCAGTCCGATCGCAAGCAGCTTGCCGTCGGGGAGCTCGATCATGCGCCGCAGGGTCACATTGACGGCGAAGGGGGTCACCGCGATCGGCGCGTCGTCGTGGCTTCCGTCCGGCCGGACGCGCTCGACGCAGAATCCCGGGTTGCCCGCGCTGGAGACATACGACCCGAGGGCGCTTCCCGCGACCACGATCGTTCCCGACTGCTGCACGATCAGGGAGTAGCCGTCCGTGGGGCAACGCGATTCGACGCTCCGGCCGTCATTGAAAGACGAGTCGCGCGTGCCGTCGGGGTTGAATCGGGCGAGATACCACTCGAAGATCTGGCCCCTCGCGTAGCTCCCGCTGCCGAGGAGGAGCAATTTGCCGTCGGGCTGCACCGCGACGCCATAAGCGCCGTAGAAATCGCGCGTCTCGACGATGCCCGTGCCGGCGAACGAGGTGTCGAGCGCCCCTTCGGCCGTGAGACGAACCAGGGCGCTGCTGAGGATGGAGAGCCGGCCGTCCGGAGTGATGCACACGTCGGTATAAGCGAAGCACGCCTCGTGCGCCGCGACCGCGAGCACGATCTTGCCATCGGCCTGGAAGGCCATGGCGCGGATGAGGTCGCTGCCGCGAACCGTGAATGCGGTCGATCCGCGATCCCCGAACGCGGTGTCGATCGATCCGTCGGCATTGAAACGCCGCACCCAGAGGCGATGGGGCTGCGGGCTGCCCTGCTCCAACCCGTTGACCCCGGGTTCGGCCTGGAACAGCCCCTCGGTAAATGTGGTGACGATCTTGCCGTCGCTCTGCTTGGCCGAAGCCCCCAGCAGCGCAGGCTGAAGGGCGAACGCCATCGTGCTGAGACCCTGGGAGGCGTAGGTCGTGTCGATATCGAGCGACGAGGCTGTAGCTCCCTGGGCCGCGGCAAGCGTGATGCACAGAAGGATCGTGATCTTCAGGCGTCGCACATCGGAGCGACCCCGCAAACGCGCCAAAGTTCTAGCGTAAGATCGCCGAAAAGTTCGACCAGGACGTAGGAGGCCGCATGGCGATCCAGGGCATGAACCATTTCAACGTCCTCACCGACGACGTCGACGCGACGCGCCGCTTCTACTGCGGCATCCTCGGCCTCGTCGAGGGCGAGCGCCCGCCGTTCGGCTTCGACGGCTTGTGGCTCTACGCGGGCGGACGTCCCATCCTGCATGTCTCGGCGAACAAGCTGCCGAAGGAGCGCGCCGGCGTGATCGACCACATCGCCTTCACCGGCACCGACCTCAAGGGCACGGTCGCGAAACTGAAGGCGCACGGCATCAAGCACACGGTCGGGCAACAGGTGGGCTCGAGGATCTGGCAGGTGTTCTGCCACGACCCGATGGGCGCGAAGGTGGAGCTCGATTTCGATCCGGCGGAGCCCGGGCCGGCTTGATCCGGAAGTCGGTGCGCCGGGGCATCGTAGTATCGTTACGGCCTTGAGCGCACAAGATCATCTAAAAGAGCTGCTCGCCGGCCTGTTCGTGCTGGCGCTTCCGATCGTGTCTCGCGCGGACGCCGTCGCGCAGCCTTTCGACGTGATCGTTCGCGGCGGCACGGTCTACGACGGAACGGGTGGCGCACCGGTTGCCGCCGACGTGGGCATCCGCCGCGACCGCATCGTCGCGGTCGGCAAGCTCGCCCCGGCCGACGCGCGAACCGTCGTCGACGCCCGCGGCCTCGCCGTCGCGCCCGGCTTCATCAACATGCTCTCGTGGTCGGGCGAGTCGCTCATCGCCGATGGCCGGTCGCAGAGCGAGATCCGGCAGGGAGTGACGCTCGAGGTGCTCGGCGAAGGGACCTCGATGGGCCCGCTCAACGACGCCATGAAGCGCCGCGCGCTCGCGGCCCAGGGCGACATCAAGTACGCGATCGAGTGGACCACGCTCGCGGAATACCTCGCGTGGCTGCAGAAGCACGGCATCTCGACCAACGTCGCCTCGTTCATCGGCGCGGCGACCATTCGCACGCATGTGCTCGGCCTGGAGGACGTCCAGCCGACCGATGCCGAGATCCAGGAGATGCGCGCGCTCGTGCGCAGCGAGATGGAAGCCGGCGCGCTCGGCATCGGCTCCGCGCTCATCTACGCGCCCGGCACGTTCGCCAAGACGCCCGAGCTGATCGAGCTCTGCAAGGAGGCGGCGAAGTACAAGGGCAAGTACACATCGCACGTCCGCGACGAAGGCAAGGGGCTCGTGGAGGCGGTCGAGGAGCTGGTTCACATCGGCCGCGAGGCCGGCACGCCAGCGCAGATCCATCACATCAAGGCTTCCGGCAAGGCGAACTGGGGCCTGATGGATCGCGTGCTCGACGTGATCGAAGACGCGCGCTCGAAGGGGGCGGATGTCACCGCCAATATGTACATGTATCCGGCGAGCTCGACGGGGCTTAGCGCACAGATCCCGACGTGGGCGCACAGCGGCGGCAACGAGGCACTCTTCAAGCGCCTGCAGAGTGGGTCGGACCGGGCGCGCATCGCGCGGGAGATGCGCGCGCATGGGCCGATGTCGCGCACGTTGCTGGTCAACTTGCGCTCGGAGAAGCTGCGCCCGCTGATCGGCCGGACGCTCACGGACGTCGCGAAGGAGCGCGGCGTGGATGAGGTCGACGCCCTTCTCGACCTGGTCCTCGAGGACCGCTCGCGGGTAGGCGCGGTGTTTTTCTCCATGAGCGAGGAAAACATCGCGAAGGAATTGAAACGCCCATGGGTCGCGATCGGCTCGGACGGCGCGTCGATGGCGGCGGAGGGCATCTTCCTCGCCGAGTCGACGCACCCGCGCGCCTACGGCAGCTTCGCCCGATTGCTCGGCAAGTACGTTCGCGAGGAAAAGGTGATCACGCTCGAGGAGGCGGTGCGCCGCCTGGCCGGCCTGCCGGCGACGTTCCTCGGCCTCGAAGGCCGCGGCTTCGTGAAGGCCGGCATGTACGCCGATCTGGCGATCTTCGATCCCGCGACGATCGCCGACACCGCCACCTACGAGAAGCCTCATTCGTATGCGGTTGGCATGAAGCACGTCTTCGTGAACGGCGTGCAGGTGCTCAAGGACGGCGAGCACAAGGGCGCCAAGCCCGGGCGCGCGGTGTGGGGGCCGGGGAAGGTCCGCTGAGATGGACGAATTCGACCTCATCGTGATTGGCATCGGCCCCGCGGGCGAGAAGGCGCCCTCGGCGACGCTGCAGGGCCTGATGTCGCGCAAGGCGACGATCGTGGCTTCCGAATCGCAGCGCATCCGCGACAACCTCGCGCGCCACGGCGTCACGTGCATCCAGGGCGAGGCGCGCTTCGTGGATGCGCACACGGTCGAGATCGCGGGCGCGGGCGGGCCGCGGCGAGTGAAGGGCGGTGCGATCCTGATCGCCACGGGTTCCCGTCCGGCACGCCATCCCGACATCGACTTCGCCGACGATCGCATCCACGACAGCGACGAGATTCTCCACATCACGCGCCTCCCCGCGTCGCTCGCGATCCTCGGTGCGGGCGTGATCGGGTGCGAGTACGCGTGCACGTTCGCCGCGCTCGGCGTGAACGTCACCCTGGTCGATGCGCGCGATACGCTCCTCACCTTCCTCGACCGCGAGATGGTGGAGAGCCTCGCCGCCTCGATGCGGCGCATGAGCATCGACTTGCGGCTCGGGATGCGCTGGAAGAGCGTGAAGCGCGAAGGCGAGCGCGTGGTGACGATGTTCCACGACGGGACCCGGATCGCCGCCGAGCAGCTGCTCTACGCCGCGGGCCGCGAGGGGTGCACGCGCGAGCTCAACCTCGAGGCGGTGGGGATCGTGCCCGACAAGCGCGGCTACGTGGTCGTGAACGCGCGCTACCAGACGAGCGTGCCCAACATCCTGGCGGCCGGCGACGCCATCGGCTTTCCGGCGCTCGCCGCGACCTCGATGGAGCAGGGGCGCGTCGCCGTCTGCAACGCGTTCGGCTTCGGGTACAAGCAGGCGATGAACGAGCTCCTTCCCTACGGCATCTACACCATCCCGGAGGTGAGCGCGCTCGGCGAGACCGAGGAGAGCTGCACGGCGCGCGGAATCGCCTACGTCGCCGGGCGCGCGCACTACGCGCAGAACGCCCGCGGCAAGATCGCAGGCGACACCGAGGGGCTCCTCAAGCTGATCGTCGCCCGCGCCACGCGCAAGGTGATCGGCGTGCACGTGATCGGCGAGCGCGCCACCGAGCTGGTGCACATCGGGCAAGCCGTCGTGCACCTCGGCGGGACGGTCGACGTGTTCATCGAGATGGTGTTCAACTTCCCGAGCCTAGCCGAGGCGTACAAGTACGCGGCCTACGACTGCCTCGGTCAGCTGGGCAAGGCGATCGAGTAGGCCGGCCGCTCGATCGGAGTATCGTTACGGAATGTCCGACATCACCGCCGAGGTCACGCTCCTGCCGAGGGGGAGGAACGTTCGATCGGGCCCGATCGTGGGAAGGTCGCTCGGCTGCTCGGTCGTCATCGACGGCGCGCTCTACGGCGCCCGCTTCGAGCTCAAGCCCGGGAAGGCACTGGAGCTCGGATCCACCGTGGTGTTGGAGGGTTCGTTCGACGATCCCGACGCGGTGCTCAAGCTCCTCGAGGTGGGAAAGGCGTTGACGCTCTGGGATCGCGGCGCGATCGGCCACGGCAAGGTATTGAAGATCCACGGCCCGGCCAACGGCGGATGAGCGCGGAGAAGCACGCCGCGCATCGACGGCGCCGGGAACCTCAAGACCTACGAGCACCAGTCGGACGAATCGGGGCGCAGGATCCGGCTCCAGTTCTGCGGCAACTGCGGGACGACCATCACGCACACCGCCGAGTACCTGCCGGGCAAGCGCTCGGTCTCGGGCGGCTCGTTCGACGATCCCGACTGGGTCGAGATCAAGCGGCACATCTGGGTGCGCTCCAAGCGCAAGGACGTCGCGTTGCCCGAGGGCGTCGAGAAGCATCTGAAGGCCACGCCGTAGTTGTGAAGAAGGCTGGTAGCGCCGCCGGCTATTCGGGAACCCCGCTCGCGAAGAAGCTCGGCATCGGCGCGGGGAGCCGCGTCCTGCCGCTCGATCCACCCGAGGAATACGAGGAGCTCCTCGCGCCGTTGCCGCCGGCCGTGACGTTCGAGCGCCGCGCGAGCGCCAGCACCGACATCGTCCATCTCTTCGAGACCCGCAAGGAAGACCTGGCGCGGCGCCTCCTGTCGCTGCGAAAGACGCTGCGCGGCGACGCGGTCGTGTGGGTGTCCTGGCCGAAGAAGGCGTCGAAGGTGCCGACGACGATCACCGAGGACACCATCCGCGAGGTGGCGCTGCCGCTCGGCTACGTCGACGTCAAGGTCTGCGCGGTGACCGAGGTCTGGTCCGGGCTGAAGCTGGTCGTGCGCAAGGAGCTGCGTTGATCGCGCCGTTCCGGGTCGCGCTGCTCACGGCGGCGGCGATGATCGCGTTCGCCAGCAACTCCATCTTCTGCCGCATCGCGCTGAAGGAATCGCACATCGACGCGGCATCGTTCACCGCGGTGCGCATGGTGTCGGGGGCGATCGCGTTGTGGCTGATCGTGCGGTTTCGCGATGGCCCCGTGCCCGTCGCGGGCAGCTGGCGCTCGGCATTCGCGCTCTTCGCCTATGCCGCGTGCTTCTCGTTCGCGTATCTCACCCTCACGGCCGGCACCGGCGCACTGCTGCTCTTCGGCGCCGTGCAGGCGACGATGATCGGTGTGGGGCTCTGGCGCGGCGAGCGGATGCGCGCGCTGCAGGTCGCGGGGCTCGCGCTCGCGCTGGCAATTTCCTGCGCTCCGTGCCGCTCGCGATGGTCCTCGCGCTGCTCACGGCGGGCTGGATTTCCTTCGACGCCACCGGCATCGCTTATGCGGCGATCTCTGGGGCGGTGGCGTCCGGCATCGGCTATGCGATCTGGTACACGGCGCTGCACGGCCTCAAGGCGACCAGCGCGGCGACGGTGCAGCTGAGCGTGCCGGTCATCGCCGCGGCGGGCGGGATCGCCTTCCTCGGCGAGGCGCTGACCCTGCGCTTCGTCCTCGCCGCGATCGCCATCCTGGGCGGGATCGCGCCGGTCGTCGTTGCGCCGCGCGCGGAGTAGACTTCCGGCGAAACCGCTCGAATGCCAATCCAAGCGTGAAGATCATCGGCGAGATCGTCGCCGGCATCCTCGTCGCCATCGCGCTCGCCGCGACGGGCGCGTGGCTCTACCTCCAGGAGTCGCTGCCGCGCATCGAGGGCGAGGTGAAGGCCCGGGGCCTCTCGGCGCCGGTCGAGATCCTGCGCGATGGCGACGGCGTGCCGCACCTCTTCGCCAAGAGCGAGCGCGACGGCTGGTTCGCGATGGGCTACGTGCACGCGCAGGACCGCCTCTGGCAGATGGAGTTCCAGCGGCGCGTGGCGCTGGGCCGGCTCTGCGAATTCCTCGGCGAGCGCGCCTTCGATACCGACAAGCTCATGCGCACGCTCGGCTTCGCGCGCCTCTCCGAGCGCGTCGTGGCGAAGCTCGACCGCGAGACCGCCGCCAACCTCGAGGCGTACGCCGCCGGCATCAACGCCTTCCTCGACGAAAAGCCCGTGCTGCCCGTCGAGTTCCAGGTGTTCCGGATCGAGCCGGAGCGCTGGAAACCCGCGGACACGATCGGCTGGATGCTGGTGATGGCGTGGGACCTCTCGGGCAATTGGCGCAACGAGCTCGCGCGCGTGCGCTTCAGCGCGCGCATGGGGCGGCAGAAGGCGAGCGAGTTCCTGCCGCCGTATCCGGGCGACCCGCCGTGGACGATTCCCGATTTCAAGGCCCTCTACGCCGAGATCGCACCCACCGCGGGAGCGCTCCTCGCGGCCTACGCGCCCGTCGAAGGCGCGATCGGGTCCAACAACTGGGTGGTATCGGGCGCGCGCAGCGAGACCGGCAAGCCGCTCCTCGCCAACGATCCGCACCTCGGCCTGCAGGCGCCCTCGATCTGGTACTTCGCGCACGTCTCGACGCCCCGCGGCAACGTCGTGGGCGGCACGCTTCCCGGCGTGCCCTTCATCGTGCTCGGCCGCAACGACAGTGTCGCGTGGTCGCTCACCACGACCTACGGCGACACCCAGGACCTCTTCGTCGAGCGGGTCGCGCCCGATGATCCGGGCAGCTATCTCACGCCGAAGGGCCGCGAGAAATTCACGACTCGCGAGGAAGTGATTCGCGTGGGCTCCGAGGAACGGCGCATCACGGTGCGCGCGACGCGGCACGGACCGGTGTTCTCGGATGCGGTAAAGATCGCGGGCGAGGCGGCGCCGAAGGGCCACGTGCTGGCGCTCGCGTGGCCCGCGCTCGCCGACGACAACACGACGGCGCGCGCGGTCTTCGCGCTCAATTTCGCCCGCAACGGCAAGGAGTTCGCCGCGGCGCTGCGCGACGTCCAGGCGCCGCAGCAGAACTTTGTCTACGCCGACCGCGAGGGCCACATTGGCTTCATGGCGCCGGCGCTGGTGCCGGTGCGACGCGCCGACAACGAGGCGATGGGACGCGTGCCCGTGCCCGGATGGGATGCGAAGTACGACTGGCAGGGCTTCATTCCGTTCGACAAGCTCCCGGCGAGCGTGGATCCGCCGGGCGGGCGCATCGTCACCGCCAACAGCAAGATCACGCCGCCGGGCTACAAGCCCTTCATCTCCGCGGACTGGTTCCTGCCGTATCGCGCCGAGCGCATCGAGGAGCTCCTCATGGCACGGCCGAAGCACTCGATGGATTCCTTCGCGCGCATGCAGGCCGATTCATTCTCGCGGCTCGCGCGCGAGCTTCTTCCCGAGGCACGGGCGGCGAAGCCCGCGACCAGCGAGGGGCGCGCGGCGCAGGCGCTGCTCAAGTCGTGGAACGGCGAGGCCGCGATCGATTCGGCCGCGGCGCTCGTCTTCGAGGCGTGGTACCGCGAGCTCACGCGCCTCGTGTATGCGGACGACCTGGGCGAGCTCTTCACCGAATCGTGGGACCAGCGCGCGAGCTTCATGATCCCCGTGATGAAGGGCGAGCGCGGCATGGAGCGCTGGTGCGACGACGTGCGCACGCCCGCGAAGGAGACGTGTGCGCAGCAATCGGCGAAAGCGTTCGACCTCGCGGCCGCCTGGCTCGCGAAGCACGCGGGCGAGCCCGCCACGTGGCGATGGGGCCGCATCCACACCGCCGCGGGCGATCACCGTCCGTTCGGATTCATTCCGATCGTTTCCAGCTGGTTCAACATCTCGCCCGAGACGGCGGGCGACGGCTTCAGCGTGAACGTCGGGCAGTTCTTCATCCGCGACGAAGCGCGCCCCTTCGCCAATCGCCACGCGCCGAGCATGCGCGCCATCTACGACCTCGCCGACCTCGACCGGTCGCTTTACATGCACTCGACGGGGCAGTCGGGCAACTTCCTTTCCCCGTGGTATGCGAATTTTGCCGAGCGCTGGGCGAAGGTGCAGTACATCCGCATCCCGACGAAGCGTGACGCTGTCGGCGAGGCGCACCGGCTCGTGCTGCAGCCGCTACAATGACCCGCATGAAAAGACGCCTGCCCGCCATCCTTGCCCTGGCGCTTGTCTCCAGCGCCGCGCTGGCCGCCGACGATGCGCTGCTCGCCCGCTGCCGCGCGATCGACGATTCCGCGGAGCGCCTCGCGTGCTACGACGCCATCGCGCTGCCGAGCTTCCCCGCCGCGGTGCGACCCGGCGCCGCGCCCGCCTTCGCGCCACCGAAGGCCGCCGCTCCTGCGGCCACGCCACCGCCCGCGGCGGCCATGCCGCTGCCTCCGCCGTTGCCCGGCGCGCCCGCTGCACAGCCGCAGCAGACCGAGGCGCAGTTCGGCATGGAGCACAAGGCTTATCAGACCGAGCTCAGCGCCGTGCGCTCGAAGATCGCCGGCCGTTTCGAGGGCTGGAGCCCCAACTCGCAGATCGCGCTCGAGAACGGCATGATCTGGCAGGTGATCGACGGCAGCTCCCGCTATCTCTACCTCGACAATCCCGCGGTGTCGGTGAAGCGCGGCGCGCTCGGCTCGTTCTTCCTCGACATCGAGGGCACAAACCACATGCCGCGCGTCAGGCGGGTGAAATAGCCCGCGGCGGCTCGCCGAGGAGCCCGCGCATCAGCGCCGACTCGCGCGCGTAGAAGCCTTCGGTGTGGAAGGTTTCCGCGAGATGGAAATGCTCGTAATCGAGGTGGTGGCAGACCTCATGCACGAGCGTTCTCAGGAAGGTGCGGAACTTGACCACCTGCACGCGTTGCGCGGTGCGCATCCAGACGCTGATGCGAGCGCGCCCGTCCGTGATCTCGTCGGGCTCGTAGAGTCCCTGCAGCTCGCCGCCGGAATCCGCCGGCCGTCGCTCGAGCACGCGCACCAGCACCGCGGGCACGGCGAGCTGGCGGTCGATCGCATCGACCAGCGCCTGGCACGCGCCCTCGACCTCGGCGCGCTTGGCCGTGACGAGCGCCGGCTCGATCGCCGCCGCGAGCGGCATCAGCGCCGCGATGTCGGGGACCTGGATGCGGCGGATCTCGTCGCTCTTCCGGTAGATCCGCTGGCGCCCCGGGCTCAGCCGGTCGTAGTACCCGAAGGGCACGCTAACGCTTCGCGTCGCGCCACTTGTCCATCAGGCGCGCGCGCTGAACGAGGAGCTTCTCGCGATCGAGGTTGCCGGCCGCGCCCGCGCCGGATTCCCCGGTCGAAGCGCGATACACGGCGGTCGGCTTACCGGTGAAGGCGAAGGGCGCACGCTGCGAGAGCTGCAGCCAGAAATCCCAGTCTTCGAAGATCGGCAGTGTCTCGTCGAAGCGATAGCCGGCGTCAACCACGCCGCGGGAGAAGAGCACGGCGTGGATGGCGAGGTAGTTGGAGCGAAAGAGGAACGCACGGTTGTAAGGCCCGCCGAAAATGCGCTGCGTGCGCCCCGCCCCGTCGACGAGGCGCGTCTGGCTGTAGGCGACTTCGCTGCCTTCCTTCGCGGCCGCGGCGACGAGCTGCGCGACGTGCTCGGGCTCGATCTCGTCATCCTCGTCGAGGAACAGCAGCCACTCGCCGCGAGCGCCTTCGAGGCCGGCATTCGCGGCCTTGGCGAGCGCGATGCCGCCGGCTGCCGCATCCACCAGGATGATCTCGATCGGGCGATGGGTTTGCGCGGCGACGGACGTGAGCGCCCTGGGTAGCTCGGGGCGTCCCATGGTGCGGACGATGATGCTGACGAGGGGGCCTGATGCGGGGCGCTGCATGGTGAGAGAATGGACGCCGTGCCGACATTCTATCGCTCGCTGGTCGTCTGCGGCCTTCTCCTGCTGGCAGCCTGCGCGTCGACCACACCGCCGGCGCCGGTCGCCGGCGGCAAGCCGCGGCTGGTCGTGGTGCTGGTGGTCGATGGGCTGCCCCAGCGCCAGGTGGTGGACTACTGGGACCAGCTCGCCCCCGACGGACTGCGCCGCTTCCTCGATCGCGGCGCCTGGTTCACCGCTGCGCACTACGGCTACTCCGTGACCTACACGGGTCCCGGGCACGCGACCATCCTCACCGGCGCCTATCCGCACCTCACCGGAATCATCGCCAATGAATGGCGCGACCCCGTCACCGGCAAAGTCGACTACTGCGTGGCGGATCCTTCGGCGACTTACATAGGCCACAAGACCGGCGCGCTCGACGGCACGAGCCCGAAGAACCTCAAGGTGGAATCGCTCGGCGACGTGCTCAAGCGCGCCGATCCGCGCTCCAAGGTGATCGCGATCTCCGGCAAGGACCGCGGCGCGATCCTGCCCGCGGGACGCTCCGGCGTGGCCTACATTTACCAGGCCGAGACCGGACAGTTCGCCTCCACGTCCTATTACATGAAGGAGCATCCGCCGTGGGTGGTCGCCTTCAACGCCAATCATCCAGCGGACGCCTACCTGCACAAGGAATGGCGCCCGCTCCTGCCCGAGGCCGCCTACGCGAAGTCGCTGCCCGACGAGCAGAAGTGGTACGCGAAGGGCGGCAAGCTGCCGAAAGTGATCGGCGAGGGTCTCGACAAGCCCGTGCCGGCCTTCTACGAATCGATCCTGTCCACGCCGTTCGGCGACGACCTCACGCTCGCGTTCGCGCGCGCTGCGATCGCGGGCGAGGAGCTGGGGCGCGACGCTTCCCCCGACATCCTGGTCGTGAGCCTCTCGAGCCACGACTACATCAACCACGACTACGGCGCCGAGTCGCGCCTGTCGCATGACCACGTCCTGCAGCTCGACCGCCTGCTGCAGGATTTCTTCGGCGACCTGGATCTCGCGGTCGGGCGCGAGCACTACCTCGCGCTGCTCACCGCGGATCACGGCTTCATGCCGTATCCTGAGCACAGCCAGTTGCTCGGACGCGACGCGGGACGCGTCGACACCGCGCGCGCCATCGCGAGGCTCAACGCCGGCCTCGCGAAGCGCTTCGGGCCGGGAACCTGGGCACTCGACATGTCGGCGCAGTCGGTGGTGCTCAACCGGTTGCTCATCTCGCAGCGCAAGCTCGGCATCGCCGAATTCTCCGAGGAGGCCCGGCGCCTCCTCGTCGCCGAGCCGGGTATTGCCGTGATCTACACACGCGCCGAGCTGGAGAGCGGCAGCCGCGCGGGCGCGCCGCTCTTCGACGCGATGCGCAACTCGTGGAATCCCGTGCTCTCGGGCGACCTCCAGGTCGCGCTGAAGCCCTACTGGATGTACGGCGCTTCCGAAACAACGCACGGCTCGCCCTATCCGTACGACACCAACGTGCCGCTGCTCATCTACGGGCCGGCGTGGGTGAGGGCGGGGCGCATCGACGCGCGGGTCGAGATGGCCGACGTCGCGCCGACGCTCGCGCGCCTGCTGGGCATCCCCGATCCCTCGTCGTCCGAGGGCCGGGCGCTGCCGCTCGAGGCGCCACGCGATTGAAGCGCGACGATCTTCCGGGAGAGGGTAGGTCCCGCCTCGAAGCGTGGTTCGCCGGCAACGGCTGGCGCGCCTTCGATTTTCAGCGCGAGGTGTGGGACGCATACCTCGCGGGCGAGTCGGGCCTGGTGCATTCGGCGACCGGCAGCGGCAAGACGCTCGCGGCTTGGTTGGGGCCGCTTGCCGAGTGGATGGAGGAAAGGCGATCCTCATCCCAGCCTTCTCCCAAGGGAGAAGGAGAAAAGGCACCGGCGCTGCGCGTCCTGTGGATCACGCCGATGCGCGCGCTCGCCGGCGACACGGTGGGGTCGATGGAGAAGGCGGTGAAGGGACTGGGCCTGCCGTGGACGATCGGGCTGCGCACCGGCGACACGTCGAGCGCCGAGCGCGCGAAGCAGGCGCGCAGGCTCCCCTCGGCGCTCGTCACCACGCCGGAGAGCCTCTCGCTCATGCTCTCCAACGCCGACGCGCGCGAAAAGCTTTCGGAGCTGCGCCTGGTGGTCGTGGACGAGTGGCACGAGCTCCTCGGCAACAAGCGCGGCGTGATGGCCGAGCTGGGGCTCGCACGGTTGCGGAGCTGGAATCCGAAGGTGCGCACGTGGGGATTGTCGGCCACGCTGGGAAACATCGACGAGGCGTTGGAGCGGCTTGCACCCTCTCCCTTGGGAGAGGGCCGGGGAGAGGGTCGTCGCATCGTCAAGGGCATCGACGACAAGAAGGTCGAGATGGACACGCTCATCCCGCCCGATGTCGATCGCTTTCCGTGGGCGGGTCACATCGGGCTCGCGATGCTCGACCATGTCGTCGAGGCGATCGACGGCTCGCGATCGACGCTCGTCTTCACCAACGTGCGCTCGCAGGCCGAGATCTGGTACCAGGCGCTGCTCGAGGCGCGGCCG
>WNFI01179675.1_pt1 | contig 16545 bp, 15 predicted proteins | sample 5400471 | NCBI WGS metagenome assembly WNFI01 (sample SAMN13153348, study PRJNA577476) | soil metagenome | isolation source: 100 cm saprolite on Douglas fir-dominated hillslope | place: USA:California | collected 2013-09-17 | reverse complement strand
ACTGGTACGGTTTGGTTTTGCATCCTCCATTTTTACCGAACCCACGGCGTTCTAACACCCACCACTTTTGGTTGCGGCTCCGCCGCGCTGCTGCCTTCTTGTGTAAATGATTTCTTTGTGTTTGGTCGCGGCGAGGCCGCTTTGTGCCCTTCTGTGAAAATCCGTCTTCTCTTTGCGGCTTTGCGTGAGATTTTTGCCTTTCTTATGTCACGGCTATTTTTGTTCGCGCTCGTTTTCCTCTCTGCACCCCTTGCCCTGGCGGATGACCAGTTGGCGATTACGGTTCAACACCCCTGGATGCGTGCCGTGCCCGATGTCATGGATTCGACGGCAGTCTATATGGTTCTGGTGAATACGGGCTCAATCCCGGCGGAACTCGTCGGCGGTAACACGGCGATCGCGGATTCGGTGGCCCCTGGGGCTAAAAGAACATCCTAAGGAAGGGGACCAAGTCGATTTCACAATCAAATTGGAACCCGGCGATCATGAGATACATTTGAAGATCCCGGTTTCAAAAAAGCCTGTAAAATGAATGTAGTATCATCGAAGACGGCACCTGCGCCCAGCCCATCACCGAAACGGCCTTTCTTTGATTGGCGAGTCTGGACTGTCGCCATCGTACTCTTGGTTGCGGTCGTGCTATCGGTTTTGCTCGGGGTAAAACAACAGGCCCAGCAGGGGTTCTTCGGGATGCGGATGTTCCCCTTAAAAACCGCTTACGATTTCAAGCTCAACGCCCAAAACGGTACTGAGATCCGTTTAGATCAGCTTCAGGGGAAGGTTGTGCTCTTTCTTTTCGGGTTCACGCATTGCGCAAATATTTGCCCGACTTCGTTGACGAATCTCGCGGACGTTTACCAGGCGTTGACCCCCGAGGAGCGTAAACAGGTACAAATTGTCTTTATCAGCGTTGATCCTAACCGGGACACATCTCAAACCCTGGAGCAATACGTAACTTCTTTTGATCCATCGTTTCTTGGTTTGACTGGACCTAAGTCTGCGATCGATCAAACCGTGCTCGCTTATGGAGGAAGTTACGAGATGGTTGCGGGATCGACCAACCAACCCAACGATTATTCGGTTAATCACTCGGCTTATACCTACCTGATAAATCCTTCCGGTAAGTTTGAGCTTCTGTATGGGAACGAGAAGCTGGTCGATGTGCAGCACATGGTTGCAGATATTCGCGCCGTATTGCGAGAGCGGCTGGGCTCGCCTTAGGCTCGCTCGGAATAGCAAATAGAAAATAGCAAATAGCAAAGTGCGACCTAGCCGCCCAGCGCTTGGTTGCGGACCAATTTGCTATCTGCGATTTGCTATTTGCTATTCTGAACGAGCCTAAGCGAGTTCAGCCCGTACACCCGCCACAACCATGACCCTTTCTTTTTTTCCTGGGTTGTGCCCTATTCCGGGGATGTTCGAGGACAACCATCGCTTGCTTGGAAGACTCATACGAATTGGCCTGGGCGCTCTGATGAGCGGGCTGCTCGTCACGCCGGTTCTGGCCCAGACTCCAGCCCCTGTCTTTATGCGGTATCCAACCATCCACGGTGAATCCGTTGTATTCGAAGCCTGCGGCAACCTTTGGCTAATCAACCGCAAGGGTGGAACCGCTCAACGGCTTACCACTGATCCAGGGTTCGATATCCTGCCGCGATTTTCGCCGGATGGTAAATACATCGCATTTACCGGCCAGTACCAGCAGAACAGCGATGTTTACTTGATCCCAGCGACCGGCGGGGTCGCCAAACGGCTAACATTTCATTCCGATGTCGTTGATGATGCCCCGCTCCGATGGGGGCCGGATAACATGGTTGTAACCTGGACGCCCGACGCCAAGAACATCGTGTTCTTGTCCCGCCGCAACACCTTTAACAGTTGGTTTGGACGGTATTTTGTTGTTCCTATAACTGGTGGTCTGCCAACCGAACTGCCTCTGGATCGAGGCGGAATGCTGAGTTACAGCCCGGACGGACAGAAAATTGTTTATAACCGAATCTTCAGAAATTTCCGCACCTGGAAGCGTTACGACGGTGGATTGTCACAACAGCTTTATCTCTACGATTTCTCCAGTAAACAAATCGCAGAGATCGCTCCGTTCCAAGGAACGAACACCGATCCAATGTGGTATGGAAACACGATCTATTTCCTTTCGGATCGGGATTCAAACCGCCGAGCAAATCTATGGGCCTATGATTTAACTACCAAAGCCGTTCGCCAAATCACCAAATTTACTGATTACGATGTGGATTGGCCGAGCATTGGAGATAACGGGATCGTATTTCAACAGGGGGGCAATTTGTACGTACTCGATCTGCCCGGAGAAGAGCTGCATAAGCTCGATGTGATGGTGCCAGATGACGGCACCCGATCCGCACCTCGGTTTGTCGACGCCTCTAAACAGATCCGTGCGTATGAGATAGCTCCCAATGGTAAACGAGCGCTCTTCGAAGCCCGCGGCGATATCTTTACGGTACCGGAGAAAGACGGGGCCACCCGGGACATTACCGAGACCAGTAATGCGAACGAGCGGTATCCAACTTGGTCGCCTGACGGAAAGTCGATTGCTTATGTCACCGACAGTGAACATGAAGCCCAAATCGCGATCCGGCCGTCAGAAGGTGGAAAAGAAACGCTGCTGACCAAATTTGATAAGGGCTATTTCTATACCCCGGTTTGGGCGCCCGGCTCCGATAAACTGGCGTTCTCGGATAACGAACATCAGCTTTGGTATGTCAGTCTGTCCGGTGGGGCTCCTGTAAAAGTGGCGCACGACGATCGGGACGAGATTAAGGATTATTCTTGGTCTCCAGATGGAGACTGGTTGGCTTACAGTCTGGCGGGCGCGACTGGCCTCCATCAAATTTGGCTCTACCACTTCAAAGATGGGAAAGCGACCGTGGTCAGCTCAGGTAACGACGATGATCGGGGGCCGGTCTTTGATCGCAGCGGAAAATATCTGTTTTTCGTTTCTAAACGGCACGCGAACCCGATCTTCTCGCAAAGCGAATTCAACATGGCCACTTTAAAGATGCGAGGGATCTATGTCGTTACCCTGAGTAAGGACGAGGCATCATTGTTCGCACCGCGTTCCGATGAAGGAAGCAGTGAAAGTGAAAGCCGCCCGTCGCTCACGGCCACGCCAACTCCCAGCGCTACTAGCTCGGGCGCGATCCCAGCGATCAAGATCGATCTCGATGGATTTATAGACCGAGCTGTCCCTGTGCCGGTGGCTGCTGCAGACTATGGCTCTCTCACCACGTCACGTGATGCGCTTTTCTACGTCACGCTGGAAGGACTTGGCATACCCGTCGGCGAAGAGCCGGACGCATTGAAGGCAACACTGCATGCATATGATTTAAAGCAGCGGAAAGAGAGAACGATCGTTACCGATCTTTCGGTCACCGGCGGTGCTTATGCGCTCTCGAACGATGGATCAAAAGTGATTTATCATAAAGCCGAAGGCTATTTCATGGCAGACGCGAAACTCGATGCCAGCAAGCCCGCGCCGGCAGGAGAAGGAGGTCCGCAACAGATCGATTTGAAACAGATGCGGGTTCAGATCGATCCGCGCCAAGAATGGGTAGAGATGTACGACCAAGCCTGGAGGCTGGAGCGCGACTTTTTCTACAACCCGAAGATGAACGGGGTAGACTGGAGTGCGATCGGAGCCTCTTATCGGAAGCTGTTACCTCTGTGCGGTTGCCGCGAAGATGTTAATTATCTGATTGGAGAAATCGTAGGCGAGCTCTGCAATTCTCATACCTATGTCGGCGGCGGAGACGTAGCAGGGGAAGAGAGCAGTGCAAAAGTGAAGGTTGGCCTATTAGGCGTTGATATCGCGCTAGACCCAGCCAGCGGTTTATATCGGTTTGCTAAAATTTATCCCGGCGACAACACGCGCGATGATTACCGATCTCCCTTAACCGAACCGGGAATCGATGTGCGTGAAGGTGTGTATTTGCTGGCTGTCGATGGTCAGGAGCTAAAAGCACCCACGGACCCTTATGCGTTATTTCTGAACAAGACCACTAGCACCGTTCGATTGACCATCGCTGAATCGCCCCAGGGCAATCGTCGCGACGTAGTGGTTAAGCCGATCGGAAACGAACTGAAGATCCGCCCGAAAGCGTGGATCGATCATAACCGTGAAGTAGTTGATAAAGCCTCCGGTGGTAAGATTGGCTATATCTATATGTCGGATATGGAGGGACTGGGTATGGAGCAGTTTATCCAACAGTTTTATCCGCAAATCCGAAAGGAAGGTCTGATCATGGACGATCGATACAACGGTGGCGGTGAAATCGATCAGATCATATTAGAACGATTGCGCCGGGTTTTGATCGGCATGGCCACCAACCGTCAACGAGATCCAGAGACGTGGCCGCAACAGGTTCAGCACGGCTACAAAGTCACCTTAATGAACCAGTATTCAGCTTCAGATGGAGATATTTTTCCGTACTACTTTAGGAAATATGGTCTAGGTCCGTTGATTGGGAAACGCACTTGGGGAGGGGTCCGCGGGATTCGCGGTTATTGGCCGCTACTCGATGGTGGTTACATCACGATCCCAGAGGACAGCCTCTATGGTCTGAATTCCCAATGGGTTATGGAGAACCATGGAGTAGCGCCCGACATGGATATAGAAGATCTACCAGGAGATCTTTTGGCTGGTCATGACGCGCAGTTGCAGGCCGGCATTGACTATCTAATGAAGCAGATCGAGGAACACCCAATGACGCTTCCGTCGCCACCTCCGCTATTGCCGGCTTACCCACCGCCCGGCGAATAAGAAGAATTCACGCAAAGCAGACTCCGCCCCATCTCCCCCACTAGCGACGTCGGCCAAGGACGCCAAGACGCAAAGCGAAGACGGATTTTAACAGAGGTCGCAAAGCGGCGTCGCCGCGACCAAACACACAGAAATGATTTACACAAGAAGGCCACAAAGGTCGCAAAGAAATTCCTTACCAAGACTTTAGAACTGACTGTGCCGTATCCATTCGTTTTATCTTTGCGACCTTTGCGGCCTTGTTGTGAATATTCTGTCTTTGCCTGAGATTTTTCTTTGTGTCTTCCTACCAAAACGGCAACCGTCGTTGAATGAGGGTGACCGTGCTAAGCAAGACAAACGACACAACTAGGAGAATCGCTGCATAGAAATGCGCGACTCCGAAATTTAGTTTCTGCATCTCATTAAATAGCGCGATGGAAGCGACCCGGGTTTCACCGGGGATGTCACCGCCGATCATGAGTACAACGCCGAATTCGCCGAGTGTATGTGCGAAGACCAGGGTCGAACCAACCACGATCCCGCGTCGGGCGAGCGGTAACCGGATATGCCAAAAGGTTTGGATCGGGTTCGCTTCCAAAGCAGCGGCTTCTACCACATGAGAAGGGATGCCTCTGAAAGCGTTTTGAAACGGCTGGATCGCAAAGGGCAAACTATAAAGGATTGAGCCGGCGACCAGGCCAGGAAACGAGAAAGCGAGTGGGCGGCCAAAAACGTGTTCCCAGAACCCGCCGACGAAACTATTGGGAGCAAACGCGACCAGGAGATAATAGCCCAGAACGGTCGGTGGTAGAACGATGGGGAGTCCCACTAACGCTTCGGAGACGATAGCGGTGAACCCTGATAACCGGTTCAACCCATACGCGAGCGGTAGACCGAAGAGCAACAGCAGGAGAGTAGTGACGCTGGCCAGCTCCAGAGTTAGCCCCAGCGGTTGCCAGATACTTTCGGCGTTCATTTAAGAAAAAATCTCACCGCAAGGCCGCAAAGCTAAGAGACATTCACCACAAAGACACGAAGGACACAAAGTTTGGAAGCCAGGAGTTTTTATTCGGACGTCCTGTGTCGTCACAGCAAACGGACTTAGAAACAAATAGCTTCTGTTAGAGTCCAACCTTCGTGCTCTTTGTGCCTTTGTGGTGAAATTTGCTTTTATTTGGCCGCATCAGCAGGTTTCTCGAACCCGTAGCGATTAAAGATGGTGCGGGCTTCTTGGCTGCCTAGAAACTGGAGATAGTCGCGAGCGGCGCTGTTCCCGGTGCCGGTCTTAGTCAGAACCAGAGCTTGTTGCAACGGCGGATAAAGCTTGGGATCAACCTGGACATAACGGCCGACGTTGCGAAGCGTAGGCGTATACAACAAAGATAGGGCAACAAACCCAACGTCGGCGTTACCGCTTTGTACGAATTGAGCGGTCTGAGCGATGTTTTCTCCGGTTACTATCCGGCTCTGAACTTCGTTCCAGAGACCTGCGGTCTCCAACGCGGCTTTAGCGGCCCTTCCATAAGGCGCAAATTCTGGGTTGGCGATCGCGATCCGTTTCACTGCAGGATCACGCAGAACCTCGATCCCTTTATCCAACGAGACCGTATCCGGTTTCGTGGTCCACAAGGCAAGACGTCCAACCGAATAAACGGATAGGGTGGAGCCATCGGCAAATCCTTCATCCACTAGTTTTCGCGGAAACGAAATATCGGCCGACAAAAAGACGTCGTAAGGCGCGCCATGTTCTATCTGGGTGTAAAAGTTCCCGCTCGACCCGGTGGAAACCTTTAGCTCGGTATCGGGATGACTATGGCGATACCCCTGATTTAACTCTTCGATGCAAAAAGTCAGATCCGCCGCTGCCGCTACCGAGACGGTGGCGCCCAAGGCCGATTTCATCCAAACCGCGGCGATTGTAAGTATGATGAGTGTTTTCATTCGTCGTTCTTCCGCCTCCGCCAAGCTACGGCGCGACAAGCAGTCCTCGAAGATTATGCGCGCAATTGTGTTGTCGCATCGTCCTTCCACATTTGCCTACCCTGCCCCCGTCACGCTTTCTCGACCGAGACGTTGGTTGCCTTCACTAGTGCGTAAACCGTATCCCCGACTTTCAACCCCAACTCATTAACAGACCGGGTCGTGATGACCGCAGCGATAGGTCCAATCGCGGTGTCTAACACCACTTCTGTCAGCACTTTGTCTGACGTGATTTCCTTAATCGTACCCTGAATCCGGTTGCGGATGCTTTGGCTCATGCCAGGACCCTGTCTGTTGTGCGCATGAGGTGCAATTAGAAAAATCTCACGCAAAGCAGACTCCGCCCCATCTCCCCCTTTAGCTACGTCGGCCAAGGACGCCAAGACGCAAAGAGAAAACGGATTTTAACAGAGGTCGCAAAGCGGCGTCGCCGCGACCAAACACACAGAAATGATTTACACAAGAAGGCCACAAAGGCCGCAAAGAAATTCCTTACCAAGACTTTAGAACTGACTGTTCCGTATCTATTCGTTTCAGCTTTGCGACCTTCGCGGCCTTGTTGTGAATTTTCTGTCTTTGCGTGAGATTTTTCTTGTTTCTCGCCGTGCGGTCGGCAGCCGGGGTATCATTCAGCCTTTCAACAACCCTAACCGGATCAAACTTTCCGCGGTCGCAAGAATAGAGTCCTCGTTTGAGCGCGGCGTCCAACCTAAGATCCGTTTTGCTTTTTCGTTCGTCCCGTTCTTGTATTTACCAAGCTCAGGCAGAATTAAGCGGATGGCTGGGTCGCGAAGCGCAGCCAGGCGGACCAGCCAATTGGGCAACTCTGTGGTTGGCACTCGTTTGGCGGCGGGACCTAAACGGCTTTTCAATAGTTTCGCTATCTCGACCATCGACATGAAATCTCCCGTGACCGCCAGGAAACGTTCACCCTTGGCTGCCGGATTTGTCATTGCGCGGAGATGGATATCAGCCACATCACGCACATCGACTACCCCAAAATAAAGCCGAGGACACCCAGGCATGGCGGCATCCATTAGACGTTGTACTAAAAGGATCGAAGTGGAGTAGTCAGGGCCCAACACAGGGCCGAATACACCCACCGGATTAATCACGGAAAACTCAAGGTTACCTCCTTGCTTGGCCATGAAATCCCAAGCCGCACGCTCAGCCAAGGCCTTCGATTTGACGTACGGTACCACATCGCTATTGAGATTAGTCCAATCCGTCTCGCTGAATAGCTTTTCCTGCGGTTCATGTCCGTAACCGATCGCTGCGAATGAGGAGGTGAATACCACTCTTTTAACGCCGGCATCCCTGGCGGCACGGAGTACTCTCAGCGTACCTTCCCGAGCGGGCACAATCAGTTCGTCCTCATGTTTGGGCAGACTGGCGGGCAGGGGAGATGCCACATGGAGAACATATTCGCACCCCGCGACCGCTTCAGACCAACCCGCATCGTTTTCAAGATCAGCAGCGATGAATGACAAGCGATCGCCAGGTTCAGCTCCACCCGCTTTCAGCATCGCTCGGACATCCGTTTCCCGTTTCAAGTTTCGCACCGTGGTACGCACCTGATAACCCGCCGCTAATAGCTGCAGGATACAATGACACCCGATAAACCCGGATCCACCGGTCACTAAAACTGTGCTCATTAATTTCTCGCCTCCTTAACGTTCGAGCTGGCAACAAGCTCGAATACAAAGTTTCATCTCCTCCATAAATTCGGCTCTCGATAAACACCCATGTTTCCAACTAAGCCCGCATCGGAGGAGCACCTCGGTAACTTCTTTCGGTGTACAAACGTTTTTCGTTTTCTTGAACTCGGCCGAATCCGCTAAGGCCTTCGTCAGTTTGGTTTGAAGGGCGGATTCGTATTCTTTGAGCCGATCTCCGGCCAACAGTTTGCTCGCCTCAATCACATCAAACGATTCCGGCGTGAACGTCGCCAGATGACGACCGAACCACGCGTCCATGGCGCTCACCAGTCGATCGAGCAGTGAGCTAAGTCTTTTTGAAGCCAAACCTGCCAAAGACCCCAACCGCAGCATCCAGGATTTGTTCTCTTCGTTGGCCGCCGGTTTCCAAGGTGGACTAAGTTGACTAGAGAAGTCAATATAGTCAAGTGGCCGCGATCGGGATTTGCGGAGTGTGCCTTCCGACCACTGTCGGACCGTTTTGCTTCTGAAAGGTCCCTCAGCCGGAGGTAAGCGAAGGAACCTGAAGTGGATAGCCGCGAAAAGCGTAAAGAACACACCGCGGCGTAGTCGCAACCAAATCGTGCTCGTCCTCGTGCTCGAAGGTTTGGTATGGAGTGGCGCCAGGTACACAACCCGGTGACGATGCCGACAAGTCCGACATGTAAACGTCGGAGACCCACTCCTGCGGTTCTATTCGAGCACGAAAGAATCCTCGCAAAAAAACAGGGCCGCCACGGGCGCGACCCTGTCGTTCAGTAGAGCTGTGCTTTAGAACAGACGGGGTGGATCATAGTCTGCTCCTGTTTTTCATGATAATTAAAATTTTGTAATGTTTGCGACGGCTTGAGCGTATAAATCCATTTTGCGTTCGTTGTCCGACAATTCCGTTTCTCGACGTGGAAGCTTCAATTTTACAATTCTGGCGCGACTACGCTGACCGCGTGCCGGCAGGTCAGCATCGACCTGAAACTCCCTCGAGTGTACTCGCCTTTGGGGATTCGAAAGAACTGGCCGATGAGTTGGCGACCCTGGTTCGCCGAGGCATCAAAACGGCGACGTGCTCCGCTCCCTGGAGCTACGAAGAAGAGCAGAGACCGCTACCTCAAAAAGGAGAGTATTCTATTGTTCTAGACGGGAACGGTGTCCCCGTAGCGGTGATTGAAACGGTTGAGGTCTTTGTCGCGCCCTTCAACGAAGTCCCAGAGCGTTTCTCCTACGACGAAGGAGAAGGCGATCGATCACTGGCGTATTGGCGTGAAGCGCACCGGAATTATTTCGGTCGCCAGCGTTTCAAGGATCGCACCTTTCACGAACAGATGCCGCTGGTTTGTGAACGATTCCGCCTTGTGCATAGCGCGGGGCAATGAATCGGATTGATGCCGGACGATATTCATTCTTCTGCTGACATAGCGTTGTCAGCGGCTCGCTCTAGCATCCCGACGGCGTTGATCCCGATCATCGATCAACCGGGATAAAGCCCTGACAAAGAAAGCATTCCTATGGAAACGAATATTCACGAACCTGAAACTAATACTCCAAAGCAATCTATCGAGAGCCTTCCCGATAAGGAATCTCAGGAAACAACAGAAATCATGAGGCGGTTCAACGAGGTGTTTCTACGCCATGATCCGTCTGAGTTGAAAAAGCTCATTGCTGAACATTGTGTCATCGAAAAGATTGGTCCCGCTCCGGACGGCGATCGGTGTGTCGGACGTGAGGCCTGCATTGCTCTCTGGGAGGGTATCGCGACAGAGCCCGGAACCCACTTTGATCTGGAAGACGTTTTCGCTGCTGGCGACCGGGCCACTATCCGTTGGCGCTATTGGTTTGGTGAAGGTCAGTCGGTGCGGGGCGTCAATCTGATGCGCGTCAGAGATGGTCTTATCGTGGCGGGCATGGGTTACGTCAAAGCGGGGTAGAGGTTGGCTAACATCAGCGGCCCGTCGAGGACGGAGCCAGCTGCAGATAGGATGCAAATGGCCTTTTGGTCTTCCAAAAGGCTATTTGCGATTCCGGCAGTACTCGAAACCAGGATCAGGGCTGAGTGATGGCATATCTGAAGCAGTACTCAGGAACATATCTGGCAAGTCTTGATTTCCGGAATCTTGAGGTTCACTTGTTGGGTGTTTGGAAAGTTTCCCCAAAGAGATGTCGCCAACGCCGACGAAGCTAACAGTTTCCTCCGGACGCACCCGGGCTGACCTCATTGCCTGCATCGCCTCCCTCGTTGATGCCTTCGCCTGTCTCACTTTCCTTTTCTTGCAGGTGAATCCGGCAAACGTAGGCCGGCTTTACATCGCATCACTGATCGACCCAATCACTTGCATTATTGGCTATTGGGTCATCTATCGACGTCTTCGCGCCACCAGGCCGATCTTGGCCGATTTTGGCATTTCCATTTTGGTTTTGGGGACCTTTTTTCTCACCTGCCAAAACGCGGTGGAAGAGTTAGGCAACCTCAACCTTTTCCCGCTGAAGTACGTTAGTGCGATCGAGTTAGATACTTTGCTGGAACTATTTGCCTCTTTCAGCCTGCCGTTTGGGCTGGCGATTTATGCTTGGCTTATCGCGACTAGCTCGCTCCTTCGCCGCTGGCTCGGATTCATGATTGGCATCCAAGTGGTCATTCTGTTCATCGATCTCGGCGCTTTTAATATTCCTCGGCTGAGCGAGTTACTGACTGCGGTCTACGCGATCATCCTTTCGGTTGCTAAAGCGGGCTGGTTCCTTTCGCCGGTAGCCGACAGAAGAGGGCGCCCTTGAAATAACGGACCAACCCCGTACTTGCGGTTTAGCCAAACGCTATAGCCCACATTGAGCCAATGAATCGCCTGACTGAGGTTGGCTTCCGGTGTCTCCACCTGCAGATGATAATGATTGGGCATTAGCACGTAGCCGTGGAGCCTAACTCCAAAGCGTCCCGGCAACATGGCGAGCAGCTCTAAGAACCTCTCGTAACAACGCGTTGAGCGGAAGATGAGCCGCTTCTCGATGCCCCGGTTGAATACGTGATACCAAGCTCCAGGGAAATCAATGCGCGTTGGCCGAGCCATCCGGTTTTTATGCCGGGATCAGCCAGAAAATTCAAGCTTCATGTGTAATGTATAGACGCGACCCCGTTGCGCCCCCCCGTCGCGCGCCCCATTCCATGCGTTTCTGAGGCCGGTGCGACTTCCCTCGCTTGTAAACGGCGCAGGTTAGAACTAGCAGTATAGCGTGGAGAATGTACTCGCACGGGTGTTCCTCCTAATCGGAGCCGCACTCTTGATTGCCGCCTGTGCCGGGTACAAAGAATATACGGTCCCGGACTGGCAGCGAGCGGAGGGAGAAATTGAATTTCAAAGAACCGGACAACCATCAGTGCTCCCGGGCTGGCGGAAACAATGTGACGGAGCTATTCCCTGAGCGTTGTTGAGCGGGTTCGACGTCAGAGAGCGGTCGGAGCTGCTAACGCAGGAGCAGAACCGGCCGGAGACTAAGTTCGGTTGAGCGTTTTTTCAACCAGCCTGAGCTTCCGCTGGAGGGCAGGATCGTTTTTCAGCCGCAGACTAAAACGGCGAATGGCGATGCTGACCGCGTTATGGTGTAGACCACCCAAGAGCGATCCAAGCTCTTTCAACGTGAGCCGGGCACGGGTTCGGCCAAGGAAAAGCGCAGTTTCCCTGGCGCCGCTGCCGCGAGCGTGCAGTAGTTCTTCCCAGGGACGATTCCAGGCTTCCGTCACGGCTTGGACGATCTGCGTCCAAGCCAAGGCTTCCCTCGACGCTCGGCGTAGTCCGGTCTGTTGATCCCGGTCGCCCCGAATTAGCTTGCGCATCCGGGCCACAAACTCTGCGCTCCCCAGTAAGACCGTGTACCTGAGGCGCATTTTCCAGTCCGTTTCCCACGCCCCGGTCGCCGCCGCTTCCCTAAGTTCTCGGCGAAACGCCTGCCGGCGTTTTCGCTCGGAGCCTTGGCCGAAGCATTCCAGAATCGAGTCTGTGCTCAACCAATCAACGGGTGCTTTGGTTCCAGCGAAGTACCCGTAGGAACTCCAAGGAAATTGTTCCAGGATCTCAACCCGACGTCGGGCCAACTCTTTGGTGATCTCAACATCCGAGCTTGTTCGGCCCTCGTGACCGCCCGCGGCCTTAATGCGAACGGGATTTAGATGGATATAGCGGTTGATGACGAGAGCTTCCTCCGGTTCATGTAGAACCGCTTTGAAGCGCCCTTGAAATAACGGACCAACCCGCCCGTACTTGCGGTTTAGCCATACGCTATAGCCGACATTGAGCCAATGAATGGCCTGACTGAGGTTGGCTTCTGGTGTCTCGACCTGCAGATGATAATGATTGGGCATTAGCACGTAGCCGTGGAGCCTAACTCCAAAGCGTCCCGGCAACGTGGCGAGTAGTTCTAAGAACCTCTCGTAACAACGGGTTGAGCGGAAGATGAACCGCTTCTCGATGCCCCGGTTGAATACGTGATACCAAGCTCCTGGGAAATCAATGCGCGTTGGCCGAGCCATCCGTTTTTTTATGCCGGGATCAGTCAGAAAATTCAAGCTTCATGTGTAATGTAATGTATAGGCGCGACCCTTCCGCGCGACCCTACAGACAATCCGGGAAGCGGCAGCCTTGGTCACGTCCTAGCTGACATTCGCTAACACTCTAGCAGCTTCTTTGGCTCACTTGCGGCCGTGATTCGCGACGACACACGGCCGGCACTCAACACCTATTCGAAGGCCTAGGGAACCGCTAACGCCCGGAGAAGATACCCGCTCTTTTTGGCCGGCTTTTGCGCGCCACGCCCGCGGCCTGGTGCGCGCCCTTGTAGGCTAGGAACTCACGGCCGGCCGGGGAGTACCAACGGCGGACTTCATGACGCGATGGGTCCTCCAGAGGGGGGATGGTCAAGTTGCGTGCACGTAGCGACCCATTTTTCCGCGCTGAGATCGATTTTAAAAACTGATTTCCGTTCCGGTTGACGCCCCTCTGTCGCTGGGAGAATCACCCTGCAGACGGAAATGAGCGGCAGTGGCGTTCCCTGTTTGCTTTCGCTGGATCACGGCCCACAAATCGATGGCGGTACAACATCCTTCTGTGTTTTGTATAGACGCGACCCCGATGAGCCTCTCTAAAAGTAAAAGCAATCCTAGCATGGCGAAGGAACTGACTAGTCGGAAAAGGAGTGCCTTCATGCCTAATTATTTAATGTTGTGATACGGAGTCACTAATAATGGAAGTAACCAGCAAAGAAGTCTGGGGCGGAAGAGGATAGTTCCAATAAGGAATGGTTAACGAAATTTATAAAGCTCTCGGATCAGCCACCAGAGCGGCGGGGAATGGGTAGTCCCCATAGGGATTCTCTTTGTGACTTGTCATCTGAACGTGGGCGGGGACCCACGTGGTTTGCGCGGGCGATTTAATCACCGTTGAGGCTAGAATGGTTTGAGCCGAATCGAACGAAAATTACTTAATGGAAGCAAATCCCCGAGCAGAACCCCAGGAGACAGAGTATTCATTCCTGCCCAAAAACCCTGTTTCTGGAACGTTAGATGAATATCGAGCGAAAGAACTAAAACAAAATGAACGTAAATCAGAGCGTAGCTAAGAAGCGGGCAGTGAACCCGAAAAAGCCGGTGGCGCGGAAAGCAAAGCGAACCCAGAAATCTGTGGAAGTGCTAAAACCGATACCATGAAGCGCAAAAACCGATTCGTATCAGATCCGGTAATCGATACTTACTGCCCGGAGGACCGTGAGTTTAGCAACCTTCTGGAAGAGGTAAGCGCGACGGCTCGCTACAAGAAAGAAAAGAAGTGGGCGCGGGTTCAACAAGTTCGGGCGGCTAAAGAGCGACGGGCGAGGCGGTAATGGAAACGATTCAAACTGAGAGTAGTTGGGCCGAATGCCTCAGTGAAGGACATATACAGTTCATTCTCGAATATGTCCAGCAAGCCCAGTCTCGCGAGGCGGCGGTGATTGACCAATTTTTAAAAGAACGGCTAGTAAGAATACCCGTTTCAATTCGTTCTCTCAGCGGGCTAGACTCGCAAGTGCAGTCTGGACGGCGAACAAAGATGACATTTGAGGAATCGCGACCTTATCTGAAAAAATGAACAGTTCCGTGCCGGTATAAGCCTTCGAGGCGTTATATTGGAGAGCATATTGGAACTTCCTCCTTGCAGAGTAAAGGGCTACGATTTCGTCGCACGCATCATAAGAGACGATCCAAGGAGTTTTGACCTTTGCTTGAATGACCTTTGCTATTTTCGCGTGGTCTTTGGGCGAGTAGTAGTTCGGATAAAGCCGCTCAGCCTTTCTGAAGTACGGAGGGTCACAGTATACCAGCGATTGGGCCGGAAGCTTAGAGACGTAGTCGGTGAGAAAACGTTCCCCATCCCAATTCTTAATTCGTATAGCGCTCTTACGAGCGGCAATCGCTTCAATACGGCCAATCAGGTCATTGCGGGGGAATCTTGCGTCGATCTTCCACTCGCCGGTTTGGTCCAAACCGCCTATAACGCCTCCGCCCATGATCCCAGAACGGTTACACCGGTTCAGATAGAATGTAGCGAAACCCAAATCGAAGCGATCAGCGCGCTGGCGGTTCCTGAAAATCTCTCGTTGTTTGCGCCACTCTTCGATCGTCAAACTAGCACGAGAGATTTGGCGACAGAACCGTTCAGGTTCATTTAGGACCGAGTGCCAGAACGCATAAACCCCGACGCACGAATCGTTCAGGTGGATTCGGGAGACCCGGCGTCTCAAGAGTAGCTCGATAGCGACACCGGCCCCGCCCGCGTAAGGCTCGGCGTATTCGCCCATCTCCAGGCCGTTCGCAGTGATGACTTCGTCGATGAATGGCCAAAGGCGTTGTTTTCCACCAGGATATCGCAGAGGCGTTTTGTAGAGACCCACTTTTAATTTCGCGGTACAGTTTTGGTTCTACTTGTTCATCTCCTCCAGCAGAGGAAAGACGTTCCCGAAAAGTATGCAGATGTCCGATACAGTAATCGAAAACGAGGTGTTATGAATTAGCTGGTTGAGAGAAGTCACAGAAAGCACTCCGTTGTTCTTTCCCAATTCCGTCATTGCTCCATAGAGGAGTTTCGCTTTTTCTTTGTCGGCCCCACTCTGAGTGATGTGTTTAGCCACATCATCAAGAAGCACTACTAACGTTTTCTCTGCACCATTATTCTTGTGAACACTGGGGCCACCGGATTTTTTGTGATCAGCGCAATAGGCTTTTGCTGAAAGCTCGAACATACAGCGAAGCAGAAAGAGGAATGCGTGCGGAAATTCATCTAACGGTAGCCGCTTGATCTCGTCACGTAGCATCACGATTTTTTCTCGGCCAGCGCCTCGCACCGCCAAGGTTTTAAGTTTCCTGCGAACCGATTTGGGATCGGTAGAGGCAGCCGCCTTTTGGGTGACAGCTTTCGTAGATGTTCCACCAGAATTGAGTGGGATCGTGTTGGGATAGGAACTCGGGCTCCCAGATGTCGGAGCGGAGCCCGCCCCTGGAGATGACGCAGTCAACCCTGAACCGGAGGTTACTGTTGTTTCTTTCGAAGAGGAAATAGGAGGCTGCAGCCCGTATTTAGCACCCCAAAATGGCGACGTTGCCCGCACCTCTTTAAATCCTAGATTGCCCAAGCCGATATCGGACAGAATCTCCTCAATAACCTTTCTTTGCTTGGTTGGATACAACGGAACGATTTCAGCGGACGTTCTAACCCCAAGCGCAACTGCTAATTTTGGCATCGCTTCTGCCAGGACCGTTATCGGGTATTCGCCAGACCAACGTTCAGCTTGATCCGAGCTGAGATTCTTGCCTTTTTGTAGATACGCCTCCAAAAGATCCAGGGCCGGGTCTGGCGCGTTATCATGATCTCTTGCGTGGCGGGCCTTAGCGACTGCCGTCCACGGATCGCGGCCTGCGGCTTGGTTTTTGCCGTGGGTGCGTGCCACCAGTTTGTCGACGACTTCTTTCTCTTTCTCACTGTAGACGATGCACGGAACGTCGCTGTTCTCCGCTTTCCACTTGCCGGTAAGGTTATTGATCTGGTCTGCTATATCGTCAGGTGGATCGATGTCGTTTATCAG
>WNFI01196958.1_pt1 | contig 16550 bp, 29 predicted proteins | sample 5400471 | NCBI WGS metagenome assembly WNFI01 (sample SAMN13153348, study PRJNA577476) | soil metagenome | isolation source: 100 cm saprolite on Douglas fir-dominated hillslope | place: USA:California | collected 2013-09-17 | reverse complement strand
GGCGTGAGGGCCGCAGCTAGAGACGAGAAGGCGAGAGGTGATGGCCAGAATTCGGTCAGAATCAGCGTGACCCAGAATAACAAGCCAGTTGCCGCGCTTCCCGATAGCCGTGCCGAATTTGGGAGAAACAGTCACACTCGAATTCGATCCCGCGAAGTTCGATTCTTCCCCTCTAACCATCCGCATTGAAACCCCGGACGGCCAACATACTTCTACCGAGTTAGACTTCCAGTCGCTTCGATAGAACGCAAAGCCCCATGCCAGAGCAACGAACCGCAGTGGATACCGCCTATGCCCCGTTCGGAGAAACGTGCGCCAGTTCAGGCACCGCACATGAAATGAAAAATGCCCGGCCAATCCTCCGAAGAGAGCAGACCGGACGCAGGTGAAAACGTTTTTTGTTGGAGGACTTGAATTTATTTGTTTCCATCGTTCAATGAATCAACGGCTTTCGCAAACGCCGGGTCGTCAATTAGTCTGCGCCTGTACTCCGTGGCATCCAAACTATCGAGCAAACGACGGAAGGAATACTTGGTCGGATGTGACGGATACCCGCTGTATTCCTTGCCACCCAAATCCGTGAGTCGAACGGCTTGCCCTTCAGCGGTGCCACTCTTGGCTTGTTCTAAATGGGCGGCAGTCGCGGCAGCTACCTGTTGTTTTTGGATAATGATTGGCGGTGTGCGTGTTTCATGCAGCTCCGGGTGCTGTGCAAACCATTCATCGGCGCTGAGTTTGTCCTCGGGCTTGAGCACCTTGTTTCGTTGGGTCAGCAAGTGCAAGCGCGGATAAAATTTCAACGCTTCCCCCGTCAGGTGTTCCTCCGGTCCAATCCCTGCGGCTTTGGGCGACAGAACCAACTTGCCTTGCGGGGCCAGCACCTCGAATGCTTCGATGTAGGAGCCCACTACGGTTGCGTCTAAGTTGTTCTCGGCCATGTAGAGGACCATAGCCTCACTGTTGTATGCGTTGCGGACAAACTGGGAGTAGTTCAAGGCGAAACGATCTCCGGCAGCGAATGCTTTCTGACTTTCCTCTTCAGTAGCCTTACCGCTCCACATCCGCTTGTTATTCGATCCGGCGATCTTCTGTGGGTTGCTCTTCTTGTTTTCCTCAGCAGTGAATGCAGCCTTGTAGTTCTCGCTGTTCCACGCTTCGTGCCACAACATTTCTTGAGAACTCATCCCATTGACTTCGGCCATAGAAAGTTTGCGCGGGATAAGGCTCATCCGCTCGCCCCACTCTTTCAACTCCCCTCGGCTCCGTGCGATCACCGTTGCAACCTTGGGGGCTCCCGCTGTGCCGGGGGAATCATTCTTTGGGCCACCGCGTTTCGTTTGTTTCCATGCGTTCGATACGAACATAAATCTCCTTATTGATTCTTAATGCCGTGTCTGTTCCGCAACGCGGCGAATTCATTGTTGATTTGTCGAGCGGCTTCCACTTTTGTCGGATCAGGCGGCGATACGTTCTGAATCTCAGTTCGTACTGCCTGTCGATGCTTACGCTTTGCCACGATTTCTTTTTCAACGTAGGCCCGTTGTAACTGTTGAAATGAACTCTCCGTTCCGATACGTTGAGGAAGGTGCAGCCGCGTATCAGGTTCTTCGCGGTAAGAGTCGAAGGTCACAATCCCGTACTCTTCGTTATCGAGAGTATGTGTAATGGGTGCAAGCCCCGAGGTCGTTACCAACATCCATTTGCCGTCGTGAATTTCAACGGGGCATGAATACGTGTGACCCTGCGCGTCCTTGTAAGCAGCCCTGAATGTTTTTGACATTTACGCGGCCCTCTTTTTTCGTCGTTGATTGGCGCGTTGTGCCCGTGGCGTGTCCCATCGGCAATTGCTTTTCGTGTATGGGCCGTCGTTGTTCACTCGCTCCAACCAATATCCTTCCGGTCGGGGGCCGAGATCACGAAGCCAATGCGAGAACCCGTTAGGACCGCGCCAACGTCTTGCGATACGAATTCCACGGCCACCCCAATTCCTGTACCCATCTGCATTTGGATTTAGGCACCTCGCCAACATCCGGCGATATACGCGGTAAAGTGGAATGAGCTTCGGGTTGCTGGTGCCACCGTGTTTCAACGTTGCGCTGACCACTGGGCGATTGCGGCTAATCTGTACTGGGCCTTATCACGACGTAGGCACCCACAACTTTTGCAATGGCCGGATGTTACAAAATGAAATTGGACGCGACGGATTTTTCCGCATTTGCACCTCACCTTCGCGATCCGACGTCGATCCTTGACGCCTACAAAGTCGAGGAGAGTCAAACGGTGGAACTTGCGGTTGGCTAGATAAAACCGGAGTGTGGCTCGCCTCATAAACTCCGCACCGCTCCTTCGATTGGTTTGCCGTTCCGAAACATTGCGAACGTCCGTACTCGGGCAACAACCGGAGGCTGTTGAACCGTGGGTGTTGGTGCGGGTGTAGGTTGTGGCGGTTGCGGAGGCGCTGCATGACCCAGTGGCATGAGATCGAGTTTGTTGTCCTTGGAGAGTGAAACGTATGCAAAGGACAAATTCTCCGCTGTCGTTTCAAGATTGTGTTCGCTGATGAACTCCATCAGCTTCCGCCAATTCGAATGGCTCTCGATAAAGCGGATGTTCTTGGTGTCAACGGCGAACTCTTCCAATGCCGCGTAGTGCGCTTCTTCTGGTGTCAGTGCTTCGTTTTCCATACTTGTCCTTGCTGTGGAGGTATGGGGAGACTACGGCGGCTCGTGCCACCACCCCGTGTAGGCTCCCCGAATTGTGTTGGGATCTGCTGTGGTACTACGCTGGATTACAAAACTTGATCTGGGAACCCGATATGCCGTTGGGTGTTTTCACTGCAACCGTCCCGGCCTTCACAACAGGCATCGATGCGAGTGGATCGGACGGATCGTTGTAGCTGGCTGCGCTGACACCGTTCGGTGAGTGCAGATGGATTCCGTTGGGTTGAGTACCGCCGCCCAATACAGGATTTGTAACCGGAGTTATGTCGGTTTGCGCCATGTGAAAAGTTCCTTTGAAACAAAATAGGTAGTGCCGCCGGGCCAAAACTTCGGAGCGGGGTGAGGCGATTGGAAAAATGGTTTTACAGAGGCCGAACGTCCTTCGCACGGCGCTTGGCTGTGGTGCGTTTCTCCCGGCCCTTATCGACCGCTTTGTATTGCGGATCACCTTCAACCTCTTTGCGCTTCGTATCGAGCGGTGTTGCGCGGAGGTGGTGTGAATGATCGGCGGGAGCGTTGCCTTCTTGGAGCACATCGCAATTAGCGGTTCCCCTTGCTACGTCTTTTACTGAGTTCATTGAAAATTCCTTCGGTTCTGAAAAATGGTGTGAGAGCCCGGCCATAATCAGGCGGGAAAAACTAAAAAATATCGAGCGGCCCCAAATTCATTTATGCTACTGGCCCAAAATGTGGAGCATCGCTGCTGGCATCCTCTTGGCAATCATGGTGATGTGTGCCTTGTGGTTCGTGCTTGTCCTCGTTGCTGGCCTATACGCTCGATTGCGGGAATGGGGCGGCAAGAAAGGGCGGTAGCCTCGATTGCTCGCGCCATACCGACGAACCTGCGATACAATTTCGCTTGCCTTCGATGAAGGAGAATTAAAAAATGAATCGGAAAAATGCTCTGCGTGCTCTCAAAAACCTATGTACCTTCATCGGCGCGATTGCGCTGTTCTCCTACTTTGCTAATTGGGCCGTTGATCTGCGGCATTGGTACGTCACGCTTGCCAGCTTCTTGATGTGCTCACACGCTTGCCAGCTTCTTGATGTGCTCAATTCTGTGGCTCGGTTTTTACGTGATTGAAGTGCGCGGTGGTATCACGCGAGTTGCTTCAGGGCTTTCACGTTTGCGAACAAAGTCAGAACTACCATCGCCCACCACCGATATTGCTGCCGAGCTTCCAGCGTCACCAGCCGATCCGCCCTCTGAGGTGCCAGCGCCAAATCCCCTGCCGTGGTTAAGTCCACATCCGTCGCAAGCCATCACCGGAAAGGATTCGGGGCGGGCATGAAAAAGATGTTGAGGTGGGTTACTTTTCCGTGAGCAACAACTTCTCAAGCTTTGTGCGGTCGAAACCGATCACTACTTCGCCGTCCACAACGGTCACAGGCGTAGTCATGTATCCGAGCTTTTCAAGCTCTGCCAACGCGCTTTCATCGGCTGCGATGTTACGGTCGGTATATTCGATTTTGTTTTGTGAAAGAAACTCTTTCACCTTTGCACAGAACATTCAACCGGGCTGACTGTAGAGGGTCACCTTTTTGTTCATTGGTTTAGGTTTTTCTCCAATGCCGGAATCACTTTCACAACTGGGCCGTCCCAAAACGTTGAAGCAGGCGCGTCGGTCCAGTGAGCTTGAGGCGCGTAAACAATCGCCTGATCCCAATAAAATCCCTTCCGAACGCAACAGCTTGGTTCGGGCTGCGGCGGATGCTTTGTCGCAAGCTCTCTCAAGTGGCCGGAGACTACGTGATTCGGATCGTAAAACTGTTCTACCCGTGCGTCTGGTATTCGACCCAGCGTGCTCCCACTTGGCGCACTCCAATCCGTGGGCAAGATCGGCTCCCACACAACAAGCACGCGGATATGCTGATTCGGGTGCCGCGACAAAAGTTCTTCGGATGCGGAGGCCCCCCGCAAGCACGTTGGTCACGTTGGAGAAAGGAGCAACACTAATCGGGGAACGTTGGGATCGGCATCGAAGGCGTTTTCGAACTCACTAAAGTTGCCATCAGACAGAGTGATAAGCTGGGCCTGACCTCGCGGCACCGATGATGGCCCCCATAGATAAAGCGCGGCCACAATCAGCAACAACGCGATCACGCCAACGATTAGGGCTCGCTTCTTCATTTCCACCGATCCGCGATAACGCCCGCAATTTGCTGCGGAAACAAAATCATCCCAACCACTACGATCAGTGCCGTCCACAGCAGTACGTTGCCAATCCATCGGCCCCGAATGGCACATTGTTTGGCTCGATGCTGCTGCCAAAATCCAAAGGCTATCAGCACAACGGACAAACCCAGTAACCAAGGCCGAACAGTTGTAAAGAACGCGCTGGCAAGCCCCACTCCAACGGCACCAGCAAAGGCGATTGGCAGACAGCAGGCCATTGTTGCGATTGCCGCCGTGATCGCTGTCAAGGATGCCGATACGCCCGTGCCTTTCATGTGCTCCCTCGGTGGGCTTCGATGATTGCGCGGTGAATCAGTTCGGCTGGTGGAACGCCCACTTGAGTGGAACCGAGATACAAACGGCAACTCATAGCGAAATTCCCAGTATGTTCACCCGCGACATCCCGGCCATTGATACGGATTGTTGGGGAGCCGAGGAACTTCAGCTTGTCAGCCATTACTTGGTCGCTGACAAGAATTTCGTGAATCTGTGCGGTGATGCCTTGTCCGGCCAGAACGTCTTTTACCAGCTTCACCGCTGCGGGATGAGAAGGGCAATCCGCCACATACAAGACTTCGACTCTCATCGTCCTTTCCTCGTCCGGTCAGATGATAAGAGTGGGCATCGCTTAGAATTTTTCCGCAACTCTCGGTTACAGGCGTTCAATGCGGATTGCAGTCCCCGTTTCAGCCGCTCAAGGTCCGTGAGCTTGGTTCGCACATCGGAAAGTTTCCGTTGTAATCGCCGCCGTACCGCAGCACACGGTTGCAATCGTTCGTGCCGTAACTTCAAAAGCTCCCGTACTTCCTTGAGCGTGAATCCCAAGCCCTGCGCTTGCTGGATAAAGCCGAGAGTTTCTACATCCGTGTCCGCGTATTGACGAAACCCACCCGCCGTTCGCGGTGGACGTGGTAGCAGGGCGTTACGTTCGTAAAACCGGATCGCGTCCGGCGTCAGGCCAATCTTCTTTGCAACGCGGCCAATGTGCATCGCTACACTCCTACTGTGAGTGTAAACCTTGGAGTGTAGTCCAGAGTCAAGCCCTCTTTTCTCTGCGGGCCAAGATCAAAGGATGTTGGGAATGACCGGGTGCTGTCAGGAAAGAATGCTTTCTAACGTTCCTTACTCAAACGTGCTTTCGTGGCTGTTCGGCCCACATTTGAGGGTTTTGTAAAAAGGTTGGGCGTAACCCCTTTTGTTTTCATATCGCCCCAGCCACCAAAAACACGTTCGCGTATCACACGGACTGGTTGCGATTCCAACGAACCCGACAATTCGGTGTGTGGAACTCCTGACTAACACGCTTCGGAAGGAAGCGGACGCCACACTGCTTGCACGGGCGGAAGTGCCGAGTCCTGCGGCGGCGTTCACCCTTGACGGCAATGCCCGTAACTTCGAGATCGGACCATGACACCAAGTCCAATTCGTTCTTCGGGATTCCTGAGTCCCCGTACTTCCCCATCCGGTCGAGGATGTTCTTGGCGCGGGCTGGCAATGTCTTGCGGTCGGCGGTAGGGAGAGCCGCCTCCAAAAACCGCGTGACGATTTCCAGAGTCCGGTACTCAGGGCTCTGTAGGATTCGATATACCAAACGCTCTGTGCCCTTTGCGCGGGTTCCGAAAGCAAGGGATTCAGATTCCTTGTGCTCGGCGGTTTGCCGGAATGGAAGGCCCGTAACAAAGTCCGTGTAGCTTCCCAGTCGAGAGAAACATTCTTTGAATGCGGCTACATCGGGATCGTGCTCCAAAGGGTCGTGCAACTGCTGTACCTCATTTACGTCAATCAACCACTTTCTCCTGTGCTCCGTCGTGGAGCCTGTACAAATTGGACCCTCCAGAAAAAGAGGGACCCAATAACGTCTCTTAAAAAACAGTTACTCAGCGGCTCAAGGGTAGGGGCGGCGGATGCCTTGCCAGTGACTCCGGTACTTGGGGCTTCTGTGCGCCCAGCCGAATCGCCACAGGGACCCTCCCTGTTCCTATCAGCACGAGCGGATTCAGCCGCGAGCAAGCACTACAAAAATCGGCCCACCAAAATAGCTTGATGAAAACCCGGAGTGGAAAAAGTGATGGGGCTTGGGATTATTGCCGAAATTATTTTGCGTACTACGCCCAAGTTCTATTGACTCGATTTCCCAACGAAGCGAAGCTCGCGGTGCAAAGGAGATGCAATGCGAACAGCCCTGTACGCCCGTGTTTCGACGTCCGATAAAGGCCAAGACCCGGAGATGCAACTGAGGGAGCTACGGGAGCATTGCGAGCGCCGTGGATGGGAGATCGTAGGTGAGTACGTCGATATTGGGATCAGCGGATCGAAAGACTCACGGCCTCAACTGAACAGGCTCGTGGCTGATGCCCATCGCCGCAAGCTCGATGGCATTCTGGTTTGGAAGCTGGATCGGTTTGGCCGATCACTGAAACACCTTGTGAACGCGCTGGCCGAGTTTGAATCGCTCGGTGTGGCATTCATCAGCCTCAAGGAATCGCTCGATCTGACGACACCCGCTGGGCGCTTGATGTTCGGAATCATCTCCGCAATGGCTGAGTTCGAGCGGGATTTGATTCGGGAGCGGGTACGCGCTGGGATTGCCAATCGCCGCGCCAAGGGCCTCCGCGTGGGCCGCAAACCTATCGTGCTTCATGCGGGGAGGCTTGCCACGATGCGTTCCGGGGGCCTCACTATCCGTGAGATTGCAACGGAGCTTGCGTGTTCCCCGGCTCTTGTTCACAAAACCCTGCAGATTCCAGCGGCGTAAGCCCTCTGTTATCACGGCCTGTTTCCGGCTGACTATCGTTCGTTTGAGAGGTCCTAAAAAGACAAGTTCGGCACCAGTGTCCCTTTTTGAACAGTGTTTACCGCTCGCCTTATCGCACCATATCCAAGTGAGGAATCGTAGATGACGCACAAACAGTTGTGCTCCGTTCCCTGCCCGACGTGTGGCGTTGCTGCTGGACAGCGTTGTGAGCGGTATTCAGGTGCTCTGCGCAAGGAACCACACGTAGACCGGAAGTTTGCTGCTGTTGAGGCCGTGGCAAACCGGAAATCGAAACAACATTCCTGAACTGTGCGAAAGAAACGGGCGATTGTTACGCACGATGGATTACGTTCCGGTCGGTCGAACCGCCATGCCGCTGAGATCGTGTCTCCAGCGGGCTCTGTAGCGTTGCTGTCGCAATGTTTCGTTGCGGGCTCGGGAGTTCAGTCACGGTCTGGAATGAGCTTTGCGATCTCGGCTCGCAAACGCGGTTCTAAGCGGTCCCAGTTTTCCTCAATATCGTCCTGTTCAAGCCCAGTAGCGGGAATTGCGCCCATTACGTCACGAAAAATCTGAACTACGACCCCGCGTGACAGCAGTTGCTCGAAGGTCTCCACCGCAACCGAATCCTCGCGGGTTCTGGTGACGCGGAATTTCCACCCTCGATCTACGGGAAATTGCATTTCTCGATCCAAAGTGAAAGCCATCGCCTCATCGCCTCCGTAGCGACTGTCGCCATCTGGCGAAGTGGGCGCGGCATCTGTTCCGTCCCGTTGACGGGTTTCGCTGCTCTGGCGAGTCGCCGCACCCACAAGAATCGTAACAGTGCGTTCGCCGTACGCCACCTATTCGCATGGGCTCATTGCTTCGTCGATACCCCTAAAAACTAATCGCTGTCGGAGGATTGCGGGGCACTTGTCGTGGCATTCGCGGGAGATCGTTTTTGATCGGTGTTTGACGGATGATGAAAATTTGGGAATCGGGTCGTTCGACCCGTCAAGGAAGCTTCTCGCCGGACGATGTTTCCACCGTACTCAATGTTCTCAGCCGCTTGGCAAACATACACAAATTTACTCCGGCTCATCCCCGTGTCTGTCCTCAGGATTGCCATCCGATTCATCGGCTTGTAGTGCTTCTTCTTCCAACCGCTCGATTTCCAAAGTGCGGAGTTCGGTTTGCAGCTCCGCTACCCGCTCGTGCAACCGGAAACGTTGAGAGCCACTGAACCGAATGCTTTTGTTCGCCAGATCAGTAAGAATGAGTTTGATCTCGCTACGGATTCTTCGGGCGGTCATGCGGCCCGGAGGCGCTACCCACAGCCGTGCTTTGGGCTTACTCACCGCGTTACTCAATTCTCCTCACTTTTTTGTTGGCAGGCTTGGGTGGATAATCGTCCCATTCCTCACGTGACATTATCGGCCAACCCCAATACTCCATCTCACTGCAGTAATGCTTATACGCCGCATCGAGCTTGGGGTGGGGAGGCGATTCATCAACCACGGTTCCTTTCAATCTTTCCAAACGCTTTTGCTTTAGTGGGTCCATTGGATTCTCTCTTTGTTACGCTTCGGATTTTCGGCAAACAACTTGAAAATCTCACGCTCGTATTCCGCCGCCAACTTTTCAAAACGGTCCACGTCAGCCAACATTTTGTTTGCACGGGCGAGGTCACTTTTTCGCCTCAGGTCAACTTTGGATTCCACAATCTGCTTGCGCTGATCCGCCACTATTTTCCATACACGCGAGAACAACTCCTGAAACGCGGCGTGATCCTCCGGTTGCAGGTTTTCACGCACAACATTCAAGATGGTTTCCTTCAAATGTTCCCGCAACCCCGGCAAAGAGCGGGCGACGTAGCGTCTGATGAAAGCTGGATGCTTGGCGTCATCGAGCGAGGTTGCAATAGCGTAGCTGGTCGTTATAAACGTGGGCCTGTTCAATGTTCATTTCAATTCCTCAAAAAGACAGTTGTGGCGTGAACGCAGCACCAGTGAATCCACGCCACGGTCCCCAGCCGTGAATCCGGGGAATGTCAAAATGATTTAACTCACCTGTGCTGATTGAAAGTCGGTTATCAGATATTGAAAAAAACCGCGTATACCAGATAGAGAGGTCTTGGAGTGAGACTTGATTACATCGCGGAGCGAATCCTCGTCTTGGAATCGGTTGAGGACTTGCACCGCTTCTTGCACCAGCGCGGGGTCATCCTTGGCGAGCTTATCCCACGCCGTGAACTTGGGCGACCTATCCGCTGCCAATATACAAATGGCGGCGTGAGAGGTGAGGCCCCGTTCGATACATGGGCGCACGCGCTCCGCATAAATCTCCGCATCGCCGTTGGCAGTAAAATCGTGCAACCGCCAAGCCCGATCTTCTTTCTTCCCATCGGCAAGTGTGATTTGCGCAGGCGAGGTCATCAGGTACACAACCCACGCCGCTATCGCCACCTGTGACCCATGCTTCTTGTAAAATTGGACGGCGGCTTTGCGATGCGTGTCAGTGGCATTCAACGTATGGCCCATGTGGTCCACCATTGCGCGGCTGAACTCCGCGATGATCTCGCCGTCAGTGCGGCCACCTACCGAGATGTTTCCTTTATCTTGACTGACCGGAGGAAAATAAATGTTATTGTTTGCCGTCGACTTTCCAAATGTGTTCGATGGATGGGAAGAAATGTTTGCTTCCCAACTTTTTTCTCCGGTCGGCTTCAAAGATTTTCCAACAACATCATCCTCCGCTGAGGACTGTTGGTGTCGGTCAGGTGTCGGTTGTGTGCAACGCAAGGATGCACTCGGGCTATCGAATCCTGCACTCGGGCTACCCCAATCTTGCACTTCGGGTATCGAATCCTGCACTTTGGAAACGCCTTTCTTGCACTCCGGCTCCGGTGAATCTTGCACTCCGGCTCCGGCGTGTGAGAACTCCAAACCCTGCTCCAACGCTTCGTTTGCCCGGAGAAGTGGTTCGAGATTGAATTTGCGGCGTGCCGTGCCGTGTTCGCTTGTCTTGAGCTTTTTGCCGTCCTCAGACTCCCGAACGACGCAACCGATTACCTGCAGGGCGTGGAGCACGTAACAGGTTTTCCTTCGGGACCAGCCCATCGCCTTCATCATTCTCTTGATGCCGGGGAAGATGCGCGTTCCGTCACCATCGGCCTTAATAGCCAACCACGTCGCTAATTTTTGTCGATCCCCACACAACCGCTTCCATTTACGTCCGTCGCTGGCAAGCCGATAGCACTCGGGAGGAAAGTCGCACATATCCCGAACGCACTTAACAGCATTCTTAACTGTTCCCATCGCCGTCGCCTCCATCGGAGAGCGGGGTGGGGACAGCTTCTATTTCCAATAGCCTGATATTCCGACCGCAGGGCTTGCCCTTGAAAAGTCCAAGCTCAAACTCAACTGTGGTGCCTTTAGTCAGGTCACCTTCATCGCCGTCGAACTCTGACACATGGAAATAAATATCTTCAGGTTTGCCCGCGACCCTAATAAATCCAAAACCGCGAGCGTTGTAGTGATTGATTGTTCCGAACATCTTTTCTTGTCCTTCTCATCCTTCGTAAATTTGTCAAGCTGGCCTGACACGCAAAGCGTCAAGGTCTGGTGGCGCGGGCTCTGCGGCATCGTCGTCGCTCGAATCTTCGAACAGGGCCAGTTGCGCCTCGGCATCGTTGATGGCCGTTATCAGCTTTTGCACGTTCGACGGGTTTCTCAAGTCCACGCCCATAGGCATGACCTCGATGACTTTCACAATGTCGGCCACGAGGGTTGCGATCCGGCGTGTCTTGGTTTCACTCAAGTTTTGTCGCCCGGTCAACCAACCGCTGAAATCTTGAGGCCACACTTCGGCAAGCCGGGCCACGGTTCCTTTGGGAATGGAATAGTGTTGAATGGTGTTTCTAATCTGTTCGTGATCCGCCATGTTTCTTTCTGAACGCCGTACTTTTGCGTAGCCTCCTCACCCTCTATTATTGGTTCGTGACGGAACACGCCTCAAGACAAAGGGCTTATTACGCTGTTGATGATTCGCGTCCATCGTTCGAAATACCGCTCGATCCCCTTACGCCCAACACCCTCCAGCGATGCAATGTCGGCCAGTGGAACGTCGTGCGTGTACAACCAGAATCTCCGTAGGAGTGCCATCATCGGCGGCGACCATTGGCACAACTCCATGAACACTTCATCATCAAGCGAACTGATCTCTTCTCCGGTCGCATCGGAGAGAACACCGCAAATGAAGGTGCGGGCCACCAATCGGACAAGATTGAAATCGATATTGCGGTTGCTCAACGGCTGAGGTTTGGTTTCGGAAAAACGGGCATTCCTTCCCCGCGTTTGTACATACTCCATGTCAACTTCGGGATCACGGTTCACCGAATCCATAACGGCACCCCGCGCACAGTCTTGGCAATAATTCAATTCGCGGTCGATGAGAGCACCACACTCGATGCAAACATTTCTGGTGGCCGCGATGATTATGTCGCGGTAACGTCGTAGCTCTTGCGGGTCGATAAAATCTTTGACACCCAGCACCGCATCAATCTCCCTCTTCTTCACCAACACGAATCCAGCTTTAGGATTTGCGCTTCCGTCCAAAGTGAACAGGTGTCCGTCCTTCGGGCGAATCTTTGGGCGAATCTTGCGACTCCGTATCGCCTCCCAAATCAACCGAGCCTTCTTTCCCGTGTACACCAATTCACGGCACACCCGGCAGTTGTCCGCACCCCAACTAACGCCGTGGATACATTTGTGATCCGGTGCTACGACAACGTTCGGTGGTGCCACTGACATGCTTGTGATCTCACCAATCTCCAACACAGACGGAGCTTGCCGGAGCCACGCATCAAGGTGCGGGTTGTGGTTTTCACTCGGATGAGGAATCAGGTGTGGTTGGAATCGTAGCTCCGCAAAATTCTCTGCTCCGTTCCCCGCGAGTAGTGGGCGCAAGCGGTGAACCGTCGAGCGTATGAGTAGAAATCCGGCACATTCACGGCACACGTAGCTCCGCAGATTCAAACCAACTTCCTGATAGTGCGGGCAACGTAGCCCCAATAAAGTCTTGGGAGGCATCGGTGGGCGAGCACCAACACCTCCCCCGACAAAGCGAGGGGCCGCTTCGCCGCTCTCCTGTGTGACAGGAAACTTATGAAAAAACTGTTCGTGAATTCCCATGCCGCTTCGCCCGGCCCTTTCCTCAAGTCATTGAACGACGCTTAATTCGTTGCAGGTTCCGGTTCCTCCTCCACTCCGTCGTCCTCTTCGTACTCCGATAGCTTCTTGCCAACGCTAACGATGTTGCCTATGAAACGATCCGGACTTCACCTTGACCAACTCCCCCGCAAGGCCATTCTCCAGATCGGGCATCTCATCGAGTTCAACGTTCAGTTCAACAGCCACTTCAACTACGGCCATTCGTGTTTTCATTCATCTCCTTGCTTGTGTTGTGTTCGCTAAGGTAATCCACCAGCTTTTCAACCAATTCGTTCGCATCAGCGAAAGACAGAGAAAGCGTTTGAATGTGCTTTTTGATGACGACACCTTTGCCGTCAAAACAAGGCGAGATTTTCAAGGCGTTCTCTTCGATCAGCCGTTGTTTTTTTGCTTGCAGTTCCCGCAACTGGGCTTCTAATGCCTGCTGCTGTTGCGAGATGGACTCAACCGTGGGAACCGCTTTGATCTCAGTCCGTTCCGCAACGAAGTGCAAACCAGCCTCAATACAAATGTTGCGAACAGTTTGATATGGAACACCAGTTTGTTTCTCTATCTGCGGAAAAGACATTCCTTGACGCTTGAGTTTGCAAACCTCTTCCCGTTTGTCCGCGTATCGAGCAGGTTGGAGAGGTTCAATCGGCCTGATAGGTGCGCGAGCCAGTGCCCGTGATTCCGGGCTTTGAGTCGTCAAATGCCAGCTATCGCAATCTTCACAGGCGTACACATACTGCTGAACCTGCTCTGGATACTTGAGATGGATGTCCTCGGCAAAGTTTTCAGCCGCCTCCCTTGATATGAAACACCTCTTCTTGCTCGGGCACGTTCCTATCGTTGTTGTAGCCACATTAACGAGTCCTGTGTGTGGCACACCCACACCTATCTCCATTCATGTCTCCTTTGGAAGTTGTGCAAATCTAAGTTGTTGCTGAACATCTCAACCGCGTGACTCATGCTTTTACGTTCTCTCCTTTGAACAAACGTTCTCCTACGTACAGGCGCACGAATAGCGCCTGCAATTCAGAGCATGATGGTTTTGGAATTGGTTACGGCGGGGAACTTCGCAAAGCTATCTTGCAATAGCTCTGTGAACTTGGCCGACGTCCAATTTTCGAACAAATGTATAGTATCACGAAAAGCGCATGAAATCAAGGGTTTTCTCACTTCCGACGCTACAAAAAATGTATTCCGCACAGACGATTCCCTTCCCCGCGCACACCAGTGCCGCTGAGTCCTGCCAGAGTATTTTGCCCAGCGGGAGGCTGACTTATGGTCGCGGTGGCCCCGAGGAAACTAACTCTGTTTTTGTTTCGAGGTGGGTAGTGTCTCTCGTTGGCGTGAGTTTTGGTACTGACAAGGAATTCAGTTGGAGAACAGGTATGGGGCTTGCACTCCGGATTGCCCCGTAATTTCGATCAAATAAACCGTAGCAGACCGTGGTTGCATCGTAGCCAACCGTGGTTAGATCGGAATCGATAAATTTCCGAATCCTGTCCTCAACTGTACCGAGGTCTACAGCATTTTTCCGCTTGCAATTGAAAACGTCGCTGGACATGCTGGGCGGCGGCGTGCCCTACAGGAAAGCCAGCATGAGGGGCACCCGCTATCCGCAACGTGTGACCAAGCCGAACGCCGCCGGAAAGAAGCGGAAGATGATCGCAACGGAATGCTCGGTGCATTGGCGGCTTGTCGGCCATCGGCGCTACGTAGCAGAGCGAAATAAAATGTTCGTGAATCTGGCCCGCATTAAGCAACTGGTGGACGATACGCCGGGTCTGTCCTATGAGACGGTGAGCATCATCAATGCCGCAATCTATCCTGACCTACAGGAACAAGTGGAAACACTGCGGCCACATCGAACCTACTTGGAAGAGATAGACGCGGAGTCAACAGTCAACGCCGAGCCGGAGTCAACGGTAGACTTGGAACAGGAGTTGATGACGTTATCCTGAACATGCAGAAAACACTGGAAAAATGGGCCGATTTGTGATACACTCTTTTTCAGTCGTAACCGATAAACGACTATAAAAATGAGAAGGCGGCGGTGGAAGGACACTGTCGTAAGCGGCCCCAAGCCACGGGCACTTCCCCACCATCATTGGACTCGCGGTAAATCAGCACAGTAAACGACGCGGGCCACCAATAACGGGCGTGCAATCCATGCACATAGGGATTGTATGCTTTGCGTTCACACAACGTAGTTGTTCCACCCACAAATGAGACCGTTCAGGGCGTACCGGAGCATCGGACCTATTGCCAGCCCTGTACCAACGACGGTATGGTCGTCGGGAGCGATACCAGAGAGCGGACACGGACAAGGAAATCCATGTCGCGGCGATCTGGTCAGAATGGCAACATCGAGGTAAGCGGTGGTTGGTACGTAGTTCGGTGGCGAATGGATATTGAGGGCCAAGAGAAGCGGCAGAACATGCGTGAGAAAATCTGCCCAATCTCCGGCCCCGGCAAACTCAACGCCGCCGAGCGGGAACGCAAGAAGAAGGCGATTATCGAGCGTTCCGGGGCCAATTCGGAGCAACGTTTTAACCGGGTTGTTCTCGGTGAAACGACGTTCCGTAAACAAGCGGAGTTCTACTTGCACTGGGCTGTCACACGCGACCGGGAACCCATCAAAGATGCGAGCAGTATCAAAGCCGCTTTTAGTAAATGGATTCTTCCGGCCATCGGGGACATGCCCTTGGGCAGCGTCAACAACATCACGGTCAAGCCACTGGTGGATAAGATGAAGAAGTCGCTGTCGGCTCGCACCGTGAACAAGTACGTTGAATACGTCCAGCAGGTAGTCGCTTCGCTCAAAGACGGTGAAACAGGTGAACCCGTTCACAAGCGCAAGTGGGATAGCACTGTGATGGATTTGCCCATCGTCAATGTCAAAGAACAGCGGCGTCCATCTCTCAAGGCACAAGCAATCACTCAACTCGTGCAAGACAGTGAGGGCGAAGAGCAAGCGTTGTATGTTTTGCTTGCGGCAACCGGGATGCGAATCTCGGAAGCGCTCGCCCTTGAAACAAAACACTTCACGAACGGTGGACGCACTATCGAAGTACGACAGCAAGTGGATCGTGATACACCGCGCATCATCAAATGCTTAAAGACCGATGCGGCTTATCGAGACATCGACTTGCACCCGGACGTTGCGGAGTTCCTGCAGCGTTTCATTGGCAACAGGAAAGGACTCCTGTTCGCCACCCGGAACAGTACGCCACACTTGCACAATAACATCGAGGATCGCTGGTTGACCGCACGGCTCAAGAAAATGGGATTAGACGAGCCGGGCATGGGCTGGCATGCTTTCCGCCGATTCCGCAAGACGTGGCTCCGTGGTAAGCGGTGCCAAGAGGACATCAACATTTTCTGGATGGGTCACAAACCGAAAAGCATGTCAGAGCTTTACTCCCGTCTGTTCGAGGACATTGACATACGGTTAGAGGAGGCAGAGGCCGTTGGATTTGGCTTCAATCTCCCCAAAACTCCATCCGAAAACGCCGTTGTTGCACCGATTGCACCGAGATTTGAAAGTGCAATTTTTCAAGAAGTCGCTGTAAATGCTTGATGGTAAAATAGATTGCACCGTGCGCCCGTAGCTCAGTTGGATAGAGCGTCTGCCTTCTAAGCAGAATGCCGCAGGTTCGAGTCCTGCCGGGCGCGCCATCTCATTGAACTGAAAAGAG